>Ga0214254_1000696_pt1 | contig 9367 bp, 13 predicted proteins | sample TroBogypolimnion_27_FD_153092 | JGI IMG/M metagenome (GOLD analysis project Ga0214254, IMG submission 153092) | Freshwater microbial communities from Trout Bog Lake, WI - 27JUL2009 hypolimnion | ecosystem: Environmental > Aquatic > Freshwater > Lake > Hypolimnion/Profundal zone ... | reverse complement strand
ATCCCTCAGAAAGTATCTCTGCTATTAACGTTTTCTGGGGGATTTGGTGCACGCAATTTATACAAAAAAGCTAGTGTTCATGCGGGTTGCAGGGATTTTGCAGGGCCGACTAATTGAAGAGCTGAGGGAATTTCGCAAGAAACCAAGGACTCCCAACGAACCATTGGACAAAAATGAATTGGTCTTCCCATTTTGGGCAGACACCAGCACTCTTTCCAAAGCATTCAAGCGTTTGACAGTGCGGGCGAAAATGGACGATTTCCACTTCCACGATCTGCGGCACGAAGGAGTCAGTCGGTTGTTCATGACCTCCATGACCGATGTTGAGATCATGAAGATGACCGGCCACACCAACGCATCCACGCTCATACGGTATGCACAAATTCGTTCAAGCGATGTTGCAGCAAAGATCAACGCAAAGTGGTCACCCGACAAGTTCATTGAACACAGAATGCCAGCCGCGAAACGCGCGGGGCGGACAAAGAAGGTGGTTTAGGCGGATTGCAGCACTAAGCAATCTTAGAGAGAATGACACTTACTGCAACGTCCAGTTGCGACTGATATGGAAGGTAATGAAAACATGTCTTTATGGGTAAAGAAGGAGAAGCAGCGCGAGTTCTTGGCATATTGCTGGGGCTATTGCCATCTTGAAGGAGAAACTCGAGGTTGGCTTTTTTTGAGTACATTGCTCGACCAAGGAGTCGAGTTAGACATTGAGTATTCGGACGAAGCTATTCGAAATCCGCTCACAAAAGAGCAAGCAGGGAACGCATATAGGGAATTCATTGCGGGAACATGGTATTGCGACTACGGGAAGGGCGCGTCGATATACGGGCCGCCTCTTTATTTGGCCAAGAGTTTCCATTTGGTGTGACTACGTGCCAGGAACCATATTTTGGTGGCGACCAGGGAGTAGTTCGATTTTCCAAATTTTGTTCACCAGTGATTGAACCAATCTAAGACTTTGCGTACGCCATACCGAAACACATCGCGATGACCGTGACTTGACTGTCACAGGTAGTCAAAAAAATACCTTTTTTTGACATCCTCAAACTGCCTCCTGGGCGGGTTTGAATTGAATTTCCATGCGAATTTTCGGTCCGACTTGTGCCTCCCGTGCCACTTGTGTCATATATTTCGCGGGATGAATTGGATGGCTTGCGCATACAGACGCAAAAGGTATGTGCCAATATGCTTCACGTCAGATTCAGATCAACGCTGCTGCCCAGCCACCAGCGCCCCGTCATACTCCGCCACCCATTCCTTGTGCTCGGCCGTGGCCACGTTTTCCTGCGCCAAACCAAGCATGTAGGACGCCATTCGGTCCGCATCTTTCGCCGCAGAAAATATCGCCATCGGATCATTGCCAATGACCTTGATCCAACTGTTCAGATAACTGGCATGCCGACCGATGTGATCGGCATCCTGGCTCATGGGAACCCCAGTTTCCGCTGCCAAAATTGCCGACGTTATTTCTGCCCGCAGTTCTTCGAGGCTATAGGCCTCATCGCCCCACCTTTTGCCCAAGGCTTCCTTGCGATCCAATCGCTTTTCGGCAAGGGTGCTATGAGCGCACTCATGCATAGCCGTGGCATACCAGTCGTAGACAAAGTGAAATGCACGTTTATGCGGCAGACGCACCTCATCCGTCCCCGGGATGTAGCAAGCGGTGTTGCCCCCTTGCACGACCAGCAGGCCGGTCTTCTCTTTCAATGCCTTGATCACGTTCTCTGCGCGTTCAACGGGATCAAAGTCGGGTTGCATGGCGAACTCGGGTAATGGCGGCATGCCTTCGACCTGCTGGGCGTTGAACACAAAATACCGCTTCAAGGCAAACCGATTTCTTGAATCGCCCTGCATTCCTTCCTGAGCGTTTTCCCCACTGCCATTTGCATTTGCGCCGCCCGTTCCGATGGAAGTACCCTGCATACCAGCCCGCCCTGAACTGTTGGGATCCTGAAGATCGACGACCTTCACAATCATCTGGCCCTTTTCACCCTTTCGCACCATCCAGCCATTGGCAGCAGCTTGTTGGAAAGTAACCCATCGGGAATCTGACCATGCCTGACCAGCCAGGCTCAACAAAACCCGGTTGATACCCCGGTATTCGTTGTCCGTGACCCCGTTTCTGGGCTTCATGGCGCTTGCGCTCCAGGGCTTTTGCCAGGGCGTATTGCCCTGCTTCATGGCTTCAATAATCCTTTGCGCCACTTCATGCTTGGCTGACATGCGGGGCATGGCTTCACTTTGCTTGGCCCCGGCATCCTGATCTTTGTTTTCCATGGCGCCCTCTCCTCTTGCGTTTCGTTGGTGTCGCGGGTTCGACGCGGATCCATCCCCATTTGTGTTTGTTTGGAGTGCCGACCAGTTACCTAGGGAAACGCGGATCAAATCACTTTGACCCGCATGATGACGTTGCGCGTATTTTTTTAGTTCGCGCTACGCCAGATTTCGCGATCTCTTTCGCAATCGCAGCCGAATTTTCAATTTCCACGCCTCTTTCGAGGCAACTTTTGGCGCCTTTCGCGCCGACTTGCCCACTATGGGCGTAGCTCTGCCCTGACCATGTACAGATTACTCAAGGCAAACAGCACATTGAGCTGGGCATCATTCTTGGCCAGACCCTTGTAGCGCGTCTTCTTGTATTTGAAGATGTTCTTGACCACGTGGAATGGATGCTCCACCCGCGACCTCACCTGGGCTTTGAGTTTCTCGTAGGCTTGCGCCATGCTTTTTTGCCACCCGTCAGCCAGCTTCTCGATAGTCGAGCGGCGTTTGGCTACGTGCCATTGCACTGTCTGCTCGTTGGTGTTCAACGCCTGCTGCACTTCCTCTCGCTTTTCCACCCCCACATAACCCGCATCGGCCCAGACGTCGCTCTCTTGTCCGTGCAGCAACGCAGCCGTCTGGCTGATGTCGCTCACGTTGGCCGCCGTCGTCGTCAGCGTGTGCACCAGACCTGAATCCTTGTCCACGCCGATGTGCGCCTTCATTCCGAAGTGCCACTGGTTGCCTTTCTTGGCTTGGTGCATTTCTGGATCGCGCCCGTGTTCCTTGTTCTTGGTCGAACTGGGTGCGGCAATCAACGTGGCATCCACCAGCGTGCCCTTGGTCATCAGTAGCCCACGCTCCATTAGCATGACATTGACTTCGACCAGCATCGCCTTGGTCAAATCATTGGCTTCAAGCAGATGGCGAAACCCCATCAGCGTTGTGGCGTCAGGAACGCTTTGGCGGCTCAGGTCAATGCCCATGAAGTTGCGCAGCGCCTGTGAGTCGTAGACCGCGTCCTCCACCGCCTCATCAGCCAAGCCATACCACTGCTGCACAAAGTACATCCGCAGCATGCGCTCCAAACCGATCGGTGGGCGTCCGCGCTTTCCACTCTTGGGGTAGTGAGGTTCGATGACTTCCATCAACCTGACCCACGGCACCACCTGTTCCATCTTCTCCAAGAACACTTCGCGACGCGTGCGCTTCTTCTTTTTCTCGTACTCGGCCTGAGCAAAACTGACCTGGGTCGGCGGCGTTGGATTCATGTCGGTTCGGTGTTGTGGTGGCTACCTACCTACAACGTTTGGGCCCCCGTGCAGGTTGGCAAAATCATCGAATAAATCTGCGTTTCCCTAGCTTACCGCCTCGCACCCGAGTACCCGTTTCCGGCTGCGCTCGACGATGCGCTGGCCACTTACCGGGCGCTGGGCGCGGCCTCTGCGGGTGCCGGAGTCGCCCTGTCCGGTGACTCGGCCGGCGCCGGTCTGGCGCTGGCGCTGGCGATCCGTTTGCGCGAGCAGGGCGAAGCGCCGCCGGTGGCGCTGGCGCTGATGTCACCGTGGACCGATCTCACGCTGCGCAACGAGACGCATGCGACGAAAGCGGCTGTCGATCCCTATTTCCCGAGCCGCGAGCGGCTGCAGATGGCGGCCGCCCTCTACGCTGGCGCCACGCCGCTGGATCATCCCCTGGTGTCACCGCAGTACGCGCAGTTGCACGCGCTGCCGCCGACCCTGATCCATGTCGGCGAACGCGAGGCCCTGCTCGATGATTCGCTGATCCTGGCCGAGCACATGCGCGCGCAGGGCTCGGTGGTGAGCCTGCGGCGCTTTCCGGGCATGTGGCATGTCTGGCAGATGCTCGGCGGCTGGATGCCCGAGGCCGACGCGTCGCTGCAGGAACTGGGTTCGTTTCTCGACCGGCACTTGTCCGCGCAGCACGGCTGACTGCTGTGGGAAGGCCGGCGTCTCAGTTGCGGGTCACGTTGAGCGTGCCGCTGCCGCTCGTTCTGCCATCGGAAGCTGTGATCGTGATGACGTTGCTGCCCGGCACCAGAGGTATGTCCAGCACGCGCCACCAGACGTAAGAAGGGCCGCAGACAGCACCACCCATCGCAGGCAGGATCATTTCGCCCGCGCCGCTCGACCCCTCGGTGGTGTTGATCCAGTCGATGCGTGCGTCCGGGCCGAGTGTGCACATGCAACCCGGTGGGGCAAACGGTCCGGCCGCCTGGCACGACGATCCTGCCGGGACGAAGGATGAGCCGCTGGCCGAGATCGTCGCGTCGGTGGTGACCCGGTCGGTGCTGCCATTGATCTTGAGCCAGCCGCTTGTGGCTTCATCACCGCCGCCGCCGCACCCTGCGAGCAGGGCGGCGCCGATCACTGCAATCCGGAAGATTTTCCGCATGGCCAACTTCATGGGCGCATGTTGCGGCGGGTCGTTTCAAAGCGGGTTGAGGATTGTCAAAAGGGACTCAGGCCGCGGGTTGCAGCCTGGACCATTTGACCGATGTGGCGACTGGAGCGGGTGAAGGGAATCGAACCCTCGTATGAAGCTTGGGAAGCTGCCGTTCTGCCATTGAACTACACCCGCGTTTTGTAACTATTTGATTTTCTTGAAAATTTTCTGATAAGTGCTTGATTTTAAATGTTTTTTAGGCTTTTTCTGAAAATTTTATCACCACATCAAACCACATTAAACCGCAATCACTTATGATCTTGGCGTAGGTTTTGGCGTAGGTTTTTAGAACTTACGCCGCCGGGGAATTCCCCCCCCCGAGGCCTTGATCACATGGAGATTGTAGTCAGATGTATTTTGATGCCCGCGCCGCCAAGCTACTTCAACCCGGCGACCACTTGGTTATTGACGGCTGTGCAGGGCTGCGTCTAGTGTCTACGCAGACCGGCAAGACTTGGACCTACCGATACAAGGATGCCGCCAATCGAATGAAGCAGGTGCGCATCGGTCAGTGGCCGGTAATGCCGGCGCACGCTGCGGCCACGGCCTGGCAGGCGTTACGCGACCAGCGCGAGGCTGGCGTCGACCCGGCTGCACAGCGCAAGGCCCAGCGCCAGGCCGTCAAGGTCGAAGCGCCTGCGGTCTACACCGTGCGCAGGCTGTTGCAGGATTTCAAGGATGGCCATTTGCGCCAGAGTCGCAAGTTGGCAGGATTTGACGCAGCCGAAAACATGTTCGATCGCATCCTTGAGGACAAGCCCGGCTTTGCCGACAAACCCGCTGATGAGGTTACGCGCGCCGATGCGTTTGAGGTTCTGGAAAGCCGAAAAGCTACGCCAACGATGGCGCAAAAGCTACGCTCGTTATTCGGTTCAGCCTGGGACTATGCGCTCGATGCCGGTAAGCTCGATGGCGATGCGACCAACTGGTGGCGCCTGGTGCAGCGTGGCCGGATCAAAAGCAAGGGCAAGGTGATCGGAGGCAAGCATCAGGGCCAGATGCGGCGCGTGCTGCACCCGGATGAAATTTCGCAACTGCTGACCTGGATTCCCAACATGCACGCCACCGGGCGCGATCTGGTGCTGATGCACTTGTGGACGGCGACACGCGGTGCCGAAATTTTGTCCATGCAGCGCGACCACATTACGCAGAATGGCGAGCAGTGGTGGTGGACGGTTCCCAAGTCGCTGACCAAGAACGCCAACGTTCCGCAGGCAGTCGATTTGCGCGTCCCATTGTTCGGCCAAGCACTGGTCGTTGTGCAGCGCAGGATGGCGTCCATTGGACCGTCCGGCCTAATGTGGGAGGACGCCAAGGGCAAGGCATATAACCAGCATGATTTTTCAACCTATATCTACAACCTGCAGCCTTACAGCCCCAAGGTGACAGGGCGTCAGAGCATCAGCGGGCTGGTGCTACCAGTGACGCACTGGACGCCACACAATCTGCGACGCACGGCCAGCACCATGCTATCGAGTCTCGGCTGCGTCAAGGAATACCGTGAGGCGATCCTAGGCCATGTTCAGCCGGGCGTTGAGGGTATATACAACGCCTATAGCTACGACGCTGAGCGTGTTGAATGGCTAAAAAAACTGTCAGACCGGATGCAAAGCCTGATGCCCAAATGATCAGGCTGGTTTGCCAGCGCGACCATACCCACTGTTGATCGGCGGCACAAAGTCAGACACTGGCCGCGCACGGCCCCAGGCGTCCAACTCGTCCACCAGCCAGGCCGTGCGCCCGGCAGAAATGCGGCGTGGCTTGGGTGCATCACCCTGAGCCACAAGCTTGTCGAGCATCGAATCGCTGATAGACAAATACATCGCCGCCTCGGCCCGCGCCAAGTACAGTGGTTTGATGGTGATTATTGTGTCCTTGCTCATAGGTTCATTGACTATCGTGGTGACCGGATCATCCCAACGGAAGGCGGGGTCAGCTGAGGCCATCTGCGATGCAAATGCAGCCATGTCAGATACGCGCGGCGTGGCAAGTTATTGAACGATGCGGAGAGCTTGGTTGTTTGGGAATGCACGATCTACCCCGGTTGGAAAGATGACGCCAGCATGTTTGGCAGTTGCTTGATACCGATGGAGTGCAAGTGGGGAAAATTGGGGTAATGCGCCAACGCATCAAGCTCGTCAACATCGCTCTGCCGCCGGAATTGGCCTTGTCGGAACTGAGAGAAGTCCAGCGCCATTGGGCGCGAATCAAACAGGGCGAGCCGATCACTGGTGGCCCATCTAATTGAATAGCCCATTCGTTTAACGATGCGCTATCGCAACATCCGCAGTCCGGGTTCAACTCATTGGGGATGTCATTCGACAACCCCAGCCGTATGGCTAACCCCTGAACGACGCTCAAACGGACTATCAAAACAAAGTCGCTTCGCTTTGTTCGGTTTTGCCAGTCCGTTTCAGCCCGGCAGAACGGTTCAATGTTATGTCCGGATGGCCAGCGCTTACATGGTCTTTGACAGGCTTGTAGGATATTGGTTGAAAGTTGGTTAAAATTTGTTTTTTTGCGGTTAAAGTGTGATCTGCACCATCTGGTGAGAGGCGTATATGATTCCAATGACAAACTCCCAATCGGCATCGAGGTTTGGCTTATTTGACAGTGTGCCAAATGACTATTTCAATTTTGGTAAAGGCGGCTCTTTTCACCCTAAAGGTGTGCCTGATGTGTTGGGCCTCAAGCGCGAGGACGTTTCGAGGTTGGCCTCTGTTTCTCTGAAGTCCGTTCGTTACGACGACGCAATTCCTGAGCAGGTACGTGAGCGTCTGGAAGAAATTGCCATCACGATCAATATGGTGGCCAAATTCTTTGATGGCGATACCGATAAAACGGTTACTTGGTTCAAGGCGCGCAATCCGCTGCTAGGTGATATTTCACCCAGAGACATGATCCGATTGGGACGTTTCGAGCGCCTACGAAAATTCATCATCAACGCAGTCCTGAAGCAAACTCCCGCGATTGCTCAAGAGCCTGAAATGGCTTGACTGGTGGCGTCACGGTGCCAAAGCGCAAAGTCCCTGTCATCCCCGCAACGCCAGCGAATCCGCCAGCACCAATTGGCATTCGCGAACTGGATCGCTTCAGCAGCGAATCTATTGATCGCTGGAATGCCTATTCAAAAGATCTGGACGAGCTCGAAGCGAACCTGCATTTTGCGTTGGAGCCTGAACGCCGGCGTCTGCGCTCGGAATTGATTGCTGCACTTCAGCAGCACCAGTCAAATTCCGTAGATATTCAGGGGTGGGTGCGAATTGTTGACTTCCAATTTACGCTCATGCCGTTGTCTAGCGCAGGCAGTCTGACTGGCTATGGTGCGCGGTTCAATGCCGGGATGGATCTTGATCACGGTACGCTCAGTCCCTGGCCAGCGCTGTACATCGCGGAGGATTATGAGACAGCCTATCGAGAGAAATTTCAGCTCAAATCATCCCAGTTGGTCGATGGCTTGAAGCCAGAAGAGTTGGCTCTTGAGCAAGGCAGGAGTCATACGACAGTGATTCTTCAAGGGCAGATTGATTGCGTTTTTGATATGACGGTGCCTCGCCATCTTGAAGCGGTCGCGAAGGTGCTCAAGAAGATCAAAATGCCAGATCGGGCCAAGAGCCTCAAGAAGAGGCTGCGGATGAAACCTGGTGACTTGTCAATGATTCACAACGGGCAGGGGCTCTACGATGCAGTTCTGCGACAAAACTGGAGGCTGCTACCGGCACAGTTTGGATTGCCCGCCCGCAGCCACGTTCTGGCTGAACTCGTTCGAGCTTCAGGTTTTGCGGCGATCTTGTACAAATCCACGATGGGGTCAGGCAAGTGCCTTGCAATCTTTCCCGACAAGTTGTCGGATTCGGCGTACGTCGAATTGGCCGACAAGGCGCCGCCGCAGGTGAAACACACTCGGTTGGATGACAACTCCGCAGATGACCTGGCGGGATGGAGCATTCTTCCGCCCAGCTTTGACAGGTAAAACCCGGCTCGATCATTTTCATCACAATATCGGCAGGTGCCTGTGAAGTGGTGAACCGAGCTGTCCATTGGCTACGGTAGCCTAACCCAACTCTCATTCCCCCGCTTGCGACGTACCAGTATTGGCCATCCGCCGTCTTGGCGGCCAGTGGAATGGAGTTTCAAATGAAAAGCATGCCCGTGGTGGCTTTGTCAGTCCGTGCGTCTGCCGTCAGGGCGACGACATGGCGCACACAACGCGTTGAACGGTTGAATAATCCATTTTGATCATGCAGCGGACAACGTTCTTAAAACTCAGGGTTTCGCGCAACGAGGTCGAACGCTTCAACGAGCGTGCAGCATCACTCGGTGTCAGTGTGTCGCAGATGATCCGTGACACCGCCTTGCATGGCGCTGTCTACGTCACCGTTGAAAAAACTCAGGCTGGTTACGAATTTCGTCGTCTGGGTGCAATGCTCAAACACTTGTACCCAGCCAGAGATATTCGCTGGACTGCAGACGACCGCAAAAAATGGTGGGCGTTGATCAATGAGTTGCGTGAACGTGCTGACACGCTCGAAGCAACCGCGTCATGTGGAAAAGACATGGCAGTCGGAATAGCCAATGCTGGCTGCGTATTCCGGCGATCGTGACCGGTGATTCCGGTCGATCGTGACCGGTT
>Ga0214254_1000690_pt1 | contig 9434 bp, 8 predicted proteins | sample TroBogypolimnion_27_FD_153092 | JGI IMG/M metagenome (GOLD analysis project Ga0214254, IMG submission 153092) | Freshwater microbial communities from Trout Bog Lake, WI - 27JUL2009 hypolimnion | ecosystem: Environmental > Aquatic > Freshwater > Lake > Hypolimnion/Profundal zone ... | reverse complement strand
CTCAATATTATGAATGCCGCCGGAGTACGTGATGTCTACAACAGCATCATTGAATCCGTTTCAGTGCTAGCCCCTAAGGCACGGATTAACGGTGTCACAGTGCAAAAGATGGCGCGTAGCAAAAGAGGGCGCGAACTCTATATTGGTTTGGTAACAGATAAGCCCTTTGGGCCAATGATTGCCTTTGGCGCCGGGGGCACCATGATTGAGTTACTGAATGATCGAACCATGGAGCTACCGCCACTGAATCAATATTTGGCGCACCGCATGATCGAGCGTTCACGCGTTGCTGAAACTTTAGGAGAGTGGCGTGGCGCCAGTGCTGTTGATGTAGCAGCACTTGAGCAAGTGCTTTTACGCGTGTCTGAGATGGCCTGCGAGTTACCTCAACTGCGCGAGATGGACATCAACCCAATTATTGTTGATGAAGCTGGCGCTGTAGCAGTGGATGCGCGGATTGTGATTGAACGGCCACCTCAACCAGTAGATGGAAAGTCACGGGTATACAGTCATCTGGCGATTCTCCCTTACCCATTGCGCTATGAGCAGGTTTGGCCCATGAAGGGTGGTGGCGAGTATGTCATTCGACCTATACATCCAGATGATGCCGATATGTTGCAGCAGTTGGTGGCTGGACTATCACCAGAGAGTCGGTACTTCCGTTTTGTGGCGACGATTTCTGAACTCTCACCAGCAATGCTTTCACGGTTTACATTGATTGACTATGACCGCGAGATGGCGCTAGTTGCAGTATTAAAAGAGCGCAAAGTGAACGAAGAGGGTGTCTCGATTGAAACCCAAAGAATTATTGGGGTATCGCGCTACATCACCAATCCTGATGTCGTAAGCTGTGAGTTCTCTTTGTTAGTTGCCGATGAATTTGGTGGCAAAGGCTTGGGTTCACGTCTGATGTTGAGCATCATGGACGTTGCCCGCGACAAAGGCTTAAAAGAAATTGATGGCCTTGTTTTGGCTAACAATCATGGAATGCTCAAATTAATGACGGGTCTTGGATACAAAGTAAAAGAATTTGAAGAAGATCCTGATTTTAAAATTGTGACCCATACCCTGTAAGTATGGTTAATATGACTACTGAACTTTTAATCTACCTTTAATGATCAATATTATGAAAACACTGCTACTTGCTGGATTACTGAGCTTAACTTCTTTGGCTTATGCTGCCGATGCTCCCATGGTGAACCCCCACGGTAGTTCGCCGCACGGGGCGGTAGCTAGCGCCGCTGAGATCGGTGATGTTAATGTTACTAAGGCTGTGGGTCAAAATGCCTATACGGTTGCCGAGATCATCGACCAATCCAAAAGCCTCAAGGACAAGCCGGTGCTGGTGCGGGGCAAAGTGGTTAAATTTAGCCCAGAGATTATGGGTAAAAACTGGATTCATTTGCGGGACGGATCTGGTACTGCTGCAGCCAAGAACAATGACTTGGTACTTACCACCAAGGATCAGGCTAAGGTAGGCGCTGTAGTGATGGTGAAGGGCATCTTGCGTACTGACAAAGATTTTGGTCACGGTTACGCCTATGAAGTCATTATTGAAGATGCTTCAGTGAGCTCTAAATAGCCCAATAGCCAACTACCCGCTATAAGTTTGAGCTATATCAATATCTAGCAAGATATAGGGAGTACATTTTTCAAGACCAGCAGGAGTCTGAATGTACCTCTTTTTTGAACCGACCTTAGATGATCGCAAGCGCACCCTTGAGGTAGCCTTGCTCTCTATTTATGGTTTATCAGAGCAACCCATCCCCACTTATTTTTGCGATAACGCCTTCTGTTCCAGAAAGCCCATCAAGAGTTTTAACCTGATTGAGTTATTAAAGTACTGCTGGATTCATCAGTTTGATAAACCAGCACTGTTAGTAGCCTTACCGATAGAGTTGGAATCCGATACAGCACTCATCCAGCAGTTTGGTGACGCTTACTTGGGGTGCATATCTGGCGCCATTAAAAAGGGTGAGCTACAGAATTTAGCGCTCACCTATCGCAAGCTAGTGCAGGTAGAGGGCAGTCGCCGGTTTTTCTCAGTACCAAGCTTTGTAGTAGAGGAGCGTCTTAAGCAGACCCCTTTCACCGAAATGGAAATTAAGTCCTTAGTAAAGCTGCAAGATAAAAATCTGAAGTTAGTTGATCAGTTAATTCAGAAAAAAGTAGATGAACTAAAGCGTGAGCTCAGTGTATTACCCAATATCCTAAAAAGAGGGATTGGGTCAAGGGCCTAAAGGCAGATCAATCTAAAAACTAGGCTATGTCACCAAACTTGCAGGCTGGATTGGATGGGCTATAGGTTTCATTATTTCTGGCACCTGCTGATTCTTTAGAGAAACAGCCAGCTAGTGGGCAGGCATCATCATCGAGGCACTCATGAAATGAAATGCAATTCTCTTGGGTGATATCGACACGCACAGCCTCATGTAAGCGAGGGCACATTAATGTTTTCATCTTATCCATCCTTCTATGCAAATGGGATCAAACTCTGATGACATTCAGTATAAGAAGAGTGATTGGACTTGCAAATGGGCTAATAGAGATTTCAGCCCATTTTTTGATATGGATCAAACCCCTTCAATCGGTTAAGATAAAACCATGAATTTTCATGGGCGTCCTGCCTATCCCATCGGCTTTTTTGCCACCATCACCATTGTTATCGTGGCTATATCTACGAGCCTGTTGTTATGGGACTTGCGTAAACGAGAGTTGGCCCACACCCGCATGGAGACGATTGGGGTTACCAAAATCTTTGTAGAGCAGACCGAGCGCAGTTTTGAGAGTGCCGATCTTGTCTTAAGAGGCGTACAGGATCGATTGAACTCAACATTTGGTGTTCAGTTTCCTCTAGATAGTCTCGAGGTTCACTTATTGCTGGGCACCCGTGTCTTAGGAATGCGGCAGCTAGATGCATTGTTTTTGATTGATCCGAATGGAAGGTTGGTTAATTCTTCGGCTGAATTTCCCAGCAAGAAGATATCTGTAGTCAATCAAGATTACTTTAAAGCGTTTGCTAATAAAAAAGATGGCGGGCTTTTTATCGGTAAGCCATTTCGTGATGCGCAGAAAAAAGAATGGACCTTGTATCTTGCGAGAAAAATTCAAGATCAAGATGGTGCTTTTAAGGGGATAGTCATTGGTGCAATTGATATTGCCCATTTCGAAGATATTTATCAATTGTTGAAGTTGGATTACCCTCGGCCGGTTTCACTCTATCGCGATGATGGTGTTTTGTTAGCAAGCTTTCCCCATCGAGAAAGTCTCATGGGTGAGAGGGCTCCTGAATTAGGAGAGTATCTGCCCATCATTGAGTCGGGAAAGATTGAATTTTCTAGCCATAAAAAGAGTAATGGAGAAGCTGAGTTATTCGCCTTGGGTGCCGTTCCCAAGTTCCCACTATTTATTTCAGTGACCAATGATGAGGAAGAGGCGCTGGCCTCATCCCGTGAGACGGCTATTCCAATTGTGATGAGCGCTGTATTGGTCAGTCTTTTTATCATCGCCGCCGCCGGCTTATTGATCCGTGAAGCGGTGCGTCAGCAGAAATTGGCTGATCAATTAGGCGCTGCACATAACCGCTATCAGCATACGATTGAATCCGTAATGGATGCCATCATTGCGGTAGATGAACAGCAAAATATCATTTTGTTTAATCCATCTGCTGAGCGTATGTTCGGCCTTAAGGCTGTTGATGTAATAGGCGAGTCTTTACTGGTGCTACTGCCAGAACGTTTTCGTGGCGCCCATCATTCGCATGTACAGAAATTTAAGAAAACAGATAGTGGCTCTCGCACTATGGGGCCACAGCTCGGGATTGTCGGACTGCGCGCTGACGGCACCGAGTTCCCAATTGAGTCCACTATTTCTCAGACGGTGATCAACGGTAAAAAGCAGTTGACTGCGGTACTCCGAGACGTGACTGAAAGACGTCAGGCCGAAACTGAGTTGCGTGAGATGAATCTGCAACTGCGCGGATTGTCAAAGGCTTTAGAAAATATTCGTGAGCAAGAAAGAGCCAGAATTGCTAGGGAGTTGCATGATGACCTGGGTCAGCAACTTACTGGGCTAAAGCTTGAGCTCGCATGGTTAAGCACTCGCGTGAAAGACGGACACACTCTCCCGGTAGATCGAATTACTGAAATGAAGCAGCAATTGGATGGCGCGATTGCATCTGTTCGTCGCATCTCTACAGAATTACGCCCCATTATTTTGGATGACTTAGGATTTGAAGAAGCTCTTAAGTGGCTGGTTGGTGAATTTACCAAACGCACTCATATTCCGGTTAATTTAGAGCTTAAAGAGGAGGTCCGAGTCAGCAATACCGACTTAGCAACTGCACTGTTCAGAATTGTTCAGGAATCCTTGACGAATATTGCACGACATGCCCAGGCCACTGCAGTCAATATTTCTCTTGATAAAGAGAACGGCCATTTAGTGCTCCTCATTTCTGATGATGGTGTAGGTCTCCCACCAGAATTGCAATCCGGAGGATTTGGTTTGGTGAGCATGCGCGAAAGATCTAATGCTTTGGGTGCCAAATTTACTATTAGCAACGGTAAACTGAAGGGCGTTACTATTCGAGTGGAATTTGCACTTGATTCACCGATCTTTACAGAGGCCAATGCATGAAGTACGAAGTATTAGTTGCTGATGACCACGCCATCATTCGTGATGGCTTGCGTAAGATATTGGCCGATACAGATGATTTAGTGGTGGCCGGTGAGGCTGCTAATGGTAACCAAGCCCTAGAGAAGGTACGTGAGCGCGATTGGGCTATGGCAATTTTGGACTTATCCATGCCTGGCAGAAGCGGTATTGAATTGATCAAACTCATTAAGGCGGAACGTCCTAAGTTGCCGATCTTGATTTTCAGCATGCATCCAGAAGAGCAATACGCAGTGCGGGCTATTCGGGCGGGCGCCTCTGGCTATCTGTCGAAAGAAGAAGATAGCGACAACTTCTTACCTGCAATCCGTAGAGTGGCAGCAGGCGGCATGTTCATTAGCCCTAAGGTTGCCGAGCTACTGGCTGCAGATGCCTCTCCTGGGGCCGCACATACTCATGCACATAGCAAGCTTTCCAATCGGGAGCACGAGGTTTTGGTCCGAATTGTGAAGGGAATCAGTCTGACTGATATTGCGGATGAGTTCTCGCTCAGCATTAAGACCATTAGCACCCACAAAACCCACATTCTTTCAAAGCTGGGTTTAGCGAGCCAGGCTGACCTGATTCGCTATGCCATAGAGCATAAGTTGCTGGATTTGGACAAATAAGCAGAAATAAGCAGATTTGTCCTATCTCCTATAGGAATATTCCTATAGTTATTTACCTTAGCAATCCTATATCTATAGGACCCATCAAAAAATAAAATTCTCCTTAAGTAATGAAGTCTTGGGTATTCCCGAGCCAGAACTAAAGGAGAATTAAATGACACAAGCTAAACAAATCATCCGCGCTGTAGCAATCGCTGCTGCAGCTTTGGCATTCACATCATTCGCGCACGCTGCACCTGATGCAGACGCTGCCAAAGCACTGGCTAAGCAAAACAATTGCTTCAAATGCCATGCAGTCGATAAAGATAAAGATGGCCCTTCTTATCACAGCGTTGCCGAGAAATACAAAGGCAAACCAGGTGCAGAAGCCAAATTAATCAATCACATCACTTCTGGTGAAAAAGCAAAGTTCCCAGATGGTCATGAAGAAGAGCACAAGATTGTAAAAACATCTCCACCAAAAGATCCAGAGCAAGTTAAGAATTTGGTTCAGTGGATTTTGGCTCAGTAAGTATTAATAAAAAAGCAATCTAAGAAAAAACACTCGAAATCGTAAGCACGAGGAATGTAAATGAAGATCTTCAAAAAACTTCTAGTAATAAGCGCAGTAATGGGTGCCATTGGTATGGCGCCCCTTGCATTTGCACAAAACAACTTGCCTGATTTAGGTCAGTCAAAAGCAAATACTGCAAAAGCCGCATTTAAAGAAGATGCCAAATGCACCAAGTGCCACGACGAGAGTGAAAATGCTCCTGTACTGTCTATTTATCAAACCAAGCATGGTGTGAAGGGTGACGACCGCACACCAAGCTGCACCTCTTGTCATGGTCAAAGTGATAAGCACTTAGCTGGCGATAAAGACGGCAAAGGTCGTCCATCTCCTGATTACATATTCAAAAAAGGTGTGTACGACAAGAGCCCAAGTCAGGAGCGTATGGATCGCTGCCAAACTTGCCACAAAGGTGAGAAACGCACAAACTGGAATGGCTCACAACATCAAGTAAATGATGTGGCATGTAATGATTGCCACGTAGTACACAACCCAGTAGATAAAGTAAGAGTTAAAAAAACTCAAACTCAAGTTTGCTACACCTGCCATAAAGAACAACGTGCAGATAGCTATAAAACATCTACCCATCCAATTGAAGTAGGAAAAGTAGTGTGCTCTGATTGCCATAATCCGCACGGTTCTGCAGGTCCATCATTACTCAAGAAAAATACCTTGAATGAAACTTGCTTCCTCTGCCATGCTGAAAAACGCGGCCCAGTATTGTTCGAGCATCAACCAGTCGTAGAGAACTGTGCAAACTGCCACACACCTCATGGCTCCAACATCACCCCATTGCTGAAAGATCGCCCACCATTCTTGTGTGATGACTGTCATGACGGCCCTCATCAAAGCGGTTCAATAGCTGGACCAAATGCAGCCGGCATGCAGGCGAATCCGAAGTTAACTACAGCTAGCTCTACCTTTACTGGAAGGGCGTGCATGAACTGTCATGTGATGGTTCATGGATCCAATAGCCCTGCTGGCGGATTTCTACAACGTTAATGAATACAGTTGATCGATAAGAGGCTTGTGATGAAAAACGGATCTAAATTTAATTTAAAGTTAAGCGTAATTACTTTGGGCGTGATCGGATTATTCTCAGTAAGTTCTGCGATGGCGGATGATGAGGAGATTAAGGCATTAACTCAGCCGAAAAGTACTGTTCAGGTTGAGATGATTGGGGTAGATCAAAATTCCGCTAAGTTCGGCGAATATAACGGCTTATATGGTCATCCATCCGGTGCCTATCCAAATGGCGCTCTAAATATTCGAGGCGGTAGTGCTTACACCAATAATGAGCAAGGTGACACGACACGCTGGTCTGTTACGGGCGACAATTTAGGCTTGACATCTCGTTCGGCTAATGCTTCTATTGCGGATCAGGGTAGTTGGAGTTTTGGGGTTAATTTTGATCAGTTACAGCACAATACTGCAACTGGCTATCAAACGCCTTATCAAGGTAATGTGGGAGGTAGCTCTTTTACGCTACCTAGTAATTTTTATGATTCTGCTAATAAAATTTCTAGCTCTAGCAATACAACCAACCTAACCCCCGCTATAAAAAATGATTTTGGTAGTATGGGGATCTCAAATACAAGGGAGAACACTACCTTAAATGGAGTTGCAATAGTTGATAAAAGCCTCAACTTTTCTTTTGATTACAACCATCTAGCTCAAAGCGGTGCAAAATTAAGTAGCATGGCATCTACCGTAAATGGAAATGTAGCTACTGGTATTTCCTTGCTGCCCATTCCAATCAATACCTCTACTGATACGCTCAATCTGGCTGTTAATTGGGTTGGAGAAAATTCTCACATAACTGCCTCGTACTTCGGTTCTTTTTTTCAAAATAATAATAATTCCTTTCAGTGGTCTCCGTTTTACTCTGGCGGTACTGCTTTAACTTCAAGCACCCCCCTCCAGACTATGAGTCTAGCGCCAAGCAATGCTTTAAATCAGCTTAATTTATCTGGCGGTTATGATTTTTCTTCCAAGACTAAGTTAACGGGTAATGCATCCATCTCTCAAAATACTCAAAATGTTGGGTACGCTGGTACATACGACCCCTTCATGGTTAACACGGGCACTCTACCAAGCACATCCTTAAATGGATTGGTTAATACAACTCATGCTGATATGAAATTGACTGATCAAAGTATTAAAGATTTGGCTCTTGCTGCTTTCGCTAAGTATGATGAGCGTGATAACTTAACGCAGTCTAATTTGTACCAGTTTTATTCGGTTGACGGCGTTACTACCTCCAATAAAATGGGTTATCAGCCAAATGCACCAGTTAGCAACAAGCAAACTCAAATCGGAGCATCTGCTGACTATAGGCTAAGCAAGGATCAACGCGTGGGATTGTTATTGGCAAATAACAATATTAATAGATGGTGCAACCAATATGGGACAACTGGATCGGTATATGCTAGTTCACCAAATTGTGTTACTGCAACCGCTAGCAATGAAAATAAGGCTGACCTCACGTATAAGCTCAAGGCTATGGAGGACTTGAATTTGAAGGCAGTAGTTGGATACAGTAATCGTAAATCAAGCTTCGATAACACTGTGTATGCAGCCATGGCAGAAACCCCTGCCCAAGTTAATGCTGGCGACCCAAAAGGTTTTTACCCTTTCTTTGAGGCCTCTAGAAAACAATATTCTGCAAAAGCTAGTGCTAATTGGCAGGCCACGGAATCTTTGGGCTTTACTCTGGGTGGAAAATATACAAATGATTTGTTCTATGACAATACTTATGGCGTTCAAAATGGAAACTCATGGAGCTTGAATTTAGATGGTACCTATGCTTATGCTGAAAAGGGTACATTATCGGCATATGTTACCCAGCAGAATATGTACAGAACATTTACTGATGGTGGTGGAGCTAAAACTACTACAAGCGCATCATGGGCAAACAATTTAAACAATAACTCTACGACTTTCGGTCTCAGCCTGAAGCAAGCTGATTTGGTTGATGGAAAAGTTACATTGTTTGGAGATGCGACATATTCTGTAGCAAACTCAACATACAACACATCGAGCAATACAAACAATCCTGCTGTAACAACTACTGCTAATTGCGCTGCTCCAACCACAATGACTTGTGGGATGTTGCCTGGAATTGTAAATAATTTATTTATGTTTAAATTAGGTAGCTCTTATCAATTAGATAAAAATCAAAAGATTGGTTTGATGTATTGGTATCAGCATTTGTATAGCAATGATTATTACTACAATGGGTTACAGATGGGTTATACCCCAGGCGCCCTTATGCCTACGACTCAAACGAATCCTAGCTATAGCGTAAATGTCATCTCTGCTAACTACACCTATACCTTTGATTAATCTTTAATGTCCTTTTTGGAAAGAAATACTTATGAGTACTAAACAACCGGGCGCATTAAAGAAGTTCTGGGCCTTCGTCAAGAAACCTAGCGCCAAGTATTCCATCCTAGCTATTTTTTCCGTTGCTTTTATCTCGGGTATTTTGTTCTGGGGTGCATTCAATACGGGAATGGAAGCGACTAATACTTTGGCTTTCTGTACCACCTGTCATGAAATGCGTGACAACGTGTATCAGGAATACAAAGAGACCATTCACTATA
>Ga0214254_1000662_pt1 | contig 9663 bp, 7 predicted proteins | sample TroBogypolimnion_27_FD_153092 | JGI IMG/M metagenome (GOLD analysis project Ga0214254, IMG submission 153092) | Freshwater microbial communities from Trout Bog Lake, WI - 27JUL2009 hypolimnion | ecosystem: Environmental > Aquatic > Freshwater > Lake > Hypolimnion/Profundal zone ... | reverse complement strand
CCAGCGCCTTGCCCTGCATCAGAAAGGCAAAGCGCTGCCGGTACGCGGCCTCGAAGCCAGCGACGACAGCGGCCACGATCGCATCCTCTGTCGCTGTCGCATCCGGCGCATACGCCACCAGCAGTGCCGCATCGCTGCCCTCGTAGCGCACGTGCACGCGCCGCTGCACTGTGACGCTGCCCTGGCTGACCTGCTGGCGCAGCAGTTCATCGCGCGCCTGCGCCGCCAGGCTTTTCAACTGCGCGGTGATCTGCGGCAGCGCTGCCGCATTGAGTTTGAGTTCCACAGCCTGCTCGCGGATCACGCTCTGGTCCGCCAGCCCCATGCCGTAGGCCGACAGCACGCCGGCCAGCGGGTGCACGAAGACGCTGGTCATGCCCAGCGCGTCGGCCACCAGGCACGCATGCTGGCCGCCGGCACCGCCAAAGCATTGCAGCGTGTAGCGCGTCACGTCGTAGCCGCGCGCCACCGAGATCTTCTTGATCGCATTGGCCATCTGCTGCACGGCGATGCTGATGAACCCCTCGGCCACGTCTTCGGCTGTGCGCCCGGTCTGTGCCGCGAGCGCGGCGAATTTCTCGCGCACCACGACGTCGTCAAGTGCCTCATTGGCCGCCGCGCCGAACACCTTGGGAAAATGACGCGGCACGATCTTGCCGACCATCACGTTCGCGTCGGTCACCGCCAGCGGGCCGCCGCGCCGGTAGCTCGCCGGCCCCGGATTGGCGCCGGCGCTCTGCGGCCCGACGCGAAAACGCGCGCCGTCAAACGCCAGGATCGAGCCGCCGCCAGCGGCCACGGTGTGGATGCTCATCATCGGCGCGCGCATGCGCACGCCGGCCACCTGGGTCTCGAACTCGCGCTCGAACTCGCCGGCGAAATGCGAGACATCGGTCGAGGTGCCGCCCATGTCGAAGCCGATCACCTTCTCGATGCCGGCGATCGCCGCCGTGCGCGCCATGCCGACGATGCCGCCGGCCGGACCGCTGAGGATCGCGTCCTTGCCGGCAAAGACGTGGGCATCGGTCAGGCCGCCGGACGACTGCATGAAGAACAGCTTGACGCCCGGCATCTCGAGTGCCACCTGCTCGACGTAGCGGCGCAGGATCGGCGACAGATAGGAGTCGACCACGGTCGTGTCGCCGCGGCTGACGAACTTCATCATCGGGCTGGTTTCGTGCGAGGTGCTGATCTGCTTGAAGCCGACTGCCGCCGCGATGGCCCGCGCCGCCACTTCATGCGTCGTGTAGCGGTAGCCATGCATGAAGACGATGGCGACGCTGCGCAGGCCTTTGTCGTACTGTGCCTGCAGTTCACGCTGCAAGTGCGCTTCATTGAGCGCAGTGATCACTTCGCCGCGCGCGCCGACGCGTTCCTGCGCCTGCACCACCGCGCTGTACAGCAGCTCGGGCAGGATGATGTTGCGGTCAAAAATGCGCGGGCGATTCTGGTAGGCAATGCGCAGGGCATCGCGAAAGCCCTGCGTCGTCACCAGCAGCGTCGGCTCCCCCTTGCGTTCCAGCAGCGCGTTGGTGGCAACCGTCGTGCCCATCTTCACGCATTCGACCTGCTGCGGCGTCACCGCCTCATCGGCGCGCAAGCCCAGCAGATACCGGATGCCGGCCACGGCCGCGTCCCGATACTGCTCCGGGTTCTCGCTGAGCAGCTTGTGCGTGACCAGCGAACCATCGGGTCGGCGACCGACCACGTCGGTGAATGTGCCGCCGCGGTCGATCCAGAATTGCCAGCGTTTGGGCGTTGCGCGGGGCATGCTCATGCGAGTGATCTCCATCTTTGTTCGATCAGGGAAACAATGTGCTCCACCCGTTTGCCGGTGGCCGAAGCGACGGCTTCGGCATAGGGCGGCATGTTGGTGCATTCAAGCACCAGCGTGGTGACTTCGGGGTGGGCGCGGGTCAGCGCCAATGCGGCTTCAACCACATCCTGCCGCACCTGGCGCAGGTCCATGGCAGGCTCGTTGCCCAGGATGCAGCGCTGGAACTCGCAGCCGGGCGCAACACCCGCGACAAGTGCGGCCGGGTCGGCACCAACGCCGATCAATTGGCGCGCATCGAAAGCTTGCGCATCGATCGTCAAAACGGCGCAGTGCTGCGCTGCCAATTCGGGCTCGGCCAGCCACAATAGGCTGGAGCTCAGCAGCGGCACCGGCACGGCGGCCTGCAGTTCGCGCTGGTAGCGCGCCAGAAAACCGCAGCTGGTGCTGATCAGACTAGCCCCCTGCGCCACCAGTTCCCGGGCTGCCGCGATGAAGTCTTGCAGAGCCAGCGGCGCGTCGTCGCGCACCACGCGCTGCGGGCTGGCGCCGCAGACAGTGCGATAGCGCACCGGGATCTGCAGACGCGTAAAGGTCTCCAAATTGCCGATGTCCCCGACCGGGCGCAGAAAACGCGTATCGAGCATCAGGACGCCAAGAAACGACATGCGCGCGGCCCCGACCTAAAGGCTCGCGGCCGAACGCGCGGCCTGGTCATAGATGCCCGAGAGCAGGCGCAGCAGGCGCGCGAGCTCGCCGATGTCGCGGTTCAGCGCATCGTCGGCGTTCAGGGCATTGATCAGGCAGGACTCGCGGATGGCGCGGTAGCGTTCGACGTACTGGCGGCCAAGATCGGTCGCGGCATAGGTCACTTCCTTGCCGTTCTTGCGCGACGCCACGACCGCCAGGTTCTGCAGCTTCTTGAGCGAGTAGTTGATCAGGTGCGTGTCTTCCACATTCATGATGAAGCAGATGTCGGCCAGCCGCTTGTCGCGCGCCCGGTGCGTCACATGGTGCAGCACCAGCACATCTAGCGGCATCAGGTCCTTCAGGCCGGCCGCGCTCATGCAGTGTGCAACCCAGCGCTCGAATGCATTGCCGGCCACGATCAGGCCGAACTCGAACTCGCTCATCTCGGCGCTGCGCGGCGACACCAGATGCGCCGACGAGACGATGGGTGCCTGCGTCGCCTGGGCCGGCAGCGCAGAAACCTTGACAGGACGCTTGTTCGTCATCGATAAACTCCAGACTGACCACCGGACCCGATGAACGGGAATTTGAACCGGAATTGTAAGTAAGCAATCTACAATTCATCGACTTTTTGTTGACATTCATGAAACCGCGTCGCACCCCCAGCCCATGAACCAGAGCGCCCTGCCCGCTGCCGCAGCGCTGCTGAGCGTGCGCAACCTGAGCGTCGAATTCGCGGTGCCGACCGGGCAGTTCCGCGCCGTTGACGGCCTGAGCTTCGATGTCACGGCCGGGCGCACGCTGGCCATCGTCGGCGAATCGGGATCGGGCAAATCGGTGACGGCGCAGGCCATCATGCGGCTGACCGACTACTCGGACGGAAAGATCGTCAGCGGCGAAGTGCTGTTCCGCTCACCGGTCAGCGGCTTGCAGGACCTGGTGCATGCGAGCGACGACAGCCTGCGCGCCATTCGCGGCAACGAGATCGCGATGATCTTCCAAGAGCCGATGACCTCGCTCAATCCCGTGTTCACGATCGGCAACCAGATCGCCGAGACGCTGATCCTGCACCAGGGCCTGAGCCCGACCCAAGCCCGCGCGCAGGCCCTCGTCCTGCTGGACAAAGTGCGCCTGCCGGATGCAGCGCGGCTGCTCGACGCCTACCCGCACGCGCTTTCGGGCGGCATGCGCCAGCGCGCCATGATCGCGATGGCACTGTCCTGCCAGCCGGCGCTGCTGATCGCCGACGAGCCGACCACCGCGCTCGACGTGACGATCCAGGCCCAGATCCTCAACATCATCCGCGCCCTGCAGCGCGACCTCAACACCGCCGTCATCTTCATCACCCACGATATGGGTGTGGTGGCGCAGATGGCAGACGACGTGGTCGTGATGTGGCGCGGGCGCCAGGTCGAAAAGGGCCCAGTTGATCAGATCTTCAAGTCGCCGCAGCACCCCTACACGCGCGCCCTGCTCGCCGCCGTGCCGCGGCTGGGCAGCCAGCGCGGCCAGGCATTGCCGCGGCGCATGCCGCTGACGCTGCTGGAGGGCGACCGCCTGATCGAGGTCGGCACCGAGCAGGTGCAGGACACGGTCGATCCCGCCTCACCCATCCTGTCGGTTGAGAAGCTCAGCACCCGCTTTGATATCGCGCATTCGCTGCTCGGGCGCGTCACGCACCGCGTGCATGCGGTGGAGGAAGTCAGCTTCTTCATTTATCCGGGGGAGACGCTGGCGCTGGTCGGCGAATCGGGCAGCGGCAAGACGACCATCGGCAAGAGCTTGCAGCAACTGGTGCAAGCGACCAGCGGCACGATCCGCTTCGCCGGCCATGACATCCGCACGCTCGACGCGGCGGGCCGACGCCAACTGCACCAGGATATCCAGTACATCTTCCAGGATCCCTTCGCTTCGCTCGATCCGCGCAAGACCGTCGGCTTCAGCATCGCCGAGCCGATCATGACGCACAAGCTGCTCAGCGATCCGAAAGCCGTCCAGCGACGCCTGACCGAGTTGCTCGAATGCGTGGGCCTGCGCCCCGAACACAGCCAACGCTATCCGCACGAATTCTCGGGCGGGCAGCGCCAACGCATCTGCATCGCGCGCGCGCTGGCCTGCAACCCGAAACTGATCATTGCGGATGAATCGGTATCCGCGCTGGACGTCTCGATCCAGGCCCAGATCATCGACCTGCTGATGGCCTTGCAGGCGCAGCGCGGACTGGCCTACCTGTTCATCACCCATGACATGGCGGTGGTCGAGAGAATCAGCCACCGCGTCGCCGTGATGTACCTGGGGCAGATCGTGGAGATCGGCGCTCGCCAGGACATTTTTGAAAACCCGCAGCATCCCTACACGCGCAAGCTGCTGGCCGCCGTGCCAGTGGCCGAGCCGGGACGGCTGATCGACGCGCGCCTGATCGAGGGCGAGATTCCGAGCCCGGTGCGCAAGGTCGGTGACGAGCCCGCCATTCACCGTTTCATCGAGGTCAGTCCGGGTCACAGTGTGGCGCAGGCCGCCCTTTGACCTTTCATCGTTTTATCCAGGAGAAGCACCATGAAGTTGAAAACTTTCTTTGCCAGCACCACACTGGCACTCGCCAGTCTGGCCAGCACCGGCACGCAGGCGGCCGGGACGCTCACCGTCGCGCTGCACCAGGACCCCGGCAACTGGGACCCGATCGCAACCTTTCTGGTGTCCTGGGGTGCCGTGGGCGGTCAGGTGTTCGACGGCCTGATCATGCGCACGCCCGACATGAAGCTGGTGCCGGGCCTGGCCACCAAATGGGAATTCCTGGACAAGAACAGCAAGCTGCGCTTCACGCTGCGTCCGAACGTGAAATTCCACAACGGCGAGCCCTTCGACGCCGAAGCCGTGAAGTTCACGTTTGACCGGCTGCTTGGCGAAGAAGGCAAAAAGGGTCCGCAGCAGTCCAACTACAACTCGATCGACAAAGTCGTGGTCGTCAACCCGACCACGGTCGACTTTGTGCTCAAGAGCCCAGATCCGGTGCTGCTGACCAAGCTCACCGGCTACGGCGCGATGATCGTGCCGCCCAAGTACATCAAGGAAAAGGGCAGCCAGTTCTTTGGCATGAACCCGGTCGGCACCGGCCCGTTCAAGTTCACGGAATACAAGCCCAAGGTTAGCGTCTCGTTCGAGCGCAACGCAGCCTACTGGGGCGGCGCGCCCAAGCTCGACCAGCTGGTCTACCGCTTCATCAGCGAGCCCGCCACGCAGGCGGCGGAACTGCAGGCCGGGCGCCTGGACGTGGCCAACCAGATTCCGCTGGCGATGATCGAGACGCTCAAGAAGGACAGCAAGCTGTCGGTCATCAGCGTCGATGGCCCGGTGGCGCTGGCGCTGCGCTACAACACGCAGCGTGGCATCATGAAGGACCGCGAGGTGCGCAAGGCGCTGACCATGGCGGTGGATCGCGACGCCATCATCAAGACCATCCTGCTCGGCCACGCCAAGCCGATCGCCAGCTTCCAGGGCGCGCTCTCGTTCGGCAACGACCCGGCCCTCAAACCGCTGCCGTACAACCCGGCGCAGGCCAAGGCCATGCTGCAAAGGGCCGGCGTCAAGCCCGGCACACAGATCCAGCTCGACTTCCGCGGCCCTGACAGCAACTTCCGCGAAGTGGCACAGGCCGTGGCCGGCTATCTGCAGGCCGTCGGCGTCACCGTCTCGCTCAAGCCGTACGAGACCAATGTGTTGCTCAACGACATCATCCCGAACGGCAAGACCGGCGAGATGTGGCAGAACCAGTGGGGCGGTTGGACCTTCGACTACGACAACACTGCCTACGCCATGTACTACACCAAGCAGCGCTGGAATCCGTTCGACGACGACGCCAAGCTCAACGCCCTGCTGCACATGCAGCGCAACACCTGGGACCAGGTGGCGCGCAAATCGACTCTGCAGGAGATCAGCCGCTACGTGGCCGACCAGGCGCTGGAGATGCCGCTCTACAGCCTGAACACGATCTATGGCCTGAACAAGCGCGCCAAGAACCTGGCCCTGCCGTCGGACGGCCGCTTCCGCTTCGTCGACGCGACCGTCGACTGATCCGGCTGCCGACTGAAGGAAGGACGAGCGCATGGCCCAATTCCTGATCAGGCGACTGCTGCAGGCGATTTTCGTCGTGCTGGTGGTGACCCTGCTGGTGTCGTACGCGGTGCGCCTGTCGGGCGATCCGGCGCTGATGCTCAGCCAAGGCGCTGGCAGCGTGACCGAGCAGGACCTGCAGAACATCCGCCAGGGTCTGGGTCTGGACCGTCCCTTCCTCGTGCAGTACGCCGAGTTCGTGCGCGGCGGCGTCGTGGGCGACTTCGGCCGCAGCTTCATGGGCGGTACGCCGGTCGTGCGCCTGCTGGCTGACGCCCTGCCGGCCACGCTGGCATTGGCCTTTGTCTCTCTGCTGCTGTCGGTCCTGGTCTCGGTGCCGCTGGGCATCCAGGCCGCTGTCAAGAAGGGCAAAGGCGTTGACCAATTCATCCGCATCATCTCGCTGGTCGGCCTGTCGTTCCCGAACTTCTGGCTCGCCATCATGCTGGTGCTGCTGCTGTCGATCACCTTCCCGCTGCTGCCGCCTTCGGGCTGGGACGGGCCGGTCAGCCTAATCATGCCGGCGCTGACCATGGCCATCATCCTGTCAGCCACCAATGTGCGCCTGGTGCGCACCGCCATGCTCGAAACGCTGTCGGCGCAATACATCATGGTGGCGCGCAGCAAGGGCCTGAAGGACCGTGTGGTGCTGTACAAGCACGCGCTGCGCAATTGCGCGATCCCGCTGATCACCTACATCGGCCTGCAGTTCGGCAACCTGATCGGCGGCTTGGTGGTGGTGGAGAAAGTCTTCAACTGGCCGGGGCTGGGCACGCTGGCCTTTGACGCCATCGCCAGCCGCGATTACCCGGTCCTGCAGGGCACGGTCACCGTGCTGTCCATCATCATCGTGTCGGTCAACCTGCTGGTCGATATCGCCTACGGGCTGGTCGATCCGCGCATACGCAGCAAATGAACACCGTGCAAACCACCGTGCCCGCCCCTGCCATGCGCTCGATGCAGTGGCGCTCGCTCGAATTCATCCTCGGCGCCCTGCTGACCGGCGTCATGCTGGCGCTGGTGCTTTTGTCGGTCTGGATTTTTCCGGACCGCGGCTCGCTGATGGACCTGAGCGCGCGCCTGACCGAGCCTTTCGCCGGCTGGTCCCATCCGCTGGGCACCGATCCGCTCGGGCGCGACGTACTGGCACGCGTGCTGGTGGGCGGTCGCATCTCGCTGATGGTCGGCTTCCTCTCCGTGCTGGGCGCCTCGGCGCTGGGCATCGTGATCGGCTTGATCGCGGGCTACTACCGCGGCTTCTGGGACATGCTGCTGATGCGCTGTGTCGACGTGCAGCTGGCCCTGCCCTTCATCTTGGTGGCGCTGACATTCATCTCGATACTGGGGGGCGGACTGGGCAACATCATCCTGTTCATGATGGTCTCGCAGTGGGTGCAGTACGCGCGTCTGGTGCGCGGCATGGACTATTACAACCTCACGGTGTTTGAGTTCGTCACCACCAAGCTGGGCTCGCAGGGCACGATTTGCGCCGGTGGCCGCTACGACTACCTGTTTGAACAGGTGGGCGGCAAGCCCACGCCGGCCGTCGGTTGGGCGATTGGCATGGAACGCGTGCTGGAGCTGCTCAAGGAGCAGGGAACGGCCGATTCCGGCCCCGCGCCCGATGCCTACGCGATTGTTCCGGACGCGGCTTTTCTGTCGACCGTGATGGTTTGCCTGCAGGCCTTGCGCGCCCAAGGGGTGTCGGTTCAGATGCACGCCTCCAGCGCCGAGGGCATGGCCAGCATGAAGTCGCAGTTCAAGCGAGCCGACGCTTCGGGCGCTGCTTACGCCCTGGTGTTTGGTGCCGACGAGATGGCGCAGGGACAGGTCACGGTGAAGGCGCTGCGTGATGCGGGCATCGCACAACTAAGCCATGCGCTATCCTGTGCGGCCGAATGGGCCAAGAGCCTACAATCCAACGCTTAACTCATAAGTTCCATGGCAAATCATCTAGACCTCGAAGAACAAGAACAGCTTGATGAAATCAAGCATTTCTGGAAGCAATACGGCAACGCCATCACCTGGGTTTTGATTGTCGTACTGGGCGCTTTTGCTGCCTGGAATGGCTACCAGTACTGGCAACGCAACCAGGCCGCACAGGCTGCCGCCATGTTCGATGAAATCGAAAAAGTGACGCGCGAGGGCGATGCCGACAAGATTAACCGCGCCTTCAAGGAGATGCAGGAGCGCTTTGCGTCTACCGCCTACGCGCCGCAGGCCGGGCTGCTGGTGGCCAAGACCCTGTACGAGTCTGGTAAGGTCGATCCTGCCAAGGCGGCACTGACCTGGGTGGCGGAAAAATCAAGTGATGCGGGTTATGCCTCGGTGGCACGCTTGCGTCTGGCCGGTGTGTTGATGGACGGCAAGGCCTATGACGAGGCCCTGAAGGTGCTGGATAGCGGCATCACGGAAGAATTTGCTGCGCTGCAGGCGGATCGCCGCGGTGACATCCTGCTGGCTCAAGGCAAGAAGCCCGAAGCCAAGGAGCAATACCTCAAGGCCTTCAAGTTGTTTGACGAGAGTACCGACTACCGCCGTCTGGTGCTGGTCAAACTCAATACCCTTGGCGTGGATCCGATGGTGGCAGACAAGCCTGTCGTCGTGCAAGCCGCCGTTGTAGCGAAGTGAACCAAGTGAAGCAAGTGAAGCACCTTCTGCTGCGTGGAGTCTCGGGACTGCGCTATCCGCTCGCTGCGGCTTTGGCCTTGACCCTGTTGGCCTGTGCCGGGCCCGAGCGACCCAAGCCCGCGCAGCTGGCAGCCAATGTGCCGCTGATCGGTGTGCGTGCCGTCTGGACCGCATCCATTGGGCCGGTAGATTTTCCGCTGGATATGCGTGTGGTGGAGGGCCGCGCCTATGTGGCCAGCGGTGATGGCACGGTGGCTGCGATTGATACGCGCACTGGTGCCGACCTGTGGCGCACCGCACTTGATACGCGCTTGAGTGCCGGCGTCGGCAGCGACGGCCGCTACGCCGCCGTGGTGACCCGCGCCAATGAACTGGTGGTGCTGGATGCTGGCAAACTGGCCTGGCGCCAAAAGCTCAAGGCACTGACGCTGACGGCTCCGCTGGTGGCGGGTGGACGG
>Ga0214254_1000650_pt1 | contig 9749 bp, 9 predicted proteins | sample TroBogypolimnion_27_FD_153092 | JGI IMG/M metagenome (GOLD analysis project Ga0214254, IMG submission 153092) | Freshwater microbial communities from Trout Bog Lake, WI - 27JUL2009 hypolimnion | ecosystem: Environmental > Aquatic > Freshwater > Lake > Hypolimnion/Profundal zone ... | reverse complement strand
GCAATGACTTTATGACCATGAGCCAGAAAGCGACGTGCAGTTGCTTCACCAAAGCCAGCCGTAGCACCAGTTACTAAAACAGTATGTTCCATCATGATTCCTTCAATTGAATTTTATTTTTTAAGCTGATTGTTATTCTGAATGCCAAATCTTAATCGACATTGACCAAGCACTCACCTTCCAGTTTGGCGGCATCCGATTTGACGAGAGCTTGTGGCAACCACTTCACAAACTCGTCCATTTCCATATTGAGCTGCTGAGCGGCAGCAAGCAATGCAGGTGTAGCAGAAATCCATTGAATAACTTTGTCTATCTCCATGCTACGCCATTCTAGTAGCTTGTATTTCAGTAGCACTTTGGCGCCATGGCGGGCATTACGATCGCCATCTGAAGCTAAGTAATCCAACCGTGAGCGCGCCACACCCAAGGCTTTAGCAACATCAGTAAAAGGATGGCCGTGTCCGGGGATCACCAAGTCAATCTGCAAGCCTTCAATCAAATCCAATGTTTGCGCCACCTCTTCAAAGCCACTCTCACCCCATAACTCAGGAAACACCACCCCAAAGCCCTCTTCCCATAAAGCATCGGCCGAGATCAAGATCCGATGATCGGCTTGATACAGCATGACGGAGTGTGGGTCATGCCCTGGTGCAGCCAAGATCTGCCAGACATACAGCCCCAAGGAAATTTCTTGTCCAGGAATTAAGAGATGCTTATGTGAAAAACGTGGGCAGTCTTGTCCTAGATTGCGGTAGCTTAATAAATCCTCGTTCCAAGTCTGCACCGCGATATCTTCTGCGCTCGGAATGTAAATATCAGAATGATAGGCCTTAGACAAGGCAGCATTGCCGCCACAATGATCTGAATGCAGATGGGTATTGATGATCTTGTTTAGTGTTGGCAGGCCATGCTTTAGTAAAGCATTTTTCACCAAATCCAAGGTGAGATTTTGATGAGCGCAATAACCTGTATCTACCAATGAGACATCACCTTCACCACCATCGCCATACAAAAAAATATTGTTTGCGGACAGCCAACCTCTCTCGAAGATCTCCATTCCAGGCGGCAAAGTAAAAAGATTCATGCTGATGATGTTGATTTAATGGTGAATTAATTCTGCGACGTTTTTTCTAACTTGCGCACATCAAATTGTTGCTGCTGTAGACGCATGAGTAAGTCCTCATAAACCTTTGGATCCATCTGCGGTGTTCTAGACAATATCCAGAGATAGTCGCGCTTAGGATCACTGACTGCGGCGACTTGATATTGAGCATCCAAGTCAATCACCCAGTAGTCACCCCAAACCAGCGGCAGAAACGACAGCCACTCCGGTGCAAAGCGCACCTCTAACTTGGGAGAGTCTTTGGCTCCAATCTGTTTTGCAGCACCCTCAGCCGAGGAGGTGTCGCCATTAGCAGTCTTGCAGCTATTGAGCACTTGCAAATTGCCATCTGCCTTGAGTGCATAGACTGCCTTGGTATTGCCGACGCACTTTTTTTGAAACCAGTTCGGAAATTTGGCAATCTCATACCAAGTCCCCAGGTAACGCGGTACATCCAGCGAGGCAATGGTCTTTACTGCTACTGGAACTACTGCGGTTTGACTATAAGCCTTGGCCTGTATCAGCAGGGCACTAACAACGAATAGTGGGATTGCCAATTTTGAGTATGGGATTTTCATCTGACCTTATTTGAAACTGAGTTTGCTTCTGATAACAGGAATCCTACAGCACAAGAGCAAAACGACTACTGTGGCATATATCGATACCGTATCTAGGTCGTTCTTACCGGCCTTATGCCACCAGTAATGCAGTATCACGCTGCATGCTATGACATAAATCAAGCGATGTAATTGGGCCCAGCGCCTCCCCAACTTTCTTTGCATCCAATGATTGGAGGTCATGGCAAGCGGGGTCATCATGAGCAGACTCAGAAAGCCCATGGTGATATATGGTCTCTTAATCACATCTTTAACCATCGCCGCTAAGTCAAAGTTTTGATCCAACCAAATCCAAATGAGAAAATGGATTGCTGCGTAAAAGAAACTAAACAGCCCCAGCATTCTGCGAATTTTGATCCAGAACAGGGAGCCCGTTAGCAAACGTAATGGCGTCATTACCAAAGTAAGGCATAGCATGACTAAAGCCCATGTCCCCGTAGATCTGGTGATGAACTCGATAGGATTAGCGCCAAGGCAATCGGTAAACCCCAACCAAACTAAGCGGTCTAGCGGCAATAGTGCGAGGAGAAAAATCACCACCTTCATCAGATAGCGCTTAATAGAATTTCTTGAGATCCATACCCGAGTACATGCTAGCAACTTGATCGCCATACCCATTAAACATTTCTGTTTTGATCTTTGGTGCAAATACGCCCTTGTTTTCTGCGATGCGACGCTCGGTCGCCTGACTCCAGCGAGGATGATCAACCAATGGATTTACGTTGGAATAAAAGCCATACTCACGAGCATCAAACTGACTCCAGCTAGTCTTGGGCATTTCTTCGGTAAGGCGAATTTTCACAATCGACTTCGCACTCTTAAAGCCATACTTCCAAGGCACTACGATGCGTACTGGCGCGCCATTTTGTTTTGGTAAGGCCTCGCCATACAAACCAAAAGTCAGCAGCGTTAATGGGTTCATGGCCTCGTCTAAGCGCAAGCCTTCCTTGTATGGCCAATCCAGAATATTGCTTTTGACGCCCGGCATTTGCTTGCGGTCTGCTAAGGAAATGAACTCAACATACTTGGCAGAGCCCAGTGGTTCGACCTTGCTCAATAATTTCGATAAAGAATAGCCATCCCAAGGAATCACCATCGACCAACCTTCTACACAACGCATTCTGTAAACGCGTTCTTCCATGGGAGCCAGCTTTAACAAGGCATCAATATCCAAGGTCACTGGTTTTTTGACCAAGCCTTCAATGGAAATCGTCCATGGCCTCGTTTGTAAAGTACCAGCATTGGCAAAGGGATCGGTCTTATCCGTTCCGAATTCATAAAAGTTGTTATAAGTGGTGACGTTCTTATAACCACTCAACTCATCCTTCACTGCATATGCGGGATTTAAAGTGGCAGCAAGCTTCTCTGGATTTGAAGCCAATGCCTCACGAGAGAACCAAGGTGCCAATGCTAGACCAAAGCTGCCGGCTGCAGCCGCTTTAATCAATTCACGACGACCCTCAAAGACGCCTTTGGGGGTGATATCACTTGGCAAAATGGTGTTGTCTATAAAGCGCATGGGGATACCTTTAGCCTTTTTCTCAAAGAAATCCAAAACAAGACTCATTCTCCTACGCTTATGGATTTATTGCAGAAGTCCAAATTACACTTCTTTGTGGCAATAAAAAAGGCAAACCTTACGGCTTGCCTTTTTTGGTGTTGGGAGCTTTGCTGTTTAGGCTGTAGCCGCCTTCAATATTGCGTTTAATGTAGTGCTTGGGCGCATTACCGCTTCACACTTTGCCGTATCAGCCATAAAGTAACCACCAATATCGGCTGGTTTACCTTGAACTGCCTTCATCTCAGCAGCAATCTTTTGCTCATTCTCAAGCAAGGATTTAGCGAGAGGGGCGAAGTAGGCTTGCAGTTCTTTGTCGTCTGTTTGAGCAGCCAAAGCCTCAGCCCAATACATTGCCAAATAGAACTGGCTACCGCGGTTGTCCAACTCACCAGTGCGTGGAGAAGGTGACTTATTGTTATCCAACAATTTGCCAGTAGCTTCATCCAAAGTACGCGCCAAAATTTTCACTTTAGCGTTGCCGGTCTTGTCACCGATATCCTCAAGCGATACCGCCAAAGCCAAGAACTCACCAAGTGAATCCCAACGCAAATGGTTCTCTTCAACTAATTGTTGAACATGCTTAGGAGCAGAACCACCAGCACCAGTCTCAAAGAGCCCGCCGCCAGCCATCAATGGAACAATCGACAACATCTTCGCGCTAGTACCTAATTCCATAATGGGGAACAAGTCGGTGAGGTAATCACGCAAGATGTTGCCGGTTACAGAGATAGTGTCCTTACCGCGTATGACACGCTCTAAGGTGTAGCGCATTGCACGAGTCTGAGACATGATCTGAATATCGACACCCTTAAGGTCGTAATCTTTCAGATAGGTATTTACCTTCTTAATCAACTCAGCTTCGTGTGGACGGTACTCATCCAACCAGAACACTGCAGGAGTATTAGAGAGGCGCGCGCGATTGACGGCTAATTTGACCCAATCACGAATCGGTGCATCTTTTGCTTGGCACATACGCCAGATATCACCCTCTTCAACATTCTGCTCGAGCAACACAGTGCCATCGTCAGCAACAATGCGTGCCACGCCAGCTTCTGGAATTTCAAAAGTCTTGTCGTGTGAACCATACTCTTCAGCTTGTTGAGCCATCAAGCCCACGTTTGGCACAGTCCCCATGGTGGTTGGATCAAAGTTACCGTGGGTTTTACAGAAATTGATGATCTCTTGATAAATACGCGCAAAGGTACTTTCTGGGATCACTGCTTTGGTGTCATGCAAACGTCCATCGGCACCCCACATCTTGCCGCCAACACGAATCATGGCGGGCATGGATGCATCCACGATCACATCGCTTGGAGAATGTAAGTTGGTAATACCTTTTGCTGAATCGACCATCGCCAATGCTGGACGGTGCTCGTGGCATGCGTGCAGATCTTGAATGATTTCTTCACGCTTAGATTCTGGCAAAGTTTTAATCTTGTCATACAAGCTGCTCATACCATTGTTGGCATTAACGCCTAGCTCTTCAAACAACTTAGCATGCTTTTCAAATGCGTCTTTGTAAAAAATCTTGACCGCATGACCAAATACGATTGGGTGCGACACCTTCATCATGGTTGCCTTCACGTGCAATGAAAGCATCATGCCGGATTTGTAGGCGTCTTCGATTTCTTTTTCATAGAACTCGCAAAGCGCTTTCTTACTCATGTACATGCTGTCGATAATTTCGCCAGCCAACAAAGAAGTCTTTGCTTTAAACACAATGGTTTTGCCACTCTTGGTAACCAAGTCCATCTTCACATCACATGCTTTATCCAAAGTGATTGACTTCTCACCTGCGTAGAAGTCGCCGCCATGCATATGTGAAACGTGAGTACGGGAAGCTTGACTCCACTCACCCATAGAGTGAGGGTTCTTGCGCGCGTAACGCTTGACAGCAGGAGGCGCACGGCGATCGGAGTTACCTTCGCGCAATACTGGGTTCACTGCACTGCCCAAGCACTTGGAATAACGAGTGCGAATCGCCTTCTCAGCATCATCTTTAGGATCATCTGGGAAATTCGGAATCTTGTAGCCCTTTGCTTGCAATTCTTTGATTGCAGACAGTAATTGGGGAACTGAGGCGCTGATATTTGGCAACTTAATGATGTTGGTGTCCGGCAACAAAGTCATTCGCCCTAATTCAGCCAAGTTATCAGGGACTTTTTGCTCTGCAGTCAAAAATTCCGTAAATTCAGCCAAGATTCGCCCGGCAACAGAAATGTCGCTTGTCACAATCTCAACTCCAGCTGGCGCTGTAAAGGCACGAATCACTGGCAGAAATGCACAAGTCGCCAACAGGGGCGCCTCATCTGTCAGCGTGTAAATGATCTTTGATTTCTCTGAAGCCATTAGTATTTCCTCGATTTTGGTAAATTTACAGGGCCCGGTTCAGACCTTGTCACCCTCCTATTCCGTTCACCAGATTGAATGGGCACGTTAGTGGGGTGAGCCTTCTATTTTAAATCATCGACATTGTCAAAACTGCCTGATTTAAGCCCTAAAGCGGTTCAAGTTGCCCAATTTAAGGGAATCCACCAACACGATCTTCATGGCAAATTCACCGTAAACTGCAATCCATGACGAACAAGCACCCGCTACTCAATAAAAACCTTGTACTACTGATCGTTTGCCAAGGGCTATTTCTTACCAATAACGTTACCTTTATTGCCATTAATGGTTTGGTTGGCTTCAGCCTGAGTCCTGCCTCTTGGATGGCCACCCTGCCCGTCATGGGCTATGTGGTTGGGGGTGCTTTCTCCACCTCCATTGTTGCCAAGACCCAAAACTACTTTGGACGCAAGATCTCATTCCAGCTAGGGCTTTTGGTTGCCGTGTTCTCCGCCCTTCTGTGCGCCTATGCGGCATCTACCAGGAACTTTTGGCTCTTGGTATGCGGCACCTTCATTGCGGGCTACTACAGCGCTAATGGCCAGCTCTATCGTTTTGCTGCTGCAGAGTTAACTATTGCCGCCCAAAGAGACAAGGCGGTCTCTTGGGTTCTCGCGGGTGGCATTCTGGGGGCGGTGGTAGGTCCTAACCTTGCCTCCTGGACAAAGAATCTATTTGAAACAGCCTTTCTGGGAGCTTATCTCACACTCTCGATTGCTGCGATCATTGGCATCATCGTGATGCAATGCATTCACTTTCCTGCCGAATTTAAAACTGAACATGCATTAGGAGCGGGTAGGAGTCTCAAAACAATATTGAGACAACCAGTGTTTATGGTGGCAGTAATTGGCGCATCGCTTGGCTATGGTGTGATGAACTTACTCATGGCCGGGACACCACTAGCCATGCAAATCTGTGGGCTACCATTTTCCGATACAGCCTTGGTATTAGAGTGGCATGTCATTGGCATGTTTGCTCCTGGATTTTTTACTGGCTCACTGATTCAACGCTTTGGTGCTCTCAAAATTATGGGGGTTGGTGTAGCGCTCAATTGCATTTGCATTGCGATCGCATTAACAGGCACTGACTTGCAACAATTTGTCATCGCACTGTTCTTGCTGGGCGTTGGTTGGAACTTTTTATTTACTGGATCCACATCTTTAGCAATGACCGCTTATAAGCCAGAGGAGCGCGATAAAGCACAGGCGGCCATCAACTTCTTTGTCTTTGGCACTATGGCCTTCAGTTCATTTGGCTCGGGCGCTCTGGTCACCACCCAAGGTTGGACCATATTAAATTTAGGCTCAATCTTTCCCGTCATCATTACTGGAGGCGCGCTGATTTGGCTCAGCACCCATCACCGAAAAAATAAAACCTGGAATCAGTAAGCTAGGAAGTTTTAGCTAATGGCAAATTAAATAAAAGGTTTTGGGGTTTTAGCTTTAATTGCTTTTCATCATTCATAGCTATTCCCAGATATACCGGTTTGCCTTCAAGCGCCCTGGGCACGGCAGCAGTATCAATAAAGTCCAAGCGGAAAAGACAAATGATATTGGCCAACTCCTCAGTCTCAAGCGCCTCTTCGTTGTATAGCTTGTTCAGAATCTCCGTAGCAGCCGCATCTAAGCCGACATGCCATGACCATTTGGTATCGGTAATCTGCTGCATTGGTGTGATGCAAACTTTGACCCCCAAGAAATGATCAATCCATTTTTCTAAGATACGGCAAAAGTGATTGATGGGTGGCTGACCAACGTTGAGCTGTACCGCCAAGTCATGGTCTTCATCTCTTGCCCAATAGATATCTGCATTCTCTTCGTGCAGCACATCTAAATCGATGGATCGCATACTCATGGATTTGCCTTTGAGTAAATCCATGATGTTGCCTGTCTCGCCTGCCTGTGCATTACGTGAAACAACTTCATCGTCTGCGCCCATTACCACACCATCATCGAGAACACTGATTTTCTGGGTTCTGAAAAATAACTCCCCCATCCGCACATCCAAGGGATGTGGGTCATCCCCCAATATATGACGAATAAAGATTTGCGCCAACTGAGAAATGAATGGGGGTGGTACATCGACACCCTCACCGTCAAACAAACTCATGTAGAAATTTTCTAGAGAGCTAGCAGTTAATAATTTACTGCGGTAACGTAACCAAACTTGGTAGTTCGCCTGAATATCTTCATCCGCCATCGCAGCAATTTCTCCAACAGGAATATCAGCGCGGGGATTGTTTGTCAATTTCTGATGCAAGGCTTTTTCAGCGTCACAGGACTCGGGCACTAAATTTAACTCTGGTCTTAGCAGGTAAGTGCGCAAAAAATCATCAGTGACCAGCAATTGATTGTCGGGACCAATTTTTAAGGTCTGATATGCGGAACTTGGCCAATAATTAGTCATGGGTAATTTGAGCTCGATAGGACATGAATCAGAGCTCAGAATATACTAGCCAATCAATTTCAGTTGAAGAGGAAAATATTGTGAGTGAACTTAAGAAAATCGATACCGTTGTAGGTGACGGTACAGCAGCAACCGCAGGCAAAGAAGTCGATGTCCACTACACCGGCTGGCTGTTTGATGAGAATGCACCAGACAATAAAGGTCAGAAGTTTGACAGCTCTTTGGACCGCGGCCAGCTCTTTAGCTTCCCCTTGGGCGCTGGACATGTCATCAAGGGTTGGGACGAAGGTGTTGCCGGCATGAAGATTGGCGGCAAACGCACGCTGATCATCCCTGCAGAGATGGGCTATGGCGCACGTGGCGCTGGTGGTGTTATTCCACCTAATGCTACCCTGGTCTTTGATGTTGAATTACATGGGGTGAACTAAACGGTTTTTATTTAGAGCACCTCAAATGAATAAGGCCACCCGAAACGGTGGCCTTTATTTTTATCAGGTACGAGGCAATCTTATGAACGCAAGTCTTTGCCGTTCAGGGTCAGTTTATTTGAGCTTGCAGGCTGACATAGCCCAATGATACGGCGACGTTCAGCCATCACCTTGTCTGCATAGCCACCATCATCTTCAGCATTGGCAGCGCCAACATAAAACTTCAAACCGTTGCGCAGTGAGCCGGCACTAGCGATAAGATATTTCAGAATATATGCGCCAACACGAATATTAACTTCAGGCTTAACGGCATCTGATGTTCCACCATAAAGCGCGTACTTATCCTTGTGCACCGATGTCATCACTTGCATCAGACCTTCTGCGCCAGCAGTACTCTTTGTATTGGGATTGAAATTAGACTCCACCGAGATCACTGCTAGCAATAACACTGGATCAATATTGGCCTCCTTAGCAATCACTACCGCATTCGATACATACTCTTCAATCTTAGTGCGATCCAGGCCGTACTTCTTTTCAAAGAAATCGGCTACGGCACGTTGATTCTGGATAGACCCCATTAAGTTGGTGTCTAGCGCTTGTGGATCAATCTTAGAAGTCGGGATTTGATCGGTTAAATGCGAAATCGGCTTGATCTGGGAATGCCCTACAGAAGGCGTTAACAAAGCAACAGTCTGTTTTTTAACGCTCAGTACGCCTGACTGTCGATCAATCTGGGACTTGCTATAAGAACTTGCCAAGAAGTCTTGGTCGGCTGACTGACTAGAAGCTGGCTCTTTATTGGCATCGGCAGTACCTAAGCCATTCTGCCAAACGATATGACGCGCTTCATCTGGAACTAGGATACGGGCCAAGTCAAAAGCGCCGGCATTCGTGCCGTTGCCAGAGAGCCAAAGACTAACCACCATAAATACTGCAACCACTACTAAGCCGTTGACTACGCGATACGCAGGAGCCATGGCTTGGGCTAGCAAATCTTTAGCAGCCATCATTGGCTGCTGGGCAATCTGCAAGACACTCGAATTGTTTACAAAACTTTTACTCATTTACCTGTTTGCATCACCACACAAACCAATACGCCGATTCATGTTGCACTGCAATATATAAAAAACATGAGCCATCCTAAGAAGGTTCTTATATCTAGTCAAGAATAAGGATGTCCATTTCTATAACTAATTCATATAGAAATCCATATACCCAAGGATCATCTCCCTCTGATTTTATATAAA
>Ga0214254_1000594_pt1 | contig 10365 bp, 9 predicted proteins | sample TroBogypolimnion_27_FD_153092 | JGI IMG/M metagenome (GOLD analysis project Ga0214254, IMG submission 153092) | Freshwater microbial communities from Trout Bog Lake, WI - 27JUL2009 hypolimnion | ecosystem: Environmental > Aquatic > Freshwater > Lake > Hypolimnion/Profundal zone ... | reverse complement strand
GAGCCAATATTGAGCTGGGCGATTTCGCGGATTGGCGTGGAGTCGAAGAAGTACTCGGTGAAACCGGGCGTCTCGTAGACCAGTTTGCGGTAGGCCGCCATGCTCAGTTGCGACAGTTCGGTCGCGACCTGCAGAAAGGATGGGCGGGCCGATTTGGTCGGTTGCAGCAGCGTTGCTTCGAGCGTGGCAGCGACCAGGGTCTCCAGGTTGCGCCGGCCGATCTCGGGGTTCGCATACTTGGATCCGATCACCTCACCCTGCTCGGTCAGCCGGATCTGCCCGCGCACGGTGCCCGGCGGCTGTGCCAGGATCGCTTGGTAGCTCGGGCCGCCGCCGCGGCCCACCGTGCCGCCGCGGCCATGGAACATGCGCAGTCTGATTTCCTTATCGGTCTTCGATTTGTCGGAGTTGATTTCATCGAACACCGCCACCAGCGCGATCTCGGCGCGGTAGAGCTCCCAGTTGCTGGTGAAGATGCCACCGTCCTTGTTGCTGTCAGAATAGCCAAGCATGATGTCCTGCTCGGCGCCGCTGCGCTGCATCAGCGCCTTGACTCCGGGGAGGCCGTAGAACTCGCGCATGATGGGTGCGGCGTTGCGCAGGTCTTCGATGGTTTCAAACAGCGGCACGACGATCAGGTCGCACAGGGTGCTGGCGTCGTCCAGCGTGCCGTGCAGCAGACCGACCTCCTTTTGCAGCAGCAGTACTTCGAGCAGGTCGCTTACGGTCTCGGTGTGGCTGATGATGTAGTGCCGGATGGCCTCGGCCCCAAAGCGTTCGCGCATGACCTTGGCGGTTTCGAAAATCCCGATCTCGCTGCAGGTTTTCTCACCGTAGACGGCACCCATTACGCGCAGCGGCCGCGCTTCATTGAGCAAGCGCATGAGCAGGCTGCGCTTGGTCATCTCGTCGAGCCCCGCATAGTCGGCCTCCAGTCGCGCCACGGCCAGCAGTTCGGCCAGCACAGCTTCGTGCTGGTCCGAGCTCTGGCGCAGGTCGACCGTGGCCAAATGGAAGCCGAAGACCTCCACGGCGCGGATCAGAGGATGCAGTCGCTGCGCCGCCAGCGCCGTGCCGTGCTCGCCTTGCAGTGAGGCTTCGATCGTGTGCAGGTCGGCCAGGAAAGCCTCAGCATCGGGGTAGGCGTCCTGCGGTGGCACGGCATGGCGAGCCGCTTCACCGCCGGTCAGCTCAAGCAGCGAGGCAGCGAGTCTGGCATAAACGCCGATCAGGGCGCGCCGGTAAGGCTCGTCCTTGCGGTGCTCATTGCGGTCGGGCGACTTGTCGGCCAGCGCCTGCATGGCGGGCAGGCAGCCCACCAGCATGCCCGAGATCGAGAGTTCGCCGCCTAGGAAGTGCACCTCGGTCAGGTAGTGGCGCAGCGCCACGTCGGACTGGCGGCGCAGGGCCTGTACCAGGGTTTGCGCGTTGACGTTTGGGTTGCCGTCGCGGTCGCCGCCGATCCACTGGCCCATGCGCAGAAAACTGTGCACGTGCTGCTGGCCGAGTTCGCGCTCCAGACCGGCGTAAATCCGGGGGATTTCCTGCAGGAAAGTGGTTACGTAATAGCTCAGCGCGTTCTCCACCTCGTCCGCCACTGTGAGTTTGCTGTAGCGCAGCAGCCGGGTCTGCCAGAGCTGGATGATGCGGGCGCGCATCTGCTGTTCGTTGCTGGCGAGCTGGCGCACGCCCAGCGCGTCCTTGTTGATCTGGGCGGCGCCGGCACGCATGCGGATGTCATCGCGCTCGCCCAGCAGCTGGGCAATCGCGCGCTCGGCGTCCAGGATGCTCTTGCGCTGCACTTCGGTCGGGTGCGCGGTGAGCACCGGCGAGACGAAGCTGATGGCCAGCGTGTCAACGATGGTGCGCTCCGGGATGCCCGCGCGGCGCAGTCGCTCCAGCGTCATTTCGATACTGCCTTCATGGCTCTGGCCGGCGCGCTCATGAAAGGCGCGGCGGCGGATGTGGTGACGGTCTTCGGCTAGATTGACCAGATGGCTGAAATAGGTGAAGGCGCGGATCACGCTGACGGTTTGGTCGCTGCTCAGCCCCTTGAGCAACTTCTTGAGTGTTCTGTCGGCGGCGGTGTCGGCGTCGCGCCGAAAAGCCACCGACAGCGTGCGGATCTGCTCGATCAGCTCAAAGGCAGGCACACCCTCCTGCTCGCGGATGACATCGCCCAGGATCCGGCCCAACAGCCGGATGTCTTCGACCAGCGGCCGGTCATTGTTCTGCGCACGCTTGGGCGGCTCGGATCTCATGGGTTTGGTCATGGTTTTTCGGGCGGGTCAGGTGGAAGGTCGATGCCTGTGCCATGCTAGCATCTCATGTTCCATTCCGATTACCAACGCGTTACCAACCGAAGCCACTGCATATGAGCAATTTGACAATCGCAACACGAGAAAGCCGCCTGGCCATGTGGCAGGCGCAACATGTCAAGGCCCTGCTGGAGCAACTCGGGCATCAGGTCAGCCTGCTGGGCATGACCACGCTGGGCGACCAGATTCTGGACCGCACGCTGAGCAAGGTCGGCGGCAAGGGCTTGTTCGTGAAAGAACTGGAGGTGGCGCTCGATGAAGGTCGCGCCGACCTGGCCGTGCATTCGCTCAAGGATGTGCCGATGGATTTGCCCGAAGGCTTCTGCCTGGCCTGCGTGATGGAGCGCGAAGACCCGCGCGACGCTTTTGTCTCCAGCCGCTATGCCAATCTGGCGGCGCTGCCGCAGGGCGCGGTGGTCGGCACTTCGAGCCTGCGCCGCGTGGCACTGCTGCGCGCCGTGCGTCCGGATTTGAAGATTGAGCCGCTGCGCGGCAATCTCGACACACGCCTGCGCAAGCTTGATGAAGGCCAGTACGACGCCATCGTGCTGGCGGCAGCCGGGCTCAAGCGGCTGGGCCTGAGCGAGCGTATTCGCGCCCTCTTCGAGCCCTCCCAGATGCTGCCGTCGGCCGGTCAGGGTGCCCTGGGCATCGAGGTGCGCAGTGCGCGTGGCGATGTGATCGCCGCGCTGGCACCACTGGCGCATCAGCGCACCTGGCTGGCGGTAGCGGCCGAGCGCGCGGTGAGCCGCGCCATGGGCGGCAGTTGCTCGATGCCGTTGGCCGCATTCGCCACGCTCGATGGTGACTCGCTGACCATCGATGCCGCCTGGGGAGACCCCGATGGCGTGCTGGAACTGGTTTGCGTACGCGCTACGGCCGCGGTCACCGATCTAGCCAGCGCGACCGCGCTTGGTACGCGCGTGGCTGACGATCTGCGCGCTGGCGTAACGGCCAAAGGCGGTTCGGTTCCGGTTCACGGCGAGTCCCAAGGCACCGCCGGATGACGCGTGTCATCGTCACCCGACCCGAGCGCGAAGCGCAGCGGTGGGTGCGCGATCTGGCGGCGCTGGGGTTTGATGCGCAGGCCCTGCCCCTGATTGAAATTGTGCCGAGCGCCGAGCCGGCTGAACTCACTCGCGCGTGGCAGCAACTGGACAGCTACCTGGCGCTGATGTTCGTCAGTGGGAACGCCGCGACCTGTTTTTTTGCCGCGGCGTGCGCACGGCCGTCGGCCTTCGCGGCGCTGGCCACCGGCAGGACCAGAGCTTGGGCGACCGGCCCCGGCACGGCGCGCGCCTTACTGCGCGCCGGCGTTGCACCCGAGCGGCTCGATGCGCCGGCGGCGGATGCGGGCCAGTTTGATTCCGAAGCTCTGTGGCGGCAGGTGGCGTCGCAGGTTCATGCCGGTGCGCGCGTGCTGATCGTGCGCGGTGCCGATGCCACGCTGGGTGCGCTCAGCACCCAGGGCTCTGGGCGCGAGTGGTTCGCCAAACAGGTCGCGGCTGCCGGTGGGCGGGTCGATTTTGTGGCGGCCTATCAGCGCCGTGCCCCGCAGCTGGGCGTGACCGAGCGTGAGCTGGCGCAGTGCGCGGCCCGTGATGGCTCGGTGTGGTTGTTCAGCAGCGCGCAGGCAGTGGCCAACCTGAATGCATCCCTGCCCGGACAGGACTGGGCGCTCTCGCGTGCGTTGGCAACCCATCCGCGCATTGCCGACGCCGTGCGCGCAGCCGGTTTTGGTGTTGTTTTGGAGTCGCGCCCGACACTGTCCGACGTGGTTGCCGCCATCAGACAACAGCTTGGAACTTTAGAATAGGGTGATGAACTCCCCCTCCCATGCCGAACTGCCTGAACCAGCGGGCGAGACTGCGTCTGCAGCCGATGCGGCGGCGCCAGCGGTACCGATTGAGTCGGTGCCGGCGAGCGCGCTGAGCACACCGCGCTGGCTGCTGACGAGTCTGGCGCTGGTGTCCGCGCTGGCGCTGCTGGCCAGTGGCCTGCTGTGGCAGAAGCTCTCGTCGATTCAGGAGCAGCTGGCGCGCCAGAGCGCCGATGCGGGCGCGCAGTCGGTGGAGGCGCGTGCCGTTGCCAAGCAGGCGCAGGAACTGGCCCGCGAGGCGGCGGCCCGCGTGGCAGTGTTCGATGCGCGCCTGAGCGAGGTGGCGCTGCAGCGTACGCAGCTTGAAGAATTGATGCAAAGTCTGTCGCGTTCGCGCGATGAGAACATGGTGGTCGATATCGAATCGGCGGTTCGCCTTGCGCAGCAGCAGGCCCAGCTCACCGGCAGTGTCGAGCCGCTGCTGGCCGCGCTCAAGAGCGCGGACCAGCGCGTCGTGCGCGCGGCCCAGCCGCGGCTAACGCCCCTGCAGCGTGCCATTGCGCGCGACATCGACCGCATCAAGTCGGCGGCTGTCAGCGATACGCCGGGTTTGCTGGTCAAGCTTGATGAACTGGTGCGCATGGCCGATGAACTGGTGCTGGCCAATGCCGTGATGCCGGCCAGCGGCACGGCTTCGGCGCAGCGCGCCTTGCCGGAGGCCAAGCTGATCTGGTGGCAGCGCGCCTTGCAGGTGCTGCGCGACGAAACCCACATCCTGTTGCGCGTGAGCCGCGTCGAGCAGCCCGAGGCGGCGCTGCTCTCGCCCGAGCAGTCATTCTTCCTGCGCGAGAACTTCAAGCTCAAACTGCTCAATGCCCGGCTTGGCCTGCTGGCGCGCCAGTTAGAGTCGGCGCGCGCCGATCTGGTGGCGGCCAGCCTGTCGCTGAACAAGTATTTTGATCCGACCTCGCGCAAGACGCAGACCGCCGCGGCCCTGCTGCAGCAGGTGCAGACACAGATGAAGACGCTCCAACTGCCGAGCGTCGATGACACCCTGGCGGCGCTGACCACGGCCGCCGCCGGCCGATAGACATGCGCGCCGCTTTATGGTTTCTGGCACTGTTCGGCATGGCTGTTGCCATCGCGCTGTTTGCCGGGAATAACCAGGGCACGATCACGCTGTTCTGGCCACCGTACCGGGTCGATCTCTCGCTCAATCTGGTTTTGCTGCTGCTGGCGCTTCTCTTTTTTACGTTGCATGTGGCGCTGCGGGCGCTCTCGGCCCTGTTCGCCATACCGGGGCAGGCGCAACGCTGGCGCATCCAGCATCATGAGCGCGCCTTGCATACGGCTTTGCTCGATGCTATGGCGCATCTGGTAGCCGGCCGTTTCATCCGCGCCAAGAAGGCGGCCGAGTCGGTGCTGGCCCGCGAGAGCGCCATGACGCATAGCGGTGAAACACTGGCCTATTCGGCGCGCCTGCGCGCCCTGTCGCATTTGCTGGCTGCCGAGAGCGCTCAGGTCCTGCAGGACAAGGCAGGGCGCGAGGCGCATCTGGCGCAGGCGCTGGAACAGGCTTCCCGGCACGACGCGCAGGAGACGCGCGAGGGCGTGCAACTGCGTGCCGCGCGCTGGGCCCTGGAAGACCGCGATGCGCCGGCGGCACTGCAGTGGCTCGATGAATTGCCACAGGGCGCGTCGCGTCGCACACTGGCCTTGCGCCTGCGCCTCAAGGCCGCGCGCATGGCGCGCAAGACCCGGCTGGCGCTGGAGACGGCGCGTCTGCTGGCCAAGCACCGCGCTTTTTCCGAGATCGCCGCCGTTGGCATCGTGCGCGGCCTAGCGCTCGAGTACGTGGCGACGGCGTATGACCCGGATCAGTTGCATACGGTCTGGCAACAACTGGATGCGGCGGAACGCGCAACGCCGGAAGTGGCGGTGACCGCCTGCCGGCGCATGCTGGAACTCGGCGGCGATGTCACGTTGGCCCTGGACTGGCTGCTGCCGATCTGGGAGCGCATGGTGTCGCAGGCGGGCGCCTTGACCGACGCCCAGCGTGTCGACCTGACGCAAGTGCTGGAGTCGTGCTTTGCCCAGGCTGCGGGTGCACCCGATGCGCAGTGGCTGACCCGGATCGAACAGGCCCAGATGTCGAATCCGGCCGACGCCGTTCTGCAGTATCTGGCCGGCATCACCTGCATGCGCCTGCAACTTTGGGGCAAGGCGCAGCAATTGCTCAAGCAGGCCCTGCCGCGTCTGCAGGATGCCGCTCTGGAGTGCGAAGCCTGGAGCGCGCTGGCTGCACTGGCCGAACAGCGCGGTGACATGGCTGCGGCAACCCAGGCCTGGAAGAACGCCGCAACCCGGCGCGGGCCTTGAACTTCAGCGCTTGACGACGTAGTAAAAGTGATCGGCGGCGCGCCGATTTTCCCTTCGAAAATTCTCTTCACCAGGCGCGGATTGGGAAACAGGTACCAGTCTCCAAACTGGTCAAACTTGCTGCAGGAGGTCGTGATGCCGCCGCGCCGGATCGTTCCGTATTGTTGGCGGCGCGTGTAACCATAGGCTTTGAGACGCCGTGCGAAATCGATGTCTTCTGCGCTCAGCAGGGATTCGTCGAAGCCGCCACCCGCCTCAAATGCCCCGCGCAGAAACCAAAACATGCCGGCCGATATGCCGCGCTTGATGACATAGGGCGCGACTGCGAGCAGGCGGAAGGCTATTCCGGTTGACATCCTTTCGGGATAGACCATCGTCCCGCCACCGACGTAGCGTGGATCATGGGCGTTCTAAAGGATGGCCCGCACGGTGTTCTCGGACATCCAGCTATCGGCGTCGAGCGTTGCCACCGCAGGTTCTGACGTCGCGCGCACTGCGGCGTTGCGCATGGCCGCAATGCATTTGGTGTCATTGACGACGCAGCGCGCACCAAGCGATTCGGCGATGGCCCGGGTCGGGTCGGCACAGCGGTTGAGTGCCACCACGATTTCGACCGCTTGCCCGGCTCTCCGCGCCGAAGTGGCGATCTTGTCAAGGCGGCGCCTGTTGTATTTCTATTCGTTGTGGGCCCGGATGGCCAGCTCCAGTACGGGAGTCATGCGGTCAGCCTCAAGCGGCTCATCACAGCATGGGCTGGCGAATGATGGTTTTCCATTTCGATGGGTCGGCCTTGCGGATGTCGCTGAGATAGATCTCGTGGTGCTTCCCGCTCAGCCGCCCGCGCTCGGCAATGAACTGGTGCACTTTCTCGATGGTCGGGCCTTCTTCTGCAAACGGGCCGATGTGCAGGATCTGTGCGCAGCGGCTCTCAGTGAGGGTTGCCAGGCGGATCTTACCAATGGCGCGCGGGTTCTTCTTTTCTTTCACATCGGCAATCGTCTGTTCCACAAGCTCCGGCGTGACAAAGGCAGGTTGCATGATCATCGCGGTCCATTTCCAGTTCGACTTGTCGGTGCCGGAAAACTTCGACATGTCATCAGCCCACCAAAGGCCTTCCAGCGGCATGACGCCGTAGTCGATGGCCAGGGGGCCCTTCCTGACCATGAACTTCAGGGCATAGGACACCATGAACAGGACTTCGACGGCGTCGGCGTACGCGGGCGCCTTATTGGGATCGCCTTCACCGTCGACCATCAGGTAATTCATGGCTGGCACGTCGACCTGAACCACCGCTTTGGCCGAAGCCTGATAAAAGCTTTTTATTCCATTTCTAATTCATATATGAAGTTAAAAATGCGCCGATTATCCATGGCCACGATACGATAGAACTCACTGAGGCGGAGTCAAATTCCAGTGTCTTCAAAGCCATCGATAAGTGATCTTCCAAAGCGTCGAGACTCTTGAAGACCCGGTTGTGAAAAAATTTCTCACGCAGTTCATCCCAAACATGCTCGATCGGATTGAGTTCTGGCGCGTAGGGTGGAAGCTTCAGCAAGTAGATGTTCTCTGGTGCTTTGAGCGCATCGCTGCGATGCCAGCCGGCGCCGTCAATCACCATGATGATGCGATCTTGTGGGTGGCGTGCCGAGACTTCCTCCAGGAACAACTGCATGCACCCGGTGTTGACGTGCGGCAGGATCAGGCTATCGAGTTCACCCGTGCAGACGTCGACTGCCCCATAGGCGTAGGTGTATTCGTGCGTCAGCATGCCTTGGCAGATTGGGCGTAATGGCTTGGGTGCCCAGCAACGACGCACATCGGAGATTCGCCCAAAGCGTGCCTCGTCCTGAAACATCAACTTGACGGTTTTGCCTTGTGCCCAGTCTTGGCGGATTTGGGTGAGCGTTTCGGGGAGTTTTTTTTCCACTCCTCTTGAGCCAGCGGGTCACTTTGAGGATGGCGCTTATCGGGCGCGAGCTTTCTCCAATTGTGGCGGTGCAGCAGGTTATAGACCGACGCCAGAGCCACCTCACGCCCCAATCGTTTATCCAGCGCCGTCTTGATCTGGCCGACAACGAGTACCCCACCGAGAGCAGCGGATTCCAGGAAGGGCGCCAAAAACTCACGCTCTTCTTCCAGGCTCATGTTTTGGCGTTTGCGCCCGCCCGCGGTGGGCGCATCTGGCGCACCTGCAATGTGTCCATGAATAAAGCGCCGGCGCAATTGACAGGCCCAACCCGGTGACACGCCAATGGCCTGTGCCGTATCGGCCAAGCTCATCGCATAGTCCAGTGGTAGTACAACCGCCTGGGCCTGGCGCAATTGTTCCACCGTCTGGGCCGAGGCAATAGCCTCGCGTGCATCCATCAATATTTGTTCATCTCCGCTGGCAGGACGTGACATTACTTTCTCCATCAGAATTGATGAAGATATTATTGCACTAATGAATTAGAAATGGAATGAGGGATTCTGAGAACCGCTGATTGACGGTGTCAAAACTTTGCTGCAACTGTCGTACTTGACCGCCGAGTTCGTCCAAGCGCGCATAAATCTGATTCGTGACGTCTGCTGGCGACATGATGATTTCCTTTGAGAAAAACAACAACAGAGTAGCGCCTGTCCCGACACTCTCTGAAGACGCAGGGGCGGTAATCGCTGGAACCAGTGTACTCTGCACTCTGCGGCAAATCATTGCGTGGCGACCTTCGTGCTTGTTGGTTCCGAAATGGGAACCGGACCATTGCCACGAACGGCCTACCTCCAAGATCAGGACAGGCGGCGACGGGCATCAAAGCGCTACGCGGTTCTTGGCGCCACCATGGGATTCGGCGGTCACCGGCAGGAAGGATTGACGGTTGTCGGCCTGTTGCAAACTGTCGGTAAAGTCCGGGTCCTGATCGAGATCCTGGTACGCTCCAACAAGCTGATGCTGCTGGAGTTTCAGGTGATCCCGGAGTAGCGCCGGCGCTATGGGTAAACTGCCCGGCATGCAAACCACTTCATCCTGGGACACGCTTGCTGGCCAGTACCAGCTGCGTCCGGGTGGCGCGCCGGCGATCATCGGTCAGCGTCCGGTACTCGGAGCGGGGCGGCTCAGGCATCTCCTGCGGGGTCAGCGCGGCGCGCAGGTCAGTGCGAGCCTTGGCAGCCTCTTCACGCTGTGCGCGCACGCGCATCGGCGCACCGCCGAACTGGCGTTGGCTGCCGCGCAGACTGCGACGCCGATCACGCAGCCGGCATCCGTACTGCTGATGCTGGAAACAGCGCGTGACCATCTGCGCAGCATTGCGCTGGACTGGCCGCAGCGCCTGCCGGATGCCGCGCCGCTCGCGCCGTCGCTCGACTGGTTGCGCGGCTGTCCGCTGCCGCTGGTCAGTGCGCGGCCGGTCAGCGATGAGGGAGCGGCCTGGCAGACGCTGAAGGCCTTGTGTTCCTGGTTGGAGGCTCGCATCCTCGGTCAAGACCCGGTGCAGTGGCTGGCTGATCACCCTGCGCCCGATGCACTGGCGCACTGGTGCACGGCCCATGCGGAGCACCTGCTGCCCGCGCGTTGTCTGGCAAGCTGGCATCCGCTGGCCGACAGTTTGTGCCCGGACCTGCGCCGCCTCGACCTGCTCGACGCCGATCCTGCCGTGCAGCGTGCGCAACTCACGCAACTCGCGCAAGCGATGGTGCTCGAGAGCGATTTCGTGCAGCACCCGATCTGGCGCGGCCGGTGCGCCGAGACCGGCCCGTGGACGCGGCTGCGCCATCGGCACGCGAGCGCGCAAGGGCACAGTGCCTGGACACGTTTGAGCGCGCGATGGCTGGAGCTGATCGAGCTGGCGTCGGCCACGCCCGACATGGCGG
>Ga0214254_1000560_pt1 | contig 10676 bp, 9 predicted proteins | sample TroBogypolimnion_27_FD_153092 | JGI IMG/M metagenome (GOLD analysis project Ga0214254, IMG submission 153092) | Freshwater microbial communities from Trout Bog Lake, WI - 27JUL2009 hypolimnion | ecosystem: Environmental > Aquatic > Freshwater > Lake > Hypolimnion/Profundal zone ... | reverse complement strand
AAGCGTTGCTGCGCTCGATGAGTTCGCCGATCTCCCGGGCCGCGGCGCCGCTGCGTTCGGCCAGTTTGCGAACCTCCTCGGCCACCACGGCGAAGCCCTTGCCCATGGCGCCAGCCTTGGCGGCCTCGATGGCGGCGTTGAGGGAGAGCAGGTTGGTCTGGCGGGCGATGTCCTGGATGAGCCGCACGGCAGCCACCATGCGCGAGGTGGCGGCGCGGATGTCCTCCATGGCCTGGGCGCTCTGCTGCCCGGTCTCGGAGCCCTGCTGCACCGCGGCGACGGCGGTCTCGGATTCCTTCTGGGAGCGTCGGATGTTCCCGGAGACCTGCTCGATGGAGGCCGACAGCTCCGTGGAGGCCGCGGCCACCCGCTCGAAGGCCACCCGCTGGGCCTCGGCATTGCTGGCCAGGTTTGAGCTGGTGGCCGCCATCTGCTCGCTGGAGGCCGATAGCTGGGTGGCCCCGCTGGCCACCGAAGCGGAGGCGCTGCTCATGTTCTGGAAGACGGTCCGTAGCTTGGCGTTATAGGCGTTGAAAGCCTGGGCGGCCTGGCCGATCTCATCCTGGCTTCCCACCTTCAACTGCAGGGTGAGGTCGCTCTTCCGCATCCCCTCGGCCAGGGCCGTCACGGGCTGAGTGATCCAGAGGCTGATGCGGTACACGGCCGCGAAGGTCATGATCCAGATCAGGAGGGAACCCCCGAAGTTGAAGAGGAAGTGCCGCCAGTCGGGCTGGCTCAGGTCCAGTCCGGACTGAAACAGACCCTTGGTCTGCAGGATCTGGATGTGCTCCCAGGTGTCACTCAGGTTGAAATAGGCGTAGCCCAGGATGGGGGGCAGCACCAGGAAGAGCAGCTTCCCCCGAACACTCAGGCGACCAGACAACGACATGAAAACCCCCGTGTAACTTGCTTGAAACACTACTTCTTCATCGGCCGAGGGGGGGGCGCGCTCAAATTCAGCCAAAGAGCTTCAGGGTCTCGTCCACGGTGCGGAGCACGGTCAGGACATGGAAGGGCTCTACCACCATGTAGTCCACGGCGCCTGCGGAGGCAGCCCGGTTGCGTTTGAGGTCGGCTTCCTCCTCGCCACCCACCATGAGGATGGGTAGGGGACAGGCCTCGTCCTGGGCCAGGCGGCGGCAGCGTTCTAGGGAGGTGCCAGAGCGGAGACGGGAGTGGACCATGATGAGCCGGACTCGGCCCCAGCCCTGTTCGCCGGCGCCAAGGCTGGCCAGGGTCGGCCTCAGGGCGCCAGGCCCTAGATCCAGGGCGGCTACGCCGAACTTGCGGCCGATGCCTTCGGCCAGGCGGGTGGGGAAGGTATCGCCCTCCGCCAGCACCAGGATCAGGGGATCCCGGTCCACCAGCAACTTGGGCACGGCTCCATGAGACTTGGTGCCCTCCTGGGCTGATGGGTGGTGGCTGAACTCCAGGCCACCGGGGTTGAAGCGGGCCAGATCCCTCTGCGCTTGGCGGTGCCTGGCCTCCATGAGCCACTGCCGGTAGCGGCTCAGCGTCGAACGGTCGGCGCTGTCCGCGATGCGGAGGCCCCAGACGTGCTCCCCGAAATAGGCCACCCGCACCGGCAGGACCATGCTCTCGCCCACTGCGGCCCGCAGCTCCACGGTGGAGGTGGCATTGAGGCGGAGCAGCTCCCCGAGGGCCCGGGTGCCCTCCGGCGGGGCCAGCTCCAGGCCGTCCTCACCGAAGGCGGTGGCATGGCCATCCTTGACGTTGTTGTGCTGGTCCGAGAAGGGGCAGGCCAGCGGCCGTTCCGGCACGAAGTCCCCCAGGCGGTGGGTGTCCAGGGCCCGCAGGGTGCGGGGCATGGAGGCATGGCAGGCTTCCACCCCCTGGAGCTTGCCGTGGCCCAGAAAGTCCACCACTGCCTCGAAGGGCAGGCCCCGGTCCAGCAGGTGGAGGGTGAGCCGGGCACCGATCTTGAGTCCCCACTGGCCGCGCTCCAGATCGGAGATGCCCAGGATCACCCGCTCTGCAGACTCCCCCAGAACCCGAAACTCCCCCTTGAAGGTGCCGAACTGGGCCTGGACCCGGCCCTCGTCCTCCACGAGGCGCTGGAAGGTCATGCGGATGGCCTGGGGGTGATCCCTGTTCTGACTGCTGCTGCCCATGTCCGTCTATCGGACGGTGCGCCGCAGACTCAAGCTTCGCCCAGAAGGTCGGCCACGGCTGTGTAGGGGTCCAGGGTCCGGTTGGCGATGCGCTGGATGGCGTCCTCCACCTTATCGTTGCCCGCGCGGGCCTTGGCCTGGCGCAAAGCGGCCTCGGCCAGGAGGGACTCGAAGCGCAGCCGGGCCCGCTCCCGGGCCTTGCGGGCCAGGCCCCCGTGGGCCCGAAGCCAGACGCCGTGCTCCGCCACCCGGTCCAGGAAGGGCTGGATGCCTTCTCCCTGCTGGGCCACGGTACGCACCACGGGAGGATCCCAGCCCGAGGGCATGGACAGGGACTTCATGCTCTCGATGCCGGCCTCCACCTGGTCGGCCCCGTCCCGATCGGCCTTGTTGATGACGAAGAGGTCGGCCACCTCCATGATGCCGGCCTTGATGGCCTGGATCTCGTCGCCCATGCCCGGTACCAGCACCACGCAGCAGGTCTGGACGCAGCTCACCACATCCACCTCGTCCTGGCCCACACCCACGGTTTCCACAATCACCGTGTCGAAGCCCGCGGCGTCCAGGAGGTCGATGGCGTCCTGCGTCGCTCTGGCCAGGCCGCCCAGGGCCCCCCGGGTGGCCATGCTGCGGATGAAAATCCCAGGATCGGCAGCGCAGCGGCCCATGCGGATGCGGTCGCCGAGGATGGCTCCGCCACTGAAGGGAGAGGTGGGGTCCACGGCCAGGATGCCCACCCGCTGTCCCTGGGCCCGGAGGGTGCGGGCCACCTGGTCCGTGAGTGTGCTCTTCCCGGCGCCGGGTGAACCGGTGATGCCGATCACGGAGGCGCGGCCCAGGTGGGGCCAGAGGCGGGCCATGAGATCCCGTGCCCCCGGGTGGCCGTTCTCCATCCAGGAGATGGCGCGGCCCAGGGCCCGCTGCTCTCCGCGGCGAAGGGGCTCGAAGAGGTCGGTAAGAAGTGCCATGCGCTCAGGATGCCAGAATCAGCCGTTCGAGAGACTCTGGATTGCGCCACCACCAAGACGAGAACTCGCCCTCCCTGGCAGCTTGGGGTACTCTTGTCTTTCGGCTCTGGCCGCACTGGAAGCCAACCACAATGACCAAAGGCCCTCGTGCCAAGAAGGACCCCGCCGCCGGGGAGTCGCTGCCGGACCTGGCTTCCAAGCCCACCCCCGTGCTGCTCACCAAACGGACTCCCGTGGCTCCCCCGGATCCGAAGGCCCCCCGGGACAAGATCTGCTCCGAGTGCGGCATGCACTTCAAGCTGGAGTCGGGCCAGAAGTTCTACCTGTGCCCGGACTGCTACCGCCGCTCCTTCGTCTATAAGCGGAATGGCGGGAAGGACGTAGCAAGGATCCTGACGCACATCACCTGTGCGGCCTGCGGTGCTGCTGAATACCTGCCCTTCATCCCCGATGATCCTGCCAAAGCCCTCTGCCGGGCCTGCTTCGCCACCCAGAAGCCGGAACAAAAGAGCCCCAACCGACATACTCAACGATAGTCACTGAGGTTTTCCCATGCGCCTATCCATCCTCCCCCTGCTGCTCATTGCCAGCCTCCTGCCCGCCCAGACGGCAGCGAAGCCGACACCTAAGGCGAAGGCCGCGCCCAAGGCTGCTGCCAAGGCCAGCCCCGAAGCCGAAGCCGCTCGCCGCGCTCTGCGGGAAACCCTGGACGCCATTGATTCCGCCTGGTTCGGCCAGCCCTATCAGGGGGTGACCGCCGTCAATATGCAAGGCACCCTGGGCGTGGCCCTCACGGGCGCCGCCGTGAACCAGAAGGTGGACACCGCCAGCCAGGGTGCCGTGAAGGGCAACAGCCAGGGCGGCCAGGCCAACCTGCGGGTGAAGGGCACCTGGTTCGCCAACGGGGATCTCAAGATGGACATGGCCGGGGACTTCGGGAACATCCTCTACTCCCGGCGCGGCAACCGCGGCTTCATCTACAGCAAGGAGCAGAACGCCTACACCACCCGCGTGGATCTGGCGCCCTCCGATGCCCCCCTCACCTACATGTCCTGGTTCCGGCAGAGCCTCAACGACATCAAGGCGGTCTATGTGGATGGCCCCACCTTCCAGGCGAGCCTGGCCGGTGAGGACAGCATCGGCGGCCACGCGGTCCAGAAGCTGGTCTTCAACGCCCCCACCCAGCCATGGGACGCCAAGAAGCGCGAGCAGAGCATGGCCCAGAGCCTAGGCTTCTGGAAGCGCGGCAAGCTCGAAGTGGCCGTGGACAAGGTCACCAAGCAGCCCGTGCGCCTCGATTTCCGCAACGACGAGCAGGGCGTCTCGGCCCGCATGGACTTCACCTACGGCGCCAACAACCGCCTGAACGCCGTGAACATCAGCAACAGCAGCCGTGGCTTCCAGGGCCCGGGCTGGCTGCGGATCGGCTACGCCGGGGACGGCCGCATGTCCAATGTGGCGGGCGAACTGGCCAATAATGAGAGCAAGGTGTCCTTCGCCATGGACCTGTCCTGGGCCAAGGGTGCCAACTCCGCCGACCTGGCCGCCACCCCTCCCGTGGGTGCCACCAAGCGCGGCCGTGAGGAGATGGAGACCCAGCTCACCGTGGGCCTCGCCTCCAAGATCTTCGACCTCCAGCGCGCCGGCCTCAACCTCCGCAGCGTCGCCGTCGGCAGCAAGTAGCGCTAGACTGGATCCATCGGGGCGTGGCGCAGCCTGGTAGCGCATCTGCTTTGGGAGCAGAGGGTCGGAGGTTCGAATCCTCTCGCCCCGACCAAGATAAGGGGGCCAAATGGCCCCCTTATTCTTGGTCGGAATCATCGAGAGGATTCGAAACCCCGAGGAGACACCGACTCCATGAGAGCAAGGCCCCAGTGGGAGTAGCACCAAGCGGATCCCGTAATCACGCGCTTCGTCCTCAATCTACCGGCGCCGTGTTCATGGCCCCCGCCTGCTCCCGCAGTCGTGCGATGTCCCGGGTGGGGGCGTCCCCGAAGTAGCGACCGTATTCCCGGGCGAACTGCGAAGGGCTCAGGTAGCCTACACGCCGGCTGGCGGCCCCGGCATCCAGCATAGTCAGCAGCATGAGGCGCCTGGCCTCCTGGAGGCGCAGGGCCTTCTGGTATTGCAGCGGGCTGAGGGAGGTGACGGCCTTGAAGTGCTGGTGGAAGGAGGAGGGGCTCATGTGGACCAGGAGGGCCAGGCGCTCTACGTCCAGCGGCTGGTCAAAGTGGGTGCGCACCCAGGCCACCGCCTTGGAGACTCGCTGGATCCGGCTCTCGTCCTGACCAATGAGTGCCACCCGTGGGCCCAGGGGACCGCGCAGCAGGCGGATGAGGATCTCGTCGATGACCAGAGGGGCCAGCAGCTCTGCGTCCCCAGGCTGGGCCATCAGCTCCAGTAAACGGGACGCCGCGTCGATGATGTGCGGGTCTGCCTGATCCACGCAAACGGCGCGGCTCTCCTGGCCCCGGGGCAGGCCGTAGGGGAAGACCCGGGCCGTGAGGTCGGCGATGCGGCCCGCATCCAGGTCCAGCCTCAGGCAGAGGAAGGGCTCCGCAAGGCTGGCCCGCGTCACCTGGGCGGTGACCGGCACATCCACGGAATAGACCAGCAGGCGCGAGGCATCGTAGCTGAAGGCATCCTGGCCGAGCATGACGCGCTTGGCACCCTGGGCCACCACACATAGGGAGGGGCTGAGCACGCCGTGGACCAGCTCCTTGTGGACGCGGGAGGTGCGGATCACGTGGACGCTGGGCAGGCGCAGGCTGAAGCTGCCGTCATGGGGCGTGTGTGTCTTGAGGAGGGCGGCCAGCCGGGCCAGATCGCCCCCCAGGGCCTCGGTGGCGGGGCCCTTCAGAGGTGGGGTCGTGTGTCTGGCCATCAGCAATGATCTCCTCTCTGACCAGGTGGACGGGGCCGGTCCTGTTACCTGGATTCGGGCAGGGCCTCGTTCAGGCAGCGCAGGGCGTTGAGGGTCCGCGGATAGCCCAGGTAGGGCAGGAGCTGAGTGAGGACATCCACCATGACGGCCCGGCCATTGCCCGCCTGGAGATTGCCGAGGACATGGCCCTTCACCTGGGCCTCGCAACCCCGTAAAGAGACCAGCATGGCGAAGGTGAGCAGTTCCCGCAGGGGTAGGTCCAGGCCCGTCCGCGTGTAGGTGTCCCCGAAGCAGTTCCCCGTGAGGAAGTCCTGGATGTGGACCTGATCCGCGGGCGCGGCCTCCCGCATCTGGTCGATGAGTTCGCCGAAGAGGTCCTTCTGAAGGGCCAACCCCTGCGCCATGCGGGTTGCGGCCGTGGTGGTGGCCTGGGGCTCCAGGGGCAGGGCCACACCGGCCGCCAGGAGGATCTCGTTGGTGGCGTGGAGGAAGTCGAAGACCACGCCGATGCCGCAGTAAGGCACGGCCTGGTACACGAGCTCCTTCAACTCAACGGGCGACAGGCCCACATTCAGGGCCGCCCGAACCATGACCCGATACTCCCCCAGGGCCTGGCTGGCGATGAGGGCTGCGAGGATGACCAGCAAGCGGGAGCGGTCGTCGAGGCGGGTCCGGGAGGCCACCTCATCGAAGGCGAAGTTGTCGAAGTATTCGATGAACTCTGGGTCGCTGACCTTGAGGGTGGACTGATGATGGGGGAACCACCGCTCGTGGTTGCGCTGGGCGGTTTCGGTGATGGCCATGGGTACCTCGTTTCTCGATCCAGGACGTGAGAGATGGCTCAGTCGATGAGTCCGGATTCCCGAAGCCAGTTCGCCAGGGCGGGCTTGGAGTCCCGAACGCCGCTGCCCCGGAGCGAGAGCCCCTTTGCGACGGTGGCCCCGGGGCAGAGGCGCTGGATGTCCTTGGCGCAGCGGCCCATCCCGCTGCCTTCGTGGGTGCAGAAGGGCAGGATGGTCTTGCCGGAGAAGTCGTGGGCCTCCAGGAAGGTGAAGACGGCCATGGGCATGGTGTCCCACCAGTTGGGGAAGCCCAGGAGCACGACCTCGCAGTCGATCAGACTACCGGGCTCCCCTTTCAGGGGCGGCCTCGCGTTCTGCCGAAGCTCCTGCTTGGCGACTTCGGTGGTCTCGTCATAGCCAGCGGGGTAGGCCTTCACGGGCTCGATCCGGAACAGGCGCCCACCCGTCAGTTCCTGGATGAAGGTCGCCGCCACTTCCGTGTTCCCCAGGGGAAGGTCCACGATCTTGCCGGCGACATAGTTCTCTCCCCGGCGGGAGAAATAGGCAATCAGGCTCGAGGTCCCCTGCATGAGCTAGCGGCCCACCAGCCGTTGCAGGTGCTCCGGGTACCGGGCCCCCTGCAGCTGCACCTGGTCCGAGGCGGCGCCGATCTCCCGCAGATCCTCCGGACTGAGTTGCAGCGAGGCGGAACCCAGGTTCTCCTCCAGGCGGCTCTGCTTGGTGGTGCCGGGGATGGGCACGATCCAGGGCTTTTGCGCCAGCAGCCAGGCCAGGGCGATCTGGGCGGGCGTGGCGCCCTTGCGGGCGGCGATGCCCCGCAGCAGGTCCACCAGCGCCAGGTTGGCCTTGCGGGCCTCGGGGGTGAAGCGGGGCACCACGTTCCTGAAATCCGTGGCGTGAAAGGTGGTGTGCTCGTCGATCTGGCCCGTGAGGAAGCCCTTGCCCAGGGGGCTGAAGGGGACGAAGCCGATGCCCAGCTCCTCGAGGGTGGGCAAGATCTCGGTTTCAGGCTCCCGCCAGAAGAGGGAGTATTCGCTCTGGAGGGCCGCCACGGGCTGCACCGCATGGGCCCGCCGGAGGGTCTGGGCCCCCGCTTCGGAAAGGCCGAAGTGCCTGACTTTGCCCTGCTGGATGAGGGCCTTCACCGCGCCCGCCACCTCCTCGATGGGCACCTCCGGGTCCACCCGGTGCTGATAGAAGAGGTCGATGGCCTCGACGCTCAGGCGTTTCAGGGAGGCCTCAGCCACCGCCTGGATGTGCTCGGGCCGGCTGTTGAGGCCGTCGAGGTTCACGCCGCTCATCTGGTCGATGTCGAAGCCGAACTTGGTGGCGATAGCCACCTGGCCGCGGAAGGGGGCCAGGGCCTCGCCCACCAGCTCCTCGTTGATGAAGGGGCCATAGACCTCCGCCGTGTCAAAGAAGGTGACACCCTGCTCGACCGCCTTGCGGATGAGGGCGATGGACTCCTGCTTGTCCGCGGCGGGGCCCAGCCCGAAGCTCATGCCCATGCAGCCCAGACCCAGGGCGGAGACCTCCAAGCCATTCGTGCCAAGTGTGCGTGTCTGCATCTGTTCCTCCAGGTTGCTGTGGGATCGGGTTCCAAAACTCGACCGGGGCTGACTCGCCCAGGGGCGCCAGATTCAATCTGGCACAGGAAAAGTCTAGGCCTGGGCCTGCCTTCGGGCTTGCCCATTGCTCCGAAGTTCTGGCCTGAAGCTCCACGAGCGAGTCGGAGGCAAGTTGGGGGTCGCCCCGTCCCAGGTCGCCGAGGCAATGCCTCGCTCATCACAGACGGGGAGTGCGGGTTGATGCGATCATCCCCCCCGATCGAGGACTGACATCGTGGCCAGCAGCCAATCAGGGAACACCCCCCGCACCATCCAAGTTCTAGTGACCCTCCTGTTGGTGGCTTTGTTGGGGCCCCTGGCGGCCCAGACGGCCCCACTACGAAGTGATGGGCCCTATGTGCTCTGGGAGGGCCGGGAGGCCCGGGTGCTGAACGTGCGCGACGGCAAGGCCGCGGAAACTCGGCTCCGGGCGCCCTACGACTTGGACCTGCCAGGCCTGGGGGCCCTTCGCTTGGAGCCGGGACCCCCGGCCCCTGAAATGGCCAGCCTGCCTCTGCCGGAGCGCATCGCGGCCCTCAGCGATGTGCATGGCAACCTCGCGGGGATGACGGCCCTCCTGCAGGCCCATGGGGTGATCGACGCGAAGCGGCAATGGGCCTTTGGGAGGGGCCACCTGGTGGTGGCGGGGGATGTCTTCGATCGGGGGGGCCGGGTCACGGACTGTTTCTGGCTGCTGCGCTACCTGGAGGATCAGGCCCGGAAGGCCGGGGGACACGTCCACATGATCCTGGGCAATCACGAGGTTCTCGCCCTCCGGGGCGATGAGCGCTACCTTCACCCGGACTACCAGGAACTCCAGAAGAGGCTCCTGGGTCTCGACCAGAAGACCCTCTACGGTCCCACCACGGAGCTGGGGCGCTGGCTCCGTAGCCGCCCGGTGCTGTTGCGCCTGGGGCCATTCCTCTTCGTCCATGGCGGTCCCTCGCCGGCCATGGTGCTGGAGGAACAGGATCTGGAGGCCTTGAACGCGGCCTTCCGCCGGACGCTGGATGAGGAAGGGAAGCCCCACCTCCAGGGGCGGGACGGCCCCATCTGGTACCGGGGCCTCATCCCCGGCATGGAGGCGAAGCGCCCGGACGCCACCGATCAGGAGGTCGAGAGCCTCCTCAAGGCCTTCAGGGTCCGCGCCATCGTTGTGGGCCACTCCACGCTGAAGACCGGCATCACGACCTTCCATGGGGGCCGGATCTGCGGCATCGACGCGAACCTCCAGGTCGGCGGCTCCGGGGAACTGTGGATCTTCCAGAAAGGGGCCTGCTATAAGGGCTTCGCGGACGGGTCACGTCTCCCCCTGGAGATGAAGGGTCCGTTCAACTGAACTTGGCAGATTGCGAGCGGAGTCTGACCCGGACGATCGGGAAGGCCGCTCGGTAGTACGGGAGCAGGTTCAGTCCGCCCAATGAAAAGCCCCCGGCGTTCGGGGGCTCTTCGCACGGGATGCTGCCCGCCTCGGGCTGTCACGAGGCAAGTATCGGTTCGGGCCCGGGGTCGTCAAGGCTGGCTGAAATAGATTTTTTAGGGCTCCGGGCAGGGCCTCCTGTCGCCATGTGGGCCACTGGAAAGGTCGGGGAGACTCACCTTGGTGCCTGGTGGCAGGATGGAGAAGGCCGTTTCGCTCCCCAACCCACGGTCCCCGCGAGACTCGATATGAACCCTTACTGGAGTTCCATCGTCCACGACCTGGTGCCCTACATGCCCGGGGAGCAGCCGAAGCTAGAGCAGCTGGTCAAGCTCAACACCAATGAGAATCCCTATGGCCCCTCACCCCGGGCCCTGGAGGCCATGCGGGCGGCGACCGGCGATTCCCTGCGCCTCTACCCGGATCCCAACAGCGAGGCCCTGAAGACCGCCCTGGCTGGGCACCTGCGGGTGCGCCCGGAGCAGGTCTTCGTGGGTAACGGTTCCGATGAGGTGCTGGCTCACGCCTTCCTGGGACTGCTCAAGCAGGCTCGGCCCCTCTGGTTCCCGGACATCACCTACAGCTTCTACCCGGTGTACTGCGGGCTTTACGGCATCCAGTCCAGGACGGTGCCCCTGGCCGCAGACTTCAGTCTCCGCGCAGAGGACTATCTGCCCCAGGGGGAGCTACGGGCCGGCGCCATCATCTTCCCCAACCCCAACGCACCCACGGGCTGCCTGCTGGGGCTCGACGACCTGGAGCGCATCGTTGCGGGCAACCCCGAGGTGCCCGTGGTCATCGATGAGGCCTACGTGGACTTCGGCGGCGAGAGCGCCCTGCCCCTGGTGGATCGCTACCCGAA
>Ga0214254_1000517_pt1 | contig 11298 bp, 8 predicted proteins | sample TroBogypolimnion_27_FD_153092 | JGI IMG/M metagenome (GOLD analysis project Ga0214254, IMG submission 153092) | Freshwater microbial communities from Trout Bog Lake, WI - 27JUL2009 hypolimnion | ecosystem: Environmental > Aquatic > Freshwater > Lake > Hypolimnion/Profundal zone ... | reverse complement strand
CCCAATCCACCCAAGTTAAGGATCTCGTCGATCAAATGCAGAAATAGATCGAAAAGAACTTGACATATTTGAAATAGGTTTCTGCGGCCAATGAATTTTTTTATTCATTGGCCAACATGTTTCTCAACTTGCTCTTCGTCGATTTAGCGGCCCACTTGCGATCTCCCGAGTTCCTTCTGCAGGCGCCCCATCCTGATCATCCGGCTGCCTTCTCACGCACACGGTTGCTACCCCTGCCAGCTTTGATTTCTCTGCTGCTCACCGGCATGCGCAAAAGTGTCCAGGCCGAACTCGATGAATTCTTCGGGCATCTGCACCAACAGGCGCAGTTGGTCCATAAGGTCAGCGCGCAAGCTTTCGCCCAAGCCCGCGCCAAGCTGTCCTTGACTGCAATTCCGCTGCTCAATGACTGGTTGATCGAGCGATCCGAGCACTACGGATTCATTACCCGCTGGAACGGCTTGCGACTGGTCGCGGCCGATGCCTCCGTGATGCGTTTTGGTTTGCGGGCAAGTCACGTTTCTCGGGCAGCACTGGTTGACCAAATCGCCTTTGGGCTGTTTCTCCCTGGGTCAGAATTGATGCTTGCTGCTTCACTGCACAGCACTTGCGAAAACGAGCGGCAGATGTTGTTCGAGCATCTTGATCGACTTTCAAGCAGCGACTTGTTGCTTCTGGACCGAGGCTATCCGTGCCGTTGGCTGGTGGCCGTCTTGAATCAGCGTGGAATCCCATTTTGCATGCGGGTCGAGAAGACCGCCAACTCCGGCTTCACTTGCGTGCGCGAGTTCATGCGCAGCGGCCTGAGCGAACAGATCGTTACACTGCACCCGGCTGACCGCAGCGACGCCCTGGCCTATGAGTGTCCGAGCGAGCCGCAGACCGTGCGACTGGTGCGTCACATCGCCCCCACCGGCAAGGTGCGCGTGTTGATGACAAACCTATTCGATACCCGACGCTTTCCGGCCAGTCTATTCGGTGATCTTTACCACCAACGCTGGCGCATCGAAGAGGCGTTCAAACGGCTCAAGCACCGTCTCAATCTAGAGCATGTCTCAGGATTATCGCAACAGGCCGTCGTGCAAGATGTCGCAGCCAAAGTCTTGTGCGACAACTTGCAGGCGTTGGCTACCCTTGCCGCCCAAGATATCGCCGATTTACCCGACTCAGCCCGCATCAACCGTGCCTACGTGCACTCCGCGCTCAAGCCGTTGCTTCCGGCTCTTCTACTCGGAAGAAAAGTCGCCAAGTTGCTGCTAAAAACCCTGACGTTGATCTCTGGACAGACCTATCTTCATCGACAGAATTTGTCAAAACCGCGCAAGCCGCGCGCAAAACCCCACAAATACATGACGCAGAAGCATTGCTGATCACCTTCGGTCGGCTTAACTTGGGTGGATTGGGCGCTGGGAGCACTTGATGCGAATGCGACCAAGACCTTGCCAAGCCTGATGCGCCGGGAACTGGCACAGCCGCGCTTGGATACCCGATTCGACGACGTTCGCGAATACGCCTTCAGGCACCAGATCCTGCACCAGGTAACCTACGACACACTGCTCAAACGTGACAAGCGCCAACTGCATCGCAAGGCTGCCGACTGGTTTTCCAAGCTCGCGGGTGCGCGTGCCGGAGACTTTCTCGGAGTAACCGCCGAGCACTACCTGCAGGCCGGAGACGAGGCCAACGCCTGTGAATTTTTTGTGCGCGCGGCCGAACGCAGTGGTGTCCGCTATGCGCACGACGCGACCATGGCGTATGCAGCGAAGGCACTCGCGCTGATGGGGGATTCGCTTCATTCAGACATGGAAAAGTTGCGTTGGCGCGCGCTGGATGTGCGTGAACGATCACTGGATTTGCAGGGGAAGCGCGGCGAACAGCAGGCAGATATCAACAGACTCCAAGTAGTGGCCGACGCGTTGGATGACAACCACCTGCGTGCCGAGGTGGCATGGCGGCGCAGCGACGTTGCCTTTCGTACCGGCGACTACCCTTTGCAGGAGCAGGCTGCAAGAGAAACGATTTCGATCGCGGAAATGGCCAACGATGTCGAAATGACCCTGCGCGGACAGTTGCGATTGGCTGGCGCACTCAACCTGCTGGGCCGGGTCGCCGAGGGGAAGGCCTTGGCACACCAGGGTCTGGCGCAAGCGCGCTCGCTTGGCCTGCGCAGTCTCGAATCGCGCTTTCTCAACATCCTGTCGATCATCGCGTCCAGGCACAGTGATTTGGTGGGGGGACTTGGTACCGAGCAACAAACCCTACCAATCGTTCGCGAGCTTGGCGACCGAAGGTGCGAGGCGATGACGCTGTGCAATCTGGGCGGAATCTGGTTCCAGATGGGGGCCAATTCGCCGGCGCTGCGTCACCTGGAAGATGGACTGCGCTTGCTCAGGGACGTCGGCGACCGTGGATCTGAACCCTATCCCCTTTGCACCCTTTCGCAACTCGCGCTGCGGCAGGGGAATGACGCCCTGGCGCTGACGCATGCACAGACGGCGCTGGACATAGCCGTCGCAGTGCAGGACCCGTATATTGAGGCGAATGCACTGTGCGTACTTGGAGACGCTGAATTGGCGCTTGGGCGCTTTGCGCAGGCCAGGAGCGCGTTCGAGCGCGCCCACGCGGTATCTGTGGCGCACGGTGAAGCCCGTCGCCATGACGCGGCGGCGGGCCTCGCCCGCGTCGCATTGGCGCAAGGCGACGGCGCAGGCGCCTTGCGTGCCCTGGAGGCCGAGCTTGCGCTGGTATCGGGCGGCAGCCCCATCAAGGGTTTGGAAGCGCCCCACGCCATTCGACATACCTGTGTCAAGGCATTGAAGTTTGCCGGCGACCCGCGTGCGTACGCGGCGACCGTCATCGCGCACGCCGAATTGCTGGCCGAGGCCGCGACAATCACCGATTCATTGCTGCGCAGCAGCTTTCTGAGAAATATTCCGGAGCACCACGAGATTGTGGCGGAGTGGGAGAAGATTCGCCCTTGATCGTCGGGGGGCAATGAAGCGCCTCACGGCTTGCGCGTGCGTCCGAGCAACGCCTCACATCGTCAATCCGCTCAGACGCCGTCCAGTATCAGGGTCGTCCTGTCAGCGGAAAGTTTGCTGATCTTTACCACTTCCTGGTATTCCTGCGACTCGTAGAACTTCTCTGCATCGGCTGCCGAAGGGAATCTGACCAGCACCATCCGTGTCGGCGTCCAGAGCGTGTTTTCCTTGAGCGAAATATTGCCGCCCCGCGCAAGGTACTCGCCGCCAAATTTCTCAACCAGCGGCCTGGCCTTCAACTTGTACTCCTCGTACAACGCTGGGTTTGTGAGTTGGGTATCAACCACCAGATAAGCAGCCATCGTAGTCTTTCGTTGTGGGTTCATGAAACCTGAATCAGGCTGCGCAGCGTACCACCGGTTGCTGCCGATCAGCGGCAGATTTGAGGAAACTTTCGCAATTTGAGCAGATGCGACTGCGGTCAACTGGTCATAGGGTAAGTATGGATACACCATGCCACCGAATGCGCTCAAAATGAAAAAAGATAACGCTGTTACCAAAAACGAATTTTGACTTTCCAGCGTCGGTAAGTGCAACAAACCGGAGACAATGTTGGATTCAAAGCAGGCGCAGTCGCGTATCGCCGCGGACGTGGGAGGGACGTTCACCGATATCGCAATTTTTGACGAGATCACGGGTGCGATCAGTTTGGGAAAATGCCTGACGACGCCGCAGCATCTGATCGACGGAATCAGTGACGGTGTCCGCAAATCGGGTGCCAGCTTCGATCAGGCTAATTTGTTCCTGCACGGCACGACGGTCGCCATCAACACTCTGCTTGAGCGCACTGGCGCGCGCACCGCGCTGGTCACGACGCTTGGCTTTCGCGACATTTACGAGATCGGGCGGATCAACCGCCCGGAGGCCTACAACCTGTTCTTTCAGAAGCACCGGCCGCTGATAGAGCGCGAGCTGCGCTTTGAAGTTGACGAACGTCTTCATGTCTCGGGCCGTGTACTGCGGCCGTTGCTGGACCAGGACATGTCGCGCATAGCCGATCAGCTCGAGGGTGCCGGCATTGAGGCGCTGGCGATCATGTTCATGCATTCGTACCGAAATGCCGAGCATGAGATCCGGGCCAAGCGCTACTTCGAGCAGCGCTTGCCTGGCGTGTACATCACGGCTTCGCACGAGCTGTCGCAGGAGTACCGCGAATACGAGCGCACATCAACGGTCGCGGCCAATGCCTATATCGGCCCTAGGGTCAGCTCCTACCTTGCCGAGATTGTTCGACACCTTGAGCACAAAGCCTTCGGCGGTGGCTTCCTGATCGTGCAGTCCACCGGTGGACTCTATGACGTCGACAGCGCGCGCAAGGAATGCATCCGCATGCTGGAGTCCGGCCCTGCGGCCGGAGTCATCGGAACCCGAGAGTTGTGCCGCCTGATCGGAATTCCTGACGCCATCGCCTTTGACATGGGTGGGACCACGGCCAAGTCTGGGGTGATTCTCGGCGGCGAAGTTCTGATGACGTCAAACTCAATGATCGGCGGTTACGCTGAAGGGCTGCCGGTACAGATACCCATGATCGATATTCAGGAAGTTGGCACGGGTGGTGGAAGCATTGCGCGGCTGGCGGCAGGCAACTCCTTGCGTGTGGGTCCACAAAGCGCCGGCTCGGTTCCGGGTCCGGCGTGTTATGGGCTCGGAGGCGTGGAGCCGACCGTTACCGACGCCAATCTGATTCTTGGGCGGCTCTCGGAAACGCGCTTTCTGGGTGGCGACATGCGGCTGGACGCGCAGGCGGCGCGTCAATCGATGACGGACCGCATCTGCGGCGATCTGAATATCGAAGCGGAAGTCGCGGCCGAAGGGGTGATCCGGATCGCCGCCGCCACCATGTCCAACGTTGTCAAGCGCGTGACCACCGAGCGCGGGCTCGACGCGCGCGATTTTCCGATGGTGGCGTTTGGCGGCGCCGGTCCGCTCCATGCTGTCCTGGTGGCGCGTGAATTGCAGATGCCCCGCGTCATCATTCCCAATGCGCCGGGTCATTTCTCCGCCTACGGCATGCTGGTGGCGGACCTGCGCAAGGATTACGTGCGAACCCGTTTCACACCGCTGGAAGCCGTCGATTTCGCAGAGCTGAATACACTGTTCGAGGACATGGAATCGTGCGGGACGCAGGAAATCCGCGGCGCCGCGGTGCATGTGGGGGCGATCCGGGTCAGTCGCGGACTCGACATGCGCTACGTCGGACAGGAGCACGCCGTGTCGGTAGAGATCCCGGTTGCGGTGTTCATGGCCTGCGATCGCGGCGAGATCAAGCGACTGTTCGATGCGGTGCACCTGCAGCGCTACGGCTACTGCTCCAGCACCGAGCGTGCGGAAATCGTCAACTTCCGCACCTCTGTATCCGGCGATATGCCCAAACCGAGCATCGCCGAAATTGCAGTCGGCGGGTCCGAGCCGCAGGTGCCTGCGCAAATGCGTCCCGTGTACTTCACCGCGCAGGACGGCTGGCAGCAGGCGCCGGTTTACCAGCGCGGCGATTTACGCGCCGGAAACCAGATCGCGGGACCTGCATTGGTCGAGGAGTACGCGTCGACAACGGTGATCTTTCCCGGCGATCGTCTGCAGGTCGACAAGTTCGGAAATTTGACTATCGAGGTGCAAAACAATGAGCATTGACAGCAAGCAGGACGCCGTGGTGACCGAGATCATCCGCAATGGCATGGTGGCGACGACCGAAGAAATGAAATCGAACCTCATGCGCACCGCCTACAACATGATCATCTATGAAGCGCTTGATTTCACTGTCGGCGTTTTTGATCGGGAAGGCAACACCGTATCGATTGGCATAGGACTGCCGATGTTCATTCGCGGAATGAGCAATACCGTCAAGCGGATGATTGCGCATTTCGGCTACGAGCGCCTGGAAGAAGGTGATGTCCTGTTGACCAACGACGCCTACATCACTGGCAGCCATTTGAATCACATGACCTTTGCCGTGCCGGTATTTTTCGAGGGTGCGATCGTCGGATTCTCCGCGTGCATGGCGCACTGGCAGGACATTGGCGGCACGCTCGACGGCATGACACTGGACATCTTTTCGGAAGGCCTGCAGGTGCCGATCGTCAAAGTCTATTGCAAGGGAGTTCCAAACGATGACGTGTTTCGCATCATCGAGATGAATGTGCGCATCCCGGAACGCGCGATGGGCGATCTGCGGGCCCAGATCGCTGCGGTCAAGACCGGAGAAAAGCGAATACATGAAATGTTTCGAAAGCACGGAAAGCGCACTGTTCTGACCGCGATTGATCGGATCTTCGATCAGGGTGAAGCGGGCTCGCGCGCACTGGTCGCTCAGATTCCGGACGGCGAGTATTTTGCCGAATCCTTTCTTGACGACGACGGCGTCGAGATGGGAAAGCGCATTGCCATCAAGGTTCGGGTGCTGGTGGCCGGAGAGGAAATGACGATCGATCTGTCCGGTGTCAGCGATCAGGTCAAGGGTTTCTACAACTCGGGCGAGGCCGCCGGCATCGCCTGCGCTCAGGTCGCGTTCAAATGCTTGGTGGCGCCGACCGAGATGCCGATCAACGACGGCTGCTTCCGCCCGCTCACCGTGATCCTGCCGCAAGGCAAGGTGATCAATGCCACGCGGCCGGCGCCAATGCGCTGGTGGATGACGTTTCCGATGACGGTGGTGGACACCGTGTTTCGCGCGCTGGCACCCGCCATCCCGACGCGGGTGATTGCGGCGCACCATGCCGACCTGTGCATTGCCTCGGTCCATGGGCGCCAGCCGCATGACAACAAGCTGTTTCTTTATCTGGGCGGTCTGATCGGCGGCGGCTGGGGCGCCAAGTACAACGAAGACGGCATGAGCGCAACCATTGCCATCAACGACGGTGATACGCATAACGGGCCGTCCGAGCAGGTGGAAGCCAAATATCCGCTGCTGGTGGAACGCTATGCCTTGCGGGTCGACTCCGGCGGTGCCGGCGCCAACCGGGGCGGCCTGGGCACCGAGCAGGTGATACGCGTCATGTCCGACATCATGTTCAACACACAGATCGAACGCGTCGAGTGCCGACCATGGGGCTTGTTTGGCGGCTTGTCCGGGATGGGCAACGAAGTGGCACTGCAGCGAAAGGGCAAGGACGAGGTCGTCTATTCAACTGGAAAGGTGTTCTCGCAAATGCTCAAAGATGGAGACACGTGGACCCTGAAGTCGGGTGGAGGCGGTGGTTTTGGCAAGCCGACCAACCGCAAGCTGGAAAGAATAGAGCAGGACGTCAAGAACGGTTATGTGACGCGCGAAGCGGCCCGCACCTTGTACGGTGCGGTGATCGACGCACGCACCGGCCTTGCAGACCGGCAGGCTTCGGAGCAATTGCGCGCCCAGATGCGGCGCAACGGTCTGCCGTTGGACCAGCCCTACACCAGCCTGGCCAGGCGTGCGGCAGCCGCGGGCGAGGCGCTGTTGCGAGTGGTGCGCACGGCACGATCGCGACCGACGGTGCTGACGCGAACGGCACAGGCTTGGCATGCACAGGCGCGTGCCGAGGGCTTGCTCCTTGACCGGTGCTGCAGCTGATGGTGCGCGCTGCTGTTGCCAAAAAATCCGTCCGCGTGGCAGCGGGCGCTGTTGAGCCGCCGGAGAAGCTGGCCGGCGGCGTATTGTCCCTGCGGCGTGGCCTGCAACTGCTCGAATTGCTGGGCGAGGGCGATACGCCTTGGTCGCTGGCCGATCTGTCGCGCCAGCTGGCTGTCAACAAGGCCATCGTGTTGCGACTGCTCGATGAAATGCGCCACGCTGCGTTCGTTTACCGTGATGAGGATACGGGCTCCTACCAGCTGACCTACAAGCTCAGCAACCTGGGATTGCGCAAGCTGTCACAGACGGGGGTGCTGGATCAGTCCAACGGCGTTCTGCGCGAGCTCGCCGATAGCACAGGGGAACTGGTGCGGCTGGCCGTGGTTGAACCGCAGGATCGCTTGACCTGGGTGCTGGCGTTTACCGGCGTGCGGCGCAGCCTTCATATCGACCCGAATTACCGTCTTGAAATTGGTCTTAGCACGCATGCGGCCGGCAAAGCCTGGTTGTCCACCATGGCGCCGCAAAAGGCCTGGAGCCTGCTGCAGCGAGAAGGCATTCGCAAGCTGACCCGGTACTCCCGGATTGAACCGGCGCAGATAGATGCCGATCTGAACAGGGCACGAACTCGCGGCTACGCCACGAGCAATGAAGAAAACGAATTGGGCGTGCGCGCCATTGCCGCTCCCATCATGGTGGTGCTGGCGAACGGGGAAAAAACCTGTGTCGGTGTCGTCAGCGTTGGCGCGCCGACGTCGCGGATGTCCAGGACCGAGATTGAGCGGTTGGCGCCCACGCTGCTGGCAGCGGTCGCAAAAATCAGCGCGATCTGGCCGCTGCAGCGCCGGGTCGTGATGGTCATGTCAACCATAGGCTGACGGATGAATCCGAATACTCTTAACCAAGCAGGAGATCCTATGTACATTCCAAACGGTGTCATACCGGCGGTATTGCTGCCGTTCCATGATGACTTCTCGATTGATGAAGCCAGCTACCGCTCGCACCTGCGCGACGTTGCTGCCATCGACGGGGTCAGCGCCATCACGACCAATGCGCATGCCTCGGAAGTGGCGTCCTGCACCTTCGACGAGCAACGGCGCGTGCTTGAAATCACGATGGACGAGCTTGGCCGGCGCACCCCGGTTGTGAACGGTGTCTATGCCGATGGCAGCTTTGAGGCACAACGCATTGCCCGCATGGCAAGCGAGGGTGGCGCATCGGCCCTGCTGGTCTTTCCGCCGGCCATTTACACCTTCGGGCAGCGACCGGAAATGGCGGTAGAGCACTTCAGACGGATTGCCGACGTGACCGACTTGCCGCTGATCCTGTTCCAGTATCCGCTCGCTGGCGGGCAGGGCTACCCGCTTTCGACCTTGCTGCAGATATTCGAAAAGGTGCCCTCGGTGCGCGCGATCAAGGATTGGTCGGCCAATCCGCAGTTGCACGAACGCCAAGTGCGCACGCTGCAGTCGCTGTCGCGACCGGTCAACGTGCTGACGACGCACAGCGCCTGGCTGCTGAGTTCGCTGGTGCTTGGCTGCGCCGGCCTGCTATCCGGTAGCGGTTCTGTCATTGCGGACCTGCAGGCGCAACTTTACCGCGCCGTGACGGGCAACAACCTGGACGAAGCACGGCGCCTGGCCGACCTGATACATCCGACCGCCGAAGTCTTTTATGCCGAACCCATGGTGGACATGCACAACCGGATGAAAGAGGCGCTGGTTCTGCTCGGGAAATTGCCAAGGGCAGTAGTACGACCGCCGCTGATGAAACTGCCCGAGAGCGAAATTCGCCGCATTCGCGAGGCGCTGGTGCGGGCAGGTCTGCTGCATTAGGGCAAAGAGGTGGTTGAACGGGTGATCGAAGTTTCAACGGTGCAGCGCCGGTCCGCTGCGTGTGAAATTACCCTCTGCAGTCCCTGTCGAACAGCGGCCTGACTTGGGGGACTAATGGAAGGAAATCGTGATGAGCAGACGTATCAAGTCAATGACGGTGGGCTGCGCCTTGATGGGCGCCCTTGCCTTGTGTTCCACGGGCGCCCTTGCACAGGCAGGAGCGCCAATCAAGATCGGATTCGTGACTGAACTGACCGGATCGTGGGCATTTTTTGGCAACAGTTGCGTGGCCGGACTGAAGATGGCCAGCGATGAAATCAACAAGGCGGGCGGCGTTCTCAAGCGACCGCTGGAATTCGTCATCCGCGACGACCAGACCAACTCTTCCCAGGCACTGGCCTCGGCGCGCAATCTGGACATCAACGACAAGGTGGTTGCCCTGAGCGGCCCGACCAACTCCGACATGTCCCTGGCGGTGTACGGCTATGCAGAGCAGGAAAAACTTCCCTACCTCGTGCCGGTTGCAGCGTTCCCGGATCTGACCAAACCGGGCACCCGCTACACCTTCCGCATCGAACCGGACGCCGCAGGGTGGGGCTATGCGATCGCCAAATTCATCGAACAGAAAAAGCCCGGCGCCAAAGTGGCCATGATGCACTCGGACGCAGCACTGATGCGGGCCATCACGGCGGGCTTTCGCTATCAAGCGCCAAGGTCCAAACTGAACATCGTCGCCGACATCCTGTTCCCACAGGGCGCCAGCGATGCCACGGTGCAGGCGGCACAGGTCAAGGCGGCCAATCCGGATTACGTGATCGTGAGCGGCGCCGGCGCTTTTGACAACGTGATGACCAATCAGTTGCTCGATCTCGGAATAAAACCGGGCCAGATCATTCACCCGTTCGGCATCACGACCCAGGTCTTCGGCTGGGGCTCGCGCAGCGTCGGATCCATCTATGGCACGTTCTTTGATCAGGGACTCGACTCACTGACCAAGGAGGGCAAGGATTTCATCGCTCGCTTTGATGCCGCCAATGGCCGCCCGCCTTCCTACGTGGAAAACTATTGCTACGTGACGCCCTATATCTTCAAGGAAGCGATCGAGGCAGCCGGCGTAGTGGACCGCGAAAAGCTGCGCAACGCCCTGTCCAAGCTCAATACCAAAGAAAGCACCAGCGGCATCCCGATCGTGTTTGACAAGAACGGCGCGCGTAAGGAGTACATGTACTTCATGGAGTTGGAGTCGGTCAACGGCAAGCGCAACTACCAGTCGAAGCAGCGCTTCTATATCGAGTGGGACCCCGAGGTGATCCCGGTTTACGACCTGGTCAAGTAATCCGATGCCATCCTGCGGCCACCGCGCCGCCAGGATGGCGTTCGCCGCAATCAGGTGTTTCAAGGTAATTTCATGTCCGATGCCAACCTGCTGATTCTTCTGTCGACCCTGTCGACCGGATTGATTCTGGGATCGATCTTTTCGCTGGTCGCCGCCGGCGTCACGATCGTTTACGGATGCGTCTGGTTGCCCAATACCAGCAACGGGCAATTCTTTCTGCTCGCCGCCCTGGTGGCCTGGTCCTTCACCTCATCGATGGGCTGGTCCAGTGTCGCAGCCTCCGTCGCCGTGATGGTGCTGGGCCTGTTGCTGGCGATGCTGCTGGAACTGGTATTGATCCGTCGCCTCTATGACGCACCGAACCGCAACATCGCGTATTTCGTTGTCACGCTTGGACTGACGCAGATCATGTCGGGTATTTTTTCACTTACCTATGCCAAGTGGAGCGACCAGTTCTCCCTGCCGCCGATCATTGAGGGCCTGACGATGATCGGACCATTTCCGATACCGAACAACCGCCTGCTGGTGATGGCCATCAGCCTG
>Ga0214254_1000497_pt1 | contig 11522 bp, 9 predicted proteins | sample TroBogypolimnion_27_FD_153092 | JGI IMG/M metagenome (GOLD analysis project Ga0214254, IMG submission 153092) | Freshwater microbial communities from Trout Bog Lake, WI - 27JUL2009 hypolimnion | ecosystem: Environmental > Aquatic > Freshwater > Lake > Hypolimnion/Profundal zone ... | reverse complement strand
AGTCGCTCGCGGTAACGCCGCTGATATTGATTTGGCACTTGATGCTGCGCACAAGGCGGCACCTGCATGGGGCAAGACATCTGCAACTACGCGTGCGATTATCCTCAACAAGATCGCCGATCGTATTGAAGAAAATCTAGAGGCGATCGCCGTTGCCGAAACCTGGGATAACGGAAAGCCGATTCGCGAAACCATGTATGTCGATATCCCACTTGCGGTCGATCACTTCCGTTACTTTGCAGCAGCCATTCGCGCGCAAGAAGGCGCTCTTGGCGAATTGGATAATGACACCGTCGCGTATCACTTCCACGAGCCACTAGGAGTCGTCGGTCAGATCATTCCGTGGAACTTCCCAATCTTGATGGCGGTTTGGAAAGTTGCCCCTGCTCTTGCTGCAGGTAATGCAATTGTCTTGAAGCCAGCAGAGCAGACACCAGCATCGATCTTGTTCTTGATGGATATCATCGGGGATCTGCTTCCAGATGGCGTCTTGAACATCGTCAATGGTTTTGGCGTCGAAGCAGGAAAGCCGCTGGCCTCTTCTCCTCGTATTGCCAAGATCGCATTCACCGGTGAAACAACCACCGGTCGTTTGATCATGCAATACGCGTCAGAGAACATCATTCCTGTGACGCTAGAACTTGGTGGAAAGTCACCAAATATCTTCTTCGCAGATGTGGCCGCTGAAAACGATGCCTTCTATGACAAGGCGCTGGAAGGCTTCACCATGTTCGCTGTTAACCAGGGCGAAGTCTGCACCTGTCCTTCACGCGGGCTTATCGACACCAAGATCTATGACAAGTTCTTGGGCGATGTCACAGCACGTACCCAGGCCATCAAAATGGGCCATCCGCTTGATCTTTCGACGATGATGGGTGCTCAGGCATCTAGCGATCAGTTTGAAAAGATTCTTTCCTACATCGATATCGGCAAGAAAGAGGGCGCCAAGGTAATTACCGGTGGCACCCCAGCCGAACTCGGTGGGGAATTGTCAGGTGGCTTCTACATCACTCCAACAATCTTCGAAGGTGTCAATAAAATGCGCATCTTCCAAGAAGAGATCTTCGGACCAGTTGTATCCGTCACCAAGTTCGATGGTTTCGACAATGCAATGGAAATAGCGAACGACACCCTGTATGGACTCGGTGCTGGCGTATGGACTCGCGAGATGAACACGGCTTACCGTGCTGGTCGCGAAATCAAAGCTGGTCGCGTCTGGACTAACTGCTATCACGCTTATCCTGCTGGTGCAGCGTTCGGTGGTTACAAAGCTTCAGGAATTGGCCGCGAGAATCACAAGATGATGCTCGATCATTACCAACAGACCAAGAACCTGCTAGTTTCGTACTCACCAAACAAGCTCGGATTCTTCTAAGCCGAAGGCTACGGAGATAACTTAAGGGGTAACACATGGAGATCCCGTCGCGTGTGGATTTCACCGAAGATGCAGCAGTATTGCTGCGCACACTTCGAGCGAACCACGGGCCACTGATGTTTCATCAATCAGGTGGTTGTTGCGACGGGTCTTCACCTATGTGTTATCCAGCAGGCGAATTTAGAACCGGGGGACAAGATGTCCTCTTGCAATCATTGCTTGTTGCCGGAATTGCCGAGCCGATTGATTTTTGGATGTCGGCATCGCAATTTGAATATTGGAAACATACGCATCTGACTGTTGATGTCGTTGTTGGTCGTGGTGGTGGCTTCTCACTTGAATCACCTGAAGGCAAACGCTTCTTGATCCGCTCGCGCTTATTTAGCGATGGCGAATGGGCGATCTTGGAGAACGAGCCTGTGAAGACCGGGGTCAGCTAGGCGCGCTGCGCTGGCGATTAGATAGTCTGTCTTGAGGTGGCCCCCTTTATCGGGTCGGAGTGAACAAACCTGTGAAATTCCTGCGACACGCCGATAGCCACCCCGCAAACCCTAAAGTGCGGGTGTACGGTTGGCACAACATCTAGGGGTCCACCGCGATTTATGTTCCATAAGTTGTGGTTTTCCACTAATGTCAGCGGCTCACGGTAATTTCAAGGCTCTCTTCCCAAAGGGCCCCAAAACCCGTTATCAGCACAATTTAAGAGATTACTAAGGAGCCATTCACATGATCTGCCCATTCTGCCGCCACGATGACTCTAGAGTCGTCGATTCGCGTCCTGCAGAAGAAGGCACGCTCATTCGCCGTCGTCGCGAATGCACCTCATGTGGTCGCCGCTTCACCACCTCCGAAACCTCTGTATTGCTGATTATCAAGCGCTCTGGGGCCACAGAACCCTTCAGCCGCGAAAAGGTCATCAACGGAGTTCGTAAGGCCTGTCAGGGCCGCCCGATCAATGACGATGATTTCGCACTGCTGGCCCAACGCGTTGAAGAAGCTCTGCGCGCCGATGGTCAAGCCGAAGTCGAAGCACAAGAAGTTGGGTTGGCAATTCTGGCCCCACTGCGCGAGCTCGATGAAGTCGCTTATCTGCGTTATGCATCGGTCTACCGGAACTTCACCTCACTCGAAGATTTTGAAGGAGAAATTGCACTCCTTCGTGCTGCCCCCTCAAGCAGCGAAATTATGAACGGCACCACCACTCAACTTCCCACTACAGCCACCCCGGCTGGCACCACCAACGACGCATCACTTCAATCAGCATCTAAATAAGGAGCACCACGTATGTCTATCGTCGACCGCCCATCCAAAGGCACAGCAACATCTGCAAAATCTTTGGGTAAGGGTTTAACCATTGAACGCATCTATACCAGCGAAGGCGTTCATCCCTACGACGAAGTCACTTGGCAACATCGTGATGTAGTGCAGACCAACTGGAAATCCGGAGAGGTTATCTTCGAACAAAAGGGCGTCGAATACCCTGATTTCTGGTCCGTCAATGCATCGACCATCGTTACAACTAAATATTTCCGCGGTGCCGTGGGGTACGACAACCGTGAGTGGTCTCTTAAGCAGGTTATCGATCGCGTCGTTCTTACATATACCAAGGCCGGCAAGGAATTCGGATACTTCGCAACTGATGCTGATGCGCAGGTCTTCGAACACGAGCTCACCTGGATGCTCTTGCACCAAGTCTTCTCCTTTAACTCACCGGTCTGGTTCAACGTCGGTACCAATGCACCACAACAAGTAAGCGCCTGCTTTATCTTGTCTGTTGATGACACCATGGATTCGATCCTCAACTGGTATCGCGAAGAGGGAATGATCTTTAAGGGTGGCTCTGGAGCTGGTCTTAACCTTTCTCGCATCCGTTCATCCAAAGAATTGCTCAAGTCAGGTGGAACCGCCTCTGGCCCAGTTTCATTTATGCGCGGTGCTGATGCATCTGCTGGAACCATCAAGTCAGGTGGCGCAACGCGTCGCGCAGCCAAGATGGTTGTTCTTGATGTTGATCACCCAGATATCGAAGAGTTCATTGAGACCAAGGTCCGCGAAGAAGACAAGATCCGCGCCCTGCGCGATGCTGGATTCGATATGGATCTGGGCGGACGCGACATCATCTCTGTCCAATACCAGAACGCAAACAACTCAGTACGTGTATCTGACAAGTTCATGCGCGCCTACGAGAACAACGAAGAGTTTGGTTTAGTTGGTCGCGCCTCTGGCGAAGTTATCGAAACCGTCGAAGCTCGCCGATTGTTCCGCCTGATGGCAGAGGCAGCATGGGCTTGCGCCGATCCTGGAATTCAATATGACGACACCATCAATGATTGGCACACCAACCCAGAGACCGGTCGCATCAATGCGTCTAACCCTTGCTCTGAATACATGTCACTCGACAACTCTTCGTGCAACTTGGCATCCCTCAACTTGCTCAAGTTCTTGCAGAGCAATGGATCGTTCGATACCAAGAGCTTTGTAAAGGCAACCGAGCTCATCATCACTGCGATGGATATCTCGATCTGCTTCGCTGATTTCCCAACCGATCCAATCGGAGTCACCACTCGTGACTACCGTCAGCTAGGAATCGGCTTCGCTAACCTCGGTGCTCTCTTGATGGCATCAGGCCTGGCATACGATTCAGATGGCGGACGCCAACTCGCTGGTGCGATCACTTCGCTGATGACCGGTACTTCATACCGTCGTTCGGCCGAACTCGCTGGGATCGTTGGACCATATGCTGGCTTTGCGCGCAATGCGCAGGCACACACCCGCGTCATGCAGAAGCACACCAACGCATCTTCTAGCGCACGCTCGGTCACAACCCTAGATGCCGATGTATGGCAGGTTGCTAACCAAGAGTGGGCCAAGAACCTAGAAATCGGTGCCAAGAACGGCTGGCGCAATGCGCAGGCTTCAGTACTTGCACCAACTGGAACCATCGGTTTGATGATGGATTGCGATACCACCGGAATCGAGCCAGATCTTGCACTCGTTAAGTTCAAGAAGCTCGTCGGCGGCGGTTCAATGCAGATCGTCAACCAGACCATTCCAATGGCTCTGCGCAAGCTCGGCTACACCGAAGAGACTGTCGAAGCGATCGTTGAATTCATCGCAGCACACGGAAACGTCATTGACGCTCCTGGCCTCAAGCCAGAGCATTACGACATCTTCGATTGCGCCATGGGACTGCGCTCAATTAGCGCTATGGGCCACGTGCACATGATGGCTGCTTGCCAACCATTCCTGTCAGGTGCGATCTCCAAGACCGTCAACCTGCCATCTGATGCCACCGTAGAAGAGATCGAAGAGGTCTACTACGAAGGCTGGAAGCTTGGCCTCAAGGCGCTCGCTGTTTACCGCGACAACTGCAAGGTGGGACAACCACTTTCAACCGGTAAGGGCGATAACAAGGGCGAAGATGCCAACAAGGCTTCCGCTGTATCAGGTCCTGCAACGGCTACTCGCAAGCGTCTACCTAAGTCACGCCCATCAATGACTACATCATTCGCAGTCGGTGGCGCCGAAGGTTATATGACCGCTGGTGCATACGCCGATGGCGCACTCGGTGAAGTCTTCTTGAAGCTAGGCAAGCAGGGTTCAACTCTTGCCGGTGTCATGGATGCCTTCTCGATCGCAGTATCGATCGGTCTGCAATATGGCGTACCTCTAGAAACATTCGTCGAAAAATTCACCAACCTGCGCTTTGAGCCAGCTGGTATGACAGATGATGCAGATATTCGTATCGCACAATCGATGATGGATTACATCTTCCGTCGCTTGGCGCTCGATTACCTACCATTCGATACTCGCTCGGCACTGGGCTTGTACACCGCATCAGAGCGCGCTCGCGCTTTGGAGTCCGGTGAATACACCCAGGATGAGTCTGCAGCCCCAAAAGCGACAGCTGCTCCTGTGGCAGCGGCTGCGGTTGTAAGTAAGCCTGCATCAGTAACGATTGAGGCTAAGCCTGCAGTCGATAACCTCGCTGGTGTCGGTTCATCGATGGAGCTCTTCGAAAAGATGAGCGGACAATCATCGGATGCACCTCTCTGCATGACCTGCGGAACCAAGATGCGTATGGCTGGTTCATGCTTCGTCTGCGAAGGTTGCGGCAATACATCGGGTTGTTCTTGATCCGTCGCTAACAAATAGTTAAGAAAAGAACCTCGGTCTAGCGGCCGGGGTTCTTTTTTCATACTGACGCTCTTTTATGGTTATATGTTCTTAACTCTTACGATATAGTAAGAGTTATGAACGATAACACGCTCCTTCCACTCCTGCGGTCGCGAACCCAGGGCGATCTCTTGGCTCTGCTCTATCTCAATCCTGGGAAGAACTTCTCAATTACCGAAGCTGCTCTGCGGATCGGAGTTTCAAGGCCCGGCCTTTCACAGGAGGCGAGTCGTTTGAGTGAGAATGGATTTATCGTGAGCAAGACCGATGGTCGAAGCAACAAAATTTCCGCGAATGAAGAGAGCATTCTGTATAAGCCTCTCGCTGATTTGCTCACAGTTACATACGGTCCTTTGCCTGTCCTCAACCGAGAGTTCTCGGGAATCGAGGGAATCGATTTTGCTTATATTTTTGGATCATGGGCAGCGCGATATCAGGGCAACGCGGGACCGATACCTGCGGATGTCGATCTACTGGTAGTTGGAACTGCAGATAGAGACGAGCTTGATTCCGCGGCGCAACGCGCTGGAACAATTTTATTGAGAGAGGTAAATGTGAGAAGAACGTCAGCCCAGGCATGGGAACTGGGCGCGGACCCATTTTTGAAAACTGTTAAATCAAACCCAATCGTTCAACTGAGACTTGAGGTCAATCGCGGGTGACGACAAGTGAAATTCGCATCATCAACCCCGGACAGGGAAACGCGAGAGTTCAGAAATTTATTGACGGAGCGAGATTGCAGCAGGTTGTTGCAAGCCGCCCTCATGCCGATCGGCTGCTAAAACAAGCGCGAAACCATCTTCTCTCTTCATCCAAACTGGCAACTGACGATCCAGAGGGTGCTTATTCTGCACTTTATGACGCAGCTCGAAAGGCGCTGGTTGCCGTCTTAGAGGTTCAAGGGCTACGACCAACAACAAAGGGTGGACATTTCATTATTTGCGAAGCTCTTGCTGTTCAGATAGAACCGCCGTTTGATGATGTGATATCGCCTTTTAACAGAATGCGTAAAATGCGAAATTCCCACGAATATCCAAATCTTGACCAACCGGAACTCTCGACAGCGGACGTCTTAGAAGATCTCGAAAAAGCAAAGCGGATCGTTGAAATTGCGCACCATCTGCTCGATCAGTTTCCTGTCTTTAATGCGTAAAGAGCCCCGGTTATTAGCCGGGGCTCTCTTTATTACTCGAACTAATTACTCAGCAGGATTGCCGACCATCTTTGCCAGTCCGTTAAAGACTCTGTAGCCAACTACAGCCACGAGAGTTCCGTTAACGATTCCGGTGAAGGTGTAGTTGCCATGTGTCCATGACATATCTGAAACACCGATAATCAGCGTTGCAGCTACAACCATCAGGTTCTGGGTGATCCCGAAATTAACCTTGCTCTCGATCCAGATCTTGGCACCGAGGACAGCGATCATTCCGTAAAGCACGAGACCAACGCCGCCCAATACTCCAATAGGAGTAAGGCTTAGGATGGCGCCGAACTTAGGGCAGAGTGAAAGCAATACCGCTCCTAAGGCCGCAATCCAATAAGCAGCAGTTGAATAGATTCTGCTCGCTGCCATGGTGCCGATGTTCTCGGCGTAGGTTGTTGTACCTGAACCGCCACCGATACCCGCAAGGGTGGTGGAGAGACCATCAGCGAAGAGCGCCTTGCCGACTTGATCATCCAGGTTCTTTCCAGTCATAACAGATACCGCCTTGATGTGGCCGACGTTCTCTGCCATCAGAACCAAGACAACTGGAAGGAAGAGAACCATTGCGCTCATCTTGAACGATGGGCTGGTGAAGTGTGGCATTGCGAGCCACTTGGCAGCGCTGACGCTGGCCATCTTCACATCGCCGTGCATGATTCCAAAGAGGTATCCAACGACGACTCCGCCGAAGATGGAGATACGACTAAGGAATCCCTTGGTAACCGCGCCAATAAGCATGACGGCTAGCAGGGTGACGATTGCAACGAGTGGTTGCTGGCTGAAATTACCCTTTGCGGCACCTGCCAAGTTGAGACCAATAATCATGACGATCGATCCAGTTACCACTGGAGGCAATAGCCAGTTGATCCAATTGATTCCAAAGTAGTTAACGATGAGGCCAACAATGGCGAGCAATACGCCAGTTGCGACAACGCCGCCGAGTGCTTGAGCCATTCCACCCTTAGAAACCGCAGCTGCGATTGGGGCCAAGAAGGCGAAAGAGGATCCTAGATAGCTAGGGAGTTTGTTCCGCGTAATAAGGAGGAAGAGCATCGTTCCGACACCAGAGAAGAACAAGGTCGTCGTTGGAGGCAGATGGGTCAGAATCGGGACTAAGAAGGTGGCGCCAAACATGGCGACGATGTGCTGGACACCGATACCAATCGTGCGGGGCCAAGTGAGTCTTTCTTCGGGCTGTACTACTTCGCCAGCGCGGATGGATTTCCCATCACCGTGCATGGTCCAAGAGAAAAGCGACATCGGTATTCCCTTCGGTCTGTGTTGCCTTTGGGGGAAGCACTACGAGGATACGCGGGGTGGCGACCTACCCTGAGCGTTACCTGTGCGTACGACACGCGGTCCAAAATGCCCTTGAACTTTGGCTGCTGTGGATAGCGCAGGAGTGTGAGCGCTCGCCGCTAGGGTTGGCGGATGGCCAGCGCAAAGAACCAACAGATGAAGTTGGTCGGCGAAGCCCTCAACGCTGCGATTGAGGCCATTGGCGGTGAGCCCCGCGAAGGTCAGATCCAGATGGCCGAAGCTGTAGCCAACGCCCTGACCGACCGCCACCACCTCTTAGTTCAAGCGGGAACTGGAACCGGTAAATCTCTGGCTTATCTGGTGCCAGCCCTGGTGCACGGCAAGAAGGTCTTGGTCGCCACCGCAACGCTCGCTTTACAGCGCCAATTGGTCGAACGCGATCTGCCGAAGATTCAGCCAGCGCTAGAAAAAGTCTTGAAGCGCGATCTCACCTTCGCCGTTTATAAAGGCGTGGGCAATTACTTGTGCTTACAGAAGATGAATGGTGCCGAGCAAGATCCCGACGGCGATATGTTGATGGAGATCGGTGCTTTAGAAAAAGATCAGAAGCGACTTAAAGCGTGGGCTAAGACTCCCGGTGTTTCGGGGGATCGCGATGATGCTCCGGATGTAGACCGTCGGGTTTGGTTTGCAAACTCGGTCTCGGGGCGCGAGTGCATTGGTAAGGATGATTGCGCCTTTGGATCGCAATGCTTTGCCGTGGCGGCAAAGGCCAAGGCGCAGACCGCCGATGTAGTTGTCACCAATCACACGCTGCTTGCAATCGAAATCGTCGATAACCACGCGATTCTGCCGGAGCGCGATGCGGTGATCTTGGATGAAGCCCACGAATTTATGGATCGCACCACACAAGCTGTAACCGAAGAGTTGACCGCTGCACGCGTCGAACGAGCCGCCGCTATGGCAACCAAACATATGCCGGGCAAGGTTGCGATAGCTTTTAAGAAAGCCGCTGATGATTTCGCCGAAGCGATCGCTGATTTTGCCGCTGATGTGCGCAACGATCCGAGCAAGGCGGGACGTTTGCCAGAACTACCTCGGCAGTTAGAAGCGCCAATCCGCAAGGTCAAAGAGTCATCGGCCGCTGTAGTTGCGTTAATCAATGCCGACTCTGACATCATCGATACCGATTCCATGGCACAGCGCGCTCGCGTTAAAGGCGCGACCAACGAAATCCAGACTATTGCCTCCAAGATGTTGCGACCTGGTGCGCATCAAGTGATGTGGTTCGAACCCAACTTCTCCACGCTGTATTTGGCGCCGCTAGAAGTATCCGATGTTCTACGCCGCAATTTATTGACAGAGACTCCGGTTATTGCAACATCGGCGACTCTCACCATCGGCAAATCATTTGATGCGATCGCAAAATCTATTGGCTTTGTTGTGGGCCAGGATATTGATGAAGAGAGCGATGAAGGAAAAGGGGCAATAGATCCCGCCAATGTGCAGATGCTGGATGTGGGCTCACCCTTTGATTTTGCTTCGCAGGGAATGCTCTACCTGCCGCGCCACTTAGCCGAACCGGGTCGCGATGGCCCAGCTAAAGATGCGTTAACCGAACTCGGAGAACTCATTGAAGCCGCGGGCGGGCGCACCCTGGCGCTCTTCTCTTCGTGGCGCGGAGTCGAGATGGCCGATGAACACCTGCGCCGCGTTCTGGCAGAACTTAAGATTCCAATCATCACCCAGAAGCGTGGTGACTCGGTGGGACCTCTCGTCGAAAAATTTGCGAAAGATCCGCGTTCCATATTGCTCGGCACAATCTCGCTCTGGCAGGGCATCGATGTGCCCGGGCCATCTTGCACTTTGGTAGCGATCGACCGCATTCCATTCCCTAGACCAGATGAACCAGTCATGAGTGCGCGCTCTGCTGAAGCTGATCAGGCAGGCGGAAGCGGATTCATGCAAGTTTCCTTGCCGCGCGCTGCCCTGATGTTGGCGCAGGGGACAGGTCGTTTGATTCGTTCAATGGACGACAGGGGAGTCGTCGCGATCTTGGATACGCGCATTGTCACTAAGCGTTATGGCTCGATACTGCTCAACTCGATGCCGCCCTTTTATCGCACCAGCGATGGAGCGGTCGTTAAAGAATCTCTCAAGCGTTTAGATAAGCAATTCTCCGAGCAGGGCCTGTAAGTCTGGCCAGTTGCGCGCGAAGGATGGATGCAGATTCATCTTTGTAACATCGTCAAATAACACCCAGCGAATCTCTTGCGATTCATCGTTCATCTCGTGGGCAATTAAGTCATCACCAGCAAGTGCGATGATGGTGTCATAACGCCATTCACCATGATCGTCGGTGAAGATATGAACCGGGTCGATCAGGTCGGTATCAATTCCCAACTCTTCGTGCGCTTCGCGCTTGGCACCTTCGAGAACTGTTTCGTGGCTATCTTTGGCGCCACCGGGGATTCCCCAGGTGTCACCGTTGTGAACCCAAGGCGCGCGGTGTTGTAACAAGATGGTTCCGTCGCGAACGAGCAATAGGCCTGCGGCTCCATGTAAACCCCAATGCTTGTGACCACAGCTGCATTGCATCCAGCCATCGCCATCGGTGTGAGCCATGTTCCTAGAGTGGCACGACTTTGCACATTGTGCAGGTATCCACAGGGCAGCGACCGCTTAAGGTGAAGTGAATTTCACACACATACTGTCGTGGAATGATATTTATGGCGGGTTTATTGATGGCGGCACACTGCGCCGTTGGACCGTGCGTCCAGGTTTATACCGATCCGACGACGCATCAGTTGATTATTCGAGCCGACCAAAACCGCCCCGGGAGCACGCTACAACCGCATCCGGTGCCCAAACGAACTTATAAACCGCGGCCCAAGCCGACGGTGAAACCAATACCCAAAACCTGGATTCCCTATAAACCGGTTCCTGTGGTTCATCGAACTTATAAACCGCGCACGAAGAAGAAATCGACTGCAGCAAAAATTGTAACGACTGCGCTCTCGCTTTCGGATCAGATCACACGGTTACTGCCCGGGAGCAAGATCTTGTATCAACCAGCGCGGGATGCGGTTACCGGTGTACCCGTTTACTTTTGGAGTGATACCAATCCGGTATTTAAAGTCGCCACGGCAGTGCTTGGCATTAGCGTCAACGTGATGATGAACCCATCGTATGTCTGGAACTTCGGAGATGGCACCACGTTCTCTACATCGAAAGCTGGGGGACCGTACCCCGATTCCACGATTACACATATATATAAGAGCGCGGGGATCTACACCGTTAATTTGGCGATCTCGTGGGCTGGTTCATGGGCGGCGCAAGGTGCGCTCTTGCCGGTGTTGGGCGGTGCGATCGTGCAGAACACATCGGCCACCATTCAAGTTGCACCTGGCCCCACAGATTTCACACGGTGAAGTTATGCACATTTCACTCTTAGCCGTTGTCATCGTCTCGATCTATCGCGCCATCTTTAAGCCATGACACCACATA
>Ga0214254_1000496_pt1 | contig 11532 bp, 10 predicted proteins | sample TroBogypolimnion_27_FD_153092 | JGI IMG/M metagenome (GOLD analysis project Ga0214254, IMG submission 153092) | Freshwater microbial communities from Trout Bog Lake, WI - 27JUL2009 hypolimnion | ecosystem: Environmental > Aquatic > Freshwater > Lake > Hypolimnion/Profundal zone ... | reverse complement strand
AGCCAAGCTCGCCAAGGGTGAGGAGAAGCGCAGTGTGCTGACCGAAGTGAAGCTGGGCCCGGTCCCCGCCACCCCTGCCGATATGTGGGCGACCTTCGAGGCCCAGGCCCGCAGCCGCGAATACCTGCCCAAGTAGCCATTACCACCCAGAAAAACGGGGCGCTGCGCGCCCCGTTTTTCTATTCCTCACCCTTCCGCTGCTTCCCTTCCGGATCGAACTGGTAGCCCACGCTGCGAATGGTGTGGACCCAGCGGGGGTGGTGGGGATCGTCCTCCATGACCCGGCGGATGCGGACGATGAAGTTGTCCACGGTGCGGCTGGTGGGGTAGGCGTCCTCGCCCCAGACCTTGTCCAGGATGTCCGTGCGGCTTACCACCTGGCCTGGCCGCTCCATGAGCAGCTTGAGGATCATGGATTCCTTCACGCCCAGCTGGAAGGTGCCGCTGGGCCCCTCGCCACAGAAGTTGTCGAAGTCCACCCAATAGGCGCCGAAGGGCTGCCGGCTGTTGATCTCGCGGCTCTTGTACCAGGACTCACGGCGGAGGATGGCCCGCACCCGCAGCAGCAGCTCGCGGACCTGGAAGGGCTTGCCCAGATAGTCATCGGCGCCGGTCTCGAAGCCGTGGACCCGGTCATCGTCGGTGTTCTTGGCCGTGAGGAAGAGGATGGGCGTGAAGTTCTTGGCCGCCCGCACCCGCTCACAGATGGTGTAGCCGTCCAGGCCCGGTAGCATGACGTCCAGGATGACCAGGTCGTAGGGCACGGCCAGGATCTCCTTGAGGGCCTGGTCGCCCCGGGGGATCCAGGTGCAGGCGAGACCTTCCAGTTCGAGGTTGAGCTTGATGCCTTCGGCGAGGCTGAGCTCGTCTTCCACCAGCAGGATCTTGGGATCGGACACGGGAAACTCCAGGACAGCCTTCGATCCTACTAGAATGAGGCGTCGGAGCATCCATGGACCCCCAAAAGAACCTATTCCTCAGCATCGTGATCCCCATCTACAACGAGGAGGAGAACATCCCGGTGCTGTGGGAGCGCCTCAGCAGGGTGATGAACGAGCACTTCGTGGACCCCGCTAAACCCTGGGAGGTCATCTTCACGGACGACGGCAGCCGGGACCGCAGTCTGGCCATGCTCATCGACATCGCCCAGGCCGAGCCCCGGGTGCGGGTGGTGGAGTTCAATCGGAACTACGGCCAGCACAGCGCCATCTTTGGCGCCTTCGCCGAAGTGCGGGGCGACATCATCGTCACCCTGGACGCGGACTTGCAGAACCCCCCCGAAGAGATCCCCAAGCTGGTGGCCAAGGTGGAGGAGGGCTACGACGTGGTGGGCGGCTGGCGTCAGGGGCGTACCGACAACGACAGTTTCTTCCGCACCATGCCCAGCAAGATCGTCAACGCCGTCACCCGGCGCACCACGGGGGTGAAGCTGCACGACTACGGTTGCATGCTGCGGGCCTACAGCCGCGAGGTGGTGAAGGCCATGCTGCTCTGCAAAGAGCGCTCGAGCTTCATTCCGGCCCTGGCCAACAGCTTCGCCAAGCGCATCACAGAGGTGCCCGTGGCCCATGCCGAACGGGCCGCCGGAGAGAGCAAGTACGGCGTCTGGAAGCTCATCAACCTCCAGTTCGACCTGCTCACCAGCTTCAGCCTCCTGCCCCTCCAGATGCTGAGTGTCTTCGGTGTCATCACGGCGGCCCTGGGCTTCCTGCTCTTCCTGGGCCTGGGTGCCTACCGCTTCCTGCACCCGGAGGGCACCGCCCAGGGTGTGTTCACCCTCTTCGCCATCCTCTTCTTCTTTGTGGGCTGCCAGTTCATCGCCTTCGGCCTCCTGGGCGAGTACATCGGCCGGATCTACCAGGAAGTGCGGGACCGGCCCCGGTACATGGTGAAGAAGGTCCACGAAAAGGAATGATCCAGCCTCAGCCGCGGGGGAAGGCCAGGGTGACCACCAGGCCTGTCCCCTGGGCCGGTTCGCCCAGCTTGACCTCGGCGCCCAGCGCCAGGGCCACCTCCTGGACGATGGCGAGGCCCAGGCCGCAGCCCTGCGTGTGGTCATCGTGGAGGCGGGCGAAGCGTTCGAAGACCCGGGCGCGATCTGGTGGAGGAATGCCCGGGCCATTGTCCTCCACCAGGAGCATCACCTCGCTCGGAGTCTGGCGCAGGGAGACCGTGACCACGCCGCTGGGCTGGGTGTAGCGGAGGGCATTGTCCACCAGGTTGGCCACCAGCTCGTGGAGCATCGAAGCGGAAGCCTGCAGCTCCACGGGTTCTGGTCCCAGATCCAGGCCAAGGTCGATGTCCTTGGCCTGGGCCAGGGCGGCCTGCTCCTCCAGCACCCGCTGGACCAGATCCCCCAGGTTCACAGGTACCGGGGGACGGGGGTGCTGGACCCCGGCCTCGGCACTGGAAAGACTCAGGAGCTGATTCACCAGGCGGGTGCCCTGGCGTACGCCCTGGAAGATGGCCCGGAGGGCCTCGTCTTTCTGGGGCGCTTCCGGGCTGCGCAGGCCAAAGTTCACCTGGGTCTGAAGCACCGTGAAGGGGGTGCGGAGCTGGTGGGAGGCGTTGGCGATGAAGCGGCTGCGCATGGACATTTGGGTGTCCAGGCGCTGGATGTAACCGTTGATGGCTTCCACCAGGGGCTGGAGCTCCTGGGCCACTGGGCCGGGGTCCAGGGGTTCCAGGGAGCCAGGGTGACGGCCTCGGACCAGGTCTCCCACGCGGATGATGTCTTTGAGGCCCCAACGCAGGGCGACCCAGACCAGCACGGCGACCAGGACCAGCATCCAGGCTTCCTGCCTCAGGCTGGTCGCCCAGAGCTGCTGGACCATGAGGGCATGGCCCTCGTAGGTCTGGGCCACTTCGATGACCACGGGCCCGGCCTCCGGGGCCGAAAAGATGGGCTGGGCATAGGCCACGACGCGCACAGGGACGCCGCGCACTTCCGCCGGGAAGTAGAGGGACTCCTCAGGATGCAGCTCGCCGGGTGGGGGTGGCAGTTCCGCGTACCCCGAGAGCAGCTGGCCACCGGGGGAGGCGATGCGGTAGTACACCCGGTCCTGGTCCCGGGACTGGAAGAGCTCCAGGGCGGCGGGGGGGATGGCCACGTCCAGCTGTCCATCCTCGTAGTGGATCTGCTGGGCGATGATCCGGGCTGAGCCCAGCAGCAGGCGATCCTGGACCCGGGTGGCCGTGTGCAGGGCCTCCCGCCGGGCCAGCCAGCTGTTGAGCACCGCCGAGGCCCCCAGGGGGACCAGGAGCCAGAGCAGCAGCTGGGCGCGAAGGCTCCTACTGTTCATAGCGCGGCTTCAGCAGGTAGCCCAGGCCCCGCAGGGTGACGATGACCGCGTCGCCGGGCTCCAGCTTCTTGCGGACCCGGTGGATGTAGATCTCGATGGCGTCAGGATTCACGTCCTCATCCAGGGAGAAGAGGCTGTCCGCGAGAGCCTTCTTGCTCACGGTCTTGCCGGACTTGATCATCAGCATTTCCAGGACCGCATGCTCCCGGGGCGTGAGGGCAAGGGTCGCCCCGGCGAGGTGAAACTCTCGGGAGTTGCTGTCGTAGACCAGGGAGGCGCAGGTGAGGATGGGGTTCTTCTGCTGGTTGGAGCGCCGCAGGAGGGCCCGGAGGCGGGCCTCCAGTTCGTGCACCTCGAAGGGCTTGGCCATGTAGTCGTCGGCGCCGAAATCCAGGCCCTCGATGCGGTCCTGGGTGCCACCAAAGGCCGTGAGAATCAGCACCGGTACAGGATTCCGGCGGTTCCGCAGGCGCTTCAGCACGTCCCGGCCATCCAGCCCCGGTAGGGCCAGGTCCAGGATCACCAGGTCATAGGTCTCTGTCTGCAGCAGCAGGTCCGCGTCGGTCCCATCGTGGACACACTCCACGGTGTACTTGTCCGCCTGGAGGGTGCGCGAAAGCCACTCCGAGAGCGCGCGGTTGTCCTCCACCAGCAGGATTTTCATGGGTTGGAACCTCCCGGCCTCATTTGACGGCGTTGACGAATTCCAGCGTGTAGGTGCTGCCCAGGTCGAGGGTTTTGCCTTGGATGGACTTCTCTGTGCGGGCCAGGATCCTCAGCACATTGGCGGGCCCGGAGGCTGGCATGCGGCCATCGGGGATGAAGATGGGCTTGCTGCGGGCCAGGGCCTTCACATAGACCCCCTTATCCCCGGCGTAGAACTCAGCGGGCATCTCGCTGGCGATCTCGGCGGCGGTGTGGTTCTGGATGTAGCGCAGAGCCCGCACCAGGGCGTTCACCAGTTTCTGTACTTCGGGTTTGTGGCGGCTCACCCAGGCGGTCTGCATGTAGAGACAGGAGGCGGGGTAGGGACCGCCCAGGGCCCGGGCCGTGTCCTCGGGGGTGCGGAGGTCCACCAGGACTCGGGCAGAGCCGGTGTTCAGCAGGCGGGAGGCGGTGGGCTCCGTGGTCATGCCCGCGTGGATGGTGCCCCGGTTCATGGCCTCGATGAAGGCGTCGCCGGTCCCCACAGGAATGAAAGACACCTGGTTCAGCTTCAGCCCCGCGGACAGGACCAGGTGGCGCGACAGGAACTGGGTGGAGGAACCGAGACCCGTGACGCCGAGTGCATGGCCCTTCAGGTCTGCCATGCCGCGGATGCCGGACAGGCGGGTGGAGACCAGCTCCACCTCGCCCGGGGCCTGGGCAAACTGCACCACTGAGACGACGGCTTTGCCCTGGGCCTGCATATAGAGGGCGTGATCGTAGAAGCCCACCACGCCCTGGACCGAGCCCACCAGCAGCATGTCCGCGCCGTGGATGCCGGACCACTCGCTGCGCAGTTCCACATCGAGCCCCTCGTTCGCGAAGTAGCCCAGGCGGTCCGCAAGCTTCACGGGGAGGTAGATGATCTTGTCGATGCCCCCCACCATGAGGGTGATCCGCTCAGCGCCGGTCAGGGCTCCCGAAGCGCTGAGCAGCAGGCCTGCTGCCATCAGCAATCGTGCAAGTGTGCGTGGCATGGGCCTCCCATCCGGGCCAGGGCGAGGGGGCCCGAAGCACCGCTACCAGGATGCGCGATCGCTGGCTGGCCGCCCATGGTTGCGTGACCAACAGCACACCCGGCAGGACTGAAAGCTGGCTGAAAGGTCCGGCCTCTAGATTCCCATGTGTTTCCTGCTTTACAACTCCTCCCCCCTGGAACCTTGGATCGTGCGGTTGGCGCCCCGGGTTCCCTTCCCCGAAGGTGCCCTATGAAATCCACCATCACCGCCAGCCTCGCCATGCTTCTGGCCGCCGGCAGCCTCCAGGCCCAGGACGTCGACCTCAAGACCGAGCTCGCCAAGCAGGGTGCCCGCCTTGCCGAGCTGGAGAAGAAGGCCGTCTCCAAGTCTGAGAGCGCCACCGGTCTCTCCTTCCCTGAGTATCTGACCCCCTACGTCCTCATCGACCTGACCCTGCTCTCCAAGAGCAATGTCACCGCAGACGGCAAGTCCAAGGTCGACATGGGCGAACCCTTCTTCAGCGGCAACCGCTGGGGCCTCAAGGGCGCGATCAAGACCAACGTCGATGGCCTCAGCGTCATCTACAAGCTGGAAAGTGAGTACTTCCTCTTTGACGGTGAGCAGGGGAAGGCCAATGGCCTGTTCAACCGTGACGCCTGGATCGGCATCAGCGGCAAGCTCGGCAAGCTCACCTTCGGTCGCCAAAACACGCTGGCCCGCGACTTCGCGGTGATCTACTGCGATCCCTTCAACCACGCCGAAGTGAACTACGACGAGGGTGGTTGGACGAACAACTCCAACTTCAAGTCCCTGGTGTACTACGCCGGTGCTGACAGCATCAGTGCCGTCAACGGCGGCCCCGCCCAGACCCGCCAGGACAAGGGCATCGTCTGGAAGTACGCCCCTGCCGACGGCTTCTGCTACGGCGCTTCCTACAACCTGAACTACGAAACCGGCAACAACACCCGAAACTCCACCGCCTCCGTCGCCACCGGCTTCAACGCCCCCACCTGGCACATGTCCGCCTTCTACACCACGGCCAACAACACCGGCGCCACCAACGCCACCGTCGTGCCCTTTAGCCAGACCTCCATGTCCCTCGGCGGCAACGTCAACCTGACCAAGGCCCTGAAGATCAACGCCGGCTATTTCCACTACACCTCGGACCAGAACCCCGGCAAGCCCACCCGCACCGACAACGCCTACACTGTGTCCGGTTCCTACCAGTTCTCGCCCGAGTGGGCCGGGTTCCTGGGCTACCAGGTGATCAAGGTGGATAGCGCCGCGCTGGGCCTCAATGCCGCCGGTGTCTACACCATCCCCAACGCCTTCGCCTATCCCAGCACCTCCGGCACCGCTGCCTACGTAAACGGTGGAAAAAATGTTGCCTATGCCGCCTTCCGCAACTACCTTCGCAAGGGCATCGAGTTCTATGGTGTATTCACCTACATGAAGCTGACGGACTCCTTCAAACTGTCCACCGGCGTACCCAAGGACTCCCAGACCGAACTGGGCCTCGGATTGCGGATGTCACTCTGATTGCCTTGACGGGGTATTTCCATGACCACTCCTGATTCCAAGAAGTCCAGTGGCTGGCAGGGGGCGGATCCGATCCGCCTCCTGGCCACCCTGCTCGTCGGCGGCCTGCTCTACTTCGTGCTGCCTTCCGTGGCCCGCGTGCCCGATGCGAAGATCTTCATCGGAACCGCCAGTGCCAAGGCCGGTGCCCCGAAGGCTGGTGACAAGGCCGCCAAGCCCGGCGACAAGACTGCCAAGGCCGACGCCAAGCCCGCCAAGGCTGAGACCAAGCCTGCCGAAGTCAAGCCGGAAACCCCCAAGGCTGCCGTGAAGCCTGTGGTGAAGAAGGTTCTTTCGGCCAAGGAGCTGGAGGCGCAAAAGGCCGAGGCCGAGGCCAAGGCCAAGGTGGAGGCTGCGGCCAAGGCCAAGGCGGATGCCGAAGCCAAGGTGAAGGCCGAGGCCGAGGCCAAGACCAAGGCTGAAGCCGAAAAGCTGCGCCAGGCGGACTGGATCCGTGGCCTGCACCTCTTCGCCATCTTCGTGGCCACCATCGTGGGCATCATCCTGCGTCCCCTGCCCATGGGTGCCATCGCCATCATCGGCGTGGCCCTCACGGCCATCACGGGCACCCTGAGCGTGGCGGACAGCCTCAGCGGTTTCGCAGAGAAGACCCTCTGGCTCATCATCGTGGCCTTCATGTTCGCCCGGGGCTTCATCAAGACCGGCCTGGGCACCCGCATCGCCTACTTCTTCATGCGCCTCCTGGGCAAGCGCACCCTGGGCCTGGCCTATGGCCTCGCCGCCACGGAGTTCGTCCTGGGCCCCGTGGTGCCCAGCAACACCGCCCGCACCGCCGGCATCATGATGCCCATCGTCCGCTCCCTGGCCCGCGCCTACGGCAGCAACCCCGAGGACGGCACCAGCCGCAAGATTGGCGCCTACCTCACCATGGCCTGCTTCAACATCGACATCATCATCAGCGCCATGTTCCTCACGGCCATGGCTGCCAACCCCATGACCCAGAAGTTCGCGGCGGACTTTGGCCTCACCATCACTTGGAACAGCTGGTTCATCGCGGCCATCATCCCCGGCCTGGTGGGTCTGATCGTCATCCCCTACCTGCTCTACAAGCTCTACAAGCCCGAGATCACCGAGACGCCCGAGGCCGTGGAAATGGCCACGGCGAAGCTCAAGGAAATGGGTGCCCCCAGCATGACGGAGTGGCTGATGGTCGCCGTCTTCGCCTTCGTGCTGGTGTTGTGGGTCATCGGCGAGAAGCAGTTTGGCATCGACGGCACCACTGCCGCCCTGCTGGGCCTCGGCCTGCTGCTGCTCACAGGCGTGCTCACCTGGAAGGATGTGCTGGAAGAGCACAACGCCTGGGACGTGCTCATCTGGACCGGCGCCCTCATCATGATGGCCGGCTTCCTCAACAAGCTGGGCATGATCCCCTGGTTCAGCAAGGTGGTGGGTGCCTCCATGGCCGGTCATGGCTGGCACTTCGGCTTCCTGGTGTTGGCCCTCACCTACTTCTACGCCCACTATTTCTTCGCCAGCATGACCGCCCACGCGGGTGCCATGTACGCCGCCTTCCTGGGTGTATCCATCACCCTGGGCGCCCCGCCCATGTTGGCGGCCCTGGTGCTCTGCTTCTTCTCCAACCTGCACGCCAGCATGACCCACTACGGCACGGGTCCCGCCGCGGCCATGTTCGGCCAGGGGTTTGTTCCCATCGGCACCTGGTGGCGTCTGGGCTTCATCGTCAGCGTCGTCAACATCCTCATCTGGGTGGTGGTGGGCGGCGCCTGGTGGAAGGTGCTGGGCCTCTGGTAGGACGTGGTTTGGTCCGCGTTAGGATGTGATACCCAAGGAGGAGGTGCCTCACGGCGCCTCCTCCGGCTCTGTTTTGGGAGACACGCATGGCTCCATCCGCCCTCGAAGGCATCCGCGTCCTGGAACTGGGACAGCTCATTGCCGGGCCCTTTGCCGCCAAGACCCTGGGCGAGTTCGGGGCCGAGGTCATCAAGATCGAGGCGCCGGGCAGCGGCGACCCCCTGCGCAAGTGGCGCCTCATGAAGGACGGCACTTCCGTGTGGTGGCAGGTCCAGTCCCGAAACAAGCAGTCCGTGGCCCTGGACTTGCGAAAACCTGAGGCCCAGGCCCTCATCCGGGAGCTGATCAAGGAGACGGATGTCCTCATCGAGAACTTCCGTCCTGGGACCCTGGAAGGCTGGGGCCTGGGCTGGGAAGAGCTGCACGTCCTCAACCCGGGGCTCATCATGTTGCGCATCTCGGGCTATGGCCAGACAGGCCCCTATCGGGACCGTCCCGGCTTCGGCGTCATCGGCGAGGCCATGGGGGGCCTACGCTACCTCACGGCGGAACCTGGCCGCACACCGGTCCGGGTGGGGGTTTCCATCGGGGATTCCCTGGCGGCCCTACATGGCGTCATCGGCGTGCTGCTGGCCCTCTACCACCGGAAGGTGAATGGCGGCGAGGGACAGGTCATCGACATCGCCCTCTATGAGGCCGTTTTCAACATGATGGAAAGCCTGCTGCCGGAGTACAGCGCCTTCGGTGTGGTGCGGGAGCCCTCAGGCAGCGCCATGCCCGGTATCACCCCCACCAATGCCTACCGGTGCGCGGACGGGGGCTTCGCCCTCATCGCCGGCAACGGCGACGGCATCTTCAAGCGCCTCATGGTTCGCATTGGTCGCCCGGATCTAGGCGACGATCCCACCCTGGCCGGAAATGATGGCCGCACCGCCCGGGCTGCTGAGCTTGACGCGGCCATCGGGGCCTGGTCTGGAGCCCTCACCCTGGACGAGGTACTGGCGGCCCTGGATGAGGCTCGGGTGCCCGCAGGCCGTATCTACAGCGCCAAGGACATCGCCGAGGATCCCCACTACCGGGCCCGGAACATGATCCTGGAGGCCACCCTGCCCGATGGTCAGGTGATCGAAGTGCCAGGCATCGTGCCCAAGTTGGGTCTCACGCCGGGGCAGGTGCGCCACGCCGCACCCGTGCTGGGTGCGGACACGGAAGCGGTGCTGCTGCGGGCGGGTGTTTCCGTGACGGCTCTCGAGGAACTGCGCGCCAAGGGCGTGATTTAAGCGAGGCCGCCATGACTCAGCCCACCCAAGACCCGTTCACCAAGGCCCAGGCCCCCCTGTTCATCCAGGAGGTTGGTCCTCGGGATGGTTTCCAGATCGAGGCCACCTTCATCCCCACGGTCGACAAGATCGCCCTCATCGATGCCCTGAGTCTCTGTGGCCTGGCCAAGATCGAGGCGACCTCGTTCACCTCGCCCAAGGCCATTCCGGCCCTGGCAGACGCGGACGAAGTGCTGCGGGGCATCCGCCGCCAGCCTGGTGTGGTCTACACGGTCCTGGTGCCCAATCTGCGCGGGGCTGAACGGGCCTTGGCGGCCGGGGCCGACGAGCTGAATCTCGTGATGTCCACCAGTGAGACCCACAACCTGCTTAACCTGCGCATGAGCCGCGAGCAGTCCGCTGGCCGCCTCCTGGAGGTCGTGGCCCTGACTCAAGGGACGAAGGTGGCCCTGAATGTCTCCCTTTCCACGGCATTCGGCTGTCCCATGGAGGGCGCCGTGCCCGAGGCTGTGGTCCTGGCCTACGCACAGCGCTTCCTGGAGGCCGGGGTGCGTGGCATCACCCTCTGCGACACCACGGGCATGGCGAACCCGCGCCAGGTCAGAGCCCTCTGCGAAGCCTTCATCGGGCGCTTCCCCGGGGCGGAGCTCACCCTGCACCTCCACAACACCAGGGGCATGGGTCTGGCCAATGCCCTGGCCGGGGTGGAGGCTGGCGTGCAGCGCTTCGATGCCTCGCTGGGCGGGCTCGGGGGCTGCCCCTACGCTCCTGGCGCCACGGGGAATGCCTGCACCGAGGACCTGGTCCACATGCTCCAGGCCATGGGCTATGAGGTGGCTGTGGATCTGCCCCGGCTCCTGGCCGCCGCCCGGAGCCTCCCCGCCCTGCTGGGCCATGATGTCCCCGGCCAGGTGCTCCACGCGGGGCGCAGCCAGGATCTCCATCCCGTCCCCGCCAGCCTCACAGAGATCAGGACGCGAGCCGAAGCCTGATCAGTCGCCTTCGCCCTCGCCGGTCCAGCCTTCACCATTCTCCTCCTCGGGCTTCCCGGCGACGCGGTAGTCCTCACTGGCCCAGGCGCCCAGGTCTTTGAGGCGGCAGCGCTCGGAGCAGAAGGGCTTGGAAGGGTTGGCCTCCCAGGTGGTGGGCTTGCGGCAGATGGGGCAGGGGCGTAGGACCATGGGTATCAGCATATCCAAATTTGGGGCGCAAAAATTCAGGAAGAAAATGTGAGTTCTGTAGTGTAGATCTACTTGACAACCGTTTCGCATGCCATAACCTCATAGAACTGGGGGGGCATACCCGCCCGGACATAGGGAGGCACTTCATGGGCAAGATCATCGGCATTGACCTCGGCACCACCAACAGCTGCGTCGCCGTCATGGAAGGCGGGGTGCCCAAGGTGATCCCGAATCCCGAGGGCGCGAACACCACGCCGTCCGTGGTGGGCTTCAACCCGAAGACCAGTGAGCGCCTCGTGGGCGTCTCCGCCAAGCGGCAGGCCGTGGCCCAGCCCAAGAGCACCATCTACTCCATCAAGCGCTTCATGGGTCTGGCCTTCGCCGACTCCGAGCGGGAGCAGAAGCTGGTGCCCTACACCGTGGAGCGGGCCGAAAAGGGCGGCTGTGCCATCGATGTCCTGGGCAAGAAACTGAGCCCCGAAGAAATCAGCGCCGTGGTGCTGGGCAAGATGAAGGAAGCTGCCGAGGCCTACTTGGGCGAAAAGGTCACGGAAGCCGTCATCACCGTACCCGCCTACTTCAATGACGCCCAGCGCCAGGCCACCAAGGACGCCGGCGCCATCGCGGGCCTGGATGTGAAGCGCATCGTCAACGAGCCCACGGCTGCAGCCCTGGCCTACGGCTTGGACAAGAAGAAGGACGGCACCATCGCGGTCTTCGACTTCGGCGGCGGCACCTTCGACATCAGCATCCT
>Ga0214254_1000492_pt1 | contig 11591 bp, 11 predicted proteins | sample TroBogypolimnion_27_FD_153092 | JGI IMG/M metagenome (GOLD analysis project Ga0214254, IMG submission 153092) | Freshwater microbial communities from Trout Bog Lake, WI - 27JUL2009 hypolimnion | ecosystem: Environmental > Aquatic > Freshwater > Lake > Hypolimnion/Profundal zone ... | reverse complement strand
AAGTGCGCTCATTACTGAGAAAGATATAACCGGAGTTCGCAGTTCCAATAAAGATCAAGCCCGCATGCCATCACGCCGGAAGAAAGCTATTGACCCAATCGAACTTAAAGCCGGAGATTATGTTGTTCACGAACAGCATGGCGTGGGCCAATATATCGAACTCGTAGCGCGCACGGTTGCGGGAGTATCGCGCGAGTACCTGGTTATTGAGTACGCCGCATCTAAGAGAGGACAACCAGGGGATCGGTTGTTTGTTCCGACAGATACTCTCGAGCAGGTCACCAAATATGTAGGAGGAGAAGCGCCAACTGTTCACCGAATCGGGGGAGCTGATTGGCAGAACACCAAGCGCAAGGCGCGCAAGGCGGTTAAACAGATCGCTGCCGAATTGATTCAGTTATACGCAGCGAGAATGAGCGCACCGGGCTTCGCATTCTCGCAAGACACCTCGTGGCAGAGAGAGCTAGAAGCCGCATTCCCATTCGTCGAGACGATTGATCAGCTCTCCACTATTGATGAAGTGAAGCGCGATATGGAGCGCAGCCATCCTATGGATCGAATTATCTGTGGCGATGTGGGATACGGAAAAACTGAGATTGCCATTCGGGCTGCCTTCAAAGCAGTCCAAGATGCCAAGCAGGTTGCAGTATTAGTTCCAACGACGTTGCTGGTGCAGCAACACCTCAAGACTTTCTCGGAACGCTACGCCGGATTCCCAGTTCGAATAGCCGGGCTTTCGCGTTTCAACACCACCAAGGAGTCGAAGGAAGTTCTCGCAGGGCTAGCTAATGGCAGCATTGACATTGTAATCGGCACCCATCGCTTACTCTCCAAAGATGTGATCTTCAGAGATCTAGGATTAGTTATTGTCGATGAGGAGCAACGCTTTGGTGTTGAGCATAAAGAGGAGTTGAAGAAGGCACGAACGAATATTGATGTGTTATCAATGTCGGCGACCCCCATTCCTCGCACCCTGGAGATGGCTATTACAGGTATTCGCGAGATGTCTAATATAACAACGCCCCCAGAAGAACGTCATCCTGTGCTTACTTACGTGGGACCCTATGACGAAAAGCAAGTGACCGCTGCGCTACACCGCGAGTTGTTAAGAGATGGACAGATCTTCTTTCTTCACAATCGAGTTGAAAGTATCGATCGCGTTGCACTTCGCCTAAAAGAGTTAGTGCCAGAAGCGCGGATACGAGTGGCTCACGGACAGATGGGCGAGCGCGAACTAGAAGAAGTAATTTTGGGATTTTGGCAACGCGATTTCGATATCTTGGTTTGTACGACCATTATTGAGAGCGGAATTGATATTCCCAATGCCAACACTCTCATCGTAGATCGTGCTGATTCTTTCGGACTTTCCCAACTCCATCAACTGCGTGGTCGCGTAGGGCGCGGGCGCGAGCGCGCTTATTCATATTTCTTGTACTCGCCCGACAAGCCACTCACTGAAGTGGCTCATGATCGACTCACCACAATTGCCACAAACACCGACCTAGGCTCTGGGATGCAAGTTGCGCTCAAGGATCTAGAGATTCGCGGTGCTGGAAATATGCTTGGGGGAGAGCAGTCGGGCCATATCGCCGAGGTGGGTTTTGATCTTTATATGCGCATGGTTGGCGAAGCGGTAGAAGACTTTAAGGTGGGATATGTGGATGTGAATCCCCGCGTTAAAGAGTGCAAGGTTGAATTACCAATTACGGCGCATCTACCGGTTGAGTATGTTCCTTCAGAGCGGTTGCGACTAGATATCTATCGCCGTCTCGCTGATTGTGTAGATAGTGCGGGTCTGGGCGCGATCGTTGATGAATTGCAGGATCGCTTTGGTGAACTTCCTGAACCCGCACGCAGCCTTATAGAAGTAGCACGCGTACGCACCTTGGCTAAAGCAAAGAATTTAACCGAGGTGGTCTGGCAAGGAAAGTTCCTTAAGGTGGCTCCGATAGTGCTTCCTGAGTCTGCCCAACTGCGCCTGCTTCGGATTTATCCCGGCAGCCTTGTGAAACAGGCAACATCGAGCCTGCTGGTCGCCCGAGATTCCGCCCCAAATTGGCTAGAAAATGCCTCGGTAGGCGATACTTCTGTCCTGTCTTGGACTATCGAAGTCCTGCACAATCTCTAGGGAGTCCCGAGTGAAGAAGATAATTGCTGGCGTCATTGGCGCATTGGTCGTAGCGGGTGCCGGAGCGGGCCTTTGGTTCTTTCTCGATTCATCGGTAGCGGCGGCCACAGTTGGCAAGGTTAAAATAAGCGCCAGCCAAGTTGATGGCACTGTTAAAGCGATTATCGCTGAACGAAAGACAGTTTCAACTTCTGGCATGCAACTCGCATTCGGTGCTGCACTCACCGCCGAATCCCTCAACTATTACATTATTTCGCATCTCTTGGCTGATACCGCAGCTGCTAACAACATTGTCGTGACAGATGCACAGGTCAGCACACGTGCAGCCGATATCTTGAAGCAACAGGGAAGCGCAACGAAACTAAAGATGGGTGAAGTTTCATCCAGCATGGCTAGCAAAGATTTCCCTGGCTATGTACGCGAAATCCTTTATGTTGAAGCGTTGACCAAGATTGTCGAAGCACAAGGTACTGCCGTTGCGAATTCAGGAACTGCAGTTCAATCATTGGTTCGGGCAGTGGCGCTTAAAGAGGGCGTAACTGTAAACGCAAAGTACGGCACATGGGATTCAGCACAGGTAACTGTCGCCCCACCAGGTGCGGCTTCAACGACCAATCCGACACCAGCGCCAACAAAGTAGTTCCTACGCGATCATGACCTCTGAGCTGGTTCGACTGCAAGAGGTCATGCATCGGTTGCGTTCCCCAGGGGGTTGTCCGTGGGATGCAGAGCAGACCCATGAATCTTTATTAAAATATCTGCTGGAAGAATCATATGAATTTTCCGAAGCGGTGGATGAGAAAGATCGTGTAGCAATGCGCGAAGAACTTGGCGATGTTTTGCTTCAGGTCTACTTTCACGCCGCGATTGCAGAAGAAGATTCGCAAGATCCATTTTCCATAGATGATGTCGCTCGAGGCATTGCAGATAAATTAATCCGCCGCCATCCACATGTTTTTACAGACTCCGAGGTGACCTTCGATGATGTCTTGGAGAATTGGGAAAAACAGAAGCGTGAGGAGAAAGGCCGGACTTCAGCGACTGATGGCGTCCCACTAGCCCAGCCGGCAATGGCACTTGCCGCCAAATTGATCTATCGGGCAGATAAGTATGGGTATTCACTTCCTGTTGCCCATCCCGTCACAATCGCAAGCGATACTGACGAGGCGCAGTTGGGTGTGCTACTCCTTGGAATCATTGATCAGGCACAGAAGCTAGGGATTGACGCCGAAATAGCGCTACGAACGGCTACCAAAAGCTATATCACTGCGATCCACGACCATGAAACGCAGGCGAAGCCTTGGGAATCCACTCGCTAGAATTAGGTAGTGACTTTATTAGGATAACAACAAAAAGGAGAACCCTGTGGCACTGATTGATGCGGTACACGCTCGCGAAATTCTAGATTCTCGCGGAAACCCAACGGTAGAAGTAGAAGTGCTTCTCGAAGATGGAACATCCGCTCGTGCAGCGGTTCCGAGCGGGGCTTCAACTGGAGCCTTTGAAGCAGCCGAACTTCGCGATGGCGCAAAACGTTATGGCGGCAAAGGTGTTCAGAAGGCCGTTAATTTTGTAAATGATGAAATTGCGCCAGCAGTGACCGGATACGACGCTCAAGATCAACGACTTGTTGATGCAGAGATGCTCGCGCTCGATGGCACCAAGAACAAGTCTCGCTTGGGCGCAAATGCAATTTTGGGCGTCTCTTTAGCAACAGCACGCGCAGCAGCTGAAAGCGCTGATCTTTCATTTTTCCGCTATATCGGCGGCCCCACCGCCCACACATTGCCGGTTCCAATGATGAACATTCTCAACGGCGGCGCACATGCTGATACAAACGTTGATGTACAAGAGTTCATGATTGCTCCCATCGGCGCTGAATCATTTAGAGAGTCCTTGCGTTGGGGAGTAGAGATCTATCACGCACTTAAGTCTGTTCTTAAGCAAAAAGGCCTTGTTACGAGCGTTGGCGATGAAGGCGGATTTGCTCCCAACCTAGAGAGCAATCGCGCTGCACTTGATCTCATCCTTGTTGCGATCGAGTCCGCAGGATTCAAGCCTGGTAAAGATATTGGTCTAGCGATGGATGTTGCTGCTACCGAATTCTTTAAAGATGGCAAGTATTCTTTCGAGGGCAAACAGAAGAGCAGCGATGAAATGATCGCTTACTATGCGGACCTCGTAAGTTCTTACCCAATCGTTTCTATCGAAGATCCATTGGATGAAGATGACTGGGCTGGCTGGTCAAAGATGACGGCAGAACTCGGCAACAAGATTCAGATCGTTGGCGATGATTTGTTCGTAACTAACCCAGAGCGCTTGTCACGTGGTATTAAAGAGCACGCAGCCAATGCACTTCTCGTTAAGGTCAACCAAATCGGAACCCTGACAGAAACGCTTGATGCTGTTGCACTTGCCCACCGCAACGCTTTTCGCACGATGATGTCACACAGATCTGGCGAGACCGAAGACACCACCATCGCTGACTTGGCCGTGGCCCTTGAATGCGGTCAGATTAAGACAGGTGCCCCTGCGCGTACAGAACGCGTTGCTAAATACAACCAACTCCTTCGCATAGAAGAAGAGTTAGATGATTCGGCATTCTTCGCGGGACGTGGGGCATTCCCACGTTTTAATGGCTAATTCCAAAAGGATATAAATGTTTAGAAGCATATCGGGGCGGAGCTTAGCCTTCGCCACGGTGCTTCTAGTTTTAGCAATTACCCTGGCACCGCCTCTGCATAGTTACTTTACGCAACGGGCGCAGATCAACGCTTATCGCGCGCAACTTGCTACATCGCAGGCAACGCTACAGGCAGCCGAAAAAGAGTTGACGCTCTGGAACGATCCCACCTATATTGCAATGCAGGCAAGAATTCGTCTGCATTATGTATTTCCGGGGGAGCGCGAGTACGTAGTTCTGACTAATTCTGCCCCGAGCGCAGCGCAGACAGTTCCAGTTGCTCCGATCCAAGGAGTGGTTCCAGGTGGCACTCCCTGGTATTCACGCTTGGTTACAACAATTACGAGTACAAGCCAGAACAAATGACTAATAAACCCACTGAGCAAGATCTCGCCGCCATCCAATGGCAACTGGGAAGAACTCCACGAGATGTCCATGCAATTGCGCATCGCTGCCATTGCGGCAAACCCGATGTAGTTGAGACCCCGCCACGGTTATCTGATGGCACCCCCTTCCCAACTTTTTACTATGCCACTTGCCCCAGACTCACCGGAGCGATTTCCACTTTGGAGAGTTCAGGAATGATGGGTGAGATGCAGAGCCGCCTTGAGACTGATCACGATCTCGCAGGTGAATACCATGCAGCGCACGATGATTACATGGCCGCTCGAGCCGCCCTAGGAATCGACGTACCTGAAGTAGCTGGAATTTCGGCGGGGGGAATGCCCGATCGCGTGAAGTGCCTTCATTCGTTGATTGCACATTCACTTGCAGCAGGTCCTGGAGTTAACCCGCTCGGCGATGAAGCACTTGCTGCACTTGCGGATTGGTGGAAGACCAGCCCATGCGAGTAGCAGCCATAGATTGTGGTACTAACTCTCTGCGTTTGCTCATTGCAGATATCGACGGGAATAATTTTCGCGAAGTTCATCGCGATATGCGTGTAGTCCGGTTAGGGCAGGGAGTTGATAAGAACAAGGCATTTGCTCCTGAAGCGATAGAACGCACCTTGGCCGTCACCGCTGAATATGCCGCCATTCTTCGTTCCAAGGGCGTCGAGAAGATTCGCTTCTGTGCGACGAGCGCAACGCGCGATGCAACCAATCGCGATCTCTTTATTGATGGCGTGAGAGATATTTTGGGAATTACACCAGAAGTTATCCCAGGGAGCGAAGAGGCTGCGCTCTCCTTCCTCGGTGCCACCAAAGAGTTGGGTCAAGAGCTATCACCCTTTTTAGTAGTGGATATTGGTGGGGGATCGACAGAGTTTGTATTGGGCAGTACCGATGTCACATCGGCTCGCTCGGTAAATATTGGGTGTGTTCGCATGTCAGAGCGCCATCTCACCGCTCAACCGCCGAACGCTGAGCAGGTCGCCGAAGCGATTGTTGATATCGATGCCGCAATTCTTGACGCGGGCTCGCACGTGGATTTCAGCGCGGCTCAGACGCTCATCGCAGTCGCCGGTACCGCAACTACTGTTGCTGCTGCTGCTTTGGATTTGCCTGATTATGACCGCTATGCGATCCATCTCTCCAGAATTCCAGCAGCAAAGGTTCATGTGGTGGCCGAGATGTTCGCATCGATGACTCGCGATGAGATCGCTGCTCTGGGTTATATGCACCCGGGGCGCGTTGATGTAATCACCTCTGGCTCTCTCGTCTTATCGCGTGTTATGACGTTGACTGGTGCGAAAGAGTTTGTGGCTTCGGAATCCGATATTCTTGACGGAATCGCCTGGGGCCTTGCCAAGATATAAGTCGATCGCAGCGCTCGATAAAGCGATCACCGCATGCACTCTTTGTCCCCGCTTGGTTGAGTGGCGCGAAGAGGTCGCCATCACCAAAAGAAAATCCTATGCAGATCACGATTACTGGGGAAAGCCAGTAACAGGATTTGGAGATCCCAAAGCTGAAATAATTATCGTCGGATTGGCCCCAGGGGCCCACGGGGCCAATAGAACTGGTCGAATATTTACGGGGGATAGTTCTGGTGACTTTCTCTTTTCATCTTTGTATCGCTCTGGGTTAGCGAAACTTCCTATAAGTGAGTCTCGCAAGGATGGGCAGGAACTCTATAGAACCCGCATTCTCTGCGCAGTGCGCTGCGCGCCTCCTGGCAACAAACCCACCAATGAAGAGAAGGCCACCTGCGCACCCTTTATGGCGAATGAGATCGAGTTGCTGCTTCCCACTGCAAAAGTCTTTGTGGCTCTCGGCAACTTTGCCTGGACCGGATTGATTGCACAACTGCTCACAATGGATTTCGAGATTCCATCGCCCAGGCCGAAGTTTGGCCATGGTTCAACATTTGTGACTAAGTCAGCGGATGGAAAACTCTTGAAAGTGATCGGAAGTTATCACCCCAGTCAGCAAAATACCTTCACTAAGAAATTAACCCCGGCGATGTTGGATGGCATTTTCAAGATGGCGAACTAGGCCGAGCCAGATCGCCACTGAGTTGCCAATAAAGAGTGCAAAGCAGAGAGTTCCAATTCCAACTCTGCCACCGCAGGCCCATCCGATGCCAAAGACTATGATTTCCAGAACTAATCTAACGCGCCCCACACGAATACCTGTAACTCTATGAATTCCTGTCATGAGCCCATCGCGCGGTCCGGCGCCAAGGCCACAAGTAATGTAGAAAGCTGAACCGCAGCCAATTAATGCGATCCCACCAAATACATATGCCAGGCGAATCCAGAGCGTGTCATGTTGTATTGGGAAAATATCTGTTCCCATTTGCAAGGCGAAAGCGATGACAACAATATTGGCCAAAGTTCCAAATCCGGGACGCTGCTTGAGTGGAATCCACCCCAGCAAGACCACAATGCTGATGTAGAAAGTTGACCAGCCCAGAGAGAGTGGTGTGTGGCGACTCAACCCTTGAGAGAGCACTGCCCATGGAGTGTTACCAAGAGTGGATTGGATAAGAAGTGCTTCACCGAAGCCAAAGATGGTTAAACCAAAGGCCAAGATCAGCAGGCGTGAAAAACTAAGTGACCATGGGGATGAAGCAGTCCAGCTAGTCTGGGGGATGGTTCTATGCGGGCGAAGTAAGGTCTTTAAGTTCACTAAGCAGAGACCAAATCTGCGCACATCGCGCGAAAGGCGATGGTGTGTGCGCTGATGTCAGATTCAGTCGTGTCGGGAGAGACCAGGGCCATGTTATGAAATGGGGTAATTAAGAATCCATCATTGAGCAGGCGTAAATGCACATATTGCTCTAACTCAAAGTCACCAGCATCGGCGGCTTCTCGACCAGTCTTAGGGGCAGTAGGTTGAAATAGATATTCACCTCGGGCACCTAAGCGCGAGCAAGACCATGGCAGATCAAACTCCTTGATGGCTTCATCGACACCGTCGCACCAGAGCGAACCTAACTTCACCATCCGCACGAAAGCACTGTCTGTAAGGACTTGCGTAAGCGTTGCGCGCATAGCAGCCAAGCTGAGGGCGTTACCAGCCAAGGTACTGCCGATTCCACCAGTATCAATAAGTTCGCGCTCTACCTTCGCTTTAATACGTGCAGCTATCTCCTGGGTCATGCCAAAAGTTCCTGTTGGAATCCCCCCAGCGATAGCTTTTCCGATTGTTAAAACATCGGGCTGCAATCCATGCAGAGCGGTCATGCCACCAGGACCTACTGAGATTGTATGAGTCTCATCAATAATCCAGACGGCACCATATTTTTTAGCAAGTTCTCCCACCGCTTGGAGATAACCTTCATCTGGCAGAACAATCCCAATATTGGTCATTGCGGGTTCCATCAAAATTGCCGCAACGTCACCGTGTGCAAGAGCTGCTTCCATCGCTGCTAAATTGTTGAATTCAACGACGCGGGTCGTTTCGGCCAAGTCAACTGGAGCACCGAGATTTCCAGGGCGTTTGATCGTGTTGCCGGCATCGTCCAAAGTCGCAAAGGTTTCATCGACCGAACCGTGATAACACTTATCGATCACGATGATCTTTGAGCGTTCGGTAATTAAACGCGAATAACGAATCACATGACGGTTGGCATCAGTAGCAGTGACGGTGAATTGCCAGAGCGGAAGCCCGAATCGACGAGCGAGTTCTGATGCGACAATGACGGCATCTTCGGTGGGCAACATTGCCGTCAATCCGCGCTTCAATTGTGCACTGATTGCATCCACAGTTTCCTTGGGTGAATGCCCAGTCATCGAGCCGGTATCGCCCAGACAGAGGTCCACATATTCGTGACCATCAACATCGGTAAATCGAGCTCCTTGAGCAGTATCTACAAAAATTGGGTATGCGCCGGGCCACTTGGCCATCCATGACATTGGCACGCCGCCTGGCATGACCTCTTTGGCCTTCTTGAATAAATCCCCACTCTTGGGATGGAGTGTCAAAAAGCGCGCCTCTTCGTGGGCGATTAGCTGCTTTAAATGCTCTCTATTGATCGTAGTCACGGGCAGGAGTCTATTAGCCTATGGTTATGAGCATCCAAATGCTTGGCTTCTTGGTCGTCGCTGGCCTGGCCGGCCCCCTGCTACGCCTACCAAAGCGCTCGGGGATTTCAGTACCAGTCGGGGAACTTTTAGTTGGTGCGCTCTTTGGTGCGAGCGGTTTTAATAAGATTCCATACCAAGATTCATCGCTGAAGCTGATAGCAACAGTTGGATTCGCACTCCTGATGTTTACAGCCGGTAGCCATATTGACTATCGATCTTTGACCAGGAAATCATTTGAAAAGGCGGGTTGGATCCTTTTAGCAAATCTGCTTTTGTCCATCCTCATCGCCATTGCCATCGACCACCTGACCCATTTTCCCAATTGGAAGTTAGTGGCCGTTATTTCATTTTCCAGCTCGGCAGCGCTGGTTGTTCCACTTATTCAAAAGATTGCACCATCGGAGTCAAAGAGTATTTTGATTACTCAAGTAACGCTCGCCGATGCTATGGCTTTCGTAGCTCTACCCTTTTTCACCCAGAAGAGTGGACAGCTTCAGGCAATGGAGGGCGCCTTATTAGTCCTGATTGCATCAGTTGCAATTTACTTTGCTCTCCGCTTTGCAAAGTCCAAGGGGTGGCTTACCAGCACTCATCAAATTTCGAAGGCTGACAATTTGGGTTTAGAACTTCGAATCAGTTTGGCCCTCCTGTTGCTGGTAGCCGCTCTTGCGCTACATTTCCATGCGTCGGTCATGATCGCCGGATTCACTCTAGGAGTAGCCCTTGCTAGCATCGGAGTACCTCATCGGTTAGCACGCCAACTATTTGGCGTCAGTGATGGCTTCTTCGCTCCCATTTATTTTGTCTGGCTTGGGGCTTCAATTAACATCCGTGAGACTTTTCATTCACGAGATGCGCTGCTGCTCGCGCTGCTTTTATGCATAGGGGCCTTACTTGTGCATGCACCATCAATTCTCTTTGGCCAGCCAACGAAGAACATCCTCCTGGCAAGCGCTCAACTAGGAATACCAGCTGCGGCGGTTACTCTGGGTACAGCAAATGGAGTGCTCAATGCTGGGCAAGCCGGTGCGATCATGATGAGCGCCCTGGTGACCATCCTGTTTACAGTAAGTGCGCCTAAATTGAGTCAAAGAACCGAGCTCTCTTAGCGGCTCGAAGGATCACCTGGAATTAACCGTTAGTTCATCCAGCCAACATCACTCCTTGGTAGCCTGCAAATCATTCAACAAGGGAGCCAAAAGTGAATACCGATCAGAGTATCAAGGATTTCGTCGCAGCCAAGAATTCTCAGAAGATTGTTTTTACCCCGGGGCCTGGTTCGCTGACCGAAGAGAACATTATGGGACTCGGCCCATGTTTCTCTCGGAGCGATGATGAGTATTTAGCGACTATGGAGCATGTTCACAGCAAGATCCTTGAGCTATCTGGTCAAAAGCACGTTGCATCATTCCAAGGTTCTGGCACACTTGCGATCGAAATTGCAATCAATAATTTCGTATCTGGCAAAGTGGTGATCGTCTCTACTGGCTTCTACTCGAATCGAGTTGCAGACCTCACTCGCGCCTTCGCTGACCTGTACGGGATCGTGACAGAAGTTGTCGAGGTGGATTGGAAGGATCTCGATACATTCATAGGCGATTTTGACTGGGTCCTGGCCTGTCCGACTGAGACCAGCGTCGGTCTACTTGTTCCTATTTCAGAATTACATGCTTTTTCCGAGAAATGTGGCGCCAGACTATTTCTAGATGCGACTGCCTCTATTGGTCTTGAAGCGGGACATGAATTAGCTGAAGTAGTCACTTTTAGTTCTTGTAAAGGCTTATTCGGATTAACTGGCGGAAGTTTTATTGCCCATAACAATGAGCCCACTTTTGAGCCTAAGAATTTCTACATGAAATTGGGAACTCACGCCAATAAGCGAACCACCGGCGCCTACCATGCTATTCAGTCATTATTTCATACCCTGAATAACCATGAAGATTTGAAACGGTCGGTCATAACCAACAAAGCGGTATTCACAACGCGATTTGCAGATCAACTGATCTACCCAGAGAAGAACCAGCCACTTCTATGCACACAAATTTCTGGTCAGATTGTTACTGATAATCCTGACGTTGTTCTATACGCATCAAGGCACCCCATCGAGGGCAGTGTGGTCTGCCATATCGGGGAATTGCACTTGGGCAGCCGTGCTCAGGGCAAAATCATCGACGAGTTATACGTGGCAAACACGCTTTAAGTAGCCTGTAGACTCTGCTTTCCATTGCGCCCCGATAGCCCAATGGCAGAGGCAGAGGACTTAAAATCCTCCAAGTGTGGGTTCGACCCCCACTCGGGGCACTTAC
>Ga0214254_1000490_pt1 | contig 11714 bp, 6 predicted proteins | sample TroBogypolimnion_27_FD_153092 | JGI IMG/M metagenome (GOLD analysis project Ga0214254, IMG submission 153092) | Freshwater microbial communities from Trout Bog Lake, WI - 27JUL2009 hypolimnion | ecosystem: Environmental > Aquatic > Freshwater > Lake > Hypolimnion/Profundal zone ... | reverse complement strand
CTGGCTTTTGTCTCACTGAAGATGGAATTACACTGGCGGTCAAACCCTCTGGGAACAGTCCGGAAGAATTTGCCTTTCTTGAAGAAAATGGCCTGGGATAATTTCACACAAAAAAGTTGACACTACCAAGTTATCCATCCATATTCAGCTTGGCCGACAATACGGCCAAGCTGAATATGCTCCTCGATTGACGACGATTTACGGTCTATTGATATTTTGCATTTCCGTGATAGTCCATTGCATACTCGACCCCGTGGCCGGCGTGATTTTATTGCTAAACTTGACCAGCAACCTTTCTCAGGATAAGGTCAGATTGGCCATCCTGTCATGATCTTAGGATTGCCAGAGTACATCTTCTTCTATTATGCTTCCCATGCCGTCATAGAGTAACAGTAGGAATGTTAATATGAGGAGAAATTTGATTTTAAGGTGGTTGAGACTGGCAATCTCAATTTGTTGATGTTCAGGAACATCTTGATCAATAAAAAAAGGCAGAGCCGGAAACGGCTCTGCCTTGATACATCCTGACTCTTAATAATCAGGCTTTAATCTTCCTGCGAGCTGCAATTATTCCGGCGAGGCCGGTACCAAGAAGGAGCACAGTCGATGGTTCTGGAACCGACTGCTGCGACCCGACAATATCTCCTGTTACGACTAACTCGATGGGTAAGTTCTCTGAATAACCACTCGCGTTATACCCTTCTGCATTCAGCGTAATGGTTTCATCAAACTGGCCCAAGCTGGAGGTGCTAAAGGCAACAGACAAGCCGTTCACACTGCCATCCGCAGCCAGTCCTGAAAATGAATTGAAGCCGGTGAGGGCAAATTCCTGGTTATTTGAGGAAAATGATCCTTGAACCAAATCTGAAGGTCCACTGACGTCGTTCATCACCTGCAGAGCTGCTGTTTCAGTTCCGGAATTTTGCAAGACATTACCGAAGTTCAGATCATAAACCGTTCCGGTATTCGTCATGGACCCGCTTCCGGAGAGGAGGTTGAACACAGGGTTGGCATAGTTGTTTACCTGTGCCTCCAAAGTGATGACGGAAGACACCAGACTGAGATCCGCCATATCAGGGTTGTGGCTCTGGAAGCTGGCGATTGCGCTCCCGGCGTTGAGGCCAGCGTAATTGCCTGCGGTGTTGGTATTCAAGGAAACCGAAAGGCTGCTGGTGTTTGTGCTGGCCGCAGCAAGCCCACTCCCCAGAGTGCCGCTGGCGGTGAAAGGGCCGCTTGCACCACTTAAGCTCCCCGTCAATACATCGTTCAGCGCCACAACCGGGGCGCTGTTGGTTACCGATACGTTCTGTGCTGTCACGCTGTCGCCCACATGCACGATGCCAAAGTTAACCGTATTCGTATTGACCTGAGCCAAGGCCTGTTGGTAAACCTTGCCTGTAACCTGTACGTTCTGGGATGCAAGGGCCATCTGACAGTCTGCCCCGCATCCGCCAACATTGTTAGCATCAGAGACAAAGGCAATGGTTGCGCTGCCGACGTTGGCGCCCGTGTAGTTGCCAGCGATGCTGGTGTTCAAGCCCACTTGAAGCTGATTGGCGCTGGTATTACCCGGTGTCAGCAGGTTGAAACTGCCTCCTGCTGTGACAGGCGCGCCATTGGTCGAAATGCTGGCGTCAAGCGCGGCTTGAGGTGCTGTAGTGGCTTGATTGGTGACGCTTACATAAGCCGTGGGCGCAGTAGCCCCCACACGTACGGCACCCAGGTTGATTGTCGGGCTATTGACTACTGGGCTGGCCTGATTGATAACGTTGGCAGTTGTCTGAATAGTCCCGTTGACACCGAAGTTTTCACTGCCAACCAAGGCTGTCCCCAGCCCATTGCTGACACCGTTGACTGCACCGGCGGTATAGAAGTTCACTCCGATGTCACCTGCGACAGACCCAGCAGCACTGGTATTGACATTTACTGTCATCACACCGTTGCTGCCGCTGCTGTTGGTGCCGGCAAGGATGCCGGTCATGCTGCCGGTTCCGCTGAGGAGGCTGGCGCCAGTTCCGCTGGTACTGCCAAAGCTGGCATTCAGGTCTTCAACAAAACCGCTTGGACCGGTGGCGGTATTTCTGATAACAAGGTTCTCGCTCACCGATTGGCCCACCTGAACCGTGCCAAAATTCAGAGGTGCTGTCTGAATTGCTCCAACTGCTGCCTGGTAGACATTTCCAGATACGTTAATGGACTGGGAACCAACGCTGGTATTGCCCAAACCGCTTGTTCCTGTACCGTCTGAAGTGTAATTCAGGTTAACCGTACCGCTCTTGGCTCCTGCACTTGCAGTGGACACGCCCACGCTCATGGAAGTGTTGTTGTTCGCCTGGCCCGAAAGCTGATTGATTGTTCCTCCGTTATTGGTCACGCTGCCTGTATTCGCCCCGAAACTTGCATCCAGCCCTTCAGTATAACTACCTGAGGGGGAGGTATTGGAGACGTTCAGTACCGTGCTGTTCGAACCGCCGATGCGTTGATTCGCAATCGTTACCGGGGTAGGTATTGCGCTGCCGGCAGCAAAGTTATAGGCCGTGCCTGTCACCCCGACTGTCTGGCCCGCCACGTTATCAAAGTTTGTAACGACGTTGAACGTCTGCCCGGATAGAGCACCACCCGTGGTCGGTGTGTACGAATAATTTACCACAGTCGAGCCGCCCAAACCGATGGGACCGAAGTTCTGGGCTGCAATGTTGAGGCCTGAAGTCGTGACTCCAGAGTTCTGGATAGCGCCACGGATTACCGGACCGGTCGTCCCAGTATTGTTGATATTAAAACTGCCGTTGTTAACTGCACTCACATGCACATTTCCAAGGGCCAGGGTCGGAGTGGCGCTCGTTCCGCCGGTGACGCCAATGCCGCTCAAGCTGATTCCTACATTGCCGGTTGCCAGAATTTGTCCTGAGCCGGTTACATTGGCATGATTATTAAAGCTGTTGCCGACACCGAAATTAGCGTTGTTGTAGTCGGAGGAGACATTGACATTCTGTGTCCCAAGGTACAAATGGCCATCATTTTCCAGTGTGGCAATGTTGTTTGTGCTTGTTGCACCACTCAGATCGATGGTCGCCCCGCCGTTGGTGCCGATAGTGGTCATGCTGGACCCGGTGCCCATGTTCACACCCCCGGTGAGGGTAAGCGTGCCGGTATTGGCGGTGATGGATCCGTTGCCAGTGATCTGGTTACTGCCCGTGTTGACCCTACTTGTGCCGTCGCTCGTTATCGTGCCGTTGCTAGCCAGCGAGGTCGACTGGAATGTGCTGCCAGACAAATAGAGCAGCGCCCCATTCCCATTCGTGAAATTGCCGCTATTAGCCGTGGCAACGAAGGTTCGCCCCTGTTCCAGGTTCAGTGTGCCGTTGTTGACGGATAAGGTGCTGTCCAGCGTTTGCACGGTGCCACCGCTGTTCCGGCCCTGGATCACCGAATTGGAGCCGATCAGGGAGATGTCCGCGTCGTTGGTTGTGATTGCGGTGTTATTGCTCTGGAAATCAATAAGCGCACTGGTGCCGCCTACAGAATTTGCTGTCCAGATGCCGCCGGTCAGGGTGTTGCCGGCGAGGTTTGTGACGGCCGCACCGTTTGATATCGTGACAGCTGAATTGGCCAGGGCTTCGACCAAACCGCCACTCTGGTTGGTAAGGGTACTGCCGCTGGCGAAATTAAGCGTGCCGCCTCCGGTCGCCGAAAGCGTTCCGTTGTTGTCGTAGGTCGCGTTAACGAGGCTGATCAGCCCTCCTGCCGCAGTCTCCGAAAGCGTTCCGTTGTTGACAAGCGTCGCAGGCCCGCCGAGATAATACTGATTACCAAGCGTGCCGTTATCGCCTTGGATAGTCACACCTGATCCGATCGTCGAGGTGCCGGCTTCGATGGCAATACGGTTTGAGGCGCCCGTCGCACCGAGGTTGATCGTTCCGGTGCCGTTCACGGTCGACGCCTGTAGGTCAAGAATGCTGTTACTGTTAATGTTGACGACACCACCGGTGCCGAGCGTGAGGGTGGTGTTCTGCAACCGCTCCTCGCTGGCGGTGGACGCGAGATCGAGCGTGCCGGCGAGCGTTGTGCTGGCAAGGAAATTGTTGCCGCTGTTGCTCACGGAGATTGCCCCGCCGCCACTCGTGTTGAGCGTGCCGCCCGTGATTGTGACGCCGTTCTGGATGACATCGCTGTTTGCGCCCATCGCATCGATGTGGCCGCTTCCGGCATTAGTGACGGCACTGTCAAGCAGCAGACTGCTGCCGTTCTGGGCCAAAATCGTGCCGTTATTGGTCGTGAGACCGTTCACGTTGAGCACGATCTGCCCGCCACCCGTATCCGCCATGATAGCCCCATTATTGGCAAGCGTCGCGGCGCCGCCGGCAAAGACCTGCGTGCCGATGGTCCCGTTCTGACCGTGCACAGTCACACCCGCCCCGATCACCGAGTCGCCTGTCTCTACGGTCAAACGATTGCTGGCTCCGGTGGCACCGAAGGTGATCGTGCCTGTGCCGCTCACCGTGTCGGCCTCGAGTCCGAGGATGCTGTTGCTGTTGATATTGATCGCCCCGCTGCTCAGAACCAGACTGCCGCCCTGGATCTGCTCTTGGCTAGGGTTTGACGCCAGATCGAGCGTGCCGGCGAGAGTAACGCCGGAGAGGACATTGGCCCCGCTATTCGTTGCGACGATAGACCCGGCGCCACTCGTATTGAGTGTGCCGTCCGTGATCGTGACTCCGTTCTGGAGGACAAGGCTGCCCGAGGTGCCGCTGCCCAGCGCGTCAATGTGGCCGCTGCCCGCATTGATCACCGCGCTATCAAGAATTAATGTGCCGCCGTTCTGCGCAGAGAGGGTGCCGGTGTTGGTAGTAAGGCCGTTTACGTTCAGTGCGATAGTGCCTTGGTTGACGTTCGCCGTGATAACACCGGCATTTGCGAGGGTGGCGGCGCCTCCAGCGTAGACCTGAGTGCCTACCGTGCCGTTATCGCCCTGAATGGTGATTCCTTCATCAAGAATTGTTGCACCAGTCTCGATGGTCACGCGATTAGAGGAACCGGTGTTGCCAAATGTGATGGTGGCGGTCCCGCCGATCTCCTCGTTCTGGAGCCCGAAGATGCTGTTGTTGTTGATGCTGACGGTGCTGCCTGCCCCGAAGTTCAGACCGTTGAGTACGTGCTCTTGGCTGGGGGCGCTCGAAAGATCGAGAGGACCAGTGAAGGTTACCGTGTTTAGCGTGTTGGAGCCGTTATTCGAGACCGAGAATTCACCGGTTCCTGAGTTGTTGATGACTCCAGTGAGCGTCACACCGTTTTGGACGATGGTGCTGCCTGCACCTACGGTGATGAAGCTCCCTGTATTGCCCGTGACGTTACTGTTCAAAACAAGCGTGCCGCCGTTCTCTGCCGACAAGACCCCGTTGTTCGTCACCGCATTAGCCGCGCCGCTGTTGATATCGATGCTGATTGTGCCACCGGCCACGTCGGCCGAAATGGTGCCGTTGTTGGTGAGAGTAGCGGTGCCGCCTGCGTAATTCTGTTCACCGATTGTGCCGTTCTGGCCATGGACGAGCACACCCGCGCCAATGACGGAGTTGCCGACCTCGACGTTCAGTCGGTTACTGCCGCCGCTGTTGCCGAAGATAACCGTACCGGTACCGCCTAGGGTCTCACCTTCCAGTGCAAAAATGCTGTTGTTGTTGATGCTGATGGTGCTGCCGGAGGTGAGGGTCAATCCGTTAAGCGCCAGCTCTTGGCTGGTACTGTTTGCAAGATTGAGGTTACCTGAGAACGTGACCGCGTTCAGGGTGTTTGCACCGCTATTCGAGACCAGGAAATTGCCCGCGCCGGAGCTGTCAATGATGCCGTTCAGTGTCACCCCGTTCTGCAAAATGGTGCTGCCGGCGCCGACAACGATTGAACTGCCCACCGCACCGTTGATGCTGTTGTCGAGCACTAGTGTGCCGCCGTTTAACGCCGACAGAGTGGCGTTATTGTTCACCGTGCCGTTTACTGCAAGCGTGATCGTCCCGCCGTTGACGTCGGCCGAGATGGTGCCGTTGTTGGTGAGAGTAGCGGTGCCGCCTGCGTAATTCTGCTCACCGATTGTGCCGTTCTGGCCGTGGACGAGCACACCCGCTCCGATGACAGAGTTGCCGGCCTCGATGTTCAGCCGGTTGCTTGAGCCACTGGCACCGAAAGTGATCGTGCCATTGCCACTCACAGTGTCGGCTTCCAAGGCAAAGATACTGTTGTTATTGATGTTGACGATACCACCGCCCGCACCGAACCCGAGGTCGCCGGTCACGAGCTCCTCGCCTGTGCTGCTCGCGAGATCCAGGGTCCCGTTTAGGGTCACTCCGGCAAGCGTGTTGCCTCCATTGTTAGTCGGAACGAAGGTCCCGCCGCCGCTGGTGTTGATGGAGCCACCGGTAATTGTGATACCGTTTTGGGTCACGATGCTGCCGTTGCTTGTGGCATTGATCTGGCCGCCACTGCCGTTGGTGACGACCGTGCTCAGCAGCAAGTTGCCGCCATGCTGGGCAGAGAGAATGCCATTGTTGGTCGTCAGGCCGTTGCCTGTAATATCAAGGTTGATCTGACCGCCGGCCACATTTGCTGAGATCGTGCCGTCGTTGGTGAGGGTAGCCGGGCCGCCGACAAAGCTCTGGCCGCCAATCGTCCCGTTCTGACCGTTTATCGTGATCCCGCTGCCGAGCGTGAGGTTGCCGGCTTCAGTGTTAATCCGGTTCGAGCCGCCTGTACTGCCGAGGGTGATTGTTCCCGTCCCCCCGATAGTCTGGTCACCCTGGAAGGCGAGAATGCTGTTGTTGTTGACATTGATCGCGCCGTTGAGAGTCATGCCCCCGCTGATACGCTCGATGCTGGTAGCCGAAGCCAGATCTAGCGTACCGTTGAGCGTCACACCCGTCAAAAAGTTACCGCCAGCATTGGTGCTCTGGATCAGGCCGCCGTTGGTCGTGGTCAGCGTGCCGCCTGTGATGGTCGAATCAATCTGATTGAGAAAGCTGCCGGAACCGTTGACAACGATGTTGCCGCCGGTGTTGGTGAGCACTGTGTTCTCAAGCAGCAGTGAGCCCGTCGACAGGCTGCCCGCAGTGATGGTGCCGCTGTTGATCGAGGTGCCACCGTTGGCATTGCCCGAGATCGTCAGAGTGAGGGCGTCGATGTCGATCGCACCCGCGTTACTGATCGCGCCTGCCGCCTGCGCGGTGTTGACGGTGACGATGCCGGTGCCGCCTATGTTGGCGAAGTCGCTACTGCCTGGTGTGCCGAAGGGACTCCAGGCGCTGTTGACATCCCAGTTGCCGGTAGTGCCGTTCCAAGTATAAGTTGTGGCTGATGCAGTACCAGACATGATGTTGGATACAAATAGGACACTACATAATGAAACAAAAGGTAACACCTTCCGTTTTCCGATATGACGTTCCGAAGATTTTTCCTTGGTTCCCATTTTCCCCCCCTATTTTTTAGTCTCAGTTTGTTCGAGCGCTTTTGGGTCCCCGGTCTCTGATTGATCCATGAGCTTTGCAATTTGTGAATCAGGCGTTACAGGCTCAATCATGAGGATGTGCTGTCTGTTGATATACATAAAATCGGGCTTATGTAATTCATTGCCTCGTTTTATAAGAGTACTTGCTGTTTTCTTCGTTTCAGGGTTTGTCTGGCTCTGGACGTAATAGACGTTTGTTAAACGAATAAAATCACCTTGTTCTTGCTGCATCTTTCCGATATAGGCGTTGCCATTATCGAGAAATACAACTTGATATGGAGTGTTGAATTCTAATTTGGAAGGTTTTACACAACCGGCTAAGATAAATATACTTAACCACATTAACGAAATTCCAGTAGCTCTTGCAATTTTCATGTATGCCCTTTTTGACCTTGAACATATATAGAATCGACTCTCAAATCCAGTTTCAATATTGCCTTAAAATATAAGCAAAAAGCATACCTCCTTTGTTGTGGATAGATAATTTGGCGATATGTAATAGGAATCAGGAAATCTGAGATTTGAAAGGCGATAAAAAGGTTTTAAGGATTTCGGATTTGTGACTTGTTTTTCCGGAATTGCCTACAACTGCTGCCAGTTATTTGTGATATGGATAGCCTGTTGTTGATGATTTTGTCTCTGCTTTATGGGATCTGGCGTAATTAGCATTTTGATGTTTGCTTCATCCAATATCTGGAAATCTGGACCCAGATTACAAAAGGAAACTAATACTTAAGATACTGTAATATACAAATAAATACGAATTTTATTCAGCGCACTATAACCCGATAAGTAGAGTAGACAAGGCATCCAGAGACAAGTTCATATTCAGTTTTTTTGGCAATGGTATGACTGGTCTTATCGGAAAAAAATCAGTTAAAAAATATTAATTCCGTAAAGCAGGAATTTTAAAATGGGAGCAACCCTCAGCCTTTGTTGCAGTTGATTTTGGATCCGAGAAGTTTCCTGAATAGCTTGGTGACACTATTTGCACTGTTATTGGCATGAGATGATTTTTGGCAATGTAAAGCGAATGCTCGACACGTCAGGCTGAGATGTTTCCTGAATATGCCTCAGCCTTGCCTGAACAGTAGGAATCTTTAGTTTAGGTATAGGCAAAGAAATTTGATATTTGATTTGGCAATATTAACCTCAGGGCAACTTGCCATCAAACGATATTTCTGTTCGCCATCCCGTGAACCATCCGGCTTTTAAAGTTTTTGGTCAGCTTTTGTGTATGCATTCATCGAAAACATCAATCCGACTAAGAGTAAGAACGCCAAGCATCTCTTCATGAAGTGATATTCCAATATCGTAACCGTTCACCGATGCCTTGCTACACCAGTGAACGGCTTCTCTCTATTTCAACATATTATAATCTTTATCGGCTACCGGCTCTAACCATGTTGCCGGCCCTTTCTCGGGGTGAACCTCAATGGCCAGATGCACAAACCAGCTGTCCTTTGCGGCACCGTGCCAATGCTTGACATCTGCTGGAATTTCGCCGACATCACCCGGATGGAGTTCGAGGGCCACCTGCCCCCATTCCTGATAATAGCCTCTGCCTCCCGTCACCAACAGAATCTGGCCGCCGACATGTTTGTGCCAGTTATTGCGGCAGCCCGGCTCAAAGGTAACGTTGCCGATGGGCAAAGCCGAGTCGAATGGCGTCAGCATGTTGAGCCAAACCGTCCCTTTGAAATTCTTACTCTCAAATTTCCCTCCAATGGGAAAAATTACACTCTTGCTTAAATCGTTTGTACTCATCTTTTGTTGCTCCATTGTATGTTTTTATGTCAAGCAGGGAAGGAAAGGCTGCAATAATCCATCATGTATTTTTCCCCATTTCATATGCCTGGCTCATCGTTTCACTTTCCTTGATATCCCCGATATTCCAGGCATTGGTTCCATAAATGACCCCCATCTCTCTGGCCCCGTCGAGGCAAACCGTGAATCCGCGGAAAGACTCCAGTGTTCTCATAAGCTCACTCTTACTTTTTACCGCGGCGGTCATGATAAAATAGAATTCCTTGTTACTGATTGCAGTATATCCGGGACATGTTCTGTCGATAAGAGTCTTCATCTGCCCATTCATGTTGTGAAAATATACAGGCGTTGCCATGACGATTACGTCTGCATCAATCATCTTTGCAAGGATGACCGACATGTCGTCCTTCTGCACACAGCTACTTTTTCGTTCAAAACATACGCCGCAGCCGGTGCAGTAGGCAATCTCCTGGTCAGTTATATAGATTTTTTCCACTTTGTGTCCGGCGTCTTTTGACCCAAGCAGAAACTGATCGCACAGTAAATCAGAATTTCCGCCTTTTCTTGGACTTCCGGCAAGAATTAGCACCTTTTTTCTCATTGCATTACTCCATAGTGCTTAAGGTAATCAATACTTACAGACTTCTAAGAGTCTAAAAACATTCAGAAAGTCAACTGTACTTGAACCAATTGCCAAGCTGCCTTTCTACAGGCCGGATCTATGAATAACCCAGCCTAATGCAGTTCCACGGCAAACTTGGGAAAAGGGGAGGTTTTTGATATAGAATCTATGGCTGTCCCAAGCCATGCTATGGTTTGTCCTAAGTGATTCATATTTCGCATGCCTTCCTCGTCGTCCAATACTTCCTTCTTATCGCAGCCCACGCCCATGTTCCAATATAAGGATCCGGGAACTATCATCGAAGAAATTAGAAACATATGATTGATGGTGTCGAAAACATGCGTTGCCCCACCGCGTCGAACCGCAACGACTGCAGCTCCGATTTTGCCGCTGAACGCTCCGCCGTTAGCCAAGGCAACAAAGCCGGCTCGATCGATTAGGGCTTTTAATTCGGAAGATACATCGGCAAAATAAGTTGGCGAACCGAGGATAATGGCATCAGCTGCGTACATCTTCTCCAGGTAATCGTTCACACAATCGCTATCGATAATGCACCGTCCATTTTGCTTTTCGATACACTTCATACAGGCCGAACAGCCACGCACATTCTTGCCGCCGATTCGCAGATATTCCGTTTCCCAGCCTGTGGTTTCTAAAGGCTCGAGCACTTTCTTCAGCATGATTTCGGTATTCCCGCCCGGTCTTGGGCTTCCATTTATGGCAATAGCTTTCATGATAACCTTTTTAGAGGTATTGTTTTTCTCATTTCCTCTTCCCCTCCTACAGCTTGGTCAAGGGAAAGAGGCATCAATTTTTTCATCAGTTCGGCCGGGGACTGTAAATTAGAATGCGTCACGCAAGATCTGCAATGCCTCTTCTCGGCCGATTGAAGTCAAGATACCGAGGTTGCCTCTTTCAACCGCCTTTTCTGCCATATCTTTGAGGTCCTCTTCCTTGACGCCCGCTTTGCGAAGGTTCGTAGGCATCTTGATCGTAGCATAGAATAATTCCAGTTTCTTTATACCTTCTTCTGCGGTCCTGGCATCGTTTTCCTTTCGTACCATCATGACATCGCGAGCAAATTTTGCAAAAATCGACAAATGTTCAGGGGCAGCGCGCAGGGTATAACGCATCCAGGACGGGGTGAGAAGAGCGAGTGTTACACCATGGGTCATGTCATACTTGCTTGAGAGTTCATGTCCCATGCCGTGCAGCGGAAAGGCGAACATAGGCTTACCGAGCAGAAATTGAAATCCAGCCAGCGCCATGGAACTCGCCCACATGATATTGGCGCGTGCATCATAGTCTTTCGGGTCAGTCAGGATTTTCGGAGCATCCTCCAGCACAGCCTTCATGAGGCCCTCGTTCATGCGGTCCTGGACCTTGGCGTTTGCCTCAGGAGTAAAATATTGTTCCATGAGGTGGCAAAGAATATCTGCTACCCCCGCCATGGAATGAAATTCCGGCACAGTAAAGGTGAATTCAGGGTCGAGGATGGAGAACTTGGGATTGACCAGGGGGTGCATGAGGACCTCTTTCTTGTGGTCATCGCCAACCGTGATGACAGCACCCATATCCATTTCAGAGCCTGTTCCTGCCATGGTCAGGATGGTGGCCAGTGGGGTAGCCTCGGTAATAGGCGACAAGCCGGTCTCATTGACAAAAAGATCGGTAACAGGGCCGTTATATTTGACTCCAGCGGCAATGGCGGTAGTGTCAACTTTTTTGTGTGAAATTATCCCAGGCCATTTTCTTCAAGAAAGGCAAATTCTTCCGGACTGTTCCCAGAGGGTTTGACCGCCAGTGTAATTCCATCTTCAGTGAGACAAAAGCCAG
>Ga0214254_1000481_pt1 | contig 11789 bp, 7 predicted proteins | sample TroBogypolimnion_27_FD_153092 | JGI IMG/M metagenome (GOLD analysis project Ga0214254, IMG submission 153092) | Freshwater microbial communities from Trout Bog Lake, WI - 27JUL2009 hypolimnion | ecosystem: Environmental > Aquatic > Freshwater > Lake > Hypolimnion/Profundal zone ... | reverse complement strand
TCATGTTAATTATGCCATTCTCGCCCATTGTGTAGGTACTAAACATACCAAATTTTGTTGGAGAAAAATATATCTCCAGATAAATATAAAAATATATGTCAAATTCTTGTGACTTTTTAGAGACATGTCGTTTTCTCAATCTTACCTATAATAACTACACGGTGACTTGATGATTTCATTTGTACCTACCTCCTTCAAATTTGTAGGGAACACATCAGTGCTTTCGCAATATGTCATGTTAATTATTCCATTCTCACCCATTGTGTAGGTACTAAACATTCCATTCAAGTTCACGTCAAAATCCTTATTCACCAACCTACTATCTTTGTACTTTCTGTCCCTTTCTTGCTCGAACATATTCAATATGTCTGCAGGACTCTTTGTATGCACCTTGATTTTTGAAGATGGTTCTGGTGTCTTTATAAAATTTGTATGAGCGAATTCGCCAGCTTCTTTAATTTTCCATAAGTCCCATACCAAAGCACCAATGACTTGTTTCTTGGGACATAACCCATATATTAACGTATTCTCCGGATAATACGACAAAATACCTTTGAGAAATTCGCTTGATACCTTGATATCAGACTTCATTGTATACTGTGTGTATACAATGGAATTGTCTAACTTTTTGACATGATATATAAACGTGTTGAGCAATGGCAGAAGGTGTGCAGCATCCTCCTTCAATGCCTTGTAACGACAACTGTTGGTGTCGATGTAACTGTCTTTCCTAGGAGGAAGTTCAGGTATCTTGCCAAATTGTAAGTAGTTGTCGAGCAACATTCCCCATATATTATATTTGATGTAATCACAGGTTATACGATCAAATGGGATAATAGACATGGTGCCTTTGCATGTCATGCCATGATATTTGTTACTCGCTTTTTGACAGCGATTATAAAGACTCTGTACAATTGTGGCATATCTCATGTCTTCACATTTGTGGGTGTCTGATTTTATTGCAGGACCATTAAAGTTTGTTAACACGGGTAATCTTTTATCTTTTGATATGATGGTGTAGTATCATATATAATGTCGTACGGAAATTCCTTCTTGATAATATTATTAACGTACTGCTGCATGGTACGGTCTGCTGAAAACGGCTTCCCACGGGCAAATCCAGTTGCTGGATCAAATGACGGACTTCGACTTGTAAGCATTTCTCCCTTCATCACAGCATCAAGGGTCCTCTTCAGGTCAAATTCATTTGTGTTATTATGAAGCGCAATAACTGTAGAACGCATGGTATCCATTGGATTGGTTAGTGTGCCTTTGCTATATATACGTTTTCATTTTTTTGATATTTGTTTTTATCAATGTTAACATTTTAAGTCAGAAATTAAAAATCGATTTAAGATATTAATATATGATATTATATATATTCTCTGGAAATGTCTATGAATTTAGAGCAAGTTGCAAAATATGTCGCGGGGGCTGATGCACAATTGTACTTTGTACGCATTTATAAAAACTTTGGCTTCAAGGATGGATCAACATTTGAAGAGTACTTGCAAGCAATACAAAAGGATACAACACATTGGTTTGAGAGTTTTCCTGAAGAACTCAAGAGTGCTACATCGTTCTCAAAACCAAAATCATGTATTATCAAATTGTTGAAAAAAGACGAAGTGCATAAAGTATGTGGAGCAAGGCTATGCAAGGATGTTTCTACGGAAATCACACACATTTTCAAGACAAAGAGCGATGGCATTTTGAAGAAGAGAATGGCTATAACGGATCAAGAGGACATTGCTGAATTGTCTTCTGAGGAACCCGAGGAATGTGTTGAGACCAAGGTAACAAAGGAAGTTGTAACTGAAGTCAATGCAACGGTACATATCATCGATGTTGTAACTGAAGTCAATGCAACGGTACCTATCATCGATGTTGTAACTGAAGTCAAACCAAATGTGGTTGCCAATGTGGACGTGACGTCAACAACAATGGATGTACGTTTCGAAAAGATGAAATTCTTAGCATTTGGTATTACAAACTTTATTGAAAACCCTGATTACCGCAAGGAAATGATGGAAATGATCAAGAGTATTTAACATCACACACACATTTTCTCAACGGATTTACTTTGTTGACAAACCTATATGATCTTTGTTGGTCCAATGAGTGCCCCATCAAGTGTGCTATCTCTTCTAGTTCATTGTCTGATTTTCCATTGTTCAATCTCTCACTTATGTAACTGTGTCGCAACAATGATACTCCTCCCGCTTTTCCAAATAGGTCATTGAAAGTGCGACTAAAATAGGTACCATATGTGTTGTTGTTATACGGATTCCCTTCGGTATCCACAAATAAGTAAGTACGCGGGTATCGACGCATTGATTGTTTCAATACGTTTATGAACTTGCTCGACAGATCCTCCTCATACCTCTTGTATGTTTTTGCAGTCTTGTATTTATTCATAACTAAATATGAACTGTCTATATTCCCTTTGCTCTTGACCACAATAAAGTTATTTTTGTTATCATTAACTGGCTCATTGTCTTTATAGATACGTACACTTCCAAAATCAGAACGTTTGGGGGTTATGTCTAATATCAATGCGAGTAACAGGTACTGTTGACTTTTCTTCTTTGTATCATGAGGATCTTGCGCAGACTTGAGTTCATGGTATTTGAGTTCAATGTCGTCAAAACTCACATATTTATCGTTTTGTTTCACAGTTGGCTTGTTTTCCTTCGATTTTTCTTTCATATATTTGCTCAATTTGATAAATTCATCCCACCACTTTTGCCATTTTGACTCATTTTCTTCCTTGATTTTGGGGGTGTGAGTGTATATCGACAATATGATTTTGTAAATATTAGTACGAGTTCCTATGTTTTCATATTCAGAGCTAATCTTGGGAATGTATTTGGTAGGTTTCATCAATATATCCTCTAAATAATTTACACCTAATCGCTTCAACAATCCGTGGAGGGATGAAATATATGTTCTATATGTAACTTCGCTTGGAAGATTCGACTTGAGATTCGCATAATAAACGTCATTATCCACCATCTGTCTTTTATTCTCTTTGGGTTTCTTTATGTTGACTTGTCATTAAGTCACCTTGCGAAAAATTGATATAAAAATCAAATCAACTTTTATTTACAGAATCCATGAAGGAGATAATCCATCTCGCTGACCTCCACATTCGTTGTGGTCTATCGGACAAGTCTCGCTATCTTGAATATCACAACGTTTTTACAAATATTGTTAATGACTTGGCTACATATCCGGCGGTAGTTGCAAAGAATGCGGTCATTGTCATTGCAGGTGACATCTTTCACCACAAGCTCACTATTCATTCGCCTGGCATCAAGCTGTTTTTGGAGTTTGCTAGTCGCCTTGCTTCATTGGCACATGTCTATGTAATTCGTGGAAATCATGACTATAGACAAGATATACCCGATGAACCCGCTCTCATTAGTGCACTTCTGGGAATCGGTATACCTGGCGTGTCCTACATTGATAACACTTGTACCGTCTTGGTAGACGACGATATTGGATTCGGAATTTGTGCCATTCAGAACACACTTCACAGGGGAAATACATCGGGAATATGTTCTGAACTACCGCCTTTCCCGGATCCAAGTGAATTCCCTGCAAATATCAAGAAGAAGATTGCTATATTCCATGGATCAGTCGCCAGTTCCAACGAACACACACAGTCCACGTATCCAATTTCGTGGTTTAATGGCTACGATGCCGTCATCTTGGGGGATATTCACGTACAACAAGTTCATAATGGTTTTGAAATTCGTGGAAAAGAGGAAGAATCTACATTTGAAAATTCAGTCTTGGTGAAAAAATACAAATGTGACAGTGGTGCGATGCCGTGGGCGTACTCGGGTAGTGTTTTACAGCAAAACTTTGGTGAACACCTAATGGGACACGGATTCATCATTTGGGATCTTGACAACGAGATTATCAAGTGTTACCACTGTGTCAACAAGTACGGTTTTGTTACTGTCAAGTACACCGACGAATGCAGTCAGTGGATGGTTTCAGGCAGTTCTTGGACGATTCTCGATGATGTTATCGACAAGCCTTGGTTCCCCACCAACATCATGTTGCGTATTGTGGAAAATGACAATCAAGCCTACTTCAAACTTGCGGCAATTGTTAGCAAGATCTTTGCTGCACACCACAAGATTGTGGTAGATATTAAACATCATTGTGGTAAAGACAATGACATCAATTTGGATGTAGTGGATGTTACAGTTGCAGACACTGTTGACATTACGAGTTTCAACAATCCAACAACTTGGATAGAGTTCTTGACCAAGTGTGGCGTTCCTGGACGCGATGAATGGCGTTGCTGGATGACTGACCCGGACGATTTGTACATGCTGGAGCCTGAAGATGATCTTGATTTGGGACCGGTTATCGAGAAAAATATCAAAGATAGGGACGAAAAGTTCAGCAAGGAAATTTGGGCTTACATATCGCGTTATGACCTACTTCACAACGTGGTTCAAGCTAAACATTGTTTCACGATTAACAATTTGAAGTGGAACTGGATCCTTTGCTACAAAGACAACTGTTTCTTCGACTTTGATTCAATGACCAAGAGCATTTATGCAATTGTCGCACGCAACGGCAACGGAAAAACCAGTTTCCTGGAAACAATTTGCATCGCACTCTTTGGTGAAGGATTCCCTTCTCGCACTACCAAGAACTCGGATACATCTATCATTTGTGCGGAAAAACCAATGTCGAGCAAAGCTAACACTTCTATTACGGTCACTGTGAACAACAAGACTTTCTGTATCAATCGCGAATTCAAGCAAAAAGACGGCAAGTTGGTGCCACAAACTCGCACTACTAACATTTCAGAGGGCATTTCAGAGATTCATTCAGGAAAAACAGCTGTAGGTGATTGGGTGAAACAGAACATCGGCGATATCAACGCATTCCTGTTGTCTTGTATGGTGTCTCAGAACAACGATATGGACTTTTTCAGCCTCAAGAGTGTTGATCAACAATCACTCCTAGACACGGCACTGTGTATTAATTCGGCAACTGAATTCAAGTCACTTCTGGATTCAGCACACCTCAATCACAAAAAAATATTGGCAGATTTGAATGCAAAATGTGCTACACTCTCTCGTGTCCTTGTTACTCCAGATTTCGACCAAGATTATATTGTATCGGTTAAAAAAGATATACTGCGCTACACTTCCGAAAATCAACTTTTCATGTCGGCACACAATGTACTTCTCAAAAAGGTCGGGAACAACGATGGTATTTTGGATTCTTGTTCAAAAGAATTGATTGGAGAATATATCAAACGTTTCAGTCGTGTTGTCAATACAACGTTTCTAGATGACAGTGACTTGGGAAAACTTACAGGCATGTACGAATATGCCTTGTGCAATTACGCCAGCTGCCAACAGTTTAGTGGCAAAGGCAGTGGTATGTCGCTTGACGATCTCATTGATAAGCGAAATGCACTCGTCCAACCGGGGAAAACATTTGAATTTATCAAAAAACGACTTGCTGAACTGAAGTGGCATTACGGTGACATTGACAACAGTATTGACGGTATTGACCTGGATGTGAAAAAAGACATGCTCACTGCACTTCTCAAGAACAAACCTCGGCTACCACGATTCTCTACAAAGGAGCACATCAGCTGGAATAAGAAAATGAGTGTCATTTTGCACAAGTACAAGAGTGTTGACGAGGTCGTTGGACAATTGAACAAGATTACAATCATCGATCCACCGGATGTATCACACCAAGTCGCAAAGTACCAACTATCATCATTGGGTACACATGAGGGTACTGGACAAAGTGAAGAAGAGTTGTTGTTAATGTCTAAACAACACAATGAGTCCAAGCAAAATGTGACTATATCGGACATTTCAAAGAAGGAATACAATTCTTTCAAAAATGAAATAAATGAGTTGATTGCGAAATATGGTCACGATTTCGGGAATTGCATCAAAGTTGAACGTCCAACAGTACATCACGCTATTGTATTGGATGCATTGGATGAACTGGCTAAATTGGACAAGATGTCAGTTGCTGGAGATGATGGAGACAGCGATGCATTTGGAGATTTCAGTACTGTCAACAACCTCGTCAGTGCCACAAAGCGCGATATTGATCTTGCCAAGCAAAACTTGCTGGCCTTATCCATTGCTAAACCAGAGTTGGGTAAGTACAAAACTCTAGAAACTTTCAATATTGATAACCACATCTACCTGTCTACCATGAATGATCTCGCCAAAACAGTCGGTCGCTCTATAGCAAAGGCCAAAAAGGCACTGGCATCAACATTGGATTTACAAACTCAATGGAATGAAAATGAGTCGGTTATGACAAGGTCGTCGGAGTACATCGAATCTGTCAACATGTGTGACGACTTCAACAAGGATTGCTGGGCATGTTGCAACAGGGTTGGTTTCAAAAAACACGAGGACATCATTAGTAAGTGCACGGATTTACGTGCGAGTCTCAGTTCACAGATCACAGAGGCTACGGGATCAGTTTGTGGTCTGGACACATTTATACAACAAAATCGTTTGTTCATCGAATTGAGCAAGACTAATGGCTCTTGGAAACTGGAACAAGATATGTTGAGTGCGTTCAATGTATGGAAAGAAGAGTGTGCAAAGGCGGAAGTTGTGGTCAGCGACAAGATGGAAGAATACAATACATTGCTTGTGAAAAAGGCAAGGATCCTTCATAGGCTCAACCAACAATGGAATAACTACAACAAATTCATTGACATCACAAGGTACAAGGAGTGTGTTCACGCTGTAAATTCGTACGAAACCTGGACAAATTGGAATGAGACTAATGACGAAATTAGTAGCAACTACAACGTGGTTCGTTACACTAATATTCTTACCAAGTGGAAGGTGTATGATGACGCTGTCTCGAGGGTCGCTGAATTGCAAGGTGTTGTGGCGGATTTTGAGAAGAACAAGGAGTTCGTGGCGGATGCATCATTACTCGTGGATAATGACAACTGGAAGGTCCGTGTGGCTACATTGGAAAAGGAGTTGGTTGACATGGAGATTGGTTCCCTTGTCAAGGATCTCGACACATACAACTTGATCGCCAACATCGAGGGTGAGATCGCCGAACTGATAAATGCCAAAAAGAGGCAAGAGTTCAAATCACAAGTAGACAGTCTCGCTGAACACATTCGCAAGATCAAAGAGCTGGATAGTGCACAAAAGCAGCTCACGTTGTATACACAATGTTACGCGTTGTGGGACGAGTGGCACTGCAATTATCAAAAACAAATTGCTGATAATAACGAATTGATCAACAAGGCTAGGATCCAAGTTGCAAGTTGCGAAAAGTGGATGGCAGATTACATCGCGAGTCTCAAGGTCATTCAAGATCATGAACGTTTTGCACAACGTATTTCAGACAGGGTCAAACTGCTGGAACCACTTACAGAGGCGTTCGGTGGATTCAAAACGTGGATCTACAACTCGAAGGTTTTCCCTGTCATCACCCATCGTGCTAATGAAATTATCAACATCATGTGTGGCGAATCGCGACCTCTTCATATCGTGGCTGAGGCTACAGATGCAATGTTTTATTGGTCACTACGGGATGGAGTGTCATGTCCTCCTATTGTCAAGGCAAGCGGGTTTCAAAGGTTCATTGCGGGATTGGCCATTCGTTTGGCACTTGGACACGTGGGAGCAACTTCTATCAAACCATCTCAATTATTCCTGGACGAAGGATTTGTGGCGTGTGATGCGGATAATATCGAAAAGGTACATGACTTCTTGGACAATCTCAGGCACATGTACAAACATATTGTCATTGTCACACATTTGGAACAAGTCAAGACATGCGCTGAACACGAGATCCATATTGTCAGGAAGCCGTGTGAGACGTTGAGTTGCTTGCAGTTTACAGAATAAATTTCTAAATTCATTGAACACGTTCAATTTGTCATTTTGCTATATTTCATACACAACCTTCTATAAATGCTATCACCTCCTCGTTTAACAATTTGGGGTAGTGTAAAGGGTTTCCCTTGAGGTGGGTTTGTCATTTGTGGTCTAGGTGGTACCGATTGTACAGAAGGAAGAACTGATGTAATTGTAGTCCATTTATTTTGTAGTAAATTGTCAATACGTATTCTTTGTTGTGATTTTGTATCATCTAGGTCCAACTGGTCACATATTACACTCCGCCAAGTGAATAATGTTACACCTAAATGAAACATTACAAACAAGGTTTCTGTGTATAGAAGGGATTGCCTTTCGGCAACTTTGACGTTTGACTTGACCTACAACTGACAAGCTCAAATTCCCTTCCATCGTCGAGACCTTCTCCATCGACTGTTCCAAACAAGTCAATGGCTCTACGACAATAATTTTAAAGACTGTACTCTCAGAAGCGAATTGTCTTTCCAACGTGTTGCACTATCTTTCGCAGATTTGGGGATCTTTGAAGAGCAATGGGACGTGTGGGAAGAGTTGCACAATTGAGAATATTGATGGCAGCATTGACGTCACGGTTGATGAATTTGCCTTTTTCTGTACTGGTGGAACAACACCATAGCAAACCTCTCAACGGCTTCTTGCTGCCAAACGTATTCACTAATTCCAGGATAGTGCCATTTTTCCAATATATTTTTGATGTCCTGAACTCGTCGACAAGGACAATTGGCAGTCGGTATGAGCATTCCTTGAACGCCCTTGTAGTAGGAACACTCATCTCTCCTTTTCCTCCGGATGCAAACTTTGCACTCCCATATGCCAACACTGTATTATCAAGTGGACCTAGGCGATTCAAAAACTTCGAAAATACCCTCTTCTTCCCTCCATAGAGACGAAGACGTTGTTGACGCCAATGCTTGTTCAGGTACTCGTTCCATAAAGCTGCTTGAGCCTGTTGAGATGTTTTAATGTAAATCATGAACTTTGACAACTTCATGCTCTTGGGGCTAGCTTCAGACAATGCTGCAATTTCCTTCCTAATATATCGATTCCAATGTTCAGAGTGCTTTCTTGCTTCAATCATTCCTGCCTCGGTATAATATTGATTTCTTGTAAGACTATATTCCTTGTAGGTCCCATCCTTTAGTTTTTCTACCATTTCAAAAATATTAGTTCTTCCAGGGTCGACTCCAATTACTCGTTTGCCTTTCAAGTTCATAACTGATTTGATGTCAGAAGCAACCTTCGGTTTGTTGAAATGCACGTTGACAGCCACTCCATCAGTATCCATTGTCCTTGTAAATGTTTTTCCTTTGCCCGTGATTTTTTGAATGTTGAAAACACTGTACCAAAAGTCCATTTCTGTTTCCGGAGGGACTTCGTAAGCAACTCCAATGTCCTTCAGAATTCCTGTAAATACCGAAGTGTCCATAGTGATAAAGTGTGCCTTGATCTTCATGATTGGAAGAATGTTGAACAATGGTAAGCTATTGAGTTCCAATGCTCGATTGATGTAGACAAATAATCTCAGAATAGATGGTAGATTGCTCTTTAGCCAACGATCGGTTACTTTTGTTTCATCACCAATTCCAAGAATGTACCGAAGCTTCCTCGAGCAATAATCAACTTTGACCATATCCAATACAATGTCCTTCTTTCGCTGTTGCTTCCAACCATTTATTAGGTAAAGGGACGCTACAGCCTCATCATGTGTCAATCCAGAAACCTTGTAAAGGTACTTCTTCAAGAACCTTGGGAAGTTGACAACCAAATGATTTTTTATGTTTGTTGATAACTTTATGGCAGCTGCAGAGTATATATTACGATCCCCAATATGTCTCTCTTCGTGAGACAAGAGTTTAGGATGCCTATCGAAAAGATCAGTAATCTCTGGAAATGGTTTCACTGCTCCGCTTGTCCCAAGAAGGAGTTGTCGAAGGAATGTCTGGTCACAAAAGTCAGGAAGTTGTACCAACGTAGGATCTGATATACCTTGAAAACGCTCCCGGATTAAGAGATTCAAACAAATGCTGGCATTCCAGGTACGTTTAGAACATGCTACCATTCTTTTCTCAACAGCCTCAACAAACATGTCCGTAAAGTCATCCTTGACAAGGATACTTTGTAGAGAGCACTTGACAACTGTTTCGGATATGAATTTCCGATTCAATAGTTTTTCAGACCTGTCTTTTCTCGCAAACTGTTTTTCATCCATTGTTGTGAGAATATTTTATCAATATGGAATCAAATTTTTATTATCCCTTCCCTATTTTCACTCTCTTATGCCGGATTCCCTAAAAGACTTGTTAAAGAACGCTTTACAATGGTGTTCTTTAACATCATCGAAAGCGTTTTGTATAATACCGTGTTTATAAAATGATCTTTTCACTATGGAAAATATCCCTTCTATAGGATTGAACCAGGGCGAGTAAGGTGGTGTATATAATAAATCAATTTGATTTTCTGCAGCCCATGATTTCACGCGTTTTGAATGATGGAAAGATACATTATCCAATAGAATAACAGCCAACAACGGGAGTTGGAGATCTTCAAGGAAACACATAAAACGATCAGTATTAAACGATCCTTCGACTTCTTGTCTTCGGTATATTCCATTTTGAGAAGAAATTACTAAGGAAGAAGTTGTTGTCATTCTTGGTTGGATCTTTTGAATTCGTAATTGTTTCCCTCTTGGAGAGTATCCCATCATTTGTTTACCATTTCGTCCAAATGAAGTTTCATCGAGAGAATAAAAATGTCTACGTTCTTCAACGAACAGGTCACGTTTCACAAGAAACTCTCTTGTTTTATCCTCCAAATTTTTTGGTTTACCAAAGAACCTAGCTTTCTTCCTTGACATACCTAACTTCACAATACAAGTTCTGATCAACTCTCTAGATACCGAAATACCAATCGATTCAAAAATACTTTTACGGAGTTTACAAACTGAAATGAACGGATCGATTTGTATACTTAGTCTTATAGTTTCAATAATGGTTTGACATTTTGAATGCGGTTGTATTCTAGAATACGATTTTCTATCGGAATTTTTCAACCATCTTGCAATTGTTGAATGGCTGACTTGAATAATAATGGCTGTCTTTCTCAAACTTTTTAACAGAGAATAGACGTTCTTGGCAATTAATCTCCGATCCAAATTATACATCCATATAATTTAGAGCTTAAAATAAGTGTAACATTATTCACTTGTCTGAGTGTAACAAGCTTTCATACATCGCTTTGGATCAATGTAGATCACCGACCTGTACCCTTCCTCGTCTGATGCTAGAATTACGATGTGATCACTGGATATAAAGTTTCCTTGATCGTATATAAACATGAACTCTAGATGAAAAAACTTGGGGAACAAAGTATCTAGAAGAAATTGACCCAACTCATCAGATGTCATATCGATGGTTTTGTATTTCATGGGCTTTCCGCCGGACATGACGGGTTTATGATCATGTTTGAGTAGTTGTTTGCAAAGGTCTTTAACTACATCTATTTTCAATCTTGATTGTAATTCGGTTTCAATGGTGTTCTGTTTAATCAAACTTCCGTCAACGTGTTCACAACGGGTTGTTGAAAAATTGTTAAATGATTTTGGAAGTGGAAAGTTACATTCCCTCGACCACCTAGAGAACGTAAAGTCATTTGAATTATGCTGGTAGTGAGTAAAATGCGTCTTGATTATAGTATTTGGTGAACTTCTCGATCTTAGCAAAAACAGTGTCAGATGATCACCATGATTCACATCATATTTGTCTCCTGTCATCATGTTCCTTCTATAAACACGGTCCTGAAACTTGACATCGCTTAGGATTATTGGATCCCGGTTTGTTATTGAAAATGAGTCTAGCAGGTATCTTA
>Ga0214254_1000472_pt1 | contig 11981 bp, 10 predicted proteins | sample TroBogypolimnion_27_FD_153092 | JGI IMG/M metagenome (GOLD analysis project Ga0214254, IMG submission 153092) | Freshwater microbial communities from Trout Bog Lake, WI - 27JUL2009 hypolimnion | ecosystem: Environmental > Aquatic > Freshwater > Lake > Hypolimnion/Profundal zone ... | reverse complement strand
ACCAGCCAATCCAGCAAAGCCAGCGCTAATCACAAATGCAATCACCTTAAAACGATAAACAGATACGCCCATACAGTCGCAAGCCACTGGGCTGTCGCGCAACGCTTCAAATGCACGACCCATTTGTGATTTAACGAAACGATCAACCACAATCAAAGCCAGAATCATGATCGCAGCAACTACCCAAAAGAACTCAGCCTCGGTCATAGGTGCACCCATGAGCTGAGGTTTTGGTAATTTGATGCCTAGAGGGCCCTCGGTTAACCAAGTCATCTCATTAATGAGAATTTGCGCAATGGTTCCAAATGCCAAGGTCACCATCGCCAGGTATGGTCCGATAACCTTCAATGCCGGCAAAGCCAAAATACCGCCGAAGAATGCCGTCACGATGATGGAAGCTGGAATAGTCGCCCAAACAGGAAATCCAAAATGGATGAATAAAACACCGGCGGTATAGGATCCAATTCCAAATAAGGCCGCATGGCCTAAGGAAACCTGCCCAATGTAGCCAACCACAATATCTAAACCAAATAACAAAATGGTATAGATCAGAATGGTTTCAGCCAAGTGAATGTAATAAGGGTTATGTATAAATAGCGGCAAACAAAAGAGGCCGACTATCGCAATTAATAGAGGGATATGAGACTTCAATTTCATCATTAAACTTTCTTAATTGCAGATTTACCAAAGAGACCTGATGGCTTGTACGCAAGTACGAGCAGTAACAAAATCAAACCAGGTACATCTTTATAGCCAGTAGAAATATAGAAGCCAGTGGCTGTCTCCACAATTCCCAAAATCAAACCACCAACAATAATTCCGAGACCGCTAGAGAGGCCACCAATAATGGCAACTGCGAAAGCCTTCAGACCTAAAGCGCCACCCATGGTTGCACCTGTCAAGGTCAATGGTGCAATCAACACACCAGCGAAAGCAGCCGTCAAGGAAGAGAGGGCGTACGAGAAAGTAATCACCATGCTGGTATTGATGCCCATCAGCCCTGCGGCATCGCGATCATTTGCAGTGGCAACCACTGCTTTACCGTAAATCGTTTTACGGTTGAAAAATTCAACTAACAACATCATGACTAAGGCACCTACCACGACCAAAATTTCCATTGGCAGAATATTAGCGCCTAAGAAAGTTATTGGCTCCATGGGTAATGGCGATGGGAATGGCAATGCATCACGCCCCCAAATATTTTCAGCGACGTTCTTAAAAATAATACCGAGAGCAATCGTAGACATAATCCAACCAAACTCTGACTTAATTTTGATGGCAGGACGAACACCAATGAGCTCTACGAAGCCACCTTGAATCATGCCGAACAAACAAACGACTGGGATCATTAACCAGTAATTCATTCCAAGAGTGTCTACGCAGGTCAAACCAACTAAGGCTCCCAACATCAAAGCCTCGCCTTGACCGAAGTTCAAAGTACCTGAAGTCGAAAATGTCAGCTGAAAACCAAAAGCGATGACCGCATAGATCATGCCTACAGCAATGCCGCTCGAAAGAATCTGTGCCAAAAGTTCCATGGTGTTGCCTTAAAAATGCTAAAACTGTTTTATTTAAGAATGCGACATTGTAAGCAAAACGCCGCTTTAGAGGCGGCGTTTTGCTTTACTAATGGTGCAGTGCAAAATAGGCCATCAATACGCCCATTTATAGAGCTATATTACTTCTTAGCACCCTTAGTTGCATCTTCAGCATTCAAGAACTCAACTCGGCCATTTTCTACAACACCCATCACCACATCTTTTGTATCAATTGCTTCGTGATTGGTTTTGCTAAATGGCTTGTTGTAAGTCATCACAACGCCGTTAATAGGGGCATTTAAGTTCTCCAAAGCACCCAAGATCTTTGGTCCTTCTGTTCCACCAGCCTGTTTAATCGCTGCGGCCAAGATGTAAACAGAATCGTAACCTTGAGCTGCGGAAACTGGCGAAGCAATAACGCCATTCTTAGGCTTGAACTCTTTGAGGTAAGCATCCACGAATGCCTTGCGCTTTGGAGTAGTTGCAGGCTGCTGAATAAATGTTTCTGGCATTGTTGCGCCGTTACCATTTTTACCGGATGTATCAATAAAGCTAGCCATAGACAATGTCCAGCTTCCGATGATTGGTTTTTTCCAACCCAACTTCGCCATACCGTTAGCAATTTGTGCCAGCTCTGGTCCAATGGCGTAAGTCAAGATCACATCAGCGCCAGCATTTTTTGCTTTGAGCAACTGTGATGTCATATCAACGTCACCAATATTGAACTTTTCAGTTGCCACAGGTGTTACGCCGTAGGTTTTCAAAGCCTTTTCCATGTCTTCACGGCCCAATTGGCCATAGTTGGTGGAGTCAGCCAAAATCGCCACTTTCTTGAGGCCACGTTTTTCAACGGCCTCTTTGGCAATCATTGGGGCTTGAATCCGGTCAGCAGCTGAAGTACGAACGATATAGTTCTCAGGTGCGTTGGGAAATTGGCCGGTAATCAAAGTACCAGTCGCAACGTTATTAATCACAGGAATTTTTGCATCCTGGAAAAAACGCTGGGAAGCCAAAGCAACCCCGGTGTTGATATATCCGAGAGCAGCAATCACTTTTTCGTTGTTAATCAACTCTTGTGAAATTTGTACGCCGCGCTCGTTTTTAGCTTCGTCGTCACGCTCTACTAAAACAATCTTGTTGCCGTTGATACCGCCAGCAGCATTAATTTCTTGAGTAGCAAGACGCACGCCATCACGCATACTCACACCCATTGAGGATGAGCCGCCTGTGAATGGGCCAATAACACCAACTTTGATATCGGCAGCATAAGCGCCGGTTGTTAACATTGCAGCAGCAGCTACCGCAAAAATGTGATGACGAATATTCATAAAGTCTCCATGACTATAGTTACTAATTAAATAAATACTTTTTTATTGATAAAGCGAATAACGAACAGTTATCTTACTGTTAATGCAGGGGTAAAAAAAGGGTTTTGTATTAGGGTTTTACATTAGCCCTTAGGTCTCAGAAAATTGCTTTCTGATTTGACCTTTGATCGTTGGCCAGAATAAATTCACAAGTAAACCGGCAATGACCAAACCTGCAGCCAACATCTTCCAAGCGGGCAATGGCTCACTTAAGAAAAAGGCAGATGCCCCCATTCCAAAAATGGGTACTAATAGAGGGGCCGGTGCTACCAACGCTGCAGGGTGCTTCGAGAGCAACCATCCCCAAGCAGCGTACCCAAACAGGGTATTACCCCAAGACTGCCAAAGGACTCCAACCCAAGCCCCTACTGGCGCAGATGCCATTGAGGTACTCAGAGTATCCCAACCCCCTTCAAAGATGAAGGAGATTAGAAACAATGGTGGAATGGCAAATGCACTGGCCCAGACCACGTACGAGAACATATTGATAGACCCAGCACGTCGACTGGTTGTATTTGCAATACCCCAGCAAAAGCCAGCTAACACTACTAAGGCCAGACCAAAGACTGTTGTAGAAGCATCTGTGTGCACTGCAATAATTACTAGACCGGTCATCGCCACGCTGACAGCCACTATTTGGTAAAGCCGCAGTCTCTCCTTGGCAAAAAACATGGCAAAGCCAATTGTGAAAAATACTTGGGTCTGAATCACCAAGGAAGCCAAGCCTGGAGAAATATGTCCGTTGATAGCGTAATAGAGGACCCCGAACTGCCCCACTCCCACCGCCACTCCGTATACGCAAAGATTCCCCCAAGAGACTTTGGGCTTAGGGACAAAGAAGACTATGGGCAAAAAAGCAAAGGTATAGCGAAGTGCGGCAAATAGAAATGGGGGGAAGCTTGCCAAACAAAGCTTAATCACCACGAAATTGGTACCCCATACTGCAACGATTGCCAGAGCCAGCAATAAATGACTCAGGGGTAAATGAGAGCTTCTATGAGGGCTATTCACCAGTAAGCAGTTCAGCAGCGCGCTGCGCAATCATCATTGTCGGCGCTGCAGTATTACCAGAGGTAATCGTTGGCATGGCAGAAGCATCCACCACGCGCAGGTGGTGAACCCCTCTGACCCGCAACTCAGAATCTAGCACTGCCATCGGATCTTCGGCACGACCCATCTTGCAAGTCCCGACTGGGTGAAAAATTGTTGTACCAATATCGCCGGCTGCTTTGATGAGCTCTGCATCACTTTGATATTGTTTTCCAGGTTTGTATTCATCGGGCATGTATGGCTTGAGTGCTGCACTCTCAACAATCTTGCGAGTGAGTCGCAAAGACTCAGCGGCAATTTTTCGATCTTCATCTGTAGATAAATAATTAGGGCTAATCACTGGGGGCGCTTCAGCATCAACAGAATGGATGTGAACGCTGCCACGAGAGGTGGGGCGCACATTACAGACGCTCGCAGTAAAGGCATTAAAGGGATGCAAATCCTCGCCAAACTTTTCTAGCGATAAAGGCTGCACGTGATACTCCACGTTGGCACTTTTTTGTTCTGGTGAGCTGTAAGCGAATGCGCCTAACTGTGATGGTGCCATCGACATAGGACCAGAGCGCTTTAATACATACTCTAGGCCAATCATCATCTTGCCAAATACGCTATTGGCTTTGGTATTGAGTGTCTGAATGCCATTGACTTTGTAGATCATGCGCAGTTGCAAGTGGTCTTGTAAATTTTCGCCAACGCCAGGTACGTCACTGATCACCGGTATACCCAGGCTTGCTAAATGCGTGGCTGCTCCAACACCAGAGCGCTCCAAAATCTGCACGCTCCCAATAGAGCCAGCAGCCAACAATACTTCGCCGCCCTGATCGATTGCACAGATTGCCTCAGCCGCAATGCCATTGCGCAGATACTCAACGCCGTAGCAATTTTTACTCACTGGATCGATCTTGAGCTTAGTGACCATTGCTTCAGTAATCACGGTGAGATTGCTACGCTTAGCAGCATCGCGTAGGAAAGCTTTGGCTGTATTGAGGCGCCAGCCAGCGCGCTGACTCACATCAAAGTAACCCACACCGAAGTTATCACCACGATTGAAGTCATCCGATGCCGGAATGCCGGCCTGTACTGCAGCTTGCCTAAATACATCCATGATGGGCCAACGCAAGCGTTGTTTAGAAACAGTCCACTCGCCGCCCTTACCATGCCACTCATTGGCATCACTGTGATAATCCTCGATTTGCTTATAACGCTTGAGTGCGTTTTTCCAAGACCAGGATTCATCACCGGTTGCAGCCACCCAAGATTCATAATCGCCAGATTGGCCGCGCATATAAATCATGCCGTTAATCGAAGAGCACCCACCTAGGACTCTACCGCGGGGATATATTAAAGATCGCCCGTTTAAGCCGGCCTCATTACTAGTGCGAAAACGCCAATCAGCACGCGGGTTATCAATGCAATACAAGTAACCCACTGGAATATGAATCCAAATATAGTTATCGTTTTTCCCAGCCTCAATCAATAAAACCCGCTTATCAGGATTTTCAGTCAAGCGTTTAGCCAACAAGCAGCCTGCGCTGCCCGCCCCAATGATGATGTAGTCGTAGGTATTGTTATGGCTTGTTTGAGTCATGTCTCTGTTTTTATCAATGCCGATATCTTGCTCTCTATTATTACCAACTTTTTTCCTTACGAAGAAATTTGCATATTGGGCTAGAAACTGTCAATACCCGTCTAAAATAGCCCCATGCACGTTAATGAAAAGAACCGTACCCCCAAGAAGGAAGATCCTGATGCGGGACCAAGCAAATCTGAGCTAAAGCGCCAAATGACCGAGCGCCAAAAGCTTGCCGAGGTTCTGGCGGCGCTCAGTAACGATGCATTGAAGTCCATCCCCATGGATGAGCTCATTAAGACCGCTATTGCTGAAACACCCAAGATCAAGAGTTTTGAGGCGATTCGCCGCCATAAACAGTATCTTGGCAAACTCATGCGCTTTTTAAATGAAGAAGAGCTCGAGACGATTCAGAAACGCTTGGATGCCATTCAGGGAGTTAGCAAGGCAGAAACTGCCAAATTGCACTTTCTAGAAAACTATCGCGACAAACTCATCGCAAATGATGAGGCATTCACTGCCCTCATTGAGAAGTTCCCCGATATGGATATTCAGAATATGCGTACGCTGATTCGCAATGCCCGTCGAGAAAAAGAGCAAAACAAACCGCCTAAAGCCTATCGAGAAATTTTTCGCGTCTTAAAAGATTTGGGGCTGTAACACTTACAGTTTGAAATGCCGTGATGGTACTTCCACTAAGCGGTATAAATAATTTGCCGCAACCCAACTCGCCACTAAAGCAAGGAACATCATTGCTAGCGCCATCGCGCCATCATGGCGTTGGTCCATACCCCAGGCAATATAGAGAGTATTTGCTAACAAGATAAATGAAAAATGCAACAAGAAAGCGCAATAGGATCTGCGGCTTCCCCATAAAATAGAAAACACCAAATTGTGCATCTTGGCATGCTTCTCATCCTTGTAGGCGCGGCCGCCCCAAACGATTAATGCAATGGCTACACAGTAAGCCAAAATATTTCTGACCCACAGATGATCAAAACTCGTCACTAAAATAACAAGGCCAATGATGATGATCAAAATCCTGGCTAAACGATTGGCCGCTGGATCGACATCATTTTTCGCTAGCTGAGCCAATACCCCTAAGCCATAAGAGCCAATGAAGTAGATGAAGTAATTTTCGTAATCGCTCAGACGATTGAAATACAGTAAAGAGGCGACAATTAAAATCGTCGAGACCCAAATCAGCGATCGAAAGCCCGGAAACATTCCGAGCATGATGGCAAGAACCGCATACAACTGCCAATCGATTGCAACATACCAAGCGCCAGCAGAAATCGAATCTAAACCCAAGATACCTTGTAAGAAGAATAGGTGCGCTAAAAATTGTCCGAGGGTTTCTGATTCACCAACGAATTCATCTTGTACCCAGAACCGTGCTACCCATGCACACAGGATTGTGATTAGCAATGCAACTACATACGGAGCAAAGAGGCGTAGATAACGGTTAAAAATGAGTTTAAGTGCCGTGCGGGGATTTCGAATGTCCCTTGTACGCGTTAAAGATTGCGCAGCTAAGTAACCGCCCATGACTAAGAAAATTTGTACTGCATAGCGCCCATACTCAAATAACCAAGTCATTACGCCAGGCAAAAATTGCCTTGCATCTTCAGCCATCTGCCCATAATTAGAGAGATGGTGAAGAATGATTAATAAGGCGGCAAAGACCTTTAAGAAATCAATGAGTAAGAAATGGTTTTTAGACTGCAATGAGTTCTGAAGGTGTGATGAGAGAAGTCACTAGTTTAACGAAGCTGCATAGCTAGCCAGAGCTTCTATATCCTCATCACTCAAACCACGCGCCGCACTGCCCATCGTGCCATCCATATCGATACGTGCACCAGAACGGATATTTTTCAATTGTGTCGTGATGTATTCTGGAGATTGACCAGCTAAACGTGCAATATGCTTTTGGCCCTGCAATTGGGGTCCATGGCAAGAATTGCAATACTGAGCTCCTGCAATTTGCTGCCCCTTGGCAATCTTGTCAGCGTTACCTGACTTTGCTGGTGGTGCAGGTAAATCAGCATAATAAGCGGCAATATCCCGTATGTCTTGATCACTCAAGATCATGGTGATCGCTTCCATTCCCCCGCCCTTACGTTGTTGACCTCGGAACTGAATCAATTGATAGGTAATGGATAGTGGCGGCTGGGCTGCTAGATTCGGAATATCTGGTGAGATAGAGATGCCGTTTTCACTATGGCAAGCAAAACACGTTTGTGCTTTTGCTTTGCCGGCAATGGGATCAGGTGGAGCGGCATTGACAACAGCGCTGACTAAAAGGGCATTAAAAAAGGCCACCACGAGGATGGCCTTAGTTTTAAACATCAACTTCATTTTGCGTAAGACACGCGGAAGATGGCGCCAGTTTCATCATCGGATACCAACATGGATCCGTCTTTGAGCATCTGCACATCCACTGGGCGACCCCAGAATTTGTCACCGTCCAGCCAACCTGTAATAAATGGTTCAGACTTCACAACATTGTTCTTAGAGTCAAGCACTACGCGTACCACTTGATAACCAACGCGCTGTGTTTTATTCCAAGAGCCGTGCTCTGCAATAAAGATATTACCTTTGTACTCAGCGGGGAATTGTTTACCGTTATAAAAACGCATGCCCAATGCCGCAACGTGAGCGCCTAGGTTGTAAACAGGCTTATCGAACTCATCACATGAGCGGCCTTTGCCAAACTCTGGATCCAAGAAGTCGCCTTGATGGCAGAACGGATAGCCGAAGTTCATGCCTTTAGGACGAACCAAGCGGTTCAAGGTGTCCCCTGGCTTATCTTCAGCCGCCCAGTCGCGACCATTGTTGGTAAACCAAAGCTCTTTGCTGCCTGGTTGGAAGTCCATACCAACACTGTTACGAACGCCCGTTGCAACCACCTCCATCACATTCGTCTTCAGATTTAGGCGATTGAGCGTTGCATGGGTAGCCGGTGGAACCACGATATTAGCTGGAGTACCAATTTGGAAATACAAATACTGGCCATCTGGGCTTAACTTCATAAATTTCCAGCCATGTGGCTCATCTTTAGGAAGTGCGTCAAATACCACCACAGGAGCTGGTGGATTATCTAAGTTCTGCTCGATATTGTCGTAACGAATAATGCGTGAGAGCTCAGCTACATAGAGTGAGCCATTAGCAAACGCTACACCATTAGGACGGTGCAAACCTTTGGCAATGGTTTTGACTTCGCGCTTGCCATCTTTTGTGACTACGGCATAAACGTTACCGGTAAAGCGTGTACCAACGAACACTGTGCCACTTGGCGCCTCAGTCATGGAGCGGCCATTTGGCATGCCAGATGCCCAGAGTTCAATCTTGAACCCTGCTGGAACCTTTAGCTTGCTAACTGGAATCTCATCAGCTGGCAAAGCAGAAATGCCAGGAGGATTGGGAGACAGGGCGGGATTCATACCATCGGCTGAACGACCTTGCGCCCAAGTAGCTGGAATCGCTGGAGTAGCAGCTGGCGCTTGGGCAGTCGCTAATGTAGCAACAGCCATGCCGGCAGCAAACATCAGCGCATGAATAGTTTTCAACTTCATTGGTAAGTCTCCCTGTATTTTTTGTTTTCTTATTAATGATGAACGCAACATTATTTTTGCATTTGCATCCTTGACACAATCCTAAAGCATTTTTATTAACTTAGCACGATGCAATTTTTGTGATGCACTGCATCAAAATTGAATGCGGGCACCCACCGTAATCGCTTGAGGCATGCCTGCTTGATAGGAGCTTGCTTGCGATGCGATATTAAATGTGACGTACTGACGATTGAACAAGTTCACTACCGATGCAAAAACAGCTGCCTGTGAGGTCACTTGATAGTTCGCCTTAAGGCCAACGACTGCATAAGCCGGAACAGGCAGAGAGCCGGTTGCCATCCAAGAGTTACCAACATATCGCACTGTGGTTGTCAGACTTGCTTGTGGAACAGGGTAATAAGTTAGGCCAGCATTGGCCATATTCCTAGGAACGCCTCCCACCTGGGTATTAATCGGATCGCTAGTTGCACTCCAGGTCAAAGTAGTTTTGGTATAGCTATAGCCGCCATCCAAACCCCAGTGAGGATTGATATCGTGGTGATACTGCAACTCCAAACCTTGGCTCAGAAGATTTTGTTGATTGGTGTAATAACTCACGTTGGTGTAACCAGGGCTGGTACTGGTTTGGGTGCAACCTGAAATACCCGAGGAACTACAAAGACTATTTGCAAAAGCCCAATTCGCACTCGTAATTTTGTAACTAGTAATAGCATTGGTAATGTAATTATTAAAAGCTGTCAGCTGCGCAAACCCAGTCTTCCACCGATAGTCTGTTCCGACTTCATAGCCGGTCATTGTCTCGGGCGTCAAGTTAGGATTAGCCAAGGAGTATCCACTGACAGAGTTGCCATAACTGCGCAAAGTGTTATTCATGCTCGGAGCATGAAACGCTTGATATGCAGCAGATCGCAAATCCCAATCGGAGCTAACGCTGTAGAGCAAACCCAAGGATGGACTCAGTTGAGTCTTGCTTTGGTTAGGCACACTGCTATAGGTGGGGATACCAGTATTACCCGTTCCATAATTTGTATTCGAGTAAGCGGGAGTCTGACTATTCCACGCATCGACGCGCGCACCCAATGTAGCCTCCAGTGGAATTGCACTTGCCTTCGATTTGATTTGCCCTAAAAGTCCATAAAAGTTTTGTTGTCCCTGGGCGTAATTAACGGAATTTACTGCCCCTGTGGAGGCTAGGTTATTGGTCTGGTTAGATGCGGAAATATTTCTGGCATCAACCGCTAATATGTATTGATCGATCCCAGCAAGCTTGAGATCATGGGTATATTGTGCAGAGGCCCCTACCGTGGAATATGGATCCGTATAGTTGGCATTGATATAAGGTTTATATGGCGCCGCCGTTAAATTATTCGCCGTCTGCTTGTAAAAATTAGTGTTTTGGTAATACACATTGACTTGCGCTTTTTTATCGACATCTATCTTCGTTGTAGATCCCGCCGCCACATCAGCCGTCTGTATGAGATTGGGTGCAATCGCATAGTTATTACTCAAGTCAGCCATCGTGCTGTAACCCATTCTCAAAAAAGCATTGGTATCTTGAGTTGGCTTAAAGTAATTTTGCAAACGGACGTTGGAATTTTTCACTGCATCGGTGCCCATGCCGTTTTTAATATTGCTCGGTGACCCAGGTGAAATCGTCGCGTAGTTCTGAAAGCCTTCGCTAGAAAAGTAATCAGCAGAAAAACGCATCTGCATGGCATCAGATACGATCAAATCTTTTGAAGCCGCCACATTGCCAGTGCCAAATGAGCCATAACTTGCCGATACTTCTTGAGAGCTATTTTTGGGTGTCTTGGTGTTGATATTGATGACACCACCCATACCGTAGTTGCCGTAAAGGCTCGATACTCCGCCGCGCACAAACTCTACCGATTCAATTGAGGACATAGGAACTAAGTTCCACTGCACCGTTCCATAGAAAGCATCGTTTGCTGGCAGACCATCAATCAATACTAGTGTGCGCCCATAGCCTAAGCCGCGCACGTTAATGCTTTGCCCTGTGGGATCTTTTTGGTAATAAGGCACATCGTTTAAAAAGACACCGGGTACATTCTTGAGTACCTGATCAATCGTTTGGTCAGGTGATGACTCGAGCACCTCTTTTGTCAGAATGGTGGTATTAAGTGGCATCTGATCTAAAGGCGTATCTGAGCGCGTCGCGTTCACAACCACATCGCTGAGCTTTTGATCGTAGTTTGGTGGTGGCGCAATCTGCGCCCAAGACATGACCGATGGCACAATCAGCAAAAGAGCAAAGCGATGGCTACGCATTTTTACTGAAATCCATTTAACGAAATAAATGCTGCTACTACTTAGACTTGGCTTTACCCATCAAAGAAGCGAGCAAGGGATTTGCATTGGCCAGTTCTTTTTTGGTTTTAGCTTTATCAGTACCGCCAGGCTTAGCAAGCTTCGTAGCATTTTTCATGCGTTGGGCTGTCGCTAAGCCTAGATTTTTATATAAGTCTGTTTTTTTCATTGCTATCTATTCATCTGCAGTGCAGTAATGCTTGCTGAGCTTCTTCACTATTTTATTTGCTCTTAATCAGGTTGCGCGCAGCCAAGCCCAAGAACAGCATTGACCAACCTTGCAAAAGAAGCTCAATCGCAATTAATAATCCTGGCAGCCACAAGCTCGATGCTGGGTAGCCATTCATAATCATCACGCCCATCAAGATGGAGATGGCCGATGACAACACCAGCCAGAACCATTCACCAAAATGGCGATGCTGGAATGCAGAGACTAGACGCAAGAAACCCGTGACAAAGAATATGGCAGCGAGCCACAAAGTGATTCCCTCTAACGCAGGAATTGGAAATGCCCAAGTAAAGAGGCCGGCAGCAATATATAAAACTGCCAACA
>Ga0214254_1000467_pt1 | contig 12099 bp, 16 predicted proteins | sample TroBogypolimnion_27_FD_153092 | JGI IMG/M metagenome (GOLD analysis project Ga0214254, IMG submission 153092) | Freshwater microbial communities from Trout Bog Lake, WI - 27JUL2009 hypolimnion | ecosystem: Environmental > Aquatic > Freshwater > Lake > Hypolimnion/Profundal zone ... | reverse complement strand
ACTGGGCCAGTCAATGCCGCCCGCTTCGAGAGATTGCAGCAGCGACTGCTTCGACCAGGCGTCGAACTGCGCGCCCTCGGGCTCGACCCGAGCGATGAAGAAGGGCGAAGCGCCAGAGTCACTCATGGGCGCATTGTATTTGCGGCATCAGCTACCATCGCCCCTAACTACGACCTTGCCCTTGAATGAATAACACCAGCTCTGCCCTGAATCTGCCGATTGGCCCGGACAAAAACGACCCTCAACCGCTGGTGATCTACCACGGTCGGCGCTGTCCCGACGGCTTTGCATCAGCGCTGGCGGCGTGGCTCTATTACGACGGCCAGGCCGAGCTTCTGGCGCTCGACCATGGCGATGTGAAGTCGATTGCGGACCTGCCGGTGCTCGATGGCCGCGCGGTCTATATCTTGGATTTTTCGTTCCCCGCCGAGATCTTGCGCCAGATCGAGCAGCGTGCGGCCAAGTTCGTGCTGCTGGATCACCACAAGAGCGCAGCCGATCAACTTGTCGGCTTTGTCTGCCGTGCCGGCGTGGTGCACTTCGACATGCACAAGTCGGGCGCGCGCCTGGCCTGGGAGTTTTTCTACAGCGACAAGACACTGCCGGACATGGTGCGCTTCATCGAAGACCGCGACATCTGGGTCTGGCAGTACCCCGAGAGCGCGGGTTTCCTGGCAGCACTGGACATGGAGTCGTTCGACTTGGCGCGCTGGCGCGAAATCGCCGGTTTTGACGCTGCGGCGCTGGCCGCTTATGTCGAACGCGGCGAGGCCATGGACGAAAAGTTCAGCAAGCTCGCGCGTGACATCGCCGACGGCGCGCAGCCGCTGGTCTTCAACGGTGTGACCGGCTTGATGGTCAATGCACCCGGCGCGTTTCACAGCCTGGTCGGCGACATCCTGAGTGAACGCAGCGGTACCTTCGCCCTGATCTGGAGCGCCGAGAAAGACGGCATCGTCAAGGCCGGTCTGCGCGCGCAGCGCAGTTTCAACTGCATCCCGCTGGCCGAGAGCATGGGCGGTGGCGGTCACGCCCAGGCCTGTGGTTTCAAGATGGGTATTGCGCGCCTGCCTGAACTGCTCAGCGGCCGTTTCGGGACCGTTTAATGAGCCAGCCCATGACCCAATCCCTGAAAATCGATTTTGTGTCCGACATCTCCTGCCCCTGGTGCGCCATCGGCTTGTCGGCTCTGGAGCAGGCGCTGGCGCAGCTGCAGGGGGAGGTCAGCGCCGAGCTGCACTTCCAACCCTTCGAGCTGAACCCGCAGATGCCGGCCGGTGGTCAGGACATTGTCGAGCACCTTACGCAAAAGTACGGCTCGACACCGGAGCAGCAGGCGCAGATCCGCGCGACCATTGCGCAGCGCGGCGCCGACGTGGGGTTTAGCTTCAACGCGGGAGGGCGCGGCCGCATCTACAACACCTTCAACGCACACCGCTTGCTGCATTGGGCCAGGATCGAATCGCCTGCCAGCCAGACGGCGCTGAAGAAGGCGCTGCTGGCGGCCTGCCACAGTCGGGGCGAGGACATGGAATCGCACGCGGTGCTGCTCGCCGCCGTGGCGCAGGCCGGCCTTGATGTGGCGCGGGCGCAGGCGATTCTGCAGGGCGATGAATTTGCCGCCGAGGTACGGGAAGCCGAGACCTACTACACCAGCCACGGCATCAACTCGGTGCCGGCCGTCATCATTAACGAGCGGCACCTGATCTCGGGCGGCCAGCCGGCGGCGGTGTTCGAGCAGGCATTCCGCCAGATCGCAGCCGAGACGGCAGCACCCTGAAGTTAGCAGCCCAGTTGATCGGCCAGCGCCAGAAAATCGCGCGCGTGCCGCGTGTTCGTTGCAACCGGTGACACATCCTTCGGCTGTGCGCGGCCGAACTCGTAGGGTCGTTCGATGTAGGCCGTCTGCAGCCCGCAGGCGTGCGCAGCGGCCAAGTCATCATGGTGCGCAGCCACCAGCATCACCTGCTGCGGCGCCATATCAAAGACACCCGCCACACCGAGGTAGGTTGCGGGGTCCGGCTTGTAGGCGCGAAAGACCTCAGCTGACAGCACGCAGTCCCAGGGCAGACCGGCGCGCTTGGCCATGTTGGTCAGCAGGCCGATGTTGCCGTTGGACAGTGTGCATATGGTGTGACGCGTCTTGAGCCGCTGCAAACCGGCCAACACGTCGCTCCAGGGATCGAGTCGGTGCCAGGCCTTGTTCAGGTGCTGCTTTTGTGCCTCGCTCAGGTCGCCCAGGCCGAAGTTCTCGAGGATGCCGTCGAGGATCAGGCGGTGCAGCTCGTCCAGGCGTGTCCAGCCAAGCTCGCCCGAGCGCACGCGCTGCATTGTCGGCTGGTAGCCGGCGCGCCAGGCCAGCGCGAAGGCGCCGCCGTCCACGTCCGGTCGCAGCGCCTGCACCTCGCGAGCAATGCCGCTGTGCCAGTCCACCACGGTGCCGAAGACATCGAATGCCAGCACCTGCGGCGCGGGCAGGGCGCTCATGACGAGACTTTGACGCTGTTGCCGAAGGCGACACGGTCGCGCACCATGGCGGCTTCCGGTTTCGGATCCGGGTAGTACCAGACGGAGTCCGGGTTGAGTTCGCCGTTGATGAGCAGCGAGTAGTAGCTCGCCTGGCCTTTCCAGGCGCAGCTTGTCCGGTGGTTGCTGAAGGTGACGAATTCGCGCTTGAGCGCGCTGGCCGGGAAGTAGTGGTTGCCCTCGACCAGGACGGTGTCATCGCTCTCGGCGATGACAGTGTTGTTCCAGATGGCTTTCATGGGTGGCTTTCAGTTGATGTAACTCACGTAAAGATTCATTTCGTACGCGCGACAGCTCCCAATATAGGCCAATAATGAGCCATGCAAATTCAAATCCATACCGACCATCACATCGAAGGTCACGAGGCTCTTGTGACATGGGCTACCGGCGAGATCAAGAACGCGCTGAGTCATCACAGCGCGCACGTCATGCGCGTGGAAGTCCACCTTGGCGACGAGAACGGCCACAAGAGCGGCGGCAATGACAAGCGCTGCGTCATGGAGGTCCGGCTGCAAGGCCGTCAGCCGCTGGCGGTGACCGAGCACGCGCAGACCCTGTACCTGAGCGTGACTGGCGCCGCCGACAAGCTCAATCGCTTGATCGACAGCACGCTCGGGCGCGCCGCGCGCATGGACGTTGCGCCACCCGAAGTCGCACCGGAATAGGTCAGCTCAGGTCGGGCGCGACGCGCCAGACCAGCAGCAGGTTGTTGGCCGGCATCGAATGCCGCGCCGACAGGCGCAGCCCGGCCTTGCGGGCCTGCGCTTGCACCTCGGCACGGTGACGAATGCCCCAAGCCGGATTCTGCGCTTGCAGACTGCGATCAAACTCTAGATTGCTGCCCGCAGTGGCGAACTCGTCTTCCAAATACGGCCCGTAAGTGATCAGCACCGCGTTAGTCGCAAGATGCCGCGCGCTGCCCTGCATCAGGCCGGCACAGGTTGCCCAAGGGGAGATGTGCAGCATGTTGGCGCAGAAGATCAGGTCGAAGCGCGGCGCCGGTTGGACGTCGGCAAACCAGGGGGCGCTCATGACATCGAGCTGCCGTGGCGCGCGGACATTGTCCAGGGCGTTCTGTTCAATGCGCGCGGCGATCACGTGCAGGGCGTCGCCTTGGTAGTCGGTTGGCTGCCAGGTCCACTGCGGCAGGGCGGCGGCAAAGTAGGCCACATGCTGGCCCGTGCCCGAGGCAATCTCCAGCGCGCTGCCCTGTTCCGGCAGCAGTTCGTGCAGCTTCTCGGTTATCGCTTGCTTGTTGCGTTCGGCGGCGGCGCTGCAGGGCAGCTTGCTCATTTGGCGCGCAGACCCTGCATCAGTGCGCCCAGCGCAATGCCCGTCAGGGCCCAGAGCAGGTTCCAGTTGCCGGCGCCGAGGCCCGCGATGGCCGGGCCCGGACAGACACCGCACAAGCCCCAGCCGACGCCGAACAGGGCGGCGCCGACAGCCGTGTCGCGGTTCCAGACGCTCGGGTGTTCGTGGAAGTGGTCGTCCAGCAGCGGCCGCACCAACAGACGCGGTACCAGCTTGTAGGCCAGCAGCACGACGACCACGGCGCCGCCCATTACCAGCATCAGGCCAAAGTCCTGAAAACGCAGAAAGCTCAGCACGACCTCGGGCCGGATCATCGTGGAGTAAGACAGACCGAAGCCGAACAGCATGCCCGCGGCCAGCGTGGCCAACACACGACCCGCGTTCATGACAAGACCCTCGCGACCAGGTTTGCCGTCAGGAAGGCGGTGGCCATGAAGGTCAGCACCGCCAGCAGCGAGGGCAGTTGCAGCGAGCCCAGGCCGCAGATGCCATGGCCCGATGTGCAGCCATTGCCCAGGCGCGCGCCGTAGCCGACGAAGAATCCACCCACCAGCAGTTGCCAGACCGGCACAGCCGTTGCCTCCGGCTTGCCGCCGGCAAAGCCGAGCCACCAGACCAGCGCACCCAGGATCAGCCCGGCCGCATAGACCAGACGCCAGCCGCGTGAATCAACAAAGCGGCGCTGCTGAAAGAAGGGGCGGCGCAGCAGATACGACCAGGTCGAGGAAAACACCGTGCTCATGCCGCCAATGCGGCCGGTCATGACGAACAGCAGCGCCGCGCCGGCGCCGATGGTCAGGCCGCCGAGCAGGTAGTGCTGCCAGCCCAGAGGAAAGAGGGATTGGGTGATGCTCATGCCTGCGATTATCGACGGATGGTGCGCATGGCAATGAATGCCGGATCAGGTCGGGACCTAATCCGGGGACGGCATGACAAGCATGCTTTCGTCGCCGCGCTTAGTTCAGCTCGGTTACAAACTCCTCGCGCGGACGGCGCACCTTCTTGAGGTTGACGAGCCAGTCCTTGTCTTCTTCACGGTAGCCCAGCGGCAGGATGGCGACGCTGCGCAGGCCGCGCGCGGGCAGGTGCAGGATCTCGTCGAGCGCCTTGGCGTCGAAGCCTTCCATCGGCGTCGCGTCCACTTCTTCATAGGCGGCAGCGATCAGCGCCGCACCCAGGCCGATGTAGGCCTGACGCGCAGCGTGCTCGAAGTTGGTCCGCTCGTCGCGTGCCGGGTAGGTGCCCAGCAGCATCTTGCGGTAGTTCTCCCAGCCTGGGGTAATCTCGGTTTCCGTGCCATTTGCCCCGGTTTGATATGCGGGTAAACCCTTAATAATCTGCCTGCGTATGCTGAGGCAACGTCAGTCTCTTTTTCTGCTCCCTCGTGCCGTGTTTGAGAACGAAAGCCTGCATGCCATCCGATAGTGGCGTCTCTATTTCAAAGTCCCCATACCGAGAAATGAATTGAGCCCACCGGTGTTTCAAAACGCCGGAGCGTCGCATTTTTGGGCAGACCCACACCCAGCGTAATCGCCAGTTGCCTTGATCGCACCAAAAGGCGCATGCACCTACAGCGGCTCCTTGCCCAGGTGTTTCGGTATGGTCTGCAAACAGGTAGCCATGGCTCTCAGGAGAGAGGTTTTTGGATTTTGACGACCCTTCCCATTGGCAGAAGTCAAATTGCAATTCATGCTTGAATTGGCGAGCGCGCTGATGGACTTCCCGGTGCATCCACATCGGTGATTCGGCAACCACCAGTTCGGGATCGGGGTGAATCTGAAGCCTTGCCTGGAATGCTGGCAAGGGGCGCGGGGCCATGAAACGCATTACCCTGGCGTGTTCTGAACGGTGGTACAGCACCCCCTCCGGGTCACCTTTCGTATAGGTGCACCCGCAGGCTTCGCAGGTGGTGCTTACCCGTGGCTTGGGTTTTCTGTACTTGGGGCCAGTCACCGTCAGCAAGTGCGGCTGATCGCCAACCAGCGTGAATTCGATTCGGCGGCCCTGCGCGTCCTTCCAGTTCCGCGGGGTCCATTCCCCATCGTCATTCCGGGCATCTGATCGCGCCGTGAATTCCTCTTTTAAGCGTCGCTTAGAGTAGGACAGAAGCGTCCATTCGCTATCCGTGATGTGTGTCAGTTCCTTTTGAGCGTGAAGGCCATGTTGGACCAGACGTTCCGGATGGCTGTCGAACCCCATTTCTTCCATCCGCACCAATAGACATGCTGCATCGGCCAGCGTGAGCGCGTTGAAGGCGGCGGCACTTGCAGAAAGGTATCTGGGGCGCTTGAACACCGCGCGCCATGGCAATTCCAGATAGTCTGTCATCTGGTCCAGGGGCAGACGACCAACCCGGGAATCCGTCTCCAGCAATAGGTCTTCCAGCTCACTGCTGTAGATCCACCCGCGCGCAATGATGTCTTCACTGACAGGCATGGTCTGCCCGAAGACTGAAAATCGGCGATTTCTCTCCGAAAGCGCGTCATAGATCTGTTGAAGCAAGTCTGCGGGTATTTTTCTAGTCATGCTTGAACTTTCTCCTATGCTTACACCGACCCAGGGGGTGCCGTTGGAACGGGTGCCGCTGCTACTGCGGGTAGTGCAATCGGCGCCATGTGCCCGGTATTCAGCGGATCCAACATGAATGCCTTTACAGCGTTCGTCGTGCACAGGCTGACAAACCAACTCCGGCTGAAACTTTGCCTGTATATCTCGCTGGCTGGATAGGAGATCCACCCCAACAGTTCAACCATGTCTTTGTGAAACAACTGCAAGCCCTGAACCGCATGAGACCAGTGCTTGCCCTGGACATTCTGCAGCCAAGACGGCTTCCAGATCGGTTCGGCGTGGGAAACCCGATTACGCAGGCGCTGCATGTTCTTGCACAAAAGAAGCACGTTATGGCGGTTCTGGGGAACTGACCAATGCTTGCGGCTGCTGCTGGGGTGCTGACGGAAGATGTCCTCAAAGGTCCTTGGCAACTGGGATTTGGGCACCTGCCGCGCCAGTATGTCTGGCCAAACCCCGAAAGACAAGCGTGATACAACTGCATCGGGTGAAGGTGCCGGCACGAGCCTCGCTCCTCCCTTGACTTGGGAAGCGAATAGCAAATCATTGACCTGGTCCAGTGTGGGCCCTATCAATTGCAAGGCTCCCGGCTGGGTCATGTCATACCAAGGGTAAGAGGCGTTTTTATAGCCGGAGCTGGTGAGCGACAGGCTGGTATGGATAGCGTTTCGGAATGCCACTTCGAACACGCTGATAAAGGGCTGCAAGCCCGCGGAGATGGCCTGGCCCCACAGATAGGCCCCAAGCAGCTCCGTGTCGTTGGCGGGCCTGAAAAGAGTGGCATAGGCATGCACCCGAGGCTGTGACATCCCGTCCAGAAATACCTTGTATTGGTTCATTTGACGCAATTCCCTGTTGCTTGTTATAATGCCCACGTAGACCTAAAAGGATCCCACTCCCGCACCTGCTTGCAGGTACCTAAAGCCGGTGAAGCCCTTTCTGGTAATAGAGCCAATGCCGTCGTAAGACGGCATTGTGCTTTCCGGGGATCGAAAATCCTCACCGACCATCATTGGGTTCGCCATCCCACGCGGTGCACGGATGCTGTTGCATCATGGCGGGCGTCATCTTCCGAATGCAGGTAAATACTGGTCGTGCTGATATTCGCATGGCCCAGATTGTCTCTTACCACCTTTAAATCCACCTTTCCGCTCAGGTGACTTCCGGCCGTGTGGCGCATCCAGTGGGTCGAAGCCTGCTCCAGATGTGCGGCCGCCGCCTCGAACTCGGGGCCTTGTCGCCGTAAGCGAGTTGCGCTCTCTCGGAAAACGGTTTTGACGATCTCGTGGATGGCGCTACGGGCCACGGGTTTGTTGGGCCCGATCAAGGGTCTGACCAAGGGCGTCTCATCTCCTTCCGAGGGCAATGGGCTGAGTTCGCAAGCTGTCCGGTACCGAATCACTTCAGACATCAACTCACCAGTGGCTGGCACCAGCCGGGTTTTCTCGCCTTTGCCGGTAACCTCCAGCCACCAGCGTTCGCGCCCGTCGGCGCTGCGCCGGCTGAAGAATCCGCCCATGGCCGTGCCGCAGATCTCTGAGACGCGCAGGCCCCCGATATACAGCAGCGAAAACAGCCATCTGCAGCGCGAAGCATGCAACTTCTCGCGATGGCTCACAACGGGCATGGCTTCAATGGTGGCCTTGACCACCTCCCAATGCTCCATTGGCAAGAAACGGCTCACGCGTGGCGCCACAGTCCTGCGCTTGCGCCGACTCAACGCCAGGGGGTTGCCGGCCAGATGGCCAGCTTCCACCAGCCAGGAAAACATCGCATTCAGGATCGACAGCGCCTGGCGCTGGCTCGATGTTCCCAGCGGCCCCGCAAATGGGCGCCACAACAAGGAAGCCCGCCCCTGTTTCTGGCCAGGCTTCATCACCCAGCGCTCGGCAGGCTGGGGGTCGGCGAGGAAGCGCTGGTAGACCAGCAAATCCTCGTGCGTGAGATCGGATATGGCCACGCTGTGCTGCAGCGTGCACCAGAGCAGGAGCCGCTCGGCTTCCTTGCGGTAGCTGGCCAGGGTGGCTGGCGAGTCGGCATAGCGGGCCAGCCAGGCCAGCACGGCGGCGCGATCATCCACGGCCGCCAACTGGCCCGGCGAGGCCGCGCGATTGCGCCCGCGGCGGCCGTCGAGGTGGGCAGGAATGGTCAATTTATCCAGACGAACGAGTGCATTCATGACGAGCTACATCTAAAACATGGCATTGACCAATATTATGGACATTATGTTAGTTATGTCCATAGAATAAAGAAAATAGATAGTTTTGCAACGTATTACGTTGTATTATTTATTTAACTTATTTGAGAAAAATCACCATGGACACCCCCGCAATCGCTGAAGCCCGTCTGCAGGCCGAAATCGACGCTCTGCGCGCGCAATATCCTGACACGCAGGACCTGTACCGCGAGGTGTGTGTCGTTCTGTTTTTTCGCCACGGCATCACACCCACCGCCAACAAACTGTACCAACTGGTACGCAAAGGCAGCATGAGCGCCCCGGCAGAGGCATTGACCCGCTTCTGGGAGACGCTACGCGAGAAAAGCCGTATCCGGATAGAGCACCCCGATTTGCCGGAACCTCTTCGCGATGCGGCCGGCGAGATGATCGGCGCACTATGGCAACGCGCCCAGGCCGCAGCGCAGGATGCGCTGGAGCAGTTGCGCGAAGAGGCTCGGGCGAAAGTGCTGGCCGCCGAAGGCGTTGCCCAAGCTGCGACAGCACGGGCGCAGGAGATTGAGCAGGCGCTGGGCGTGGCACGGCAGGAACTGCAAACGATGCAGCAGCAGTGGATTGACGCCCAAGCTGACCTCGCCCGGGCTCAGGGTGAGGTCACCGCCTTGCAGCGCCAAGTCGATGCCGGTACGGCACAGCGCCGGGAGCTTCAGGACGGATTCAATGCTGCGCAGCAGCGCCTCACCCATGAACTCGAACAGCAACGTGCGGCGGCCACAGCGGCCGAGGAACGTCACGCTGCCGAAATGAAACGCATGCTGCTTGATGTGGACCGCGAGCGGGTAAATGTGACCAAATTTCAAAAGGAGTTGGAACAAGCACGACGCATGTTCGCCGATCTGACTGAACTGCATCGCCAGCAAATCTCGGAGAAGCAGCAGCAGGCTGAAGGGCTTCGGCAGCGCAATGGCGAGCTCGAAGGCAGTGTGTCTGAATTGCGAGGGCAGCGCGACCAGCTTCTTCGGGACATGGACGGACTGAGGTTACTCTTGGAGAGTCTGTCTGCGGCGAAGACGGCGCGGGTGCGTCCGGTGAAGGTCAACTCTGCCGGCATCGCCAAGGCTAACCGGTCGAAGCGGACACCTTAAGGAGTCCCAGATGGCGGATGATGTGAGCTGTTATTTCCCAAGGGGCGCATGATGCAACTCAGGACGATGGAGGTGGTGAGCGTGGTGCATCAGATCCGATGCGATCGGTGCGGCAAAGAAGCTGAGCGCGGCGAGGCTGGCTTTCAGGAGATGACCTCGATCGGCCTCGACGCGGGCTATGACTCGATTTTTGGCGATGGGAATCGGGTCGAGATCGATTTGTGCGAGCCGTGTCTGCGCGACACCTTAGGTGCCTGGTTGCGCGTGAGGACGCCCGCCGACACGCCTTTGGCAACCATGCTTTCGGCGTTCAAGCCCGAGCAACATGGAGGGGAGTTTCCCTCGCCTGATCCTGTTCCGCTGGACGTCGCTGTCGACCGGCAATCGCTTGCGAGCGGTGTCGCGCTGGACTTCGACGAACAGGGCCGCACGCTACCGCCTTCAGATGCCGTGATCCTCGAGCGCGCCAAGTCCTTCTGCAACGAGGCCTGTTTCACCGTCGCGCTGCAGCACAGGCGCCTGAAGACAACAGAGCCCGAGGACGAGACCTTTGTGTTCCGCTGGCATGCGGATCTGCAGTTCCTGATCATGGCACTTCGCCGGTTACGCCGCTCGGCTGCGTTGGCTGCCGGCGTTTCGGCTGTCTCGACCAACTTGCAAGCGTCGATCGCAGAGTTCGATCGACGTCTGCCCGGCCTTACCAGAATGCGCAACGTTGGCGAGCATCTCGACGATTATGTGCACGGGAGCCCGAAGAGGCGACACAAGGAGGTCAATCGCGGCGAACTTCAGTGCAGTACATGGGATGGAGCCGTCTTCAACTGGCTCGGCGTTGAGTTGGACATCGACGTTGCGTTGAAGGCCGCCGAGGCTCTATTTGCAGCCGTGTCGGAAGCCGTTGTTAGTGGCGGTCCAAAAGCGCGCTTAAATGGCTTTTGAACGCGCTTTTTTGGCGAATCCTGAAAAAACTGCTTTATCCTCCGGTGCAAATGAACCGATCAGACCTCATTCAACTTCTCGCCGACCGGTTCAGTCAGTTGACGCAGAAGGATGCTGAAGCTGCCGTTTCGACCATCTTGGATACGATGAATAACGCGCTGGTGCGTGGGCACCGGATTGAGATCAGGGGTTTCGGTAGTTTCACCGTTATTCACCGTGCACCACGGTTAGGTCGCAACCCGCGCAGTGGCGCTGCCGTGGATATTCCAGAGAGGCGGCAAGCGCATTCAAGGTTGGAAAAGCGTTGCGGGAGGCGGTCAAACTGCCTGCAGGAGATGTCGACCAGGGCCAGCCTAAATGAAAGTCAGCTTCGGAGCGAATCGTAGACCCGCAAGGCAGCGAGTCCGGAAATACAGAAGCTCAAATTGACCGCCAGATTGCAATGGGATGGACGCTCCCACCCTAACGGCATCGCGATGTGCCAAAGTGGCGATGCGATCAACCACTTAAACCAGACAGGAGCGTCCAATATGAAGGTTACAACAGTTGGCATCGATTTGGCCAAGAATGTGTTTCAACTCCATGGGGTCAACGAGGCCGGCAGGCCCGTCATCAAGAAGCAGCTGCGCCGTGACCAGGTCGCTGCATTCTTTATCAATCTGCCGCTCTGCCTGATCGGTATGGAGGCATGCGGCAGTGCTCATTACTGGGCTCGAAAACTGGAGGGTTTTGGTCACACCGTCAAATTGATATCCCCCCAGTTTGTCAAGCCCTACGTCAAGACAAACAAAAACGATGCAGCCGATGCTGAGGCGATCTGTGAGGCGGTGGCACGACCAAACATGCGCTTTGTGCCAATCAAAAATATTGAGCAGCAAAGCGTGCTGTCTCTGCACCGTGTACGTCAGGGTTTTGTGAAAGCCCGTACTGCACAGGCCAATCAGATCCGTGGCCTGCTCTCGGAGTTTGGTTTGATCATTCCCCAAGGCATTGGGCATATCGCAAACCGAGTGCCTGAGCTGATTGAAGATGCCAGCAACGAATTGCCTGGATCATTTCGCTTGCTTGTGCAGCGCTTGCTTAATCATCTCAAAGAGCTCGATACCCAAGTTGATGAACTGGAATCACAAATCGTGAGGTGGCATCGACAGAGTGCAGCCAGCAATAAACTGGCGCAAGTTCCTGGCATCGGCCCCATCACCGCCAGCGCATTGGTGGCGTCTCTTGGTGATGCCAAGAACTTTGACAGTGGCCGGCAAGTGGCGGCGTGGCTGGGCCTTGTGCCCAAGCAGCACTCCAGTGGTGGGAAACGAATAGCGTTTATCGGACGCCGCAAAGATGTTTGCCGATGGCACGACAGTTGGCCGGCGTCAGATAAACCACGTTGGACTGAACCGCCACCCAAGGCGATCGCGATAGGGGATTGAAATCTTC
>Ga0214254_1000442_pt1 | contig 12472 bp, 12 predicted proteins | sample TroBogypolimnion_27_FD_153092 | JGI IMG/M metagenome (GOLD analysis project Ga0214254, IMG submission 153092) | Freshwater microbial communities from Trout Bog Lake, WI - 27JUL2009 hypolimnion | ecosystem: Environmental > Aquatic > Freshwater > Lake > Hypolimnion/Profundal zone ... | reverse complement strand
AGACGATTGTAAAAAATGAAACTGTCTCGTATCTCAATATATTGAATTTAAGAAGAAAACAAAATACATCTTTAGATCAAGGTCGGGGTAACGATGGTGATCAAGATGAATCTTCTCTTCATTATTCCCTCAAGGATGACCAACTGGGGCCGGATGCCATTTGTGAAATTAATGACCTTTACAAAAAAGCGACAGCTCAACTCTCAATTCGTGATGGGCAAATTCTCTTGTATAAGATCGAAGGCTATAAAGATAAGGAAATTGCAGAACTGCTCGGCATGCCGATGAATACGGTAGCTTCAAGATACAACCGGATAAGGGAATTGTTGCTCAGAACTTTATCAATGATACTCCTAATTATTTTGTTTGGAAGAAATTTGCCGTGGAAGACGTCTTTATGAGTATGGAACTTGAATCCAAACTAAAAGATGCGCTGAGGAGCATCGACAGCTTCAAAACATCAGAGTGCCTTGATGATACAACCCTCGGACTTTATGTTGAAAGCAAACTACCGGCCATGGACCGTAAACGGGTTGAAGTGCATTTGCAGTCCTGCCTGTATTGTTTAAAACAACTCAACAATATGACTGAAATGCTTCATTATCAAAAGCAGAACGTCAAGCCGTCGCAGGAACTCTCTGCCGTTTTAAAACATCTTCTGAATTCCATGGAGCCTAAATACCCTTTTCTTGAGAGACTGAAAGAGTTTTTCACCTTTAATTTACCGCAATGGCGATTTTCCGCAATTTCCCTTGCGGCAGCATGGGTGATATTTTTCATGGGGACTCTTGTCTTTCGTCATGATAATAGGCAAATGGAAGCACCAACGCTGAACCTTGATGCTTTTGTTAAAATCAGTGCTTTGAGCAACACCGGTAAAGTTCTCCATGAACAGCAGGGTGCGATTGTAAGTTCAGATGGGTACATTGAAGGCAAACTGCAGCTGATGGTCGGCGCAAGCACTATCAAAGTAACCCTTCGGGATGGTCGAACAAGAGAAATCCAAAAAATCTGGAAAGATGAAGATACCAACATGGCTGTCATGAAGATCGACGATAAAGATCTACCTGACATACCCGTTGCCGATATTGAAAGCATTAATATTGGTCAAAAGATATTCGCCCTTCCTGATTCCGGTAATGACATAGGATTTATTCCAGCGGTAGTCAGTGACTTCAAGCAATCTCCAGGCCGCCGCAATAGCAATGTCCAGTACATCCAGGTGGCATCTCAGACCACAACAAGCAATACCGGCAAGCTGATTGATGAAAAAGGAAACTTGCTCGGTTTCGTGATTACAGAAGAAAAGAATATCAATTTAGCCGCACCGGCGGATTCTTACCGACAAATAGTCAAGACCAGCAAACCCACCCCAGTATCTGAGCTGACCCAGATCAATTTTTCCAGCCAAGCCCTCAATTTCTACATGAAAGGAATTTTGGCAAGGGATAGCCAGCGAGTAGATGAAGCTATCAAAGATTTCCAAGAGGTAATTAAGCTGAATCCACGTTTGACCGGAGCACGCCTGGAATTAGGCCTCCTTTATTACAAGCAACATAAGTTTGACGAAGAAGCGATCGAATATCAGGAGATCCTGAAGATCAATCCTGATGACACTGATGCGCTCTACGACCTTGCATGGAATCTGGAATCGCATGGCAAATATGAAGAAGCAATTGTCATGTATAAGAAAGCCCTGGCGCTTGATCCTGAAGACACTGAAACCCTTTATCAGCTCGGTTTGTCATACCTGGCACAGGGAAAAAAGGATAAGGCTATGGAATTATGCGATAGATTAGAGAAACTTGATCCAGGCAATGCAGCGTTGTTGAAGCGTTTGATAAAATAATTTGGATTTTTAAAACAATTTGGAAGAAAAGCACTTCTTCCTCCGTCATTATAATAAAGGTCTCAAAAATCAGTTGAGACAATGCAACGCTACAATGAATCTGGGAAATCCATGATTAGTTACTTTGCATGAAATGTCGTCCCACTATCAAATCAATCCATGAACCGAAAACGTGGGGTAGTATAGTTTTTTGCATTGTATGTACATTAAGCATTAATAGAATTCGGGAGAATTTAATGAAGAGATTGACCGTTTCATTGCTTCTACTTTTGGTTCAAGTAAATGTATATGCAGCAGACAAAGATATCAAACGGCCACCCCATTTTTATTTTCAAGGCTCCTTTGGAAACAACTCTGGGCTGGCAATGCATTGCAACGGGAAATTCCCGTTCGAAGAAATTGACTGCTCATTTGTACAGGTTTTCATAAACACAATTAGCTCGGACGAAATGACCAAAAGGAAGAAACAAGACGAAGAAGAGATGACAAAAATGACACAGGAGGACATCGAAAAAATAAAGGGAAGGAACGATCCTGCTAAGTATTTACCTGGTATTTTACAGAAAATGAAAGCTATGTCAGACGAACAAAGAAACTATATGCAGGATCTCTTAGTCATCATGAAGACCAGGGAAGGGGTGACAGATAAAGCGTCATTTGCTGAAGCAACGTCCAAGATGGAAGACCTTCAAGGAGCAACATGTACAATTTCACAAACCACATTTGAACATCACTTTACCCGCATATCTAAACATAAATGGCTCTACAACCCAGGTCCCGAGGGGTTATGTAATGTAGTTAGAATAGCAACGATTGAAGATACACCAGAAGCCCCTGAACTTTGGAAATACACTGAAACCATTGTAACAGCAGACCAGGACGAAGAATGCAAGAAATGGGTTGAAGTTGGTGGAACTTTTATATCTTCTTGGGACGCTCCGAGGAGCTTCAAATTTAATCAATGCAAATATATTGAATTTGGAAATTGATTCCATTTTTTTGGCCACATAACAGATTTACCAACCTGCAATTACTCTCAAGGTTTTTCTTTTGAAGAAAATGCATCCAATAGCTGGTGAGAAAATGATAAAGAAAATCGTTGCGCTGAGTTTACTGATCGCCTTATTCGTTATTACACGATCGGTATTTAATAGTTATGCAGGTTCGTATGATTCAGGAAATTGGTTAGAAGTCCAATTGAATGAAGCCCAGAAAGAATCCTTTGATGATACTCTTAAAAAAGCTAACAATGGAGATCCAATAGCCCAATATCATTTAGGAATAATGTATTACATGGGTTTTGGTGTGACAATGGATAATAAGGAAGCAGCAAGGTGGTACACCAAGGCTGCAGAGCAAGGACTATCTATAGCTGAATATACATTAGGAGTGAGTTATTCAAATGGCGACGGAGTGCCGAGAGATAATGAAAAAGCATTAGATTTATACACTAAAGCTGCTGAACAAGGAGACGTAAATGCTCAATTCAGCCTGGCAGCTACCTATGATAGAGGGTTTATGGGTGTACATCAAGACAAAAAAAAAGCACTAGATTGGTATACGAAGGCTGCTGAACAAGGAGACGTAAATGCTCAATATTGCCTAGCGGTTATGTATGACGATGGAGATGGTATACGTAAAAACAAAGGAAAAGCTCTGGAATGGTATACCAAGGCCGCTGAACAAGGGGATGCCGATTCTCAATATAACCTAGGTGAGATGTATGATTCTGGAGATGGTGTCCCTCAGGATAAAAAGAAGGCTGTAGAATGGTATACCAAGGCCTCTGAACAGGGAAATACTCACGCTCAACTACTCCTAGGAAAATTGTATCAAGATGGAGAAGTTGTACAAAAGGATATAAAAAAAGCTTTAGGATTGTACACAAAAGCCGCTGAACAAGGGTATGCTAATGCTCAATTTTGGCTAGGCTGGTCGTATAAACATGGAAAAGATGTACCCAATGATAAAAAAAAGGCTGTGGAATGGCTTACCAAGGCAGCTGAACAAGATTTTGCTGCCGCTCAATACGAGTTAAGTATGTCGTACTATAAAGGAGACGGTGTACCGCAGGATAATAAAAAAGCTTTGGAATTGTGCAAAAAAGCTGCCGAACAAGGGCTCCCTTCTGCTCAAAGTTATTTAGGTTTAATTTATATTCTAGGTGAAGGAGTCAAAGTGAATAAATTTGAAGCATATAATTGGCTGATAAAAGCAGCAAAGCAAGGTGATGAAGAAGCACAGAATTCCCTGGATATATTATGTAAAGAAAGCCCTTGGGTCTGTAAATAGATTCCGTTCTTAACTTTCCATACTAACCTGAATATGTTAGGAGAATATAATGGACTTCAAAGAATACGAAGAAGCATATCCAAATTACTGCAGAACATGTAATGGTCAGGGGATGCATATAAAAATCAGCCCGGATCCTGAAAGACAGTTAAAAGCCATTGTCGAAGAAGTTAATATCCGCATTAAAATTACACAGCAGGAAATTTTTTTTATTGGCGAAATGCTGACTCTTGCGAGAGCATTATTAAAAGAGGAAAAAATTAAATTTGAGGATTGGATCAACGAAAATTTTGATTTTGGAGTCCATACTGCGATCAATTTTTGCAACGTATACACTGCTTGTAGTGGATACCTTCCCTTGATTCAGCATGTTAAGCCAAGTATTCTATATAAAATCAGCTCAAAACGATTTCCCAAAGATCTTAAGGATCTTCTAGTATTCAGTAAGGTATTAAAAGAAATAAATAATACTGAACTTGTCGAAATATATGAAGAGTATCAAGAAAAAGGGTTCGACGCTGTAAAATCAAAACTTGAACAGAAATCATATAGATCGCTAATAAATGTGCAGATAGCTCCATTTCTAGATAATTTACATAAAACACAACATCATATTGAATGCGTAAAAGAAAAAATACAGAGAGATAGTTATAATTATTATCCAACAAGGTTGCAAAATTCTACTACACCAATCGCAACAGAAATAGAGCGGATCATTGTTAAGACAATTGACGACTGTTCTAAAATTCTTGCTGCTGCTGCAAGTGCAGTACACGAAAAATTATCTCATAGAAAAATCAATGAAACTTCGTCAGTGAATCTTCCAGCAGATCCAGGTGTGCCCCCCTCTTCGGATTGCGTTATGGAAATGCAAGGCGATAAAATTATTGTCAGTCCCGTTACTAACGATCAGATTCCAGAGAAACTGGCAACAGCAAAGGATGATACCAATGGAGAACCAGTAATCGGTGAAGCTTCATCAGCGAATCTACCAACAGATCCAGTTATTCAGCCTTCTCAAAATGGCACTATTGAAAAGGAAGGCGATAAAGGAATTGTCAGTCCCGTTTCGACCGAACAAGTCACAGAGCAACTGGCGGCAGAAAATTCTGATACCAATGAAGAACCAGTAGAATAAATGCTTTTATGCATAGAATGGTATATTGAATCTTACGGTTTGGGATTTCCACCGGTGAATGTCGTATTATTTTTGCACCGCATGAGTTCGGCGGTCGGAAAATCTCCTGATATGCTTCGTCCAGAGATAATGGAATTATACCTTTGAAGTCCAAGAGGATATTTATTTGACTTGTCTGTCACTCACCTAGTGGTGAAATTCAAAAACCGTAGGAAAATTGTATATCACCAAAGATATTTATTCAAAATAACGGCGCAGTCGATGCTTATTGCAGATAAATATACTGAAAAATATGTCGTATTCTTAGACTTATTGGGCTTCAAAACCAGGGTCAAAGATGCGGATACTAACCCAGAAGCACGCCAAGAACTGCTCTATGCATTGGATATTATACGAGACTCTCTTTGTAACTATGACAGAATAGGAATGCGAATTACTCATTTCTCTGACTGCATTATAATTTCTGCGAATCGCACACCAGAAGGACTTTGGGAAATTCTAGAGTCAGTTAATTTGTTGACCATTAATCTACTACAAGAAGATTTTTTCGTTAGGGGAGGCATGGCTGTTGGTGGGATCCACCATGACCAAGAGTTTGTTTATGGATTAGCCATAAACAAAGCGTATAAAATCGAGAGTGAAATAGCAACTTATCCTATGACCTTGGTCTCCTGTGATGTAGTCGCCGACGTAAAAAAAAATGGTTCAAAATTTGAAGATTTCTTGATAACAGATGAAGATGGATGTTATTTCGTACACTACCTAAAAATTTTCTCAAATTACACACAACTTCCGTTATATGCCGGGAAACTTGTTCTCGATGAGCCAGGTCGGAGAATCATAGATTTTATCTGCCACCGACTTAATACACACACTGATCTTGATTTGCTTGAAAAAAACATTTGGGTTCAGAATTATTGGAATAATACGGTTGCCATCCGTGGAGTATTCAGCCGTATTGAAGCAGGCATAACAAAACGTGATTTAGGACATGGACCATTCAGAGCATTAAGACGCATTGCTGGGTAGTTCAAAACATAAATGTGGGAAGATCTTGACTATCGATAGACCCAAATTGTGATATCAATGACTGATAAAACGATAGCATTCATAATTGATCTTATAAACAAAGGGGAAGCACATGAGCTGGTCTTCCTAAGACCACTTTCAACCACTGTTTTAATAAGTAAGACTTGGATAAGTAGTGAAAACGTGGCGGTATGTAAAAACGACGCCTATGATATGTTTTTCGTCAAGAACGAGAAAAACCTCGTTGTTGCTGCTGTATTAGATATGGGTAGGCAGGACCTCCATGTTTATGTAAAACCAGAATATCGAAGAAACGGTTTTCTCGTAAATGCTCTGAAAGAAGTGATTCTCCCTTATCTCTTTTCCACTGGTCGTCAAGAGCAGCATATCACGTTTGAAAATCCACAAGCAAAACACCATGCTGAGCTTGTTGGGTTTCATTTTTTGTCAGACAGAAAGCTCTGCAGTGATTTATCAGGGTGATATAGTGGAAATTCCAGAGTTACACCCAGACACAATTCATCCAACAGAAAAGCAGAAAGAGCGAATTATACAACGTATAAGTTCGGCTTCAGATCTTTTAAAAATGGCAAGAGACGATATTCAAACTGCATTTGGTGAAAATGACATATGGGAGGAACTTGATAATTTGGCTGGTGATCTTGGCCGGGAAGCATGGAATGTGCATGACCTGTGGCAGGATCATGAAGAAGCTTTGAAGCAAAAAATGAAATAATTCGGTTAGAACTGCTAAACTAGACATACGACCCGGCGTTTATCTACTCAGATGGCCTACTTGGTTATACGGTTCTGTGGAGTTACTTGTTAAATTCTAAAAAAATATGTCCCCCATTTTTATTTACTTATGAATGATCGAAACAAAAGAAATCAGGATTTTGAAAAATTTCAAACAAATTCAAAATCCATGTTCGAGAAATATGCAAAAGATGACCCGAGTAATGAACGGCTAAACAATCTCTTTTCACTCTGCATTTGCCCAGGAGGAAGGAACGGTGGAACGAACAAAAAAGAAGTGGAAGTATTTTATGGTAATAGGCCTTTCGATTCTGTGACTTGCGTAAATGAGAATCTTCAAACTACAACAAAATTAGAAACAGCACATGGTGCGACTCTTACTTACTACCGCACAGACGACAGACGATGGCCATGTTCTTTGTAATTTATATCCTGCCATGTCAGAGAACCAAAAGCCATTTGAAGATACGATATTATTGGATTACATAGCAGATCCATCGAAACTACCTGAAAAATCCAAAGGCCACTGGAAAATGTTTATTGCATATATGGAGTGTACTTGTCTTGATGGATCTCCGAATTCTTACCATAGATTGCGTACGTTCTATTTAATGAATTTTAAAAAATATATCGTCAATACAATAGTCAAACAAAGGCGTATAGCAGTGCTTGGAAAAGATTTATCTAAATACGCGCTCACAATTGGGTTGAGTGGATTTATAATCCTTCTAGTTACGTGGGCTAAAGACTATTCAAAAGATAAGGAAACTGAAAAAAAATATGAGGATTTTGTTATGTTGGTCGAAAATATTAACTCACAAGGGGCAGCTATTTCAAAGAACATTGAAATACTTAATGGTCTTATTAGTAGAGATATCGACAAGAACAACGAAGACGTGATATTTTTTAATAAATCGATTCTTGAAAGTAATTTTCATCTCAAAAATGCAACTCGTGAATTAGAAAAGATTGAAAATGAACTCAAAGCAACAGGAAGGAAAATTGACACTTCCAAAAATAAATAATTTCCGCTGCGCTTCAAAATTTCCGGTGAACTACACGTTGGCACAGTCCAGATACCTTCAATAAAGTACGATACTATATCATGAATATGACAGCCTATGGATTTACCATTACTTCTTTCGATCTTCTACTGCTGAGTGCATGTGGAACTTTGGTCATTATTTTAATTCAGCTCAGGTTTAGGGCTGAAATGCGAAAAAGAGATATTTTCAATAAATCTGCCAAAGAATTCACAGACACTTTTTGTAGAGAATTGAGAGAAGTTTACTCCCCCCCTGTAAAATGGCCGGACAATATCAATCGGTTTCTTGCTGCCAGGATTGATAAACTCAAAATGGCTGTAGGCAATTTCCGACTATATTTACCTTGGTGGAAAAGATACTTTTTCGATAAAGCTTGGTTCCGATTTTACTGCTGCACAGGCAGAGAAGTGGACAAGAATTGCCAAGTATATCACGATTACATGCCATTCAAAGGGGTTTCCATGGTTAACGGAAACCGGATTGAGTATGACAACACCAAAACCTATAAAGATAAACTTAGGAAAAATATTTTTGCGGTTTTGAAATTCGCGAAACAAAAATGAATAACGGTTTCACGTAATGAAAATCTTATTTTAGAAAAAGTCCGGATATCTCATCTCATCCTATCGATCTTAAACTTAGACCCACCCAAGATCACCGGGATATTGACTGATCTATAGTTGATTGAATTTCACTTTTGATTCTAGCCGGAACTTTGATCGTATAAGTTTGAATTTCGATACCTACTCATCGATGCATACACTCTGACACAAACTCCTCAAGAGTATACAACCGCTGGCAATGCTTTTTGGGATGAAAGGTCAATCCGTATTTTTCCTTGATTGCATTGCATCGTTCAATCTGCTGAGGTACAGGCAAATAATCACCAGCAAAAAAAGCACTGTATATTTCCTGCATCAGTATTTGAACCTTGATGTTAAATCTCATGCTTTTTTGTGTACTTGGTGTGCAGGGGGCTCCTTTGTTCCTCATCTTGGTCCGCACGATATTTCTGATCTCGTTGAATGAAAAATCATCCAGTATCTCAAAGTTATCCAGGGCATTAAAATTCTCGGCATTGAACGGCATAGCATCAATAGTAAAACCTTTCTTACGTAGGTATTTGCCTTTATACTGTTTTTCAAATCGGCAAAAATCCTTACCATCATTTATTTCGGGTATATTCTTTACGTAGCACCGGCTTCCAACACCTCCTTTCCAAACAAATCCATCAAGGCCCAAGTAATTTGTTTTTTCTTTGTAATGACCTACTGACCCTTTACGAGAGTATTTCAGAAACATGTGCTTTGAAAAATATTCATGCAAAATGTATGGGCTGTATTTTTCGGTGTCGGTGTCAGTGAAAAAATCAAACGCTATTTCAATCTCATTAATGCTGGCGTTGAACTGTTTGCACATTGTTTTTGGTACTGTTACGGCCAGCAGTTGACTTATGTATTCCTGTGTCTCGGTATCAGGTTGCAACAACTGTACGTAATACCTCTGGTTTGTATAATTTTTGCGTTCAAATCTTATACGCTTAATAACTTGTATCCGTTTGCCATTGCGTATGTAATTGTCTATCAGCCAATTCTTGGGCTTAGAAATCTTTGATATTGATTTCTTTGATTTTATGTACTTGGCGGTTAATTTAAAAATCGACAAAAATTTATCATAGCTGCTTATAGGTAAACTAATTTTCAGTCGGTCTATTATTTCACGGTATCGTAAGTGGTGGGGGTTCGTAATTTCGGGAGTCATAATTTCAATTCCTGTTTTATTTTTATAAAGTTAAATTCGGGTAATTGTGTCTTTAGTAAGGTGTATCTTTAACGTTTTTTAACTTTATTTATAACATTCAAGAATCAATTTAATGACAGTTAATTAACAGTTTAATGATTGCAAAGTATGATTCAAATAGTTGAATATTAGATAAAAAATTTATTTGTGTACATATTATATACGTACCCACACCCTCCATCACTCCCCACTGCTAATTTTCATTTCTGCTTTCATATCTCTAAAACCGCCTCTTCCAATACTCATCTTGTTTATCATCGGGTTTGCCTGTTTGGGAGTAGGATGATATCGAGCCTGGTGCTCGGTTCATATCCAGTTGGCAATCCGGTTTGTAATCTGGTTGTACGTATGGCTGATAGTCTGGCTCATTGTAGCTGGTAACAAATAAACCAAAATCGTAAATATCAGTTAATCTCCACATAATCAGTTCCTCCACATTCCAGATAGGTAGCCTCTAATATCTTCCTGTGTAACGTCAGCGTAAATTTGGGTGGTTGTTATGGAGGCATGCCCAAGCTGCTTCTGTACGGCACGCAAGTCCTTGCTCTGTTTGTATAGCTCGGTGGCATAGCTGTGACGGAGTGAATGTACTGATTTTCCTTTCTCGTACATTCCAAGGTGCTTTAAATACTTTTTCACAAGCTGCTGTACTGCCTGACGTGACCATGGCCCACGTTGTCCGATAAATAAATGGTCATCTTCCCCTATGTTTTCTCCAATGGCCTTCTTCCAGGCTATAAATTGGCGTAAGTGGGCTTTCAGGGTTTCCTGTATTTCTATGGTCCTTGATTTGTTGCCCTTGCCGTTTCTTACAAAAATCTCACATTGCCCATATCCGCATTTAAGGTCTCCACATCGTAAATCAACGACCTCGGCTACCCTCATGCCGGTTTGGGTCAATAAATCCAGTACAGCCCATTCTCGTATGGCTGTTGGCTGGTTTTTTGATTCTGCAAGCTGGCTTCTGTTTTTTGCCTCTCTCCTAAGCAAAGCAATCTGCCTGCCGTTAAAATACTTCACGGTATCCGCTTTCATGGTCCTTCTCGTTAAAGTTGTATTAATCATGTTGTAACCTCCTTTTAGTATGTTTTATTGTCAGGTGTGTTTTTATATTGAGTCTTTATAGGGAGTTGAAACCTCTGATTAAATAGTTACATGCCCATTTTTGGGCAGACTCAATACATACGTTGTATTTTGTATAGTCTTGTCCCTGCTGCTCCTCATGCCAAAAACCTTCTTTACTGTGTTTCATATCCAGGACTTTTGCCTGAACACCGGTGACTGTATTTTTAAGCAGCATATTTACCATTGAACGGTGTAATGGTGTGAATGGTTAGGACAGGTTTGCGACAACCTCGCCGTCTTTGAATACCATGAGATGTCCGCCAGTAAATGTATGCCACCTTTTATTATCCAAAGGCTCAGTGGCAATGATGTAGCCTTTCTTAATTTCGGGAGGGGCTATATATGAAAATTGCGTAGTGAAATTTTTACCGGTCTTGTTATTTGACCTCTTACATTTTACCTCTCTCCAGAAAAGGTTCCTTGCTTCTTGGAAGTCGCGGTAGCAGAAGAGATGCTGGCCGTCACTAAAGATACAGTTAAGTTTGCCCGCTGTTCTCGCATTGATATCCAGCAATATCTCATGGATTAATAAAAAGTCGGTATCTGTGTACCCAATCAGCTGTCCAGCTCTTACAGGCTTAATCTCGTGGCGTCTCAGCTGGGTTAACAAAAAGCAAAAGGCCCGCTCGCTGTCGGTATCGCCAATAGGCTGATAGGTGAGCCTGTTTAATTCTTTTCTTCTGTGCAGGGTGCCGTTATGAGCAAAGCTGAACTCTCTGCCACCATAACAGCGATTGAACGGGTGGGTGTTGTCGTATGATAGGCTGCCCTTTGTTGCTTTGCGAATATGACCAACAAATATTTTCGACTTCAGCTCCTGATACTTACACAAAAAACGAGTCAGGGTGCTTTGGTACCCAGCTACCGGCTCTTTGAATACGACAGCACTTTTACATTCACCAGGATAGCAGGCTAATCCCCAGCCGTCAGGGTTCTGTCTGGATCTTGATAGCAATGCAGAAAAGTAAAAGTTTGGCGTGATATCCTGATTAAAGGACATACCGAGGAGCTGACACATAGTGTTTTGGTTTTAAAGGGCTGCTGGGTTATGCTTGGTTAACGCTTGATTAATAAAAGCGAAGGGCTGCAATAAGCAATTTTCCTACATATTTGTAATAAATAGACAGGTTGGCTATTAAAGTGGAGTTTTTGCTACCATCTTATAATACAATCTTGTTGGAATTAGACTGTATATTAAGGTGTTTATGCAGCAGGTTGGTTACTTCTCATACACACCACTTGTATTTAGGGTGCCGTTCTTTTCAGGGTAAAAATATAGCCAGGCTTTGATGGTGTCTTCTGATTCGGTCATTATTTCAACTTGTTCACGGCAGTACCACGATGGGTGGCCTTCAAGCTTATCAAGTCGGTATAATGTCATATCGTCAACTTCGTAAAGCTCACCGTAAATGTGTGATACCGGCTCACCTTTAACGA
>Ga0214254_1000428_pt1 | contig 12746 bp, 10 predicted proteins | sample TroBogypolimnion_27_FD_153092 | JGI IMG/M metagenome (GOLD analysis project Ga0214254, IMG submission 153092) | Freshwater microbial communities from Trout Bog Lake, WI - 27JUL2009 hypolimnion | ecosystem: Environmental > Aquatic > Freshwater > Lake > Hypolimnion/Profundal zone ... | reverse complement strand
CTGAGATAGAAGGATAATTATGAAAAACGCCGCACTGGCATTTTATTGATTTGTCAAGTAAATTCATAATATTATGTCGTTTTTTTGCTCCTGCTTCTATTGCAAATTCTTAACCGGACATCACTGATTATTTCATTCGGATATCATTTTGAAAGTGTTATTGTTTGGTTAAATGATGCCTGGGGTTACCCCGGAAGGCACTGGAATGAAACTGGAACCTGTAGTGGGGGAAAGACGTTTCCTGTTCGGGTGCAAAGTTCAAGGGAGACCGGTATGGATGAAAGGCGGAACAATGCGGATAGTAAAAAATATTCCGGATATGGACTGCTCATGCTGGCCGGAATTGTAAGTCTTATTGGTTTTGGATTTTTCGGCGCGAGATGGATGCGTATTGATTCCCCCTCGACTGAGAGCACGGGGGGCATGCCGGAAACCTTTATAACGCAGCAGGATACTCAGGCGTTTTCTGAAATTTCAGCTCAAAAGGATACGGCAAACACGAGCAGAGTACCGTTTGATTCTGCCCTCGGTATAAGAATCAGAGAGTTTTGTCGTCAGGCAGCCAAGGCTGCCGGCGGAGGCCAGCAGCAGGAGAAAACATGCCTGTTGAATGAGCAGTTTTCTGTCTATGAGCTTGCCGATATCGATCAACCTCTCCCCAAAAAGACTGTCGGGTATTGCAAGGACGTCTCCGACGCGAAAGGGGGAAGCTATCAAGTAATGCTCAGATGTGTAAAAAATCAACTCTCGGCTGGCGGCGAATTATAAGGCGGTGGAGAGGGTCTCATGCTTCCCGGATTGAAAGAAAAACGGATCTTGTGACAATAATTGTCACTTTTTGGTACAAAAAAGGGCAGAGCCGATGCAGAGGCCCTGCCCTTGATGGATACTGCCGGAGGAAATCAGGCGCGCTTTCTTTGGAGCACTCCCGCAAGACCTGCCAGGCCGGTACCGAAGAGAATCATGGCCGCAGGCTCCGGAACCGAAGAGGGGCCGCCTGATGCTGAACTTGTTGTAAATTCAGCCATTATATCCACATATGGATCATTTCCATTGGACCAGATCCATTCTGCTGAAGTGGAAATATGCTTTATTTTCCGTCCGTTAACGCTCTCCCAGATATTATCTCCGCCATTGGTGCCGAATTCCGTTGTAACAGGAGTCCAGGTTGTCGGAAGAGTGGTGGCGCTACTGGTGCCGGATGAGACAACGGCAAAATTCCAACCTGAATTGGTCGAAGAATACATCGACCCGCCAACGATATCGCCTGTAATTTGTCCTAAAAACGCGGCGGGATCACCCCCCGCGGTCTGGCCATTGTTGGTTGGCAGGTTTGTAGGGGTAGCTCCCCCTGCATTTTGCGCAACCCATATGAGTTCGTAAGCTGTGCCTGCGGTTAACGAGTTGAGGGTAATGCTGTCCGATGCTTGCCAGTTGGTTGCATTGGGGCCTAAGGCCAATTTTGTGATGCTGCCGCCGGGGCCTACCAGATACAGCGCATCAATATCATTGTCTGCTGTGTATGTGACCGTAATGCTTGAAGCATGAGCCAGTCCCGTCATTCCCAGCAGCATCATTCCGGCCGCTATTCCTGCCGCATATTTTCTTGTCATAATAAGACCTCTGCTTTGTCGTAATTAAAATGTAGCGTGCTTCTTCCCCCGCATGATTGCCTTGCTTGACTGCTTTTATGCAAAACAGATGCCATTACAGTGGGTATGTTCGTTTATTCGGAATTAATTTTCGTTAAAGTGGAACAGTTGCAGGCGAGGTCTTGATTTTCTGTTTTCGGGAATATGCGGCGAACGGGGGCGGAGGCGGGAGAGCTTTCGGATACTCCCGGCAACCTTTTCGGCAGCCGGGAGCAATGCTTTACAATTGTATTCTTATTCTGATGCTCTACATTTACTGCTGAGATTCATGCCATTTGTCAACGCAAATCAGAGCGGCGATTTCTTCATCGATTCCGCAGTTGAACTTATATCCCTGGAATGGTGTCGGAGTCCAATCCATCTCTCCATCCAGTCGATATTCCACGTTTCTCTTGGGGTGTTCCAGGTCTATCCTAATCTCAATGTCGTTGTTTTGGGCTGACGTCCAGGTCATGATGATCTCCTTGTTGGGGTTTGGTCTATGCCCATGTTCAGTTCGCGGCTGGCCCAGGGCTATTTGTTTCATCACTCACTCATCTGGTTGATAATCTGAACATCTACTGGGGGAGATTGCGAGAAAAAAATGAATGGAGTTTGAAAAAAACGGCCCCTTTCGCAGCCGCAGGCAGAGATGCCCCCTTCCTGCGGCCGTCCGGAAAATCGCTTCGGAGGATTCCTCCTGCGGCATTTCGTCAACAACAGGTTTGTATCTCAGGAAAAGGGTATCTCTCTTTTCATGCAGCGGTGCTGACGAAGGTGCCGATGCCGGTGGAATTGCTCTGCTGGCCCAGATTATTCAACAGGTTTTGCAGAAAGGTCTGCAGGCTGGTTGAGCTTGTGGTGCTGGTGGTCGAACTGCTTGCCGTGCCCCCGAGCGAGCTGACCAGATTCTGGAAATCGGACTGCAGATTGCTCAGATCCGTGCTCTGCGTTGAACTGCCGCTGGTTGAACTGCCGCTGGTCGAACTGCTGCCGGTTGAACTGTCGCTGGTTGAACTGCCGCTTCCCAGTTCACTGATGACCTCATTGATGGCTGTTGTCAGATCGGTGGGCGACGATCCGGTGCTGCTGGTTCCCGTCGTGCTGCCGGACTGGTCCTGGAGTGCGGCGAACAGATCGTGCATGAATTTATGCAGGGCCTGTTGAGACGCAGACGTGTCGTCGGCGGATGTTGAAGACGTGGATGATGCCGATGAAGTGCCGCTGCTGACAGCGGCGCTGGTACTGGACGTACCGCTTGTTGATTGAGACGATGAATCTGTGCTCAGGCCCATCTGGCTGAGCGCTTCCTGCACTGCGCTCATTATACCGCCGCCCTCAGGCGGAGGCGGGGGTGGGGGAGGTTGCTGGCCGGATACCTGGCCAGTGCTGCTGTTTGAATTGGTCTGGAACAGCTGCTGCGTAGAATACAGCAGGGAACTTGAAATAGAGCTGGTTGTCATCGTGGGTCTCCTTAGGGGCTGAAGGTTTTGCCATTTCAAAGGAACGCGTTGCGTATTGAAAAGTCAGACCGGTTCCGCATTCCTTCCTTTGCATTCTGTCGATGGACCTCGGGATCCAGCGGCCATCACTTGCATCTCTATCGGTTATTATAGAGGAATGGTTGAGAAGGATTGTGTTAATTGTCAGTAAAGAATTGTTAAGAAATACAGTAGTTAGCATTTTGTACGTGCGGGGGGCAGGCTGAAGCGCAACAGCCCGTGCCGGTGTGATCATAGGCAGAAGACAGCCGACTCAGCTGAGACAGCCTGTCCTGGCCATTGAAGCCTTGGGGAACTTTACCGATGCGCGGTGTCAGGAAAACAGGGTTTGTTGAAGAATTTTCGCCCAGTCCTTCCCATGAAAAGCTTGCCTGTGCCCCCGAAAATCTGTAGGATCTGAAAGGCGGAGCCAGAAGGCCCGCGGCGGCTCCCCTCCTTGCATCTGGATGATACGGGATTCGGGACTTGTTCTTTTCATAAACCTCTCATCACAGCATTGACATGACAGATCATAAAAATGTACTGGGAACTCCTTTGGAAATCTGCAGTCTCGATCCTTTGACGGGCTATACCCGTGAAGGCAGTTGTAAGGTTGTTGACGGTGATGCCGGTGTTCACGGCGTTTGTGTCATCGTTTCCGAAGAGTTTCTGGAATTTTCGAGCAGCAGAGGAAATGACCTTTCCACTCCTGTGCCCATGTATGGTTTCCCCGGCCTGAAACCGGGTGACCGATGGTGTCTTTGCGCCCCCCGCTGGAAGGAGGCCCTGGAGAACGGTATGGCCCCCCCTGTCGATCTCGCGGCAACCCATGAGGCTGCACTGGAATACGCCTCTCTGGAGGACCTCCTGCAGCATTCCGTCGGGAGCGGCGGTTCCTGACAGAATGCATGGAAGGGTCCCCGGAATTCCTTGGGTACGATCTGTTCCGGGGATTCGCATTCCTGCGGGAAATTCCCGGAATTTTTTCGGGCCTTGAGCCAGGCTGCCCGCGTTCGGGGATTGATCATGAGGATCATTTTCAAACGGCTTTCAACGCTTCTTGTCTTGATAACTTCTTTATATCTTTTACTCACAATTTGACCTCATCTTTATACTCTTGCGTGTACAATGCCGGAAAATTACCGGTCGGGTTTGAGGAAGTGGAGACCGGAAGAGGATTTGTCGTATGAGCCGTGGAGCGGATCGCCCGCAGCGGGAACACGGAGTGCAAACCGTATACGGGAGTGCAGCCGGAAAACCAGCAGGGATGTCTTTTGAAAAAATTTATCCCCATCGGAGATGACACGTATGGATTCGTATGAATTACTTGAAGTGAGTATATTTTTTATTGTGTTGGTGGCCTTGATCAAGCCGTTGGGCTCTTTTATGGCCAAGGTGTATCAGGGGGAGCGGACATTTTTGTCGCCTCTGCTTCTTCCTTGCGAACGGCTGCTCTATCGCCTCTGCGGGATTAAACCGGAAGAGGAAATGGACTGGAAACGGTATGCATGGGCCATGCTCCTCTTTAATCTGGTGCTGTTCGCAGGCCTTTTTATCATGCTGATGGTGCAGCATCTCCTGCCCCTGAACCCCGAGAAACTCCCGGCCTTTTCCTGGGCACTGGCCCTGAATACGGCCATCAGTTTTACCACCAACACCAACTGGCAGGCCTATAGCGGCGAAACGGCTGCGAGCTATTTTACCCAGATGGCGGGGCTTACGGTTCACAATTTCCTTTCCGCCGCCACAGGCATGGCCGTTCTTATGGCCGTGATCCGGGGATTTGTCCGCCGGAAGACATCGTTTCTCGGGAATTTCTGGGTGGATACGACCCGGGGCGCTCTGTATATTCTCCTGCCGATATCGTTGATCGGCGCCATCTTTCTGGTCTCGCAGGGTGTGATCCAGAACTTCAGCCCCTATAAGACGGCGCAGCTTGTACAGCCGATTACCTATGACAAGCCGAAGCTGGACGCCGCGGGCGAACAGATCAAGGACGCCCAGGGCCAGCAGGTGGTTGAACGCACCACCGCAAGCACGGTGACGATCCCGATGGGCCCCGTTGCCTCCCAGGAGGTCATCAAGGAACTGGGGACCAACGGCGGCGGCTTTTTCAATGCCAATTCGGCGCATCCCTTTGAAAACCCGACCCCGCTTACCCTTTTCTTTGAGACTCTTTTGATCCTGCTGATTCCCGGCGCGTTGACCTACACCTTTGGCGTCATGGTGGGGAACACCCGCCAGGGTTGGGCGATTCTGGGGGTGATGCTTGTTCTGCTTGTCGTTTCCTTCGGCGTTCTGCAGGGCGTTGAGCACAGCGGCAACCCGCTGCTGGCCAAGGCTGGTCTCCATGGCGCCAATATGGAAGGGAAGGAGATGCGGTTCAGTCTGGCGGGGACCAGTCTCTTTACCGTGGCGACCACCGGCACCTCCTGCGGGGCGGTTGCCGCCATGCATGACTCGTTAACTCCCCTGGGCGGCATGATCCCGCTGTCTCTGATCCTGCTGGGCGAGGTGGTCTTCGGCGGCGTCGGCTGCGGTCTCTACACCATGCTGGCCTTTGCCGTTATTGCGGTCTTTGTTTCCGGCCTGATGATCGGGCGAACTCCTGAGTACCTGGGCAAGAAGATCGAGGTCCGTGAGATGTGGATGTCCATCATCACCATCCTGACCTCCGGGATCGTGGTGCTGATCCTCTCTGGAATCGCCATGATAAGCCCTTCGGCGGTGGCGGCCATGGCCAATCCTGGCGCCCACGGGCTCACCGAGGTGCTCTACGCCTTCGCCTCCATGGCAAATAATAACGGCAGCGCGTTTGCCGGCCTGAATGTCAATATCAATTTCTATAATATTCTTGGCTCACTGGCCATGCTCCTCGGCCGGTATGTGCCTGCAGTGGCGGTGCTGGCCATGGCAGGTGCTCTGGCGGAAAAGAAATTCGTCCCTCCAAGCCTGGGTACGCTTCCAACCGACAAGGTCCCTTTTGCCCTCTGGCTGACACTGGTGATCCTGATTGTCGGAGCCCTGACGTTTTTTCCGGCCCTGTCGCTTGGGCCGATTGTTGAACACCTGATCATGCTGGGAGGTAACTGATAATGTCAAAACATGCACCGGAATCGGTATCGATATTCAATGTGCGGATCATGCGGTCGGCGCTGCTTGATTCCCTTATAAAACTCGATCCCCGCACCCTGTGGCGCAATCCCGTTATGTTCTGCGTGGAGATTGCAAGCCTTATTACAATGGTAACCTTTGTTTTGTCGCTGGTCGGCATGAACCGTGAGCCAGCCTGGTTTACGGGCTTCGTCTCGCTCTGGCTGTGGCTTACGGTTATTTTCTCCACCTTTGCCGAGGCCCTGGCCGAGGGGCGCGGCAAGGCCCGGGCGGCAAGCCTGCGGAAGACCCGTACCGATGTGAAGGCCAAACTGCTGAAGAAGCCGGAATTCGGCGCACCCTACGACATGGTGCCTGCCACGGAACTGCGCAAGGACAATTACATCCTGGTCGAGGCCCACGAAATGATCGCGGGAGACGGTGATGTCATCGCCGGCGCGGCCCTGGTCAATGAGGCGGCGGTGACCGGCGAATCGGCCCCGGTGGTGCGGGAGTCAGGAGGCGACAGAAGCGCCGTCACCGGCGGCACCACGGTGCTTGCCAACTCCATCATTGTCAAGATTACCGCCAACCCCGGCGAGACCTTTCTTGACCGGATGATCTCGCTCATCGAGGGCGCCAAGCGGCGCAAGACCCCCAATGAAATTGCTCTCGAGGTCCTGCTGATCGCCCTGACCGTGGTCTTTCTGCTGGTCTGCGCCAATATCAGTCCATTGTCGGTCTACAGTGTGAAGGCCATGGGGCAGGGATCGCCCATTTCGCTGACTGTCCTGGTGGCGCTCTTTGTCTGTCTGGCGCCGACTACAATCGCAGCCCTGTTGCCCGCCATCGGCATTGCCGGTATGGACAGGCTCTTTCAGAAAAACGTGATCGCCCTGTCGGGGCGCGCCATTGAGGCCGCCGGAGACGTCAATGTGCTCCTGCTCGACAAGACCGGCACCATCACCCTGGGAAACCGGGAGGCGGTGGAGTTTATTCCGGTGGGCGGATATTCGGAAGAGGATCTGGCCGAAGTCGCCCTGCTGGCCTCCCTGACTGACGAGACTCCGGAGGGGAGAAGCATCGTCACACTGGCGAAACAGAAATACGGTGTCAAGCACCAGGAGCTTCCCGCGGATGCCGAAACCATTGCCTTCAGCGCCGATACCCGTCTTTCCGGAGTGAATATCGGGGGGCGGCAGTACCGCAAGGGGGCAACCGACTCCACCGTCGCCTTCGTGCAAAGCCTTGGAGCGCAGTCCGTCCCCAATACCCTGGAGTCCGTGGTGGACAGGGTGGCGCGGGCTGGGGCCACGCCTCTTGTGGTCAGCTGCGATGCCCAGATCTACGGGGTCGTCAACCTGAAGGATATTATCAAGGGCGGCATACAGGAGCGATTTCAGCAGTTGCGCAGCATGGGAATCAAGACGGTGATGATCACCGGCGACAACCCGCTTACCGCGGCGGCCATTGCCGCCGAGGCCCAGGTGGACGATTTCCTGGCCCAGGCAAAACCCGAGGATAAGCTCAGCCTGATCCGGAAAAACCAGGAGGCGGGCTATATGGTGGCCATGACCGGAGACGGGACCAATGACGCCCCGGCGCTGGCTCAGGCCGATGTGGCGGTGGCGATGAATACCGGCACCCAGGCGGCCAAGGAGGCTGCCAATATCATCGACCTGGACAGCAATCCCACCAAACTCCTGGATATCGTCGAGGTCGGAAAACAGATCCTGATGACGCGCGGCAATCTGACCACCTTCAGTATTTCCAATGATGTGGCCAAATATTTTGCCATTATTCCGGCAATGATGCTCTCCATCTATCCGCAGTTGGGTGTGCTCAATATCATGCACCTGGCCAGTCCGTTCACGGCGATCCTGTCGGCGGTCATCTTCAATGCCGTCATTATCCCGCTCCTGGTGCCTCTGGCGCTTAAAGGGACGAAATTCCGACCTATGCCCGCGGAAAAGCTGCTGATCCACAATCTCCTCCTCTATGGTGTCGGAGGCATGATCGCACCTTTTTTCGGGATAAAAATCATTGATATACTCATCGGAATGGTTGTGTAACGGGCCTGCATGCTGCCAACGGGTTGCATGCCTCTCAATATCTGTGTAAAAGGAAACAATCATGAAAGAATTAAAACCTGCGATTCTGCTGTTCTTCCTCTTTACCCTTATCTGTGGCGGCATCTATCCGGCCATAGTCACGGGTGTCGCATCACTGCTTTTCCCTGGTCAGGCCGGCGGCAGTCTCATTACCGGCCCTGCCGGTACGGTGGAGGGTTCCCGCCTGATCGGTCAGCCCTTTTCCGATGAAAAGTATTTCTGGCCCCGGCCTTCGACTGCAACCGACTTCAGCTATAATCCCATGGGGTCGGGGGGGTCTAATTCCGGCCCTACCAATCCCGATTTCATCAAGACGGTGGATGATCGGCTCCAGGCACTCCGCGATACGGGGATAACCGCCAGGATACCCGTCGACCTGGTTGAGGCATCGGCCAGCGGACTTGACCCTCACATCAGCCCTGCCGCAGCCGAAGTTCAGATAGCCCGGATCGCCAAGGCCCGAGGGCTGGATGAGAAGGCCGTGACGGAGTTGGTGTCCTCTCATGTGGAGGCCCGCCAGTTGGGGGTCCTGGGGCACCCCCGGGTGAATGTGCTGCTCCTTAACCTTGCCTTGGATGGTATGCCATAATGACGGATATCGGCGAGACTCGTCCGACCCCCGAGGCCATGCTCAAGCTGGCCCATGCCGAAGAAGAGAAGGCTGCCAAAGGGAAGCTGAAGATCTTTCTCGGCTATGCGGCGGGGGTCGGCAAGACCTATTCGATGCTGACAGCGGGCCGGCAGCTGAAGAAGGAGGGGATTGATGTGGTGGCGGCCTATGTGGAATCCCATGGCCGCCAGGAGACCGATGCCCTGCTGGAAGGGCTTGAGGTCCTGCCCAAGGCGATGATCGACTACCAGGGCGTGCTGCTGCCCGAACTGGACATTGATGCGGTTCTCCAAAGGAGGCCGCAGGTTGCCCTGGTGGATGAGCTGGCCCATTCCAACGCCCCCGGGTCTCGGCACGAGAAACGCTGGCAGGATGTCCAGGAGTTCCTCAATGCAGGCATCGATGTCTATACCACCGTCAATATCCAGCATTTCGAGAGTTTGAATGATGTTGTGGCCCAGATAACAGGGATTGTGGTCCGGGAAACCGTGCCGGATCTGCTGCTGGACCAGGCCGCGGACCTCCGTCTTATCGATATCTCCCCCGATGAACTGCTGCAGCGTTTGCACGAGGGCAAGGTGTACATCCCTGCTCAGGCCACCCAGGCCTTGGAAAAGTTTTTCCGGCCCGGCAATCTGATCGCCTTGCGCGAACTTTCGCTGCGTCATACCGCCATCCGGGTGGATGAGCAGATGCGGGCCTATATGGAGACACGGGCCATCTCCGGGGCATGGCAGACCAGAGAGCGGCTTCTTGTCTGTGTCAGCGGCAGTCCGTTCAGTGAAAAATTGATGCGGATAACCCGTCGTCTGGCCAATGAAATGAAGGCTCCCTGGAGTGCCGTCTATATCGAGACTCCCGGCGAGGACGCCTTCGCCAGGGAGAATCGGGAGCGGATCTGGCAGGAACTCCGGCTGGCCGAGAATATGGGGGCAGAGGTAGCCACAATCACCGGCACCTCGGTCTCCGATGCGCTGGTCGACTATGCGGCCAAGCATAATATAACCAAGATCGTGGTGGGAAAGCCGAATAAATCCCGTTTGCGCGAACTGCTGCGCCCTCCGATAGTCGATCAGATTATCCGTAAGAGCGGGCAGATCGATGTCTATGTGGTCAGTATCGGCGCAACGGAACGGAAGGAGGGCGTGCCGCAGAAGGCCAGGAAATCCTTCTCATTGAAGGGGTATCTCTTGGCCTGCGCGCTCGTGGCTGGGGCGTCATTGGCGTGTTGGGCGATGACCCCCTTTTTCTCTCCGACCAATATGGTGATGATCTATCTCCTGGCTGTGGTGCTGGCGGCCGTCCGGTTGGGAAGAAGACCAGCCATTACCGTAGCCTCCTTGAGCGTTGTCGCCTTCTATTTCTTCTTTGTCCCGGCTCATCATACTTTCGCCATTGTCCATACCGAGTATCTTCTGACCTTTATCGCCCTGTTTACTGTGGGCGTGGTCATAAGCACCCTGGTGGCCAGAGGCCGTGAACGTGCAGACGCGATGCGGACTCGCGAAGTGCAGACTGCCAGTTTATACTACATCAGCCGTGACCTGGCGGCAGCCGCGGATACGCCCGCCATCATGAAGGCAGTCCGTAAAAACATGCAGGAGAGCCTGGCCGCCGAGCCTCTTTTTTTCTTTCCCGACAAGGAGCATCTTCGCTTTGTTGAAAACGAGGGGCAGCTGGAGCCCGATATAAAAGAGCATGCAGTGGCCGATTGGGCCTTTCGTAACCTGCAGGCTGCGGGCCGCGGCACCGCAACACTGGGATCTTCCCGATATCTCTATCTTCCCTTGAAAACTTCGGCAAATGTCCTGGGGGTCCTGGGCCTCATACTGACCGATGAGGCGGGCTACACCTCTCCCCAGATCCGTCTCCTTCTGGATGCCTTTGCCGGGCAGACGGCCATGGCCATGGAGCGGGCCCATCTCGCCAAGCAGGCCGAACAGGCCCAGATCCTTGCAACCAGGGAAAACCTGGAACGGGCTCTTTTGAATTCGATATCCCATGATCTGCGATCCCCGCTGGCATCCATCACCGGGATCCTCAGCAGTCTCATGGAGCAGGAAACGGGGCTGGGCGAACAGGCAAAACAGGAGCTTTTGACCACGGCCTCGGAAGAGGCGGCGCGGCTGAACCGGTTTGTCACCAATCTTCTCAACATGACCCGGCTTGAGGCGGGAGTGGTCAAACTGAAAGAGGAGGCCTGCGAGATTCAGGATCTGATAAGCTGCGCGCTTTCCCAGATGGAACAGCAGCTGCGGAATCGGCCGGCCCGGATCACTCTGCCGCCGGATTTGCCTCTTATCCCCATGGATATGGGGCTGATGACCCAGGTCCTGGTCAATCTTCTGGAAAATGCGGTGAAGTTTTCTCCGCCCGAGAGTGAAATTGACATTAAGGCCCGGCTCGACAAGATCCTTTTACGAATCGAGATCAAGGATCAGGGTCCAGGGGTCCTGGAAAGCGAGATTGATCGGATCTTCGATAAATTCTATCAGGTGCCGATCCCGGAAGGCCGGGGAGGGACGGGGCTCGGGCTTTCCATCTGCAAAGGGATAGTCGAGGCGCATGGTGGTAAAATATGGGCTCAGAATCATTCAGGCAGGGGGTTTACGGTTATTGTGCAGCTGCCGCGGCACGGATTACCCGTTGAGGAGGGAAATGGAGCATGAGCCAGAGCGCTGAGAAAGGGGTTGCGGGTGTGCGAATCCTTGTGGTGGATGATGAGGCGGCCATCCTGCGATTTTTGAAAACAGTTCTGGATTCAGAGGGATTTTGCGTCTATAAGGCCGAAAACGGCAGCCTTGGCATTGCCTCCGCCGTCGCCGTCCGGCCGGATCTCATTCTTCTTGATCTGGGCTTGCCGGATATCGATGGCCTTGAGGTCATCCGGAGAATCAGGGAGTGGTCGAAGGTGCCGATTATTGTGCTGTCGGTCCGGGAGAGAGAGGATGACAAGGTGATGGCTTTGGATGCCGGCGCAGATGACTACCTGACCAAGCCTTTCGGAGCGGGAGAACTTCTGGCCCGGATCAGGGCTTCACTGCGGCGCGCCCTCCATGATGTGCCGCAACCAGTCTATAAAATTGAAGATCTGGAAGTTGATCTGGTCCGCCGGAGGGTTCTGGTCGCCGGGCTTGAGATTCAGTTGACGCCCACAGAATATGATCTGCTGCGCCTTCTGGTAACCAACGCGGGCAAGGTTTTGACGCATAGACAGATTTTGAAGCAGATCTGGGGAGCAGGGTATATTGAACAGCCGCATGTCCTGAGGGTTAATATCAGCAATCTCCGGAGAAAGGTTGAAAAAGACTCATCCCGTCCGCGCTATATACTCACGGAAGTGGGCGTGGGATACCGTTTGAAGGCCGATTTTTCCGGGAATGCCGGGGGAGATGCGGGCCGATGAGCTGCAGGCGCGCGGGATTGCGCCGGGTAGCCTTCTGACGCAACCGCCTGGTGCGTCCTCCAAAAAAAAGGGGGAGAATGCCTTTATCCGGCAGGTCCTCCCCCTTCCGCCCCCCAGGGCATTTTTCTGCTTCTGTCACGCAATCAGTACGTCATCGTAACGGTCACCCCGCCATAGAGGAAGCTGGAATCGCCACCGACACTGTTGGCCTTGATGAAAGTATCGGCCTCGCTGGAAAGCGGGAAAGAATAGGCGATCATCGGCTTGACTGCGAAATAGTCTCCGAACGGAATTGTAAAGCCGGCGGAGACCAGGCCGTTATGCAGCGCCCGGTATTCTGTGGTGGTGTTGGGCTCAACCAGGCTCTTGCTGTTCGAATAGTAATATCCGGCCGATGCGGCCAGGTCGAAGGTG
>Ga0214254_1000381_pt1 | contig 14188 bp, 13 predicted proteins | sample TroBogypolimnion_27_FD_153092 | JGI IMG/M metagenome (GOLD analysis project Ga0214254, IMG submission 153092) | Freshwater microbial communities from Trout Bog Lake, WI - 27JUL2009 hypolimnion | ecosystem: Environmental > Aquatic > Freshwater > Lake > Hypolimnion/Profundal zone ... | reverse complement strand
CTGGTTGGAATGCCCTTCACCTGAATACGAGATAAAAGCAGCTGCAATGCGTTCGATAAGGATGCGGACATCGGGCCAAGGAAAGCAATGGTTGAGCTGCCTTACGACTGGCGCCACATTTGGCCTTCTCTTTTTGCAAATGTTGTGCCACCGAGGCAGATCAACCTTTGCGGAACGTTCGCCCGAAGCAAGGACGCCGGTGATGCAGCTGCCCTGCACCGGGACACGTGAAGCAACAAAATCTGATGCATCCCAACCTGACGCCTTGACATACCTTACGATGCTGCGGGGAGAGATAAACGCCCGCTACCACAAGCAAACGCCGGGGAAAGCAAGCAAGCAAGCCGCAAAAAGCAGCCCCTTCAGCCACCTGACTCACACCCAAGCCCTGGCGCGGAGACCTGAAATGCGCCTGGTTGGAATGCCCTTCACCTGAATACGAGATAAAAGCAGCTGCAATGCGTTCGATAAGGATGCGGACATCGGGCCAAGGAAAGCAATGGTTGAGCTGCCTTACGACTGGCGCCACATTTGGCCTTTTCTTTTTGCAAATGTTGTGCCACCGAGGCAGTGCAAGCATTGCGGCCATCGTTCGAAGCTCATACTGACGGTTACGATACTTTCCATGCAACAGAAGACTCTCAGCCACCTTGCAGCACAATCGGGTGCCATAGATTGTAAAAGGTTTGTTGTCACTCCAATACTCTTCCGTCCGACAGCATTGCCAATGTCCGTTGTGTCGCGCTCCAACCAGCCGCCATCCCGCAAAGCAAGCCGCCGCCGCCAATGCAAGCCCTCCCGCCAGTGCAAGCAGGCAGGCAACGAGCAGAAGACAAGGCAAGAGGCAAGCAGGCAAGCCGCCAAGGTCAGTTGTCACTCCCCGAAGGCAGCGGAAGCCAAGGCAGCACCAGCCAACACAGGCATGCAGGGAGCAGAAGCCAGCAAGCAAGCCGCAAGCTCTTGCAAGCTTCCAGCGGAATGGGAAAAAGCGAGCAGCGAGCAGATTTTCTATTGCCCCCGCGGGCGCCAGCCCGCCGCTGCCGATTGCTGCGCTCTTCGATTTGCGCAGCATGCAGGCAGCGAGGCCTGAAGCGAAGCGGAGGGCCGGGGGCAGGTCAGGCTTTGCTGGGTGCTGTCGTTTTTTTGGATACGCAAGTAGAATGAGCAGCAAAAGCAATGCGGCTGAAGCGGGTCAGTCGGCGGCAAAAGCGGTCGCGGTTGGATGCGGATGCAGGCCACTGCGAGTGGTCCAGCTGGGCGCGAATGCGGACTGCTGCGAGATGCAGCTGGCTGCGGATGCAGGCTTGCTGCACGTGGCGCAACCGGCTGCGGATGCAGGCTGTTGCCGTGCCACAAACAGCGAAGCACTGCAGCGGTAACGAAGCCCGTCAGGGCTGGTGTGCAGCGCTTGCAGGGATGAGCGTCATGCAACTGGGTGCGAATGCAGACGTGCTGCAGCGAGAGCAACCGACTGCGGCTGCAGACTGTTGCCGTGCCTCGAACAGTGAAGCAATGCAGCGCTAACGAAGCACTTTAGGGCTGGTGTGCAGCGCTTGCAGGGATGAGCGGGGATGCAGCTGAAGGCGAATGCAAAAAGTTTTTTTATTATAATATTTAAATGGAACAGTTATTTAATTTTTCAATATAAGTATTATCTTTTTTCTTCGTGAACAGGGTAGGTTACCAACTTAAACACAACCTCTTTTTGTCTACAGTTGGGTTACACTTCACTGCGGTTGAAGCAAGGGAGACGATGAGAAAGACTGTGCTGACAAAGGCTGTTAGAACTGGACACGCAAATGTAACAAGGCTACTTATCAAATCTGCACTGTAGATTGCCGTTGGGCGGCATCTAGGGTCTTATACAGAAAGGAACTGTCTGTTTTTTTTAAATTTATGAAGATCAGTCAAAACAATTTTGGCGAGATGAGGAGAACGCCCAAATGAAATACTTCTAGGGCTTAGTATTGATGTTTGTCTGCGGTGCAGCATATTCCTTTTTTCTAAGTACGCCAAGCACAATCGAGGGCAAAATATTCCGCTAGGACCTCAACAAATCACTTGAATCCGTGAAAGTGGAGTTATGGACATTAGGCATAATAAAGTAAGAACCATATCTCGCTGTCGTGGCAAAAACTAACCAAAATGGCGAGTTCACATTTAAGGTAACCCCCTGAACCTACAGACTGATATTTGCAATACAGTTTGATACGAAAAAAGAAATTCCAAAAAAAATGCTAATAAAGTCGAAAACACAGAATGGAACATTACCCGACAATCATCGTTAAGTGGCGGGGAGGCAGTTATTGCCGCGAGTCAGCCATTTGAACTTTCATACGGAGTCGTTAGGCGCCAAGATATAGATGTCTCCGGGAACTAGTGGGACGAAACTACAGTATAAGATTGCTCAAACAGCGCGCTCAATGTGAGCGTCATGCTAACCATTAACAAGAATCTCTCCAACTGCTGAATTTCATTGTTGGAGTATCCAGAGATATTATGTTTAACAGGTTTGGATCTATCTTATTAATACTTGTCGGTATAGGTGTGGTGATTTCCGCCCTCATTTTATTGTTATTCCCCCTGTTCTTGAATAATCCGATACCTTTCATAAACATCATAATGGGGATTGTTACTTCTGTCATTCTGTGCATTATAGGGATAAAAGTACTAAAAAGCGGAGTATGCCTATGGAAATACCTCAATATTGATCCTCTAATGTCAAAAACCGAGGGGAAAAAACTTGATGAACTTAACGAGGATGAAAAGAAAGCCGTCTTGGCCCGAGGTGGTTTTATTCTTATTCTTTTGCTTCTTGTGGCATATTTAATTGTTCATGATGTTATTAAATAAAATCGACAACAATGCACTGAAGCAGATCGTCGTATAGCATGGTCGAGTTACTCCCGCTTAACCCGTGTTAAACCCATCAACCTCTATGACAGGGATATGCGTCCTCAAAGAGCAAAGAAAATCGGAACTCGCACATTCAACTTCGCATGAGGTAAAATCGGAAAAGTGCCAAGCCATTATCTTTCCCTGACTCTGATTCAATGAGCCCGATTATAAGTGCCAACTTGGTCGCTCATTTGAGCCTATTGACTCAATGCCTTGCAAATGTTGATGCGCAACTCAAGTCGATGCTAACTGAAGGATCCGGAGCAGGAAAACCTTTGCTTCAATTCTTTAAGATTATGCTGTGCGGCTAGAAAGTTGCAGGCAGGCGATTGGGCTGTGCAAATGGAGCACGTCAGGGCGGAGTGCAGCGCTTTGGCAGTGCTGAGCTGGCCGAATGGCCTCTTAGGTACATGGTGCCGTGCTTGTGGCGAACATCAGTGAGTGGCAAACATGGCGCTATGGGCTCTTTGCCAAATTCAGGATAACAGATACAAAGATAAGGTGACACTCCCGCAAAGCTCTTCTACTGCAGAGCAGCATAGCGCTGAGCTGATTGGCTCCTTGCCCCCTGCGGGCGCAAGCACACCGCTGGCGATTGGCGCTCGGCTCTTGCGACATGCAGGCAGCGTGGCACGGAGCTTAGAGAGAAGTACTTAGGGCAGGAGCGACTTTCCTGGAAGACTTTAGGTTTTTGTCATTCGAAAATGCAACAAGCAAACCTCAGGCACATGATTCAGTGCGCAATATGAGGTATATTAAGACATATAATCACACTAACATGACGATCCCTTCGTGATCAACATTTATCGAGGAATATCTTACTGATATAAAATATTTTGGTTTATGACAGATAAATAGCAATAGCGGACATTGAAATAAGGGAACTAAAATATGTGGTTTTGAGCATAACCGATAACATAAACCTTCCTTTATGAAACACATTTTCATCGGTATACTGACAGCGATACTTTTACTGTCACCATTCAAGGGCTTCAGTGAAACGCTTACACCCAAGCGAATAACTGAATGGAGCAGAACTGCGGCACAGGGAGACGCAGGTGCTCAGTTTAATCTCGGGTTGCTGCACGCGAAAGGCCAAGGAGTGCCGAAAAACTATGCAGAAGCATTCAAATGGTTTCACCTTGCCGCTCTGCAGGGGAATGCACAGGCTCAGCTCTGTCTCGGGGCGATGTACCACGATGGCCTAGGAGTGCCGAAAAACTATGCAGAAGCGCTCAAATGGGTTCGCCTTGCCGCTCAGCAGGGGAATGTACAGGCTCAGCTCTATCTCGGGGCGATGTACGCGAATGGCCTAGGAGTGCCGCAAAGCTATTCAGAAGCGCTCAAATGGTTTCATCTTGCCGCTCTGCAGTGGAACGCACAGGCTCAGTTTAATCTCGGGTTGCTGCTCGCGAAAGGCCAAGGAGTGCCGCAAAGCTATCCAGAAGCATTCAAATGGGTTCGCCTAGCAGCCAATCAAGGATTAGCAGACGCTCAGTTTAATCTCGGTGCGATGTACGCGAATGGCCAAGGAACACCACAAAATGATGCAGAAGCATTCAAATGGTTTCACCTTGCAGCCAATCAAGGGCTTGCAGGCGCTCAGTGCAATCTCGGGGCGATGTACGCGAATGGCCAAGGAACACCACAAAACTATGCAGAAGCATTCAAATGGGTTCGTCTTGCAGCTCTGCAGGGGAATGCACAGGCTCAGCTCTATCTCGGGGCGATGTACGTGAATGGCCAAGGAACCCCACAAAACTATGCAGAAGCATTCAAATGGGTTCGCCTTGCCGCTCTGCAGGGGAATACACAGGCTCAATTCTATCTCGGGGCGATGTACGCGAATGACCTAGGAGTGCAAAAAAACTATGCAGAAGCGCTCAAATGGGTTCGCCTTGCTGCTCTGCAGGAAATATCAAAATGCACAGAAAGCACTAGAACTCTCATGAGAACACTAATCGAGAAAGGCATTCAAAAGCCTGAACATCCATAAATATGTCGTTACAGAAGTTGGAAATTAAAAAAGAGTCGCTATCTGAGGTACCGCTTTATCTGACTCCCGCGCCTCTTGCTGCTAATGCCAAGTTCTCACGCCAAATCTCTTTTGCCGGGCACCGCCAAGCACTGCCGATTCGCTGCAGCGGGTGGTTGTATTCATAAACCGGCTGCTCTTGCCGCAAAGAGCCGCATGTGTACTCACTTCGGGCTCTTTAGCGATCTTCATATGCGCTGGCGGGTTGCTTGATTTCTTCTGCCTCCACAAGCATCGTGACAGTGCAGGCTTGTCGCTGAGCTGATTCTGCATTCGCCCGTGCCGCCTGCCCTGCCCCCAGGGTGCAGTACAAAGGACGCCGAGCGCTGCTGACATGACCGCCTGCACGAAGGGCCGACACCGAAGTGCATACAGGGAGCTATAAAATTAATCACTGAGGTGGAGGCCCGCAATATATAGTGCCCGAAGGGCCATGATTAATTCTTTGCCAATGCGCCGCTCCTCCGCCACAGCTCTGCATGACTGCACCGCCAAGCGCCATTTCAAACACGCCAAGCGAAGCCGCTCAGATACCAAATGCGCCGGGTTGTGCGGCCAACCGAAGCGTCATGAAGCTGTAGTCCACAGGCGCGGTCTTTGCCTGAACACACTCGACCTGCTGCCCACCGCCATACCTTCAGCCTTGCACCATACGTTACAGCAGCAGGTTGAGTGGGTGAAGGTTCTTTAGCGCCTGAGGCAAAGCGGCATGAGCGGAGGGGGGCTGTGCAACCGGGTGCATGGTACCACTACCAATGAGCGTCCTGCCGCCAATGTCCCGTCGCTGCCCGCCGGAGCAATTCGCGCTTTGTTGATTTGCGATTTGCTGAGGCTGCCAATGCCAGGTAAAACGCAAAATGTTGCCGACAGGATTGAAAAAGGTAATGATGACACTCCAGCATTGTGCATTCGCCATACCGCCTGCCCTGCCACCATAGTGCCGTACAAGCAACGCCAAGCGCTGCTGACCTGCCGCCAATGCAAGCCGCCAATGCACGCTCTTCTGTCAATGCTCCTGCGTATTGCAGCAGCCAATGCAATGCACCAGGTCAGCAAACGGAGTGCGCAGATATAAAATGCACCGGCTTGTGCTGCACTCTGCGACCGAACCGGAATGGAGTTTTGTCAGCAGGCGCGGTCTTTGCCTGCGCACACGCGGAATTGCTGCTGCTCTTCAACTTTGCGGCAGCAGTGCGGAGTGTGTGCAGGTTCTTTAGCGACTGCGGACAAAGCGGAATGCAGGTGAGGGCGGCAGTGCAAGCGGGTGCCATGAATTGTAAAAGGTTTGATGACACTCCAATACTCCCCATACCGCTGGGAACCGCCAGGCACTGATGACACGCCCCGTAGGCAAAAAGCGATGCACGCTCTTGCAGTATAGCAGCTGCCAATGCCAGTGTGCTCAGGTCAGCAAGCGAATGCGCGCAGTGTTAAAATGCACCGGATTTTGCTGCCGCCGAATTGCAATGCAGGATGTCGTCTCACGATACGAACTATCGAAGCATCAGACTGCCGGTTACCTCCAGCATGGGTTGCGCTGCCGCCTACCACTGGCGCGACATTTGGCCTTCTCTTCTTGCAAATGGCGTGACATGGAGGCAGTGCAAGCGATGCGGAACGATCTATCGAAGCTCATTCTGCCGGTTAAGGATTCGCTCGATGCAATAGCAGACTCGCAGCCACCTCGCAGCAAAACCGGGTGCCATGAATTGTAAAAGGTTCGATGACACTCCAATACTCCCCATACCGATGGGCACCGCCAAGCGCTGATGTCACGCCAGCATAGTGCATTCGCCATACCGCATGATTTGCCGCCAAATGTGCAGATATGCAACGCCAGGCGCCAGACCAGACGCCAACAAGCGCCAAATGCAGATACGTGCGAATGCGGGCTGGTGCAGGGAATAGCGAAAGCAAAGCTGCGCAAACGGAGCCCTTCAAGGCGGAGTGCGGCGCCTGGCAAGTGCTGAGCTGGCTGAATGGCCTCTTGGGCACATAGTGCCGTGCTTGCGGCGAACATCAGTGAGTTGTAAGCATGGCGCTATGGGCCCTTTGCTCCGACTACTGAAGATTCAGGATAGCAGATATAAAGGTATGGTGACACTCCGGCAAAGCTCTTCAACTGCAGAGCAGCATAGCATTGAGCTGATTTGCTTTTGCACCCGCGGGCGGTAGCACGCCGCTGGCGATTGGCGCGCTCTGCGAATTGGCGCGGCAGTGAGGCAGCGAGGCACGGAGCGTAGCGGAGGGGCGGGGGCAATGCGTTCTTGTCAGCTTTTATGCTTTTATCAATTGAAAAAGAAGCAAGCAAAACGCTGACTCCTTATTCAGAGCAAAATATTTCGATATATTACGTCATGTTATCATGATGAACTGGCCCTTCCTACCGAAAAAGAATCTTTACCTCTATATCTGTTAATTCCGAGTCGCGGACATTGGATAACGGATCAATAACGGAATGGAGAAAAGTATTCCAAGGCATCATAGAGACGACAAACAACGCAGAAAGCAAACCAATAAAAAGAGAGCCATGCTAACCGTTGAACTGCTTCTTAGGTCAATAAAAGAATGGAACGAAGTTCGAAAGGCACATCCAGATGTTAAAGCAGACCTCAGAGAGGCAAACCTCAGTGGGGCAATCCTCAGCGGGGCAGACCTCAGCGGGGCAGACCTCAGTAGCGCAAAACTCAACGAGGCAATCCTCAGCAGGGCAATCCTCAGCCAGGCAATCCTCAGAAAGGCAGACCTCAGTGGGGCAATCCTCAGCGGGGCAGACCTCAGCGGGGCAGACCTCAACGAGGCAATCCTCAGCAGGGCAATCCTCAGCCAGGCAATCCTCAGAGAAGCAATCCTCAGCGGGGCAAACCTCAGCGAGGCAAACCTCAGCAATGCAAACCTCAGCGGGGCAGACCTAAGCGGGGCAGACCTCAGTGTGGCAGACCTCAGCGGGGCAGACCTCAGCGGGGCAGACCTCAGCAGGGCAGACTTCAGCGAGGCAAACCTCAGAAAGGCAGACCTCAGAAAGGCAGACCTCAGAAAGGCAGACCTCAGTGTGGCAGACCTAAGCGGGGCAAACCTCAGCGGGGCAGACCTCAGCGGGGCAGACCTCAGCGGGGCAGACCTCAGCAGGGCAGACTTCAGCGAGGCAGACCTCAGCAGGGCAGACTTCAGCGAGGCAAACCTCAGAAAGGCAGACCTCAGAAAGGCAGACCTCAGTGTGGCAGACCTAAGCGGGGCAAACCTCAGCAATGCAAACCTCAGTGGGGCAATCCTCAGTAAATGCGTTATAAATAAACACGCAATTCGTTCAGGAAAAATATACGGATGCGACAAAGGAGTAAATGGTATTTATTGCTCTGAAACTGACAGCGCAGCATTAATGAAACTAACCCCGCGTGGTAATTCTATGCATAGTTCTAACCCTGAGGCTATCATTGAAAACCTTAAAGGTGCAAGAAAACTTCATAACATAACACTGAGTTTCGCGGGCATTTGCTTATTGATAGGAATCTTAAAACCTAAGGAAATAAAGCTGCCATTATTTTCTGATTTCACCTCTGATCAATCACATTATATTATCCTCGTTGTACTTGCCGTTTTTTTATCAATTGGCATTATGAGCGTTGCTGAGTCTTTTATGAGATCAGCGCTTGAGGGTACCCAATATATCAACAATCAGGATGCAGCAATGAAGGTTGGCCATTTCCCTTGGATGCTTTCGAAATATGAAAATGGATTCTTGCCAAAAGTACAGTCACTCATAATGCGCACCCTACTTATTTTTCATCCGATAGTTTACGTTGTGGTTCTGTATATGCAAACACCCTATGATGTAAAACCATTTTTACCTGTAAATGCAGCCAAAATACTCAATGTTGACCCTACAATGATATGGGGAATTTGGTCGGTATATGTAATTTTACTCGCATTATGTATCAGAATAGGTGTGTTGTCACACAAATTTCAGAAGCCAATTCTATTTGATCCCTTAACAGAAAAAGATAGAAAAACTGATGCTGAAATTCTCAATGAAACATTGTCCAATATAGCGGAACTGCTGAAGGTAAAAACAACTACTGAAACAGCGAAAACAAAGGCTAACCGTCCATAAAATTTTCAATTACAGAAGTAGAAAAGTTTGATATACAAACAAGTATTCTGAAGTTGGTAAAACGGGCCATTTCCCCTTCGGCTGGCTGCAAGCCAAACATGTACAACACGCTTTTAGGTGCATAGTCCGAGTTTACGGAAAGCATCCGCTTGTAACAAGTAGGGCGCTATGTGCCCCTTGCCAGGATTACAGAATACCCACTCAATATAGGCCTCTTTTCCAATTACTATAGTAGCTTAGGTCGTTTATTTTTATAATATTACAGCAACACTTCTTCCCGGAAATCTCAAAATTTTTTCCTTCATGAAAAGATACCTCTTCGCCAATTTTGCTATTCTATTCTTAGAGAGCCGTCTTACTTCCCATGCAGAGCACTTTCAGGGTGATGGCTGTGCCGCTAAGAAAAAAAGCAAAGCTGCTGAACTATCAAAACAGCTGCAGTACGCTGCCTGAAAAAGAGCTAATCCAATAACACAACTATACCTTACATGAAAAAATACATGCACAAGGGGAGCTCATGGATAGTTACCCTCCTCATGTTGTTGATTGCATCTACCGCTCAGACCGTATCGGCGGCAACAACAGCTTGCCCTTCGCAGTATCTGAACGGAGTTGCTCCGGATATTTTAAAAGCCTCGCTTGCAAAAAGTGCCCGTGAATTAGGTTACGATAACTTCGCTGTGATGCACTCCGGGATATCTCGTACTCCTCTCTGGTCTGCTGAACATCTTACTCGTGAAAGTATTTTGGATGCAAGGGAATTGAAAGGACGAGCAGCCTTTCATCCCGAAGGTGAACTTCCTTCCAATGAAAGAGCTGAATTGAGCGATTATGCCCGATCTGGTTTCGATCGCGGGCACATGGCACCAAGCGCCGATATGCCAAACAGAAGCGCACGGCAGCAATGCTTCAGCCTGGCCAACATGATACCCCAGAACCACAAACTAAACACCATTGTATGGGAAGGCATTGAGTCTGCAATAAGAACGCTTGCTCTCAATACCGGCGAACTCTATGTCATTACTGGACCGCTCTACCTGGGAAACAATATCACTCGACTGAATGGCAGGGTTTTGGTTCCAACACATGTTTACAAACTGGTATTTGATCCTAAACAGAACAGGGGTGCTGCATACTATGTTAAAAATGAAGACGCTGAAGAACTGCAGACACTGAGCATCAGCGAATTGGAGAAATTGGCTGGCATTAACTTTTTTCCGAAACTGCCAGCTTCAGTCAAACAGCTGAAACTCGACCTGCCCAAGCCAAAACCTTATCGTTCCAGATCGAATTACTGAGGTATGGCGGAATAATCGAGTATATTAATTCAAAAGAGGCACGATGAAAAAGAAAGCAGCAAATGTCGTCCCATTTGCCAATGAAACAGACTCGCTAAGCATAGGAGAACTGACTGTAGAGAACCGGGTGGATCGCATTTCCCTATACGGAAGCATTGACATCACCCGAGACAAGGAAGGCCTTGCATATGCTGAAACCCTGCAGGCGCTGTTCAACGATATTATTGCCAAGATGAAAGAAGGCGACCTACCGGACAAAATCAGCATCAAACCTGCAGAAAATATTGCCAATCCGTTTGCTGACTAAGGTACCATCGGCGATAACCATCAGAAATGAGAAAAGCTCCCTCTTGCGAAGGAGCTTTTCTTTTCAATACTATCGATCTTTTTACAGCAGTGTCAATCTTACTTGCCTGCTTCTGCTTTCGCTTCAGCCTTTTTTTCAGCTCTTTTCTCTGCGTGCCTTGCTTCGTGTCTTGCTTTCTTGGCTTCGTGTCTTGCCTTTTTTGCCTCGTGTTTTGCTCTGTGTCTTGCTTTCTTCGCCTCATGACGAGCTTTCTTCTCAGCCTTCTTATCAGCTTTGTTCTCTTCTTTGATCTCAGCTTTCTTTTCGGCTTTTGCTTCGATTCTTGCTTCAGTCTTTACTTCTGCCTTTGTGTCAGCGGCGTAAGAAACGCCACCAAAAATTCCGGTCATTGCGAGTGAAACGATAATGCCAGCGATCAGATTCTTTTTCATTTGAGTCAGTATATGGAGTTTATTTAGTTACCTGGAAGACAGATTATTTTGCTTCCTATTACTAATACGCAGGCCGTTGCACTTTCTTTCAAACAATCCTGACCCAGGGTAAAATATTACACACCTGCCAATGCTTATAAAAAAAGCCCCAACTTGCGAAGGGGCTTTTCTGTTAATAATACCGACAGCTTTTATATCATCTACTCCCCATCCTATGCATCACGAGCCATCAATATATATCGGTCTTGTCAAGGAGCGGAAAGCTTACTTTGCTTCAGGTGCTGCTGCTTCAACTTTCTTAGCTGCTTTCTTTGAAACTTTCTTTGCCTTTTTAGCTTTCTTTGCAACTTTCTTCTCTGCCTTTACTTCCGGCTTTGCTTCAGCTTTTGCATCGGCTGCTAGTGCTGCAGGAGCTGCGGCAGCTGCAGGAGCTTTTGCATCTTTTGCTGCTGCTTTGTCAGCTGCGAAAGAAACGCCACCGAAGATTCCGGAGATAGCAAGTGATACGATAACGCCAGCAATAAAATTCTTTTTCATGTGTCTGTTAGTTTATGGTTTGATAATTTTTTTTGGAACAGGCATTCTCCTGTATCCTATTAACTACTACGCACCCGCCTGGCTTTTCTTTCAATAAATCTTCCAGAACCTCAACTATTTTTACCGGTTACAGCAAAAGGCGTAGAATCGCGGATAAAATGCCTACGTCAATAATTGCTTTGCCCTGCACTATTTTTATGGCTGATTGATTATTTATACTTATGATATCGTTTTGCAATTCTGTAAATTTACTTTGTCACGCAATATATACTGAGATGATTTTATTTTAACTATAACGAGGATAAGCCATGAATACAGTAGCAGAAGTTGCTGAAATCGCCAAAGCTCCCCCTGCCGAACTTGAAAGGATGATTGTCGAGCTGAAGGAAAAACTTGCTGACAACCAAAGGGAACTTGCAAGAGTGGATGCAGTAAGCAAAAAGAGCAGTACTCCTACAATGCGCGACATGCTTGTAGATATTTATGCGCTTGATATTGATACCGAGACGAAAAGGGAGATGACCAATACCTGCCTGCGTCTGATCAATATCGATATCATGGAAAAACGCATGAATATTGAACTGACAGAAAACGACGCTGCATTTTTATCCATACTCCAGAAAAAACATCCCAACCTCAACATGCGCGAATTGAAAATCTGCCTTTTTATCAAACTGAACTACGACACCTGTACCATTGCCAACACTACCGGCATCACCACCAGAGGCATGGAATCAATACGATACAGGACACACAAAAAGCTTGGACTTGGCAAGCATGATGCCATAAAGAGCTATCTGAATGAACTTGCACTTTCTTGATAACGAATGCACAACTTAACCACACACACCATGAAAACGACAACAACAAAAGCTGATCTGATTGGAACCGTTGCCCAGAAAACCGGCTTGACCCTCAATGAAAGTGAATCAGCGGTTAACAGCCTCTTTGACAGCATCATTGATTCGCTGAAAACAAGGAAACGCATTGAGATCAGAGGCTTCGGCAGCTTCAATATCCGGCACAAGAACCTGCGCCAGGCACGCAACCCGAGAACGGGGGAAAAGGTGATGGTTGATGAAAAAGAGGTGCCGGTATTCAAGATATCGAAGGAGTTCAAGAGTGCGGTTACTGCGAGCTTGAAAGCTTGAAAGCATGAAGGGAAAAGGAAAGGTCACTCACAGGAATTTGGGGTGACTGCTGGGGGTGGATTTAGCAGTGTATGACACTTCAATTAAAACAGGAGATCGTCGTGTGGGCCAACAGGTAGAAAAAAAAGTGGCGAAGATACCCACTATGCCAAAAACTTACAAAGTCAAAACTGGACAAAATGTATTATTTTGTCCAGTATGATTTAAAGCAAGCATTTTAAACAAACTATTGATTTTTTTGAAGTATAAGTTCTGTTTTGCCGCGCACCGCTCGAGACATGAATTCTCTGGCATGCATTTCATTAGTAATCATGACTACACGATCAGAAACCATGCATGCCTGAAATACTACACGTATATCATCTATATGAGGGTGGGGACTAAGTGGATCAACGAAAAAAATCACTATATCGCAATGGTCTAGCAAAACTGCAGTAGCAATTTCAATATCTCCACCCTTTGGCCCAGAATGATGGCGAACCATTTTCTTGGTAATGTCTCGTGAAGTTGCCGCACACACTTCACGACCAGTTGTTCCAGTCGCCAAGATCGTTCCGAACTGATTTAGTTCGTGTTCATGATCAACAGCAAACTCAACCATTCTATTTTTCATCTCATTATGGGCAATTAGAGCAATCGTCATGGCTTCGAATTTTTTTCGATTGTCTACAAGTTTAACATGGTGATACTCTTCTGATCTCCATATTCTTTCATGAGTTGGATTGTCTAATGGAACTGATATGGTATCTCCTGCTTTTATTTCTAGGCTTAATTTTGGTGGGCAGCTTTGAATGTTTCTGTTCGCATCAAGTTCAGCTTCAGTATAATACCATGACATTACTGACCCTACGTTCATAAGACGTTTTGCGTGCCATTGGTCGCAAAGTCTTGTGAGTGCCAAGTTTTCATTGCGTTGCCAATGAGCGGCATTAGGTGCTAAGAATGGCCAAATAATGCTACACTCGCGCTGACAAATAAGATATGAGAGAATAACGACTCCGCCATCAGTCGTGTTTCTTAGACGTGTCACACCACATGCATTTTTCAACCAATCAGCAACATCGTCAGGAAGGGCGGGAAGATTCAATTTTTCGTTACCAAAAAATAAACGATCATAAGTTCCTCCAGTAAAAAGAAAGTGAAAAGGAAAGTCGTTTATACGATTTGGTTCGCGTTTTGTTTCAAGCTCATATAAACGATTGAAGACTGTTATTAGACGAGAGTTTGCTCTTCGATCGTCTTGACTAGTATCCTGTTTGGTTAGTTCATTACAGTAATAGCAAGACTATCTTTAGCCTTTTGAACAGATGCCAAAATCGCATTAGCACTTTTCGTCCATCTGAATGGCTTTGCGTGTTTTGTGTTATGGACTTTTATAAACCGGTGAATTTCATCTCGCAACTCTTTGACATTACTGAAT
>Ga0214254_1000367_pt1 | contig 14449 bp, 10 predicted proteins | sample TroBogypolimnion_27_FD_153092 | JGI IMG/M metagenome (GOLD analysis project Ga0214254, IMG submission 153092) | Freshwater microbial communities from Trout Bog Lake, WI - 27JUL2009 hypolimnion | ecosystem: Environmental > Aquatic > Freshwater > Lake > Hypolimnion/Profundal zone ... | reverse complement strand
GGTCTGCGGGTCGAAGGCATAATCATAGACCCGTTCCAGAATGGAGGTCTTGGAGAGGACGACCTCGGGATTGCGCATCATGTATTCGAGAAGCGCATATTCCTTGGCTGGCAGCTCAATCTTGACGCCGCCCCGGTGCACCTCATGCTTCAGCAGATCCATCTGCAGGCTGTCCACGGTCAGCACGGCGGGCCTGGTATTTTTCTGATCCCTCCGGATCAGGGCCTGCACCCGGGCCAACAGCTCGCTGAAAGAAAAGGGCTTGACCATATAGTCGTCCCCTCCCCTCTGCAGGCCCTGAATGCGGTCATCGACGGATTGTCTGGCACTGAGGATCAGAACCGGGGTCTGAATGGATTTTTTGCGCATCTGCTCGATTACACTCAGGCCGTCCAGCAGAGGCAGCATGATATCCATGACCGCCACGTCGTATTCTTCCATCAGGGCCAGGCTCAAGCCTTCGGCACCGTCATGGCAGACATCGACATTGAAGCCGGATTCCCGCAGGCCCTTTTCCAGAAAGGAGGCTATTTTCTTATCGTCTTCCACCAGCAAGAGTCTCATATCAACCCCGTTGAATCTCTTCCGGTCTCCCGGCAAAGGACGATGACCGAGCAGTTGCGGCCGGTGCGGCCCATGCCGTTTCGTACGGCCCGCCGGTAGGAAAAATACTCCGGCGAACAGGACGTGCATCGTCCGGATACCGTGATGGCAGCGGCCGCGATCCCGCATTCCTGCAGCTGCCAGCGGGTGATTGCCCAGAAATCGAAATGGCTGTCTCTGACTTGAAACCTGTGGAAGGCTTGCGGCAGTTCGGTCTTATAGTTGACAAACTCCCCGCAGCAGGGCCCAAGCGACGGGCTGACGGCCGCCCGCAGGAAGGCGGGCTCGGTACCGAAACAGTCCCGCATCCGGGCGACGGTCTTGCCTATAATGCCCGCAACACTTCCCCGCCAGCCGCAGTGGATGGCGCCGATGGCCCGATGCACAGGGTCATGGAGCAGGACGGCCTGGCAGTCGGCCTGCTGTATCATAAGCCCGGTCCCGGGACGATCGGTGATCAGGGCGTCAACGCCGTCTATCTCGTCCTCTCCGCCTGTTTCACCGGCATAGCGATACACGGCGTCGCCGTGGACCTGACGGGCGGAGAGGAGCCGGTCCGTCTGCAGGAACTGTTTGATCAGTTCCCTGTTCTTTCTGACCACTGCATCCTCATCCCCCACACCGAAACTGACATTCCGGCTGAAAAATGGTTCCCGGCCCGCCCCGCCATGCCGGTTAAAAAAGGCATGGGCGCAGCCGGGGGTATTGAAGTCGGCCAGTATCTGCTTATCGTCTGCTCTGTTCATCCGTATATTTCAACCATAGAACCCCCGATGGCCTCGTTCGTCATACATCCACCCCATCCGCCCGAATGCGGACGGCAACACACAATCGCTTCACCCAATAATAAAACGACATGAAAAAAAAGCAAATCCCCATCGTCATGGCCGTGTTCGGCACCACATCGCGGGCACGGGAGACCTACGGGGACATCGACATGCGGGTCCGGGAGGCCTTTGCCGGGCATGAGATCCACTGGGCCTGCTCTTCGCGAATAATCAAGGGGCTGATGCAGACAAGACGGGATCAGGCAATCAGGGACCCTCAGGAAGTCCTGCGCGAGCTGCATTCCCAAGGATATGAATGGGCCGTGGTTCAGTCCGTCCATCTCACCTGCGGCCATGAATTCGACAGGCTCCTCCAGGAGACCCGCGAGGAGGCCATACGGACTTCCATGGGCATGCCGCTGCTCACCGCACCGGACGACCATCGGCGCACGGCCCTCTGCCTGGAACCGATGATCGGCAGACATCCGGACAAGGCCGTTCTCCTGGTCGGCCACGGCACGGATCATCCATCATGGACGGCCTACCCGGCCTTCCAGCAGACACTGAGAAGGATGTACGGCGACAGGATCTTTGTGGGCACGGTGGAAAAATATCCGCCATCGGATGGGCTGGTTGCCGAGATATCCGCGGCAGGCTTCAGAGAGGTCCTGCTGATCCCTTTTCTGCTGGTCGCGGGCAATCATTACCATCATGACCTGATGAGCACGGAGGGCACGTCCTGGAGTTTCCGGCTTAAAGAGGCGGGAATCTCCTTCGAGGTGGTCCCCGACGGCATTGGCCGTCTGGCCTGCATCAGCGAGATCTTCTGCGATCACATACGGGAGGCCCTGGAGGTGATCCCCTTCTAGAAGGATTCCAGACGAACACTGGCCACTCCCCCGCACGCAGGCCGCCCGGGATCAGGGACGGTAGGCATAGTGTTTGTTTTTTCTATCAAGCATCTGCGCAACCTTAAAGCCGTCATGCTTCCTGTTGAAACGCTCATAGCCCTGCTGCTCGCAGTCCGGACAGCAGTTGAAGGGAAGCTCGATCCCCAGGCAGGCCCCTGTCCGGCGGGTTTGGGACTGGATGATCCTGATCCCGGAGCAGGAATCGCAATCTTTGAGCTCCTCCCGCTGCTTTTCCGTGATATTCTCAGTGTCATAATAAATATCGCGTTCCCGGACAAAATAGCGGCCCTCCCTGTCGGCGCCCCCCTGTTTCGGTGAGAAATAGACATCGGTCATCTGCTGGCACAACCGTTTTATATAATTCATCGTATCCGGCTGTTCCCGGATCAGCTCAGGATTAAAATCCGGTTCCAGGACCGCTGAATAATCACATCCCGCCATGGCCAGGCAGATGCCGAGATTGACATAGGGCAGAGCCCCCTTAATGGCATAGCCGCCCTCAAGCACGGCAATATCCGGTTTCAGCATCTCGTTGAGCCGGGCGTAACCCTGGGCCGAGAAACACATATTGGTAATGGGATCGGAATAATGATTGTCCTGACCGGCTGAATTGACAATCAGCTCAGGCTTGAAATCCGCCAGGATCGGCAGCACCACATGTTCCAGGGCGTGGAGATAACCCTCGTCCGAGGTATTCGGCGGCAGGGGAATATTGACAGTCCTGCCCGCTGCCATGGGGCCGCCGTTCTCCTCGGGAAAACCAGTGCCTGGATACAGGGTGCGCCCGTCCTGATGCATGGAAATAAAAAGAACATCGGGATCATGCCAGTAGACATCCTGGGTGCCGTCCCCGTGATGGCAGTCCGTGTCGACAATGGCGATACGCTTCTGCCCGTAATGTTCCCGGATCCATTCAATCATCACGGCCTCGATATTGACATTGCAGAAGCCCCGGTTGCCTTGAACCACCTTCATCGCATGATGGCCGGGAGGACGGACCAGGGCAAAGGCGCGCCGGGTCTCTTTTTCCATCACCAGCCTGGCGGCCTGGATGGCTCCTCCCGCCGAAATCCGGTGCGATTCCGTAGCAATCGCATCCACGGACGGAAAACAGAAATGGGTCCGCAGTATATCCTGATCCGTGGCCCTCAAGGGACGGTGCTCAGTAATTCCCTGGATATCAAACAGCCCCTCTTCCCGGAACTGATCCTGCGTGTACAACAGGCGCTCCTCCCGTTCGGGATGGGTTTCGGAAATGGCCCAGTCATAGGCAGGGAAAAAGATAACTCCAAGAGATGATTTTGCTTTCAACATGGGATGACCTCTGGGTTCGAAGAATATTCGCTGGAATCGGTTCACCGCATTGCGGTTACGGCCTGCTGTTGACTCGGATACCGGTATTCCCGGTGTCAATATGAGCAATGACCGCCGGTTGCACCTGGGACACCACCCGGATATTTCTGCCGGCCGTATAAAAATCCTCCACAACATTGAACGAATCCGCCTGGGTTATCTGGACCTCGTCAGCAGAGATGGACACGCCCGCCTGCTCCAGATCGTCGATCAGAAGAGATCTGGCCTCGCTGGTGGCTGCTTCCAGGTCATAGTTTCTCGGAACTGAACGGTAAATTGCAAGCCGCGGAACCGAGAGCATACCTTTGACGGTATCCGCCGTCAGATCCAGATACGAGGTCGAGCGGGTCAGGGCGGCACCGATGGCGTTGGCGACTTCATAGAGGGGAGGAACAACAACCTCCATCCCCAGCCTGGTCTGCAGAAGCTCCTTGAAGACTGCGGCGGGGCCACCGATCATGATCAGCCGGGTGGGGAAAATGGGCCTGTCCTCCAGAATCTCATGGATGGTATAGACCGGCCTGGAATTCACCAGGGCAATCAGATCCTCGATCTTGGCGCTTATGGCATTAATAGCCACATCCATAGCCTTGGAGGCCAGTTGCATCCCTGTCATGCCATGGGCAACGGCCAGCGCCTCCACTCCTTCGACAGAACGCTGCTCATCGCCAAAGGCTGCCAGCTTCAGGACATTGAAGGCATCCATCAGGGTCGGCGAAAAGCCGCCCCTGGCCATACAAGGGCCAATTCGTTTCGGCCCCACCAGAACCTGATCCTGCTCAACCTGAAGCAGGGAGTCGCCGCCGATGCCGATGGATTCAACATGCATAGCCCGGACAAGGGTTGGGCGGCCCTCTATGGAGATGCCCTCCCGCTCCAGAAGTGGCTGGCCTCCGGCGAAAATGGCGACATCCGTGGTCGTGCCGCCGATGTCGAGAATCAGGGCATCGGAGCTGGTTCTGGTGATGGCCAGAATCCCCATGACCGAAGCGGCCGGGCCGGAAAAAATGGACTGGACCGGAGTTTCCAAGGCCCGCGACATCGGCATGGTGCCGCCGTCGGCCTTCAGGATGTTGACCTCGGCCTGTATATTAAACCCCCGCAGACTCTCCATCAATGCCGTCGAGAAGGTGTGGAAATTCCGCCACACTGCCGAGTTGTAATAAGCCGTGTGGATCCTCCGTCCGAAATTCAGCTGGCCGGAAATCAGATGGCCGGAGGAGATGAAATCGGCCCGCTCCTGCAGGTATCCCCTGATTGTGTTTTCGAATACGGGATTGCGCGGCGAAAATTTGGCCACCACAGCAAAGGTCTTGACCCCTTTCTCAAAGCAGTCTGTGAAGGCCGCCTGCAGCGCCTCGAGATCCAGCGGCGCGGTCTCCGTTCCCAGGTGATCGAGCGAGCCCGGTATGAGATGGTAATGATCCCCGACCCGGTAGGTCTCGGGCGCGATCCCCGGACCGCCTACCACCAGGACTCCCACCGGATCGATATTGCCGGTCACTATGGCGTTGGTGTTCAGGGTCGTGCTGAGGTTGAGCGTTCTGACGGCCTTCGGATCCTGATTCAAAAGGATGGAGTTTAAAACCTGACTGATGGATTCCAGCAGATTATCGTACAGCGTCGGGGCCTTGGCGGCGGCGATGAGCCGTTCTCCATCGATGAGCACACCATCCGTGTGTGTGCCACCGATATCAATACCTATGCGCATAACTAAATCCTTCCCATAATAAGATTAAGTGGCGGTATTCAAGCTCGTGCGGTCTATTCCTCTATAATAATGTGTTTGAATTCCGGGTACCGGGCAAGAAAGACTTTTTTCCGTCTGCGAGAAACCGTTCAAAATCCCGATCCCTTTCGGTCAGTTCCTGCCGGAACTCCGGTCTGAAGACAGCGCAGAAGGCCTGCATCTCTGTCCTGTCTTCACTGCAAACGGTCACACGGCAGCGGTTATACATTTTCTGCTCAAACCTGTCCAGCCTTCCGGGGCGACATCATGATAGCCTTCGACCAGATTGGCCCTTGCTTGGCATACTAACAGGGTACTGCTCATTTTTAACGGCCAACCGGCAATAGCCGGTCGAGATGGCGCGGGTATGGAAGAGCGGCCGTCCAACAACCGCAAACAGGATGTCCTCGCACATCAGCGAACCGTAGGCAAAGAGATTCTCCATGATCTCATGATACGAAACAGGAAAGAGTTTCCCTCCTACGGTCTGTCAGAACATTTCCCGGCATAAGGCGTTCTACACTCCAGGAAGAGATGCAGCAGGTCAAGAGGGTTGAAAGCGTGTTTCCGGTCAGTCTTTCCGGGGCGATCCTAACCGGCAGAGGTTGCCCGAATGTACGGCAGGACAGCAAACAGAAACACACGTCTTCCTATCAATATCTTCATTGTATACCAGGGAAGCAGGCCGATTGCATCAAGAAAAATGCCTTCCGGGATGTGGAGCCGCGAGAGACTCGTTTCGCACCCCGGAATTCCCGAGCAGGCCGCATGCAGGAAGGGCTATTTCAGACCGGCAAAGATCTTAGCCAGATTGTTGTCGATGACATAGATGCAGATCTCGCGGGCTCCCTGCCTGGAGTAGCGGTATTTTTCCCACAGGTTTTTCATCAGGAATGTCACGTCATCACGGATTTTTTTATCGTAGGTCTTGAAGGATTCCTCGTCGAAATCCTTCACCGCCCTGCGGAAATTCTCATTTTCCAGAAATGGCTCCAGGACCTTTTCCTTCAGATTGTACTCGTACCGGTCATGCAGTTGTTCATAGAGGGTGGTCTTGGTGATGGGGAGGTTGTCCCGCAGCATTTCCTGAGTCAGAGCACTGGTTGTATAGGATTTCTGCACATCGGCCCTGAACCTGGCGGCATCCTTCAAACTGGTCAGCAGTCTCGCCTCTATGCGCTTAAAATATTCCTCTGTTATTTCAATATATTCTCCAGTATATTTACAGAATTCGACTGTTCCGGGCTCAAAGTTCACCGCAAACATATAGTTTTGAATCTCTCGAGCGATCTGCTCCTCGTTATAATAGTAGAGCGACTCCTTGACCTCCTGGAGGACCGAATAATTATACATTTTCAGCACAGAATCGAGGAACCCGAGGGGCAGGATATTGCGATCCTGCTTGCAGTATTTCTTAAAGAACTTGATCAGCATGGACATATCAATGAGCTTATCGTCCTGCTTGTAACTGGAATAAAATTCGTTGAACATCCGGATGGAATCGCGTCCCGACAGTCCCTTCCAGCCGTCCTTTTCGGATTCGGCGATGATCTTCTGCCGCCGTTTTGCGGTGAAACTTTTCAGGTCCTCCTCCAGAAGCCATTTGGGGATGAAGCCGGTGTAGATCTCCATCTTCAGAAGCTGCAGGTTCTGATCGCAAAAAAGCTCGTATTTTTCAGGATTTCCTATCCACTCCAGCATGGAATCCGATTTGGTATGCAGGCGGGTGGCAATGATGGTCCGGGCAAAATTATGCAGGACCCTGGGCAGAAAGCTCTCTTCGATGTGCCGGCCGAAGATCTCCCGGTAGATCTCAACCTCTGTTTTGAGATCGAGTATATAGGGGACGTTGATGTATTCGATCCGGTCGGAGAAGGCCTGCAGATCCTTAAAGAGTTTCTTATCCTCGGGGTTCATCAGCGCAAAGAGCAGGGAGTTGACGTTTTCCTCAATGTCCTCCACCTTATGTACCCCGTCGCTGATGATATTGTGCAGCTCCATCAGCCGTTCCGTATTATGGGATTTTATATCCATCAGCGCATAGATGCCGTTGTTGGTCTTGGCATAGCGGGAATAGAGATAATTGACCTGATTGGAATCGACAAAGAGGGTGTCCAGGGAACGCTGTATCATCTCATTGCGCATCACAACCTGCTGCAGGGGCTTATCGCCGGGGCTGAAGACTGAAATCCCCTCGCCAATCCTCCTGTTGATGAGATAGGGACGGGCAAAGGCCAGTTCCAGAACCTTGGCAGGATCGTTGTACTTGCGCATCAGCGTCTGATAAAGCGATGTGCAGATGGTGCAGGGGGAGTCCTGGAAGACCCACTCATATTTTTTATCCGTGAACAGCTTCCATTTGAACTCTTCATTTTCCAGGATATCATCGAAAAACTGCCGTCTGGCCTTTTTCGGTATCAACAGGATAGGGTGATCGTGGCTGGGGCAGGGCACCTCGAAATAGCTGCCGAGATCTCCCTCCTTATCGCAGGCACAGCGCATCTCCTTGGCCAGATCCGTTTTCCCGTCGTTTTCCAGGACCCAGGCAAGTTTATCGGTGAGGGAATTCAACGAATGAACACCTCCCACCAGATGGTCGCGCTTCAGGCGCCAGACGATTTCATACCGGGCGCCTTCGGGCGTATTGGCATACTCTTCAAATTTCCTCAGAAGATTATTGAGAAAGGTTGATTTACCGCTGCCGTGCGGCCCCTCGAAGATATAGATTTTATTCTGCTGGGCCCCGAAGGAAAGCGAGTCGACATGGGCCACCAGTCTGTTGGCAAAGAGCCGGTCGGCAAAAAACGGGCGGTCCGAACCCTCGACAAACAGGCGGCTGCAATCATAGTTCAGATAATGAATGGACTCGGGGTCATCGAGATACTCATCCATGTCAGCGCTGACATAGGTCTTGATCATGTCGGAATAGACCTGATAGACGCTTCTGACAACCCGATGGGGATGAGCGACAAGCTCCTGTATGAATTCAGAGAAGGAAAGTGTCGGCTGCTGTTCCCAGCCGATATCCTCCTGGCTGAGATTCTCCATGGCTTTTATCAAATCCCGCATTTTCGCTGGCTCCCTCTTTATGGCTTCGTTGCTCTTCAGGGCAGTCTTCAATCAAGAATCTTACGACTCAGCTTTCTGTCCTTCATTCTGTACCGGACCCTTTGCCAGGCGATTTCCCGATTGGAATCCCCCGGATTATCCGCATCCTCGGGCTGGGTCAAAAGCCCCTGAGGCACAACCTCCGAGGTATCCAGGTAGACCTGACCTCCCCAGAGATATTCAATGCCCAGTAAGGCCCCTTTGATATAATCCTGGACCAGAGGCTTCCCCTCGAAGACATGGTTCAGCTGGAGAGTATTGTCCGTCAGTACCTGCAACTGAATAGAGGGAGGATGATACAGGGATTCGAGAACCATATCTTTGTAGTCCCGTGCCTTTCTGCTCTTCACATAGTACTGCCAGGCCATCCGTTCCTTATTGAGCCGTTTTCCGGCCACAAAGAGCTTATGGAGATCGACAAAGTCCTGATCGATGAAAGTGTTGACAAACATCGAATCGGCAAGGTTTTCCCGGACCGAAAAGATGAAATCCCGTCCCTTTTCAATATTGGTGTCATACTTCCGGCGGCTTTCCTTGTCCTTCAACATCATGAAGTCCATGGATATCCGCCCTTTGTTCGCCTTCTCTTCCAGATAGGAAAAGAGCCGCATCCCGAGCGCGTAGGGGTTCAGGCCGACCCTCGGCATGGAAGTGACCTTGGCGTTGACAATGGCGAAATCCACCTCATGGCCGCGGATGCGGTCATCCTGAAGAAAGAGGGTCTCGTGCCAATAGCTGGCCCAGCCCTCATTGAGGATTTTCGTCCGGATCTGGGGCTGGAAATACAGCGACGTCGACCGGACCACTTCCATCACCGTCAGCATCCACTGGTTTTCCTCCCGGTTCAGAAACTCCGAATGCTCCATCATGAACTGGAAGATATCCAGCCGTTCGGAGGGTTTTTCATTATTTTTCTTCTTTTCATAGCGGGATTCGAACTCTGAATACCGGCTTTTGACATCCTCCAGAAAAAGAAATTCGCCCTCTTGCGGCTGCTTGCGGACGATGGCATTATACTTCTCCAGTTCCTTGATGTATTCCACGGTGGAGACCTTCTTCTCATCCTGCAGAAAGGTGTCGAAGAAGAAATCCAGCCGGGAGAGCTGATTGTCTGCTGCCCCCCGCGCATAAGGCGACAGCAGGGAGAAATATCCGACCAGATTATCGATTGCCCGTGAGAATTCGATGACATAGTCGACCCAGCGGCCCTTCTCCGACCTCAGTTTGGCAATCAGCCGTTTATCGGAAAGAGCGCGGCTGGCGAAATCATAATCCCAGGTATGGCGGAAGAAGAGATTGTTCTGGAAAAAATCGATATGGCCGATGACATGATAAAAGATCATCACGTTAAGCCAGTCGGGATTGTTGTCGTTATAGAACGAGATGGCAGGCCGGGTGTTAATCACCGTTTCATAAGGGTTGGAGGGATAGAGTTCGTAACGCCCGCTCTCTTTGAGGACCTCCACATCCTGCACCCAATAATCATAGAGGGTGGGAATCATGACCTTCGGCGACAACTCAAGCATATCGCGATTTGTGACGATGTACTCCAGGCTCTCATTCTGGAAGCGAAGCCCGGCGTCCCGCGCCCGCTCTTTACATCCTTCCATGATTTTCTTGGCATGCTGGCTGATCAATTCCATTTCAAATACGAACCTCCGGATGGTGTACGCATAGCCTGTTTCTCACCTGTTTATAGGAAAGTCCCTGCTAAGGACTGGCCCTGCCATGCCGGACAGAGAAGCTCTGTCACGATATCAGCTTCTTGATCCCCTCGATCAGACGCCCTTCCTCGCTGTCCTTGGACATCACGTCAAGACGAAGAAGATGCCGCATCGATTCCAGCAGTCCCGATCCTTTGACGTATTTTTCAACCTCGCTGCTGCCGCTGACCCCATAGCCGTTTTCAGCAATGGTGATGCCGACCCGATTCGCATAGGTGAGCATTTTCTCCAGTTCCGGCAGGGTCTCCTTGCCGGTCGTATCCCAGTCGTCGCCATCGGTGCCGTGAAAGATGTAGATATTGTAATCACGGTCAAGATTCTCAGTCTCCACAATCTTGTTGACCAGCTTGTAGGCCGCCGCCACCTGTGTTCCTCCCGCCACCCGCAGGTTGTAATAGGTGTGAAAATCCTCCACCTCCTTGGCATCGGTATCATGCAGAATAAACCGGGTCTTGACCTGGTTCTGATACTGATAGGTGAGCCAGGAGTAGATCAGCACATGCTGGGCCACCACGAGTTCCGTCGGCTTGCCGCTCATAGAGCCCGAATAATCCCGGACAAAGAAGACCACGGCCTGGGATTCGAAGTCCTTTTCCTTAGAGAGTATACGATAGACCCGGTCTTTAGGGGAAATCAGCAGGTTGTAGGAATCTACGGCGACGCCGGCCTGCACCCGTCCCAGGCCGATATTTGTCTGCAGGATACGCCTGATGGTCGCCTTTTTATCAAGAATCTGTCCGAACCCTCGATTTTTGTCCGTGAGATCATAGGTATATCGGGTAAGCGATCGTTTCTTTCCCTTATCCTTCAGGTTGGGCAACTGAAACTGCTCGGTGAGAATCCGCCCCATTTCATAGGCGTCGGATTCAATTTCGTGCCCTTCGCCGCCTCCCTGGCCGGCACCGCCCTGGCCTCCTTTTTCCTCCCGGACCGGCTGTTCTCCGATGACCTCGCCTTCCTCGCCTTCGCCCGAACCGCCTTCGCCCTCGCCTTCTCCGCTTCCGCCTTCCTCACCGGCCTGAACCTGGCCGTGATAGAGCTTTTCCTCCACCGTGGTGGGGACCACCACCACCTTGTCATCGCCGTGGCGGCCCGGCTTGATCATCTTGCCGATCCGGATCTTGCGGGGAAATCCGTCTTCCTCGCGCTGCCGGTCCCGCTCCAGCAGCTCATCTAAGGAATGGGTAGGAGCCAACGACAGAACGGCGGGACGCAGAGGCTCCTCCAGCATGGCACGATCCGTATATGCATAGATGCCGGCAGGCCGGAAATGCCCTTGGAGCCATTGATGTTCAAGTCCGTTCTGCTGCCTTGCCATATCCAGCTCAAACCGTATGAGCCGCTCCTGCTCAGGCGTCAGTCCCTTCTCCTTCAGGCTGCGATAAAGATCCAGCAGTTTCTGCATCATGGCAACGATTCTCAAAGTTCAGGATTATTCTCTCGCTTGCGCCCAGGCCCGGCCTTTCAGACCGTGGTTAGTTCTCGTCCACCTGGGTACAGAAATACTCGATGGTCTTCTGCGCGCAGGTGGTGCAGTATCCCAGTTTGTTCAGCATGGTCTCGATCATCCTGTCGTACAGCTTCTGATTCTCTTCATTGGTCCGGTTGGCAAGCGCCCCGATCAGGCTCCCGGCTCCGGCAATATCTGACTTGAGACGGACATCGGTCACGGCCTTGACCAGTTCCAGATTGTCCATGAAGTCGTAGTCGGGATCGACCGACATCTTCTGGCCGTAGATCTTGCGGATGGAGGTACGGAACGATTCTTTCTGCTCCCTGGTCTTGAGTCCCAGGCGATCCTCGATGGAATCGATATAGCGCTCGTCGATCTTTAAGGCCAGCAGTTCGCCGGTCTGGGGATTCTTGTATTTCCACATCTTGTCGGCGCCGAGATTCTCCGCGTCGATACCGATGATCATATTGACATAGTGCATCACATCCTTGCGGATGGCCAGCGGCTCGTCCATATAGGCGTTGAACATCTCCGTCATGATCCGTTCCCGGTAGAGTCCCTTGGAGGTCCGCAGATCATCCAGGAATTTGGCGCGGTCATTGACCTCGGAGACATAATCCAGGACCACCCGCTCAAGCGAGCGGAAGACGTCATAGGCGAACATGCACCGGCCCTCGTTGGTGGCCGAATTCTCAAGCATCAGCTGCATGGAGCGCCCGAGATTCCTCTGGCCGAGGCCTTTCTGGCCGAAACGCTTGGTGATATCGGGATCCTGATTCAGCGAATCGATGACCTCTGAAAGGGTTTTTATACTCTTTTCGCCTGCAACCTCGCCTGCCGCCAGCTTCATGGTCTCGATGGGGGTCAGCTTCTCGGACCGGGGAAGCCTGGTCAGGGTGGCCGCCACCGAGGCTGCATAGTTCAGATTCGGATCCTGATGCATGGTATCCCCGGTGAGCGTGGTTTTAGACTCGTTGCCGATGGCATAGGCCGTCAGCTGCTTCTGCAGTTTGTAGTTGGTATTATGCGATACATAGCAGATACGGCAGCGGTCGACGATGGGCGCCTCCTCCTTCTCCGCCAGGAAACGGTTGAACTCGGAGTTATTGCTGGTGGCGATGATCAAGGTGTCGATGGGCCATTTATAGCCGTCGATCTCGATGGTCCTGTTCTGGATGATGCCCAGATAGACCTGCACCAGGTCCTTCTTGTTCTTGTAGATCTCATCGCTGAAGTGGATTCCGCCTCCGGCAACCCGCGCCAGGGCGCCCCGGCGCAGGTCGAAACGGTAGGGGTTGTTGGTGTCGGTAATATGCAGCAGCCTCTGGATGGATTCTTCGCCCAGGAGGTCGACCGCCGACGAGGTGATCTTATCCTTGGCCGGATATTTGCCCGTCACGGTACCCAGGCTCTCGATCAGAGGCACCGGCACGATCTCGATAAACTTCAGCATCTCCTCGAGATCCCCGTCGGCCGCATTGCGGATATCATTCCAGATATAGGCCGAGCAGGCGGCAAGCGGGCGGTAATTCTCATACCATTTTTCCAGTTCCTTGTCGGAAAGACGATATTTTTTCGCCAGATAGTCCTTGGACTGGCCCACGCTTTCCTGAGCGTTCATCGCCAGGATCATCGGGTCCTCGTAGGTCTGGGACTCGGCGGTCTTGATGTGACCGTAGTTGCCGATCTTATCCAGATTGACGAACCGGAAGGTGTATTTTCTATTCTGGGGCAGGCTCAGGAAATTCCGGTACATGGAGCACAGGTATTCCACCAGGAAGGTCTTGCCGTTGCCGGGCTCGCCGACCAGAACAAAGGCCATCTCCTTGGAGGAACCGCCCTCGGAGGCATCCTTGACGAAAGAGACAAAGGAGTTGATCTCATCATACATGCCGATGATGTGCTTTTTCCCTTCCCTGAAGATCTTGAAATCGAAGGTTGTCTTGCCGTTGACCATCACCTTGTCGATATCCTTTTCAAGGATCATCCTGGTCACGCTCTGAAAAGCGTTTTCAAAAGCGCGCTCACCCTTCTTAACTTCCGTAATATGCTGATGAAGTGTCGTATTTTTACCCTGTACCATCATGCCCTCCTCCAGAAGGTGAATTGAGTTCTTCATCCTGATTTTTTTATTATCGTCACAATTACACTCCGAATTCAAGCCCTGATTGGCCTGCCGCCAAACAATTTCGCCTCTCTATTTATTCGGATTTTCTCTATCCCTCAGGTTTTTCGTTCAATGTGCCTGCTGTTGCGCCTTAGAAATTAATAGTAATCATTTGCAAATAAATGTCCTGTAAAAGTCGCATATACCCGGTAACAATTCCGGTCAATCAGAAGGTTGGGCCGCAGAAAGGAAGAAGTACCTGCCGCCGCCCCCCCCTGATACAGAAGTTTGCGGCCGGAGGGCTGAAGGGAACTGTATTTTTTTGCTAGAAACGTTTTGAGCCTCGGGCGTAATCCGAGAGGGGAACTTCCCGTCTCTTTTCCGCCCTCATGCACCAGGGGAAGGATCGGACACGGGAACCTTCCATTCGGTATCGAAGCCCAGCCCCTCCAGAATGGCTATGCCCCTCTCCATATTGATCCCGATGGAGTCAAGGCCATGGGAATCGTCGCCGGGAACGACGGCAATCCCGAGATCTAAGGCCTGCCTGAGGATCGACTCGGTGATATAGGGTTCCTGCGCCCCCTTGAGAAGCGCCCGGAGATTAAAATCCATGATGAGGCCAAGGTCCCTGATACGCTCCAGGTTTCTACGGACACGACGGGCGATCTCGGGTTTTACGAGCCGTTGCCGG
>Ga0214254_1000328_pt1 | contig 15657 bp, 18 predicted proteins | sample TroBogypolimnion_27_FD_153092 | JGI IMG/M metagenome (GOLD analysis project Ga0214254, IMG submission 153092) | Freshwater microbial communities from Trout Bog Lake, WI - 27JUL2009 hypolimnion | ecosystem: Environmental > Aquatic > Freshwater > Lake > Hypolimnion/Profundal zone ... | reverse complement strand
CTACCACTCGCTGAACACCGGTCTGGGCAAACTTGAAATCAACGAAGCGGCGATTGCCGCCGACCTCGACGCCTCCTGGGAAGTGCTGGCCGAGCCGATCCAGACCGTGATGCGCCGCTTCGGCCTGCCCCAGCCCTATGAGCAGTTGAAGAAGTTCACGCGCGGCGAGCCGATGACGCGTGAGCTGATGCAGGGCTTCATCGCCAAGCTGGAAATTCCGGCAGCGGAAAAGCAGCGCCTGCTGGCGATGACGCCCGCGAGCTACACCGGCAAGGCGGCTGAACTCGCACGGCGCGCATGAACATGTGTTCACCACTCTGATGGCGACCAAGTCGACCATCTTCAAGGCCAGTGTCCAGATCGCCGACATCGATCATGCCTATTACGCCGACCACGCGCTGACGCTCGCGCGCCATCCGAGCGAGACCGACGAGCGCATGATGATGCGCCTGTGCGCGCTGGCCTTGCAGGCGCACAAGCTGCAATCGGTATGCGGCGGCGACGGCGTGCTGAGCTTCGGCGCGGGCTTGAGCGATCCGGATGAACCGGACGTCTACCTGCGCGACTTCACCGGACTCACGCGCCTGTGGATCGAGGTCGGTCAGCCCGAAGACAAGCCGCTGCTCAAGGCCTGTGGCCGCGCCGACGAGGTCGTGCTCTACAGCTTCAGCCAGTCGGCCGAGATCTGGTGGCGCAGCATGGAAGCCAAGCTCGCGCGCGCGCAGAACCTCAGCGTGTGGCGCGTCCCTACGAGCGCCTCGCAGGCGCTCATCCCGATGGCCCAGCGCAACATGCAGTTGCAGGCCACGATCCAGGAAGGTGTGTTGATGCTGGGCGACGGCAGCCACAACGTGGACCTGGAGCCGGTTCGCTGGAAATAGCCGCAGCGGCTCGAACGGTGCTATTCTTGCAGCATGAAACTGATCCTGAAATGGCTGCTTAGCGCGAGCGCGCTACTGGCAGTCGCCTACCTCTACGACGGTGTGGCGGTGCAGAGTTTTCGCTCGGCGTTGATCGCGGCAATGGTCATCGGACTGTTCAACATGGTGTTGCGTCCAGTGCTCGTGCTGCTGACCTTGCCGGTCACGATCGTCACACTCGGGCTATTCCTGTTTGTCATCAACGCCCTGATGTTCTGGGCCGCCTCCGGCGTGCTCGGCGGGTTTTATGTACGCGGTTTTGGCGCCGCGTTGCTGGGCTCGCTGATCTACTCTGGCTTTGGCATCGTCATCGATTCAACGCTCGAGCGCCTGTTCTTTCACGAGTGATTCCACCTGCCGCCGGCGCGTGTCGATGATGGACGCATCAATGTGGTCGGCCGCGGCCGTATTGCTGCGCGCCTGGCGCAACAATTCTTGCGCCGCCTTGAAACGCTCCAGCGCTGCCGGGTAATCGAGCCGCGCCATCTGGGCCTCGGCGTCGGAGCGAATGGCACGCAGCGTCTGGCCCTGTGCCGCGCAGGCGCTCGAGAGCAACTGCCACGCCTGCGCATCCTGCGGATGCGCAAGGACCCAGACCTGCAGGCGCTGCGCCACATCGCTGAGCTGGGCCGGCTGTGCGCCCTGCATGACGAACTGCGCGCTCAGGAACAACTCGGGCCGCCGCTGCGGCCCGACACTGCCCGCATCACCCGCAAACCCGGCACCACCGGCCTTCATCAAGGCCGCAGCGCGCACCGCATCATCTGACGCCAGAGCCACTTCCAGCGCCAGCAGGCGCACCAGGCGCGCTGCCGCCGCATCGGCCTGCGCGAGCGGCGTCAAGCGAGTCAGCAAGTCCCTGGCCATGCCGAAATCACGCAAACGGCTGGCGGCCAGCGCTGCGCCATACAGAATGCCGGCTTGGCGCGCTGGCGGCAGTGTGGCCAGCTGGACCCCCTGCGCCTCGACCGCAATGGAATGCAGCGCGTCAACGCCAGGATTGGACAGCACGCGCGCGCGCGCGCTGATCATGGCGTGCTCGGCGCTCAGCCGCGCGCTGGCGGGTGTTGCCGCGATCAATGGCTGGCGCGACTGCATGTCGGCGATGCGCTCGGTGGTCAGGGGGTGGCTGCGCAGGTAAGGATAGGCGCCGTTGTCATTGAGACGCGAGGCCTGTTGCAACTTGTCGAACATCGACACAAAACCGTGCGGGTCAAAGCCGGCCTCGGTCATGACGCCGAAGCCCACGCGGTCGGCCTCGCGCTCCATGTCGCGCGAGAAATTGAGCTGGGTCTGGGCTGCAAGCGCTTGCCCGCCGACGATCATGGCGCTGCCCGCATCGGGGCTGCGGCTGGCGGCCAGAATCCCGAGAATCATCGCGCCGATCATCCACGGCGTCTGCTGGCCCTGTTTGGCGATCAGGCGCGAAATGTGTCGCTGCGTGACATGGCTCAGTTCGTGCCCCAGGACCGAAGCCAGTTCATCGCGGCTGGCGACGACGGCAACCAATCCCAGATGGACGCCAAGATAGCCGCCCGGCAGGGCGAACGCATTGACCGTGCGGTCCCGCACGAGCATGACCTCCCAGGCAAACCGTTCCTCGAGTTCGCGCGACAGGTCGCCACGGGCGCGCGCGGACGCCAGCAGCGGCTGCCAGATGCCTTGCACGTATTCGGCCAGCACCGGGTCATCGATGTAGTCCGGATCCCGGTAGATTTCGCGCGCAATGCGGTCGCCGATCCGACGCTCGGCACTGCTGGTCATCTCGCTGCCGTCACCCAGGGTGGGCAGTTGCAGGCCGGTGGGCCGAGTGGAGCTCGCCGTGTCCATCGCCGGTGCCTGCGCCTGCGACGGCGCCAGTCCGGTAAGACTCAGCGTCGACACCAGCGCGGCGAGACGGATTTTTCGAAACAGGGACAGCGACCGGTTTGATCGAAGGTGAGGATTCAAAGCAGTTTCCGACGGGGGGCGTTCAGGCGCCGCAAGTAAAGTTGAGAAGACATGGCATGGTCGTATGATGCCGGCTCACTATAAACGTTATGTAAATTTTGCAATTCCATACAAATTTTCACGCCGATGGATCACGCCATGAACACACTCACCCATTTTGACGCGCAGGGCCAGGCCCACATGGTGGACGTGGCGGCCAAACCCAGCACGCATCGCGTCGGCATCGCCCGCGGCCGCATCGAGATGCAAAGCGCCACGCTAGCCATCGTCGAGTCCGGCAGTGCGAAGAAGGGTGATGTTCTGGGGATCGCACGCGTCGCGGGCATCATGGCGGCCAAGAAGACCAGTGAGTTGATCCCTTTGTGCCACCCGTTGGCCTTGACCCGGGTTGCGCTCGAGTTCGAGCTTGCGCACGCCGGCGCGGCCAGCGCCGCCAACATCACCTGCACCGCAACGGTCGAAACCGTGGGACCGACCGGCGTCGAGATGGAGGCGCTGACTGCGGTGCAAGTGGCACTGCTCACGATCTACGATATGTGCAAGGCCGTGGACCGCGCCATGACCATCACCGATGTGAAACTGCTGGAAAAGCACGGTGGCAAATCGGGCAGTTTCGTCGATCGCTGACCAGCGCCACCCCTTTGACCGGCCGCGATTGTTTGCGCGGCATTGCGAAATCGCAAATCGCGTCGTGTGGCGTTTGGCTTGTATTAGAGTTGGCGCACGGTTGTGACAGAGCCATCCATCGAACCTCATTTTCGGGAGCTAAGTGACTTTCAAACCAGCATCGAAGGCCGGTTGCTGCACCTCAGCGGAGCAAAGCGCACGCTGGGCGACAGCAGCGCCGATACCAGCCCCGACCTGGCCGGCGCCGACGGCGCGTTTGAACGGATGACCGTGTTGCCCTGCGATGTAGAGATCGACAAGAACGAAGCCAGCGTCAGCAACGACGTCCTCATGGTTGGTCTACCCAAGGCGTGCTTGGGCAAGCCAAGCTCGCTACAGCTTTCCTAACGCCGGCGCCCAAGGTCAGGCACCGCGTGCTGCCATCTGATCGACTTGGGCCTCGGCCTGCAGCCAATCATCGAGTTCGCTCCCATCGACGCAGCCACGCGCGACATAGAGGGAATACGCCGTCTGCCGAATCATGTTCAATCGTCCCTCGTTATCGCCCATGGCGCGGGTTTTCGGCTCGCCATGGGTCTTGATCCTGGTGGCCGGATGAGGCACTTTCCTCGTTTCCTCTGCAGCGGCAGTTGCGCTGCGAACCGTGCTTGGCTGATGCTTCATTTCATACCTCACAAAAACGACCCGCCAGCCTTTTCAGGGGCTGGCGGTGATGGCGAGGAACCCAGGTCAGCGTGTCGGGCTGGCGCGTCTGGGGACGTCCTCATCCGTCTTGGTGTCGAACACCAAGACTCGGCTCAATTGCTTGAACCCCCCAGCACTGTGCATCACTGGAAAACCTTGCGGAAACCCTAACGAGGCACGACCTGAATATAGCCGTCGCCAAGCCCGCTGTTTTGCGAATTCTCAATCGCGCACCAATGGTTCGATCCCGATCAGAGTGACATGCCGCCCGACACCTCGATCACCGTGCCGTTGATATAGCTGGCCTCGTCGCTGGCGAGAAAGGCGTAGACATTGGCGATCTCCTGCGGAGTGCCCAGACGCCCGAGCGGCACCTTGGCCTGCAGGCCCAGCAATACCTTCTCCGGCATGGCTGCCACCATCGGCGTCGTGATGAAACCCGGCGCCACGGCGTTGACGCGAATGCCCTTGGGCCCGAGTTCGCGGCTCCAGGTCTTGGTAAAACCGATCACGCCGAATTTGGTGGCGGCGTAGTTGGTCTGGCCGAAATTGCCATAGAGGCCGACCACCGAACTGGCGTTGAGGATGACGCCACTGCCTTGTGCCACCATGATGTCGGCCACCGCCTGCGAGCAGTGAAAGACACCGCGCAGGTTCACGTCAATCACGCGGTCAAACTGCTCGAGCGTCATCTTCTGCAACCGCGCGTCCTGCGTTATTCCGGCATTGTTCACCAGCACGTCGATGCGTCCGAACTGCGCGATGACCTGCGCCACCGCCGCGTCGACCGTGGCACGCTGCGTCACGTCCACCAGCAGGCCGGCGGCACTGGCGCCAAGAGCCCTGCACTGCGCTACCGCCTCGTCGATACCGGCTTGCTTGATGTCGCAGACGATGACCGTGGCGCCTTCCGCGGCAAACTTGAGCGCCGTGGCCAGCCCGATACCCTGGGCGGCCCCCGTGATGAGACAAACTTTCTTGAGCAGGCGTGGAGTGGTCATGATCAGAATGGGTTGAGTTGGTTGGCAGATCAGGCGAGACCCTGACGCACGGCCCGCAATCGGGCGTTTGACCAGGAATCGTTATCTTACGTCCCCCGCGGCGCGCAAACCGGCCAACTTGCGCTTTCTGATCCACCTCGATGTCACCTTGGCGCCAGCGGGCAAGCATCCACGATGCGGATCACTCAAGGCAGTCCTGCAAAGGGGACCCCCCATGAAACCCGACCAATCACATCTGAGCACGCCGCGCAAGGGATGCGGTTAATGGATCGCTTACGTTCACGGGCGGCATCGACACAAAGGAATCTTGATTTCTCTGCCCGGCCCCCTGCCCTCCGTTCGGCGACCACGAATTCCTGGCATCAGTTTTGCGTGAGGCTATCCGAAACTCACGGAGGTCCTGAAATGAAAGCATTCTTTGGAGTCTTTGGCCTGCTCGCAGTGTCTGCCATGGTTGGAATCCTCGCTGTGACCGAACTGCATGCAATGACAGATGCGGCGGGCGGCCCGGGCGCCGTGATTTCAGCGACCACAACAGGTGACTCTGCGCAACCAGAAATTCAACAACAAGTCCAGACTTCGGTTGCAGTCGCCGTGAATCAGTCGCACCCGGTACAGGCTTCACTCGACGACGACTAGCCTGCTGCAGCAAGGATTGATGCACCAATAGCAGGACTAACCGCACCAGCTAAGACATCAGCGTTGTCAGTTGTTGCACCACAAATTCCAGCCACCGGCTCACCTGGACCGGACAGCGTATGGGCTCGGTCAGTAAGAATTCCAGTTGTGCCCAAAATTGGGGGGTATTGAGTGGCGAAGGCATTATTTCCATCTGAAGTTGGACCTGCTAAGCAACTACCGCGCCAACACTTTGGCGCTGTGAAATATTGGGAAATGGGTAAGAGCCAACGCCAGAGCCGGACCTTATTAGCCTTCTTGGTGGGTGTTAATAAGCCGATGGCCCAAGCCCAAAGAAGTCAACGAACGGCATGATTTTCGAACGGTTAAAAATGAGAATTGGACGGGCCCGAGCAGCTACCCTGCAGTCAAACGAACGGCTAGGTTTTAGCGCAATGAAGCAAGTCCTGCGGGTGAGATTCAGTCAACTCATTCTTGCTCAAGAAGAATACCCTTCTGGCGCGCTGCCAAAACCTCGTAAAGGTCAGCGTTTGAGAGATGCGCAAGACTTTTCCACTGCCAGTTCATCATGCCTGTTCCTGCTCGTCTTGCAGCCGGGCAATCAGACAGCGAAAACTACCGAAACGCGCGGTTGAGCAAACCCGCCAGCCTTGCGCCAGCCACAGTCAATCTTTGCTCCATCACCGGGATGTAACGCTCGACATAGTCCTGGCCCACTTTTCGTTCAGGATAGAACCCTGGCATGGCAACAATTCGGCATGACTCTTCGGCAGCATGTACCGCGTTGAGGTCGGCCGCATTGGGGGCGTTGCGCTTCACCAGCAATCGGGTTGTCAAGATATCCGTCTCTTGTTTCAGGTTGCCAATCAATCCGGAATCCCACAACGCATGCAGATTGCTGCCCTTGCCAAATGCCTGCAACTGGTAAGTGTTGCCGCCCTTGTCATCTGCATAGCCGGCGTGCAACGGTTGATGCACATCCGCTGCGAAGTGCACGACGTATTTCAATGCTTTGAGACGGGTTTCATCCGGAGCATTTGATGACAGGATGTCCATCTGCGTGGCAATGGCCCCGACAACGCAATGACCGTCCGGGCAGTCGCGGGCAGCGTCGTAGGTACAAGTGTCCCTGGGAAAATTGACATAGTGCCAGGCCCCTGTTCCTGGATTGCGGTGTTCATCTGCCCAGTTTGATATTGATATCAACGTGGCGCCTGACTCCAGAGCCAGAAGGCGGTCAACTTCCGCATGCGCCTTGGATGACAATTGTGTTTCTGCCAGGCTTGCCACCACTTGATGGCCTTCCTTGCCCCAGGCGAAAGCATTTGCGGCAAGAAGGGCCATTGCGATAGCCACCATGGCTCGGAAGGTGATTCTGGGGTGCATAGGACCTGTGAGAAGTGGCGACCGCATGCCCGAAGTGTCGCTGATTGAGGCGAGCGCAGAGTGCCTAGCCTTCAATTCAATCATTTGGGACGGATTCACATTCAGCTTCAACCTCGCGCGTCGACCAGTTGCGATGCGCCACCAGTCCAGACCCTGGGCGTCAGGCGCAGGCGTCGGCCTTCCTTGGTCGTGGCAAATACCATCAGAGAAAAGGGCACCGGGTTTCCCCGGCGCCCTTCAATTGATTTCAGTCAGTCTGCTTACTTGGCAGGAGCAGTCTCAGCCTTTGCTGCGGAGGCAGCAGCCTTGGCAGCCTTGGCTTTCTTGTGCTTCACGGTAGTATGCTTCTTGGCTTTGGCAGCAGGCTTAGCTGTTGCATCAGCCGGAGCAGTCACGGTTACCTGCGAGTCTTTCATAGCGACGACCTTGCCAGAACGCATCTGACCGGTGCGCCAATCCATGAACTGTACGGACTTGCCCAAGTTGAGCTTGTTGCGTATGGCAACGATGCGTCTGGGGTCGGCCAACAGTCGGTCGATGATGCTGCTGAGCTCGAAGAGTTCGAGGCTGCTGGCGTTTGACAGCGCCTCAATCAGCTTGGTGTCGTTCATGGACACCATTTTGCCAAAGGTGTAACTCCTCAGGCCGCCAGGCGCAAGTTCTGACTGGCAGCGTTGAGTCGGTCCGCAACCGCCCATGGCAACAACTCTGCAACCCGGTTTATGGGATGGTCTGCGATGCGACCCAGCACATGGCGCAGGTAGGCATAGGGATCAACGCCGTTGAGTTTGCAGGTTCCGATCAGACTGTAGATGACCGCCGCACGGACGCCACCGCTGTCGGCGCCGAAGTGCAAGTAATTCTTGCGCCCCAGAACAACCCCACGCAGGGCACGCTCGGCCGTGTTGTTGTCAATCTCAATGCGGCCATCGTCAACGTAAACATTCAGGGCGCGCCAGTTGCTCAGCGCGTAGCCAATGGCCATCGCCATTGGCGACTTGGCCGAGAGCTGCGACAGGGTCTCGGTCAGCCAGCGATACAGTTGCTGTAGCAGCGGTCTGGCATGCAGCTGTCGGTAATCATGGCGTTGCTCAGCGGGCCTGCCGCGGACCTCGTGTTCGATGGCGTAGAGTTTGCCAATGCGCAGCAACGCTTGGTGGGCCAGCGTACCGGGCGCATGGTCCTGCCGCTCATGAACTTCGTAGAATTTTCGGCGGCAATGCGCCCAGCATGCAGCTTCGATGATTCGACCGTCCGCAAAGATCCTGTCATAACCAGCATAGGCATCCGCCTGCAATACCCCCGCAAAGCCGCTCAAATGACGTCTTGGATTCTCACCCTTGCGGTTCTCGGAGTATTGGTACCACACCGCCGGTGGCGAGGGGTCTGCCCACGTTCGGTCATCGCGGGCGTATACCCATAGTCGAGCAGTTTTGGTTTTTCCACGTCCAGGACTCAATACCGGTACCGGCGTGTCGTCAGTATGGATCTTGTATGCGCTCAGGACATACTTTTGCAGGCTGTGCACCAGCGGTTCGAGCAGGCTCGCGCAGCCCGCCACCCAGTCGCACTGGGTGGAGCGCTCGATGTCAATGCCGGCGCGGGCGTAAATCTGGCTTTGCCGGTACAAAGGAAGGTGATCGCAGTATTTGCTCACCAGTACCTGGGCCAGCAAGCCGGCACCGGCCATGCAACGGTTAATCGGCCGACTCGGCGCCGCTGCCTGGCTGACCGTGTGGCATTGGGTGCAGGCGAACTTCGGACGGATGTGGCGGATGACCTTGAAACTGCCGGGCTCGTAGTCCAGCACTTCAGAGACGTCCTGCCCAATTTGCTGCAGACCGGTGCCGCATGCACCGCATTTGCAATCGGCGGCGCAGGCGCTGTGAACCACGTCTTCGCGGGGAAGGTGCTCAGGCAATCCGGTTTGCGCTGACTGTGGAGATTTCTTGCTGCGTTTCTTGCGCTCGCTCTCCAAGTCAGCAACATTGCTGTCTGCTGCGCCCGTTGTGTCGTCCACTACTGCATTGACCGGCACCAGTGGCGCGAGTACCGCGCTCAGCAATTCCAGTTGGGCTTGGGCCGCATCCATCTTCTCGCTGGAGCGGCCGTAGCGCATGCGCCTCAGATGCGTGAGCTCGATCTTGAGCTTCTCGATGGTCAGGCGCAGAGCCTTGATCATGACATCGCGCTGCGAGACATCCTCTGTCAATGTCTCTATGGTTTGTAGCAGCGATTCGGAACTCATGGGGCATTACTTTGCCAGCAAATTCACCAATGAAACAGAGGGCTTTCACTGTCAACCGAATTGCCATTTGCTGCAGAGTAAATGACCTATACCGCACGCGTGGGCTGCGCTGTGCGAACCGGCATTCTCCAGTCAATTCCTTCGAGCAACATCGACAGTTGCGCCGGTGTCAGGACCACTGCGCCGCTCAACGCCTGCGGCCAGATAAAACGACCCCTCTCCAGTCGTTTGGCAAACAGGCACAAGCCCTGTCCGTCCCACCACAACAACTTGATGATGTCGCCGCGCTTGCCTCGAAACACGAAGACGTGACCACTAAACGGATCCTGCTCCAGCGCGCTTTGCGCAAGCGCGGCCAAACCATCAAATCCGCGGCGCATGTCGGTCAGTCCGGCGGCAAGCCATATCCGTGTGCCCGAAGGCAATCCGATCATGCTGTTTCCCGAAGTGCCAGCACGACACTACGCAAATTGGTCGGATCAACGCTGCCACGCAGCACCAGGCGGGCACCAGCAAGATGGATCTCGATGACGCCCTCCTTGACCACCGCAGGGCGACCACCAGGCGCAACCGGCAGAAACGACTCTTGAGGATCAACGGATACCGGCAGGAGCACCGCCTGGCGGACAGCAGTCCCTGCAGGACGCCTGCGGGTGCGCGAGTTGCGTGCTCACATGCAATCCGGCCACCACCTTGTCCCGCACCCCGCTGTCGGGGTAGGTCTGAATCGCCTCGATCAGACGGTTGGAGGTGGCAGAGTCATCCGTCCAGTCAAAGTCTGGAGGGAATACCATGCCCTGGTTGTTGAGGTAAGTGCGCAGCGTCGCGTCGACTGGCAGGTTGAGCAGCGCGTCAGCATAGGTCAGTTTCATACTCGGTCCTTTCAGGATGTCGTCGTTGGACTGAAGACCGGGAAACATGCGGTATTGCGGTCAGCGACTGGTTACGTTAAGAAAGCCATGTACCGCAACAAGTAAAGTAAAACGATACAAGCGCAATTCTATCCGCGCACACCCGCTTGTTAAACAGAATCGCACTTATTCATTGAATTGGCTCTTTTTGCTATACTAAAAATCATTCTTTTTGAGCTCAACCACGAACATGCCATCACCTCTCGGAATACGTCTGCGGGAATTGAGGGAGACCAAGGGCCTCACCCTTCAGCAAGTGGCCGACGCCGTCGGTTGCAGCAAAGCCTATGTCTGGGAACTGGAAATGCGCGAGGGCCAGCGTCCGACGGCCGAGCGCTTGAATGCCATCGGGAAGTTGCTCGGCGTGAAAGTGGAAGACTTACTTGGCGAGCCAATCGGGGATGTCGCGCAGGCCAGCGGCGCTGATGTTGCCTTTTTCCGAAAGTACACTGGGATGAATGAAGAAGAAAAGAAGCGCTACCGGGACGCCATGAAACTGATGTTCGGCAACAAGGGTTCCGACGCGGAGGGCACTTGAGCGACGCGGCAGCGCTAAACAGTTTCAAGGCTGCCGCCCGGATACTGACCTGGCTGGACGCCATTGGCTGCCTCACGTTGCCCATCGACCTGGAACTGGTCAGGCAGATGCTGCCTGGCACTCCCTTTGGTCGCGGCACGTCAACAATCATGACGCCAGCCGAATTGACCTGGAATGGCAGTGAGGGTGCACTGGTGCGCAATCCGGAAAATCACGCGGAGTGGGGAATTTTCGTAAACCCGAAGGCCCGCACCGAACGCAAACGCTTCACCGTGGCACACGAATTGGGACATTTTGTTTTGCACCGCGCAACTCAGTCGACGTTCAACTGCGACAAAGAAAGCGTTTACGCCGGCATCGATACGCTCAAAGCGATCGAGCGCGAGGCCGACGACTTCGCCAGCAATTTGCTGATGCCCGGCAATATGCTGCGAGACCGTATTGATGGCAAACGCATCAACATCCATCTGCTCGGCGATCTGGCTAAGGAATTCGGCGTGTCGCTCGAGGCGATGTGCATCCGCTTGGTCAAGTACACCGATCAACGCGCCGTCCTGGTGCACTGGGACAACGGATTCTTGAAGTACCAATGGCCCAGTGGCGAGGCCAGGCGAACTCGCGTGCGGCTTCGGAAAACTAGCGATCCGCAGGAGCCCTTTATTGGCACGCTGGCCGCCGATGACGAAATCGCGCAGGTGTGGGATGGTATGGACATGCCGGCCAATGCGTGGTGTACGAGTGAAGCTGACGACATTCGCCTGCGAGAACTCAAGCACACCTATGCTGATGGCAATCGGGTCCTGTCATTGCTGATGCTGGAATCGGCTCCACCGCGCTCCTACCATCGCAGTGATTGGGACGACGAGGAAACACGTGATACGTTTGATCGCTTCATCGACAACGGGCCGATGCCGATTCGATAGAGGCAATCCTGCGGCGTCGCCTCATGTGGAATTTTGTATTTCGTCGGTTCCGGCATAGCCGCATAGCTCCACGACCACAAGCACCCGCTTTCGAGCAGGCCAATTGCATGATTTTGGAAACCGTTCAGCCGACGGTGGTGGTCGGCTCCAAGGTGCCCTTATGCATAGCGTCCAGTTATGAATAGCATTTTGTGACTTTTGACTGGAAGCCTTGTGGACATTGGCTCTACAGCCGGTGTGTGACTGATTGGTAGACATAATTTGCGTGATCGATTGAAGTCGGCTCTCCACTACTGGAGAACTTCATGGACCTCATCGCATCGCCTCATCCCACGCACCAAGCGTGGCTCCTCCAAAGCGCTCTGGCACCGCACTTGGATGCGTTCAACGCGCATTTGAGCCGTGGCCGATACGCCGCCATTACCACCACAACCTACATTTCATGCTTGGCCCACTTTGCGTTGTGGATGAAGCATGATGATCTTGTCGTGCCATCGCTTGACGAGCGTGCGGTAGATCGTTTCCTGCACAACCATTTGCCAAGCTGCGAGTGCCCATCACCAGTTGAACGCGAGCACGGTGACCTACGTGCCGCCCTCGGGCACCTATTGACGGTGTTACGCGAACAAGGTGTGATTGCCAGTATCCCGGCCCCCACAGGCCACATCGCCGCAGAACTGCGCCGCTACGACGAACACATGTGTCACGCACGGGGCCTATGCACAGGAACGCGCGCTGGTTATCTGCGACTGGTTCAGCGCTTTCTGCGACACAAATTTGCCGAGCGTCCGGTTGTGTTCGCCGAACTGACACCGGCCGATGTCCGTCAGTTCATCGCCGCTCAAATGGAGTTGGTCGATACGATTCCCAATGCCTCGATGCTGTCCTCGGCACTGCGAGCCTACTTGCGTTACAGAACAATCTGCGGCGACGAGGTCCTCGGGCTACTTGGCGTCATATCTTCGCCCGCCAACTGGAGCCTGGCATCTTTGCCGCGAACCTTATCGCCGCTTGATGTGGATCGCTTGCTTGACTCATTTCATGCATCGCTGCCATCCCCAAAGCGGGGCTATGCCATCGTACGCTGCGCTCTGGATTTGGGATTGCGCGGCAGCGAAATCGCCAACCTTCAACTCGGTGATATCGACTGGCAAGTCGGCACCATCATGCTCAAACGCACAAAGTCACGACGCCAAGACGCTCTACCGCTACCGCCGGCCACTGGGAAGGCATTGGCGGATTATGTTCAATTCGAGCGGCCAAAGACCACCAACACGGCGGTGTTCGTTCGGACATTGGCCCCACGAGATCAACCCATCGGCGTGGATGCCATCCGTCGAGTGATTCATGATGCCTTTCAACGCATTGGACTTACACACGGGCGCACCCATGCACTGCGCCACACGCTGGCTTGCCAATTGGTCGAACATGGCAGTTCCATCAAAGAGGTGGCCGACGTATTGCGTCATCGCTCACTGAACACATCCCTCATTTACGCCAAGCTCGACACACCACGATTGGCCGGCGTTGCTTTGCCTTGGCCGGGGAGTGCGACATGAATACGAGCATAGATTTGCATGCAAGGGTTGACGAATACCTTGCGGAGCGCCGCCGGATGGGGTTTGGGTTGGTACACATGGGCTACGCCCTGCAAAGCTTCTCCAACTATGTCGCCAGCGCATGCCATCAAGGTCCGCTGACCATCGAGCTTATGGCTGCCTGGGCGCGCAATGACAAAGCCCAGCGTTTGACGCCAGGAACCTGGGCGCGTCGCCTGGGAATCTTGCGACCCTTCGTGCGCTGGCTTCGCCAGTTTGAACATGAAACAGCCGTACCAGATGAATCGATATTTGGATCAGTGCCGGGTAGGATGGCACCTCACATTTATCACGATGTCGAGATCGTTGAGTTGCTCGCCGCTGCGCGTGGGATGAATCCAAATGGCTGCGGACTTCGTCCAGCAACCTTCGAGACCTTGTTTGGGCTAATTGCGTCAGCCGGGCTGCGTGTATCTGAGGCCCTTACCCTGCTGGATAGAGATGTTGATTTGACGAGTGGCACTCTGACAGTTCGACAAACCAAGTTTGGCAAGACGCGTCTACTTCCTTTGCACCCCAGCACAGTGCTTGCCCTTGCCAATTACCGCAAACTGCGCTGTCAAGAGGTGAACACGACCGATGAGACGTCATTCTTTGTCGGAACTCGCGGCAAATTCCTTGGTCAACCGTTGGGTGATCGGCAGGTTCATCGCGTGTTCATGGAACTGCGCGATCAATTGGGCTGGATTGACCGTGGTCGCCATGGCGATCCACGCATTCATGATCTGCGCCATACCTTTGCGGTAAAGCGCGTGATGCTCTGGCATAAACAAGGAATTGATGTTGACCAGGAGATGCTGTCGCTGTCTACCTACTTGGGCCACGCGAAGATATCGTACACGTACTGGTACCTAACGGGTGTGCCTGAGTTGATGGCCTTGGCGGGGGCAAGGTTCGCACATTTCGCTCAGGCCCCGGAGGCTTGTGATGAATAATCCCAAACCAGCCGTCGCACCACCGAGTTTCCCAGCGCTCGTTCAGACGTTCTTTGCTGAACACTTGACGCAGCAAAGGGCCTTGAGTCCACGCACCGTGGCCGCATACCGGGACATGTTCGTGTTGTTCCTGGACTTTGCGACCACTCAAGGCGGGAAGTCGCCTGCGCAAATCAAACTGGCCGATCTCACGCCGGATTTGATCCTGGCCTTTCTTGACCATCTGGAGCAGGTGCGACACAACGTGGTTCGCAGTCGCAATGCCCGACTTGCTGCCTTGCGATCATTCCTGAAGTTTGCTGCGCACCGTGATGTCACGTCACTGCACGTTATTGAACGGGCCCTCGGGGTGCCCATGAAACGTTTTGAGCGGCCCATGCTTGGATTTATATCGCGCGAAGAAATGCTGGCCGTGATCGGCACACCGGGTAGTAGTTGGGTCAGTCAGCGTGACCATTTGCTATTGGGACTGCTCTACAACACCGGCGCGCGGGTTTCCGAGATTATTGGCGTACGAGTTGCGGACGTGATTCTCGATAGTGCGGCTTGCGTCCACCTGCACGGCAAGGGACGCAAACAGCGAACGGTTCCACTATGGCATTCAATCGCCAAGGAAACCAAGGCATGGCTGAAGTTCAACCCGCTTCTGGGCGCCACCTCAGCACTGTTGCCCAACCGTCAGGGCGAGGCCATGACACGCGACAACGTGACCAAGCGCCTTGCCTTGGCCGTGGCCACCGCAGTAAAGACAACGCCCACCTTGGAGAAGCGACAACTCTCACCGCACACGATTCGTCATACCACTGCCATGCATCTGCTTCAGTCTGGGGTGGATATCAGCGTGATTGCGTTGTGGCTGGGCCATGAGAGCCCATCGACGACCCACCAATACGTGGAGGCCGACCTAGCAATGAAAGACCGCGCACTGGCTCGTTTGCAAGAGCCGGATGAAACAGTTCTGCGCTACCGTGCACCAGACTCACTTTTGGAGTTCTTGAAAACCCTTTGAATTATGCAGACCAAATGAGCATGCCGAGCGCCCGTTCTCAATGGCATCGGCAGGCTCAAGCGCAGCGATATTCATAACTGGGTGCTATGCATAAGGGCACTTGGACTAACCCGCTGACGCGGGAAGTGGTTCGCTAGCCCCGCAGACTACCTCGGACTTTTCAGCACTCTCCTTTTGCAGGACGATGAACTTGCTGCTCGCAGCACTTCATCCCTTCAATCCGCAAAGGAGCATTGCCATGACACCGCTACGCCAGCGGATGCTCGAAGACATGGGCATCCGCAACCT
>Ga0214254_1000311_pt1 | contig 16196 bp, 6 predicted proteins | sample TroBogypolimnion_27_FD_153092 | JGI IMG/M metagenome (GOLD analysis project Ga0214254, IMG submission 153092) | Freshwater microbial communities from Trout Bog Lake, WI - 27JUL2009 hypolimnion | ecosystem: Environmental > Aquatic > Freshwater > Lake > Hypolimnion/Profundal zone ... | reverse complement strand
GTGGATTTGGTCACTGTAACTGGTGTGAATGCAACAGCGGTCATTAATCTGACTACGGGTGCTAGTGCAGATGAAGTCTTTGTTGGTGGTACTGCTCCAGCTGCCGGTTCTAGCTATGCATTAAATGCGGGTGCCAATATTGTTCACATCGCTGGTGGTGATTTATCAAATGCAACGATTACAGCAACAGGTGGATCTTGGACATTAGATCTGGATAGCGCTCTTGGTAGCTCGAACTGGTCAACCGCAACTACGGCTCAGATTAATGGAGTTAATGCCGCTCTAAATATTACTGATACAGCCGCTCCATTTAATGGCCTAAGTGTTAACACAACAGGTGGCGCATTAACTGGCTACACACTCAATACTGCAGTGACAAACTGGGAGATTGGTGTTGTTGGTAATCTAAACAACAGTGTGACCTTAGGCGCTGTCGGTCAGAATGTCACGTTCGGCACTGGTAACGACACCGTGATCGTTGGCTCCTTAGCAGCAACAGGTACTTTAAATGGTGGTGCTGGTAACGACACCTTGACGGTTGGCGGCGGCACTTTAGGCGCTGCAACCATCAGTAACTTTGAGACCTTGAACGTCACTGCTAATGAGAACATTGCAACAGCTAATACTGGTGCAGCCATCGGTGCAACTACCTTAACCATGGCTGCTGGCGATACCTTAACCATGACCCTGGACCAGAACACGGGCTTAGATACCTCAGCTACAGTCGCTGGTGGAATTCAAACGGTAGCATTGACCACTGGCGGTACGACTACAGCAATTGCCGGTATTGAGAACTACACGTTCTCAAGCTCTGATACAACCTTAACTCTGAGAGATGTAGGCACGAACGTTACTGGTGGTACTGGTAGCGACACCGTGATCGTTGGTACCTTAGCAGCTACTGGTGTACTGACCGGTGGTACTGGTACGGATACCTTGACGGTGGGCGGCGGCACTTTAGGCGCTGCAAGCATCACTGGCTTTGAGACCTTAAACGTTACTGCTAGTGAGAATATTAGATTAGCTAGTATTAGTGGTGCAACTACCTTAACCATGGTTGATAGCGCGACCTTGACTATGACCCTGGCCCAGAATACGGGACTAGATACCTCAGTTACAGTCGCTGGTGGAATTCAAACGGTAGCATTGACCACTGGCGGTACGACTACAGCAATTGCCGGTATTGAGAACTACACGTTCTCAAGCTCTGATACAACCTTAACTCTGAGAGATGTAGGCACGAACGTTACTGGTGGTACTGGTAGCGACACCGTGATCGTTGGTACCTTAGCAGCAACAGGTGCTCTGGACGGTGGTGCTGGTACGGATACCTTAACGGTAGGCGGCGGCACTTTAGGCGCTGCAGAAATCAGTAACTTTGAGACCTTAAACGTCACTGCTAATGAGAACATTGCAACAGCTAATGCTGGCCTAGCCATCGGTGCAACTACCTTAACCATGGCTGCTAGCAATACCTTAACCATGACCTTAGCCCAGAACACCGGCCTAGATACCTCAGTTACAGTCGCTGGTGCAAACCAAACAGTGGTATTAACCACTGGCGGTACCACCACAGCAATTGCTGGTATTGAGAACTATACGTTCTCGAACTCTGATACAACCTTAACTCTATCTACCCCAGCAACTAGCGTTTTAGGTGGTGCAGGTGCAGATACGATTCTGACTAGCACTACTAATGTAGTTGGGGCAACGATTAATGGTGCTGGCGGCAACGATACCTTGAATGTCAATTCTGGCAGTCTGGGTACCTTTAGCTTTAACAACGCCACGGGTGATGCTAAGGTAAGTAATGTTGAGAACCTGATCATTGCCTCTACTAATAATGGCGCTACGATTACTGCTGATACCAGCATGAGCGCAATTACCTTGACAGCTATTGGCACTACTACTGGTGATGCAGCTACGCTCACGTTGGCTGATACTGCTTCTACTACGGTAACAGGCTCAGCTGCTAGCCGCATGATCAATGTGGATGCTACTTCAGTATTGGATAACAACACCTTGAGTGTCGCTGGTACTTCAGACTTTGCAGTAACAAACTTAGCAGCCGATATCATCAAGAATACAACTGGTACGGTTAGTGCGACTCTTAAAGATCCTGTCGGAGGTTTAGGCGCTACTAATAATGCCGCTGGAACTCTTACCTTAGATACGACTTTAATGGCCGATGGGAAGACGCTTAATTTGTATGGCAATAATAATATTACGGTCACAGGTCTTATTGCAGACTTAGCTAGCACTGTAAATGGGGGTGATTTGAGTATCACCACTGGGAATGCGTTTAATATCTATATGGATCTGGGTACTAATACTAGCGGCACACGAACAGTAAACGCCACTGCAATGGCTGATGGTAATACCTTGGGCTTGAGCTTTGGTAATGGTGCCTTAACTCTAAGTACAGCTAATGTGGATGTCGATGCTTCTGGTTACGTTGGCGCCATTACCGAGACCTTAACTACAGGCGCAGGAGTAACAAGCGCTGTAACCCTTGGTTCTGGTGTGGATTTGGTCACTGTAACTGGTGTGAATGCAACAGCGGTCATTAATCTGACTACGGGTGCTAGTGCAGATGAAGTCTTTGTTGGTGGTACTGCTCCAGCTGCCGGTTCTAGCTATGCATTAAATGTGGGTGCCAATATTGTTCACCTGGCTGGTGGTGATTTATCAAATGCAACGATTAGTGCAACAGGTGGTACTTGGTCATTAGATTTAAATAACACTGGCGCCTTGAACTGGTCGACAATAACCACCGATCAGGTCAATGCAGTATCGGGTATTACCGATACTCAGGCTAATAATGGCTTAAGCATCAATACTTCGGGTGGCGCATTAACTGGCTACACACTCAATACTGCAGTGACAAACTGGGAGATTGGTGTCACTGGCAATGGTAATAACTCTGTCACCCTGGGCGCTGTTAACCAAAACGTAACCTTTGGTAGTGGCGCTGATACATTGTCTGTTGCTGGATTAACGATTAGCGGTACAGTTGATTTTGCAGCCGGATCTAATATTTTAGCTACTGGTAGTGGCGCTAATATTGCTCAAGAGACGATCACGACATCTGGTGGCGGCACTTGGGCTCTGAATTTAGCAAGTGGTGCCAGCGACATTGTTAGCGCTAGTAACTTGATTGGCGGAACTCATGGAAATGCTGCGAGCGGAATTACTGGTGCTGGTGGTACTGAAACAGTAAATGTTGATACAACTGATCGAGCATTAACTGGATACACCTTGTCTAGCAATGTCGAGATCTGGGGAGTAGGTACGGCTGGTGCAACGCGGGATAATTCGGTTACCTTAGGCGCTCCTGGTCAGGTTGTGACCTTTGGTGACGGTAACGATACCTTAGCAATTGGTGGCCTTACCGCCACTGCTGCCCTAAAATTCGAGAATGGAACTAATATACTGAATGTTAGTACTGGTGCTAATATTGTTGCCGCAACAGTAACAGCTGGTACTGGTACTTGGGACCTGAATGTAGATTCAGGCGCAAGTATTACTGTCAGAACCACTGACTTAGCAGGTTCAACTGCCGCTAGATCTATTACTGGTGCTGCCGGTGTTGAAACAGTGACTGTCAATACCACTGTTGATGGTGCATTAACCGGGTACACCTTATCCAGTAATATCAATGTCTGGTATGTAGGTACCACTGGTGCTGGAGCCAACTCCGTCACCTTAGGCGCTACTGGTCAGAATGTGACCTTTGGTGCGGGTGATGATACTTTGTCAGTTTCAACTGCAGCGCAACTGGCAGGTTCAAGGATGACTGGCGGAGGGGGTGCCGATGCCTTGGTACTAACAACTGATGGACAAACTATTGTTGATACTGATTTTGTTAATGTAAGTTCCTTTAAGTCGCTAACTTTAGCTAATGGAGTTAATAGTGCCACTCTAGGGGCGGATGCATTTGCAGCTGGCATTACAAGTGTGATTGGTGGTACAGGAGCAAATACTCTTATCCTCGGTAGTCAATACCAGTTCGCAGCGGTTAATCTTATCGGTGGAGCAAGTAACGACACCTTTGAGTTAACAGGGACATTTACTCAAATGGCTGCTTCGACAATCACTGGCGGAGGAGGGGCAGATGTGTTGGAGTTGTCTAATAGTGTAAGTTTAAGTGAAACAACTCCGGGAGATCCTGCTTTTGCTCATGTAAGTTCTGTAGAGACGCTTACATTGTTAGGCATGATCAATGCAGTGAATTTAAATGATGCAGCTGGATACACAGGGTTTAACACAATCAATCTAAGCGGTGCTGGTAGTACCAATCAGATTTATGTTAACGAGGGCGGCCATACTATCGAAATTATTGGTCACGGTGGAATAGATAATCTCTCTACTACCGGCTCTACAGATACCGTTACCTTCACCTATGGAGATGGTACTGATGTTTCACCTCAAACTTTAGAAGGTAATGGCATACACACTTCGCTTAAGCTGAGCGGCAATAATGTTACGCTGACAGATGCCCAACTAGCAAACGTGACTTATGTAAATGATTTAAATCTGACATCGACTACCGGTTCACAAACTATTACCTTGGGTACCAACGTAAATCATTCTGGATCAAACCAACTATTTCAAACGATCAGCTTGGGAAGCGGAGCAGCAACAGTCACATTTGATTATGCTGGGCCATATCAGATCTCTAACTTTAGTGCGGGAGCAGCGGATCAGGTTGATTTTGATGTTCTATTAGGAACCCATCTTGGTACTAGCTTTATCAATGGTGCTGGTACGCCAGTAAATGGTACTTTTGTTACTAACATGCAAGTCATTGACTCATCGCATCATAGTATTGATGCGGTAACCAATGTTTTGCAATTATCAGGTCTTTTTTCAGATACGACTGCTGTAGCTTCTGCCCTAAAAACCGGGGGTGCAGATGAACTTAGATTCACTAACGATCCCACCCTAACTCACGGCGCATTTGCGATTGCGTGGTTAGATCTATCAAGTACTGTTCACTATGGTGTAGCCGATATACACAGCCCCCTTGACGTTAATCTTACTTCCACTAATATAACAGTTACCAACGTTGTACAATTGGTTGGTGTCAGCAGTACTACGGGTGCTGACTTCCATTTCGCTGGTTAATTTAATTTTAGGAGATTAATAAAATGGCAAAAACTGAAGAAAAACAATCCATCACGATTGATGGGAAAAAATATTTCCTGGATGATCTTTCTGAGCAAATCAAATTGGAACTGGGAAGCTTGCGTGCAACCGATGTAGAAATTGCACGCGTTGAAGCGACTTTAGCAATGTTAAAAACAGCTCGCGCTGCATACGCAAGAGCCGCTAAAGAAGGTTTGGCTGAGTAATATTAGCTTTAACTTTAATTGCTGATGAATAACAGGCGCATATACTGCGCCTGTTTTTTTATATGAAAATTCTCTTTATTCACCAAAATTATCCAGGCCAATTTAAGCATTTGGCGGGAAAATTACAGTTACTAGGGCATGAGGTAGTAGGCATGGCCATTAACCCCGATCGATTGAGCGGATCTCAGATTGAGACCTATCAACCTTTGGTAGGATCCTCTAAAAATATACATCCTTTGGCTACAGAATTTGAGACCAAAGTCATTCGAGGCCAGGCTTGCGCTAATAAACTTCTGGACTTAAAGAAAAATGGCTTTTATCCGGATTTAATTATTGGCCATCCTGGGTGGGGCGAGCTATTATTTGCAAGAGAAGTGTATCCAAAAGCCAAGCAGATTCATTTTATTGAGTTTTATTACCGGTTTGTTGGGGCCGATATGAGTTTTGATCCTGAATTTTCAAATGACTCTCTAGCGGAGCGCGAACGAATTTACATCAAAAATACCCATCTGATATTGGGTCTATTAGAGATGGATTGGGGGTATGCGCCAACGCAATGGCAAAAGTCGCTTATCCCCAGCGTCTTTCGGAATAAGGTAGATGTCATTTTTGATGGCATAGATACGCAAGTAGTTAAACCCAAGCTACCGGGTGAAAAAATTACCCTTAAAATCAATTTGCCCGATGGCTCTATAAGAGTTATTGAAGAGGGCGATGAAATAGTCACTTTTGTTAACAGAAATTTAGAGCCCTATCGGGGATACCATAGCTTTATGCGGGCTTTACCAGAAATTCAAAGGCAAAGACCTAAAGCCCTGACCCTGATTGTTGGTGGTGAAGGGGTATCCTATGGCGCTAAAGCACCCCCTGGGGAAAGTTGGAAAAATATTTTCCTTGATGAAGTCAAAGCCGATATAGATCTTAGCCGAATTTTTTTCTTGGGAAGTATTCCTTATGATCAATACATTAAGTTGTTGCAAATGAGTCAGTGTCACGTATATCTAACTTATCCATTCGTATTATCATGGAGTTGTTTGGAGGCGATGGCATGTGGTGCTGTGGTGGTGGGATCAAAAACCCCACCAGTTCAAGAGGTGATTGTTGATTGCAAGAATGGGCTGCTAGTGGACTTTTTTGATATTCAAAATATTGCGAGCACCGTCATTGAGGTGCTAAAAAATAAAGACCAATATCTACATATCAGACAGGCCGCTAGACAGACTATCATTGAGCAGTATGATCTAAATAGGGTGTCAGTACCTCAGCAGTTGGCAATGATTAATCAGGTGATGGGAGGTAGTTGTGTCTGAAAAAGCAATTAAAAGTTTTAGCGTATTTTACGTTCCGGAAGAAGATCGTCTTCTATTTGAAACGATTTTTGATGACGAGGTGAGAACCTTTTGGATTACTCGCAGAGCTGCCCTCAAACTTATAGAGCTATTTAATGCACAAATCTATGGGGATGGCGCCTCTTTACCAAGCAGTGCTCCAAAAAAGGAAAACCCCGCCCCCACTAGTACCCACTTCGAGCGGGATATCGCTGCTACCAGAAACCCGCCTAAGCCTGGAAAAATTCTGACGGATATTCAATCGGCAGCCAAGGGAGAGATTGCTATTGGGGTTCTCAAGACAATCAAATTAAGTGTTTTAGATGAGTCACGACAAAAATTTGGTATTTTTTTGCTCGATATTAATGAGAAGGGTTGGGGGTTTAACGCCGAACGTGCCACCCTGATGTCCTTACAGTCGCTGATTATGCAAAAGATGGAAGTGGCTGAGTGGGGTAATTAAGACCCTTTCATTATCTATCCTAGAGATTTGCGTATGATTGCCGTCCCCCGACATTCATGTCAGGGTGAGCTTGGAAAATACCTTTAAATGGCTTGTCGGTAGACTCCAACCCATTGAGCATATTTGCTTAATGTCAGAAGTGACTTAAATGCGCATTCCTAATAAAAACTTCTTATATTTAGTATCCGTTCGATTACAGTATGAATGTGTATACGGCTAAAGAAACCCCCGAATTTTAAGATTGGTTTGATGCTATCCGTGACATCAAGACAAGAATCAGGCTAGCCAAACGCCTCGTAAAGGTACGTAACGGTAGTTTGGGGGATGTAGAGCCGGTAGGTGATGGAATAAGTGAAATGCGTGAGCATTTTGGCCCAGGATAGCGAATGTATTTCGTAAAACAGGGGAAGGTCATTATTGCGATGTTGGGTGGCGGAGATAAATCAAGTCAGGCAGCAGACATTAAGGCCGCTAAGAAAATACTAAAAACGTTGGAGGAATGATGAAAGCAACTAAAGAGATTAAGAAAACAAAGATTGATGCGCTTCCCAACTTTGATATGGCACGCTATTTAAATAGCGATAAAGCCATTACGGAATACCTGAACCAAGTGCTAGAAGAAGGTGATGATGCATTGTTAGCGGAGGCACTTGGCGATATCGCTAGAGCCAAAGGGATGGCACAAATTGCTCAATCTACCGGCATTATCCGTGAAGCACTTTATAAGGCGCTGCGGCCCAATGCTAAACCCCGTTTTGACACCATCAGCAAGGTTATCGGGGCCCTCGGCATCAAATTGGTTGCACAAAGAGTCTAGATCTTTTTTCCAACTTCACCCACTTTGCCGACGCCACCAATAACAAGTTTTCCACCATCTGTCTTGGCTTTTAGAAATAACGCCGTACATTGCTTAAAAGGATTCTGGTCTGAGATGGAACTGATTGCCTTGGATATATTTCACAAAAGACGCCATTAACAATCTATTGCTGTAGAGTTGGATAATCGTATGGAAGGTATCGTATCAGCCGTATAAACAGATGCATTTTCATCCACACCTATCCTAGTAAAATTGGCAATACATAAATACATCACTAAATATGATTGTGTAAGCAAAATACACCAATGGCACGCCCCCTTAATATCCCTAAGCGTAAATTGTCGACCATGGTCAAATTGGCGCCCCAGCAATCAGAAGTTCGTACCTTGATTCTGAAAGGTTTTGCTTTTCATCAGGAAGATAAGCTCAAAGAAGCGCAATCCATTTATACACAAGTACTAAAACTGGAGCCCAAGCATTTTGAAGCCTTGCAACTGCTGGGAACTTTGTCATTTCAAATGAAAAATTATGAAGAGGCGGTGCAGTTATTAACTAGGGCGCTCGAACTGAATCCCCAATTTGTAGCGGGTTACTATAATCGCGGTAATGCCTTAAAAGAGCTCAATCTTTTAGATGATGCTCTCAATAGCTATGACCAGGCTATTGCGATTAAGCCGGATTACGCAGAGGCTCACAATAATCGTGGCATTGCCTTACTTGATCTACATCGTTTAGAAGAGGCAATTGTTAGTTTTGACAGGGCCCTTTTGCTCAATTCAAACTCTGCTCACGCTCACAATAACCGAGGTAACGCCTTAAAGGGTCTGAAACGTTTTGAGGAGGCGGTATTGAGCTATAACCAATCGATTGCCATTATGCCAAATAATGCTTTGGCCTATAATCATCGAGGTACCGCCTTACAAGAGCTCAAACGTTTTGACCAAGCTATTCATAGTTTTGAAACAGCCCTCTCCCTTAACCCCGATATCAACTATTTGCTCGGCTCTTTGCTAGATGCAAAAATGTTCATTTGTAATTGGAGTGACTTTGATCATCATCTGGGGCTTCTTTCTCAAAAAATAAACAATCACGACAAAGTTTCTGTTCCTTTCCCGGTACTGGCTCTGGTAGATTCTCTGGCAATTCAACTGCTATGTTCTCAAACCTTTGCTAAGGAAGAGTACCCATTAAAGGGTGAGCTTGGCGCCATTCCTAGGCGTGCTAGGGATAACAAAATCCGCATTGGTTATTACTCGGCGGACTATCGATCTCATGCCGTTGCTTTTTTGATTGCAGAACTGTTTGAGCTACACGATCAAAATAGATTTGAACTGATTGCTTTTTCCCATGGCCCTGATGATAAAAGTGCGATTCGCTCTCGTATTAGCCAGGCCTTCGATCAATTTATCGATGTGACTAAGCTCTCAGATCAAGCGATTGCACAACTCTCCCGGCAGATGGACATTGATATCGCAGTTGATCTAGGGGGATATACCACTAAAAGTCGTACGAATATCTTTGCTTATCGCGCCGCTCCCATTCAGGTCAATTATTTAGGCTATCCGGGCACGATGGGCGCTCCCTATATGGATTACCTAGTTGCCGATCGAACCTTGATTCCAGCGCTCTCAGAGCCATACTATGTAGAAAAAATCGTGTATCTGCCCAATACTTATCAAGTGAATGATCGAAAAAGAGTTATTTCTGATAAGCAATTTACCAGGCAAGAGCTTGGCTTACCAGAAGATGCCTTTGTCTTTTGTTGCTTTAACAATAACTACAAAATTACCCCAGAGACCTTTTCAAGCTGGATGCGCATACTCAAGGCGGTAGAAGGTAGCGTACTGTGGTTATTTGAAGATAATCGCTGGGCCTCTGCCAATTTGAGAAAAGAGGCGCAAAAACAGGGCATTGATCCCAAGCGCTTGATATTTGCGCCAAGGATGGCTTTGCCCGAGCACTTAGCTCGGCATCGTCAAGCCGATTTATTCATTGATACATTGCCTTATAACGCGCACACGACTGCTAGTGATGCCCTTTGGGCAGGATTACCGGTACTGACTTTAATTGGACAATCCTTTGCCGCTAGGGTGGCTGCCAGCCTTCTAAACGCAATTGATTTACCCGAACTTATTACCCATACCAGAGAAGAATACGAGGCATTGGCTATTGAACTGGCAAGCCATCCTCACAAACTGGCCACCATCAAGCAAAAGCTTGCTGAAAACCGTTTAACTACCCCTTTATTTGATGCCCCACTATTTACCAAACATCTTGAAGCAGCCTATACCCAGATGATGGAGCGCTATTGGGCTGAGTTGGCGCCGGAGTATATTGAGGTTAAGAATGAAGGCTATTAAACAAGCACGCAATACCTTTAGAATTGACTGATGACATCCGCTTTATCGACAGCGCTATCATCACAGATCGCTTCCTTATTGAAACAAGGTTTAGCGCTGCATCAGCAAGGTCAATTCCATGATGCGCAAGTACTGTATGAGCAGGCGCTGGTTATGCAGCCTGATCATTTTGATGTGCTGCAGCTCTTGGGTGCATTATTGACCCAGACTGGAGAGTTTACGCAGGCGGTCAATTTTCTCACTCAAGCGATTCGGATTAATCCCAATGACGCTGCCTGTTACTCTAATCGCGGTGTTGTCTTACAAGAATTGGGGTTTTTAGAGCAGGCTTTGGCTAGTTGTGATGAGGCGATTAGACTCAAATCAGATTATGCCGAGGCCCACTACAATCGCGGCGTTATCTTGCAGGGGCTTAGGCGATCCGAGGAGGCCCTAGCTAGTTATGATCAAGCGATTAGCCTCAAACCAGGCTATGCAGGCTTCCTCTCTAATCGCAGTGTTGTTTTACAAGAACTAGGGCGTTTAGAGGAGGCCTTGGAAAGCTCTAGTGAAGCGATTGGTATTAGCCCAAACCACGCAAGTGCCCACTCCAATCACGGTGTTATTTTAAAAGAGCTAGGGCGTTTAGAGGAGGCTCTGGCCAGTTACGATAAGGCAATTAGCATTAATCCAGACTATGCTGATGCCTACTCTAATCGCGGTGTCGCTTTGCACGCATTATTGCGCGCAAGGGAGGCTCTGGTAAGTTGTGATAAAGCGCTTAGTATTAATCCAGACTATGCTGATGCCCACTCCAATCGCGGTGTTGCCTTATACACATTATTGCGTGTAGAGGAAGCTCTGGCTAGTTATACCAAGGCGATTCAGATTAATCCAGACCATGCTGATGCCCATGCTAATCGCGGTATTGCCTTGCACGCATTATTGCGGGTAGAAGAGGCTTTGGCTAGTTATACCAAGGCCCTTAGCCTTAAACCTGACTCCGTCAACACCCATTGGAATTTATCACTAGGCTATTTATTAAAGGGTAACTTTCAGGATGGTTGGCCGGAATATGAATGGGGGTGGGGGAATACCGAAAGAGGCACTAAAAGAAACTGTCCTCAGCCATTGTGGCTTGGTACGGAATCACTGCAAGATAAAACGATCTTACTTTACGCTGAGCAGGGCTTGGGTGACACAATTCAATTTTGTCGCTATGTCAGTTTGGTAGCTCAGCTCGGTGCCAAAGTGATTTTAGAAGTTAAACATCCTTTAGTGATATTACTAAAGGACTTAGAGGGGCTTAGTCAGATCATTCCAGCGGGAAATATCTTGCCTGAGTTTGATTATCATTGCCCATTATTGTCACTGCCACTAGCTTTCCAAACCGAGCTCCATAGCATTCCTCCAGTTGCACGGCATATTGGGAGTAATCCAGAAAAGCTTGCAAAATGGCGCACAAAATTAGGTGAAAAAGAACAGCCGCGCGTAGGATTGGTATGGAGTGGTAGCCTAACGCATAAAAATGATCATCATCGTAGTTTGACCCTTGCGCAGTTGTTACCCCATCTACCACCTCATTTTGAGTATGTCAGTTTACAAAAGGAGGTGAGGGATATTGATGCAGGGTTGTTAAAGCAACATCAGGAAATCAAATACTTTGGCGATGCGTTAGAAGATTTTACGGATACAGCTGCCCTGTGTGAACTAATGGATCTCATCATCAGTGTCGATACGAGTGTGGCCCACTTAGCCGCTACACTCGGAAGGCCTACTTGGGTACTATTACCTTATTGTCCAGACTGGCGCTGGCTCCTAGGCAGAGACGATAGTCCCTGGTATCTATCAGCCAAGCTCTATCGACAGGAGCAAATTGGCGATTGGAGTGGGGTGTTAGAAAAGCTAAAGTCCGATCTTTTCTCTGGGTAGCTCTTTCTGATCAAGTAAGGTTCATTTTATTGATCAAAGATAATGGCACTTAAATAAGCTATTTGAACAATATATATAGTTTCTATTACGATAATTAGGTACTGAATCTCAATTTTTCGAACCGAATTTTTAAAAAGATCTACAGCAAGACCTGAGGTTAAATCTATAGTGAAATGCTCTTTAAATATTGTTAGGTATCTTTTTTAAAATGCGATACTCAGCAGAGGCGGTATTTAAAAATGATCTTCTGATGCCTAGAGGTATCAGCCAAAACAATACTTTATAGTTATAGAAATTATATTAGAAATTAATACGACATTGTCAGCCATTCAAACTCCGACACAAAGTATTTATAAATGGGCGATTGAAACACCTGAGGCCATTGCTATCTGTGGACAGGGTGAAAGTGTTACCTATACAAATTTAGCAATCAATATTGCAAAATATATAAAAGCATTCGAGGCTATCGGCGTAAAAAAAGGTTTGTTTATTGGCGTTCATCTTGAGCCGCAGCATCGTGTCCTTGGGATCGTGTTGGCTTACGCACTTGAGGCTATTGGAGCGGTAAGGGTAACTCAGTTGGCTGAACCTGAAGTAGTGAAACGTTGCGCTTTTATTTTTACTGGTTCGCCATTAGTAAAAATAGAAAAAAATCCAATAGTCATAGACCTTACGCTTGAATCGATTAAGGCTGCAAATCAAATGCCACTATTGAATGGTGATTTAGAACGCCTAAATTACATGCCATCCGAATCAGATGCCATATTTTTTAATAGTACCTCGGGCACTACCGGCCTTAAAAAGTACTTTTACGATACACACGCTGCAACGCAATACCAATTTTACTTAATGAAGGAAATATACTTTCAAGCCGAAATAAATCATTTTTTATGCCTTTATGGGGTTGGTTTTGGTGCGGCTTATGTAGGCTGTTCATTAGCGCTAATAAAGGGCGGCACTATTATCTTTACTACACAAGACTTATTTATCAAGGACATGAATAGGCACGTCAATAGCCATTCGGCAATCATACTTCGCGATGCGATCTATTTTCAGCGAAATTTCACAGAAGGAGTGCAGGGTGAAAAACTAGCTACTTTACGTATTTTGGGGGCTCATTTACCTATACAGACTCGCGTATGGCTTGAAAAAAATCTTTCAAAAGAAGTCTTTAATTCGTATTCCTCAAATGAATCTGGTCAAATATGCGAGGTGAAGTCTGATGGTCAGGGTGAAATTTATCCTAGAGTCGGCGTAAAGGTGGTAAATGAAAATTGGGAGGAATTAAGTTTAGGCGAAATCGGACGAATTGCCATTAAATCACCCCTGCAAATTTCCAGCTATTTATGGGATGCCAAGTTAAATTTAAAGCACTTTAAAGATGAGTGGTTTTTAAGCAATGACGTGGGATACATGCCACAAGCCGGCAAGCTCGTAGTTGTCGATAGAGCTGATAATATGCTGAACCTCGGGGGGATTAAAGTCCCGCCAAAGCCGATTGAAGAGGCCATTCGCTTAATACCCGATGTCGAAGATTGCGCATTACTGAGTGAAAATGCTGTCTTTGAGATGGAGACTTTGCTGATATGCATTGAGACGGCGAGAAAGTCTGACAAGAAAACTCTCGACACTTTAATTAAAGTAGTTTTAGCAAACCATTTTGTGTCATATCAAATCTGCTATTTTGAAAATTTTCCAAGAACTGAAACAGGTAAAATTCAGAGACATGAGCTCAAAAAGAATGTATTAGATATCCTCTCTTTGAATCATTTAAAGCCACAAATAATAGAGGTATCTACTCAGATTGAACAAGGTCTAGCTTTCCACCAACAGGGCAAGTTCAAAGAGGCCCAGTCCATTTATAAACAAGTACTAAAACAGGAGCCCAGGCATTTTGAAGCCTTGCAACTGCTGGGAACCCTGTCATTTCAAATTAAAAATTATGTAGAGGCAGTTCAATTATTAAGCGGGGCACTCGAAATTAATCCCCAGTTTGAAGTGGGGTACTTTAATCGAGGTAATGCCTTACAAGAACTCCATTGCCTAGAGGAGGCCCTTGTCAGTTACGATAAGGCCATTAGCATTAGGCCTGACTACCCAGAAGCCTACTGCAATCGTGGCTTAGCCTTTCAAAAACTCCATCGTTTAGATGAGGCCCTGATCAGTTACGATAAAGCTATCAGCATTAAATCGGATTATGCACAAGCCCACTCCAATCGCGGCATTGCTTTACAAAAACTGTATCGCTTTAATGAGGCCCTGATCAGTTACGATAAAGCCATTAGCATCAAAGCTGATTACCCAGAGGCTTACCACAATCGCGGTATTGTCTTACAAGAACTCCATCGCTTTAATGAGGCCCTGATCAGTTTCGATAAAGCCATCAGCATTAAACCCGATTATGCAGAAGCGCACTCCAATCGCGGTAATGTCTTGCAAAAACTCAAAGATTTTAATGAGGCGCTGGTCAGTTACGATAAAGCCACTAGCATTAAACCCGATTATGCAGAAGCCCACTCCAATCGAGGCACTGCCTTAAAAAAACTCAAACGTTTTGACCAAGCTATTCATAGTTTTGAAATCGCTTTCTCGATTAATCCTGATATTCAATACTTACTGGGTACTTTGCTGCATGCAAAAATGTTTATCTGTGATTGGAATGATTTTGATCAGCATCTTAGTCTTCTGACGCAAAAGATCAGTCATCATCAGAAAGCTTCTACACCTTATCCAGTGCTTGCTTTTATTGACTCCCTGCCAATACAGCAGATGTGTGCCCAATCCTTTGCGCAGCAAGAGTGTGCATTTAATGGCGCCTTAGGCGCCATTCCCAGAAGAGTCAAAAAAGATAAAATTCGTATCGGCTATTACTCGGCTGACTATCGATCTCACCCAGTTTCTTTTTTAACTGCGGAACTGTTTGAGCTAAGCGATAAAAACGCCTTTGAACTGATTGCTTTTTCTTTTGGCCCGGATGATCAAAGCGCGATTCGCTCTCGTATTAGCCAGGCCTTTGATCAATTTATCGATGTGACTAAGCTCTCAGATCAAGCGATTGCACAACTCTCCCGGCAGATGGGCATTGATATCGCAGTTGACTTGGGGGGATATACCGTTGAAAGTCGCACGGGCATCTTTGCTTATCGCGCCGCTCCCATTCAGGTTAATTATTTAGGCTATCCGGGCACGATGGGCGCTCCCTATATGGATTACCTAGTTGCCGATCGAACCTTGATTCCAGCGCTCTCAGAGCCATACTATGTAGAAAAAATCGTGCATCTGCCCAATACCTACCTAGTGAATGATCGCAAGAGAGTCATTTCTGATAAGCAGTGGTCTACTCAGGAGCTTGGCTTACCAGAAGATGCCTTTGTCTTTTGTTGCTTTAACAATAGCTACAAAATTACCCCAGAGACCTTTTCAAGCTGGATGCGCATACTCAAGGCAGTAGAAGGCAGTGTGCTGTGGTTATTTGAAGCCAATCCCTGGGTCTCTGCCAATTTGAGAAAAGAGGCGCAAAAACAAAGCATTGATCCCAAGCGCTTAATTTTTGCCTCCCGCATTCCTTCCTTAGCAGATCACTTAGCCAGGTATCGCGCGGCCGATTTATTCATTGATACATTGCCTTATAACGCGCACACGACTGCTAGTGATGCCCTTTGGGCAGGATTACCGGTACTGACTTTAATTGGACAATCCTTTGCCGCTAGGGTGGCTGCCAGCCTTCTAAACGCAATTGATTTACCCGAACTTATTACCCATACCAGAGAAGAATACGAGGCATTGGCTATTGAACTGGCAAGCCATCCTCACAAACTGGCCACCATCAAGCAAAAGCTTGCTGAAAACCGTTTAACTACCCCTTTATTTGATGCCCCACTATTTACCAAACATCTTGAAGCAGCCTATACCCAGATGATGGAGCGCTATTGGGCTGAGTTGGCGCCGGAGTATATTGAGGTT
>Ga0214254_1000259_pt1 | contig 17756 bp, 17 predicted proteins | sample TroBogypolimnion_27_FD_153092 | JGI IMG/M metagenome (GOLD analysis project Ga0214254, IMG submission 153092) | Freshwater microbial communities from Trout Bog Lake, WI - 27JUL2009 hypolimnion | ecosystem: Environmental > Aquatic > Freshwater > Lake > Hypolimnion/Profundal zone ... | reverse complement strand
CAAGCACTCGGCCGTTGCGAAGTCGTTGTCTTTTCCGATCAGCATGAAGGCAGCTTTGGAAACCTAGACCTAGCGCAGATGCGCACAGTCTTATCGGCATGGATTGATCGCACCCGTGAAATCTCTCAGTTGCCATATGTGGAACAGGTATTTGTCTTTGAAAACCGAGGTGAGGAAGTTGGAGTCACGCTCAATCATCCGCATGGGCAGATCTACTCGTACCCATTTATAACTCCTCGGACAACCAAGATGCTACAGGCTGCGCAAGAACATTTCGATAAAACAAAAACACCTCTACTCACTAGTGTTATTGCCCGCGAAATCAAAGATGAAGTTCGTGTAATTGCACAGAATGAACATTGGATCGCCTATGTTCCTTTTGCAGCTCGTTATCCATTTGAAATTCATGTAGCGCCAAAGGTATTCGTTCCAGATCTTGCCGAGCTGACTGATGCCGTAGCAGATGCATTCCCAGAAGTTGCTAAAGAGGTGCTGCTGCGCCTGGATGGAGTCTTTGGAATCCCCATGGCCTATATCGCAGCATGGCATCAAGCGCCGGTGCGCACCGGTCGTGATGTATTAGGTTTACATTGGCAAATAACGAGCATACGACGCGCGCCCGGAAAGCTTAAGTACTTAGCTGGCTCGGAAGCAGCTATGGGGGCTTTCATCATGGACCTTGAGCCGGAGCAATCAGCTGCGCAATTAAGAGACGTTCAGCTCTAACCAAGCCATCTCGAGCTCTTCGTATTCTCGCTGTAAATTCTCTTGTTCGGTATGCAGTTCTATCAATTTATTGTGGTCGGCGGTCACTGAATTAAGCTCAGCTGTAATCTCATTCATTCTCGCTAGGCGACGTTCCATCTGCTTTTCCAAGCGGGCGATCTCTTTCTTGAGAGCTTTCTGCTCCAGAATGCTCGACTCTTTCTTGGCGCCGGATTCTTTATTGGAGGAAGATAAAGCAGAGCGTCGCATTTCCAGATATTCATCGATCCCACGCGGCAAATCTCGGAGAGACTTATCACCGACCAATCCAACGAAGGTGTCGCATACTCGTTCGAGGAAATAACGATCGTGCGAAATAACCAAGAGGCTGCCACCGAAAGAATCTAATAAATCTTCGAGTGCGGTGAGAGTTTCGACATCAAAATCGTTGGTTGGTTCATCTAGCAGTAGAACATTGGGACTATCCATGAGTAGGCGCGTGAGTTGTAAGCGGCGGCGCTCTCCGCCAGATAGTTCTCCCACCGGGGTCCACTGTTGATCCTTATTAAATCCTAAGCGTTCGCATAGTTGGCTGGCAGAAAGTTCTTTTCCATTTCCCAACTGCACGCGATTTGCCACTTTTTCTACTGCTTCTAATACTCTCCAGGTGGGATCCAGTTCTTCCAGGTGTTGCGAGAGATAAGCAGCTTTAACGGTAACGCCGGTAATGAGCTTGCCGGCAGATATCTTTCCTTCGCCGTTTAGTACCTTCATAAGAGTGGTCTTGCCGGCGCCATTGACTCCAACAATTCCGATGCGATCGCCTGGGCCAATATTCCAATAGATCTTTTCGAGCAATTCTAAATCGCCCGCCTTAATGGTGGCTTGGTGCAATTCATAGACGGTATTACCTAAACGATTGGCGGCGAAATTGAGGAGTTCTGCTTCGTTTCGTGGTGGCGGTTCGTTCGCAATCAAAGTATTTGCAGCATCGATACGAAACTTAGGTTTTGAAGTCCTCGCAGGTGCACCGCGTCGAAGCCAGGCCAACTCCTTGCGAATCAGCATGTTGCGTTTGCTATCTTCAACTGAAGATTGACGAGAGCGTTCAGCTTTAGAGAGTACGAATGCTGAATAACCGCCTTCGTATTCCAGAACCTTGCCCCCGACTACTTCCCAGATCTGATCTGAAATCTCATCCAAGAACCAACGATCGTGTGTGATAACGACGACCGAGAGGCCAATGCGCGACTTTAAATGTGAGGCGAGCCAAGCCACACCTTCAACATCCAGATGGTTTGTTGGTTCATCGAGCAAGATGAGATCGAGATCTGAGACCAGCAGTTTGGCTAAGTTGACCCGGCGGCGCTCTCCGCCAGAGAGGGAGTGGAATTTACGGTCGAGTAGATCATCGCTATGGCCATCGAAGAGGCCTTGGAGCACCTCACGGATACGACTGTTGCTAGCCCATTCATGTACCGGTAAGTCGCCTAGGACGACCTCTCGGATCGTTGCTCCAGCGGCTGCGTTATCGGCCTGGCTCAGTATTCCGATGTGAACTGCATTGGATTTAGCGACGCGACCTTCATCGGGTTCTAGAGTGCCCGCCATTATCTTCAGGAGCGTGCTCTTACCATCGCCGTTGCGGCCAACCACACCAATCCGCTCACCTTGAGCGACGCCGAGTGAGACGCCATCCAAAAGTGGGCGGATATCGAAGGCTTTCGAGACCGACTCTAAGTTAAGTAAATTCACTGCCCTTAGTCTGTCACGGATTGACCCTTTAAGAATTCGAAGGTGCTGATCCCAAGGTAACGCTAACCACCTTGCTGCCGCCGGTTGGAAGGGTCACGGTTATCGAGACGGTACTTCCAGGAGCATAAGCACGGATGCGAACAATGGCGGTTTCTGCATCTGGGATTCGACTGCCACCAATATTGGTGATGATCGCGCCCACTGGAATTCCAGCCTTTTCTGCTGCACCACCTGATACAAGTTGAGAGATGCTGGCTCCGACCCCGGTGTAGTTCTGGTTGAAGTAGACCCCGAGAACTGGCCTGGTTGATGTATGTGTTGGACTTGTAATGATCTCATTGATGGTGCGTTGTGCCTCATTCACTGGAATCGCAAATCCAAGCCCAATTGAACCTGCCGTTGTACCTGTAGAAGCATTAGATGCAATTGCGCTATTAATACCGATCATCCGCCCTTGGGAGTCGGTGAGGGGACCGCCTGAATTACCCGGATTGATAGCAGCATCGGTTTGAATCGCATCAACATAAGACTGGGTTGTTGCGTTAGAACTCTGGGTGGTTACAGGCCGGTTTAGGGCTGAAACAATTCCTGCAGTCACAGTTCCTGTTAATCCGAGTGGTGATCCAAAAGCGATAACGGGATCCCCAATAGAGATTGTAGAAGAGTCGCCCATTGCGATGACTGGGAGATTAGGGGTTGCGACATGAAGGACAGCAAGGTCATATGAAATATCGCGGCCAACAAGGGTCGCTGGAACCTTTGTTCCATTATTCAAATCTATGTTTAGTGTGTAAGGATTTCCGGCAACAGTAAGCGCATCGATCACGTGATTATTTGTGACAATATACGTACCTGTTGAATCTGATTTAATAATTTCACCGGAACCAGTATCACCAGAACCCGTACTGTCGAGAACATCAACCGTAACAACCGAAGGTGCAACTTTATTGATGATGTTCTTTAATGAGCCATTGCCCAGACTTACTACAGTGCGATTTCCCGTACATGTTCCAGTTGTGCTCGCATAGAGAGCGCCTGTGTTGTTATCGGCGCAAGCTGTGACGACACTTGATGACGTCAAACTATTAGCGGCGGTGGCTACTCCACCGATTGCGGTAGCTCCAGCTATGAAGCCGATGGCGAGCTTAGAGATCGTGCTCAGGCCATTGATCTTCTGGAAGATTGACATCAAATTATCCCTTTCGTCATTTAAGTATCTAGGGGCCATTTAAGCCGTTAGACCCTAAATAATACGCAATGGTTCCTAAGAGTTCTCTGAGAGCGTTTCCGGGAGCTCCATCTGCCTGACCGCGGGTATCGCAAGCAGGATCACGATCACGAGAAGTGAAACCGCAGCAAAGACAAGCATCGTATGGCTCACGCCTAAAACGCTAGCGAGGGGAGCGGCTATCGCCAGCCCAACGGGGCGCAAGAGCATCGTTCCCATTCCGTCGAAGGCAGAAGCGCGAGATAGGGCTTCGCGTGGAATTGTCCGTTGGAAAGCGGTGCCCCAGAGCGCACCCCAAAGGTCGAGGGTGATGCCCCAGAAGAAGGCGCTAATACAAATAACGACCAAAGGCTCGGGTTTGGAGAGAACCAGCAGATAGGCAGTCACCGTCAAGGAGATCAACGTTAGAAATCGCATCTGGTAGCGAATCTTTATTCTGATAGCTACTAGCGAACCGACTACATATCCGATTGATTCACAGGTGAGCACAATCGCCCATGATTTGGCACCGTGAAAGTACTTGAGTGCGATAACAGGGCCGAGAACATCCTGGGCTCCCGCCCAGACCATGACAACAAAAGAGAAGCCGGCCACGGTGATAACTATCCACGGAAACGAGGAGAAGACCCGCCAACCTTCGCGCATATCGGCTCGAACAGTGCTCCCCGTTTCTGCGCGAGCAGGGGTGAGGTGTCTAAAACTAATAACTAGTGTCCCCGAAATTATAAAAGTTATGGCATCTATAAAGAGTGCAACGGTGCTGCCGAATGCACTAATCAAATATCCACCGACAGCCGTGCCACTTATAAGTGCAAAGTTGGCAATGAATTGATTTATCGCATTTCCCTGCTGTAACTGCTCCTCGGGTAGGAGCGCTGGAAGAGCGCCAGAGAAAGCCGGCCAAAATATTCCCCACATCAAACCGAATCCAATATTTGAAAATAGCAGAGCTGCAATCGGAACGTGGCCAAGGTGAAAGAAGTAGACCTGCACCATGAGGACAATGCCACCTGTTATATCTGCAATCGCCAACATTTTAAATCGGCCGTACTTATCCGCGATAACACCGCCGAAGGGGAGCATGCAGAGCAAGGCCACCGTCAACGCCCCCAAAACAAAACCTAACTCCTTGGCGCTGCCATGGGGCAAGTGCAAAATTCCAAAGGCGAGCGCAATGGGACCCATCCCATTACCAAAATTAGAGATGAAGCGCGCTAGATAAAATCTCTTGATATACCGATGGCCAAGAGTGGTTCGAACGGTCATTTTGTTGTTTTAGTCTCAATATCTTTGAGGACGCGATGGATATCAGAAGCTATTTGCTTTAATTCGATGATCTCTTGTTGATTAAGGGCGCGCGCTTCCTTAGCTAATTCGAATTCACCAAGTGAGGCGGTATGGGTTTCGGTGATCTTCTTCTCTACCGATGCAGAGGCAACATTCTGCCCAACCATGATAATTGAGAGAAGAACTAGTTGTAAGAAAGTTTGGGCGACCCAGGCGACGATAGTTATCAAGTTTCCGGTATTAAGAGCGGCAGGCAGTGATATCAATGCGATAATGGCAAAAATATAGGCACACCACATCGTGGCTACGCCAGAGGTAATCTTTGCCGCTAAGCCAGCATTAAATGCATTAACTCTTTGGAGAATCTTTTTGGGCATGAATGAAGTTTAATGAAGTTGAACTAATTCACCCCGCACATACTTATGAGTCGCTTGACCTCTTAAGACATGCACACCGCCAACTCCGTGTACGGCGAAGAACAGCGTTTCAAAGTTAGTTCGAGGATCTAAACCTGCTACCGCTGCGGTCATCTCATCGACCCCTATGACACAGACTCCTTCTGGTGCGTGGACCATCAACTTCGCTGTGCTATCTGGAATCCAACCGAAGAATTTGTTGTAGTGCGGGATGGTGCGCAGCGTGGGAAGGAGATTGAGTCCTGGCGTTCCAACCGCACTCTGCTTGCGAAAATTTGGGATATCGCCCGAAAGCGCCATCGCACCTGCGCTGCACCCCGCGAGGGCGCTACCGCTGCGCCAGTTGCGTTCGATCGCCTCCCAAACAGGCGTGTTTATAAGTGAGGTGGCTAGGTAAGAAGGATCGCCACCAGATATATAAATAAGTCCAGCACCTTCTATCTGCGCCGCCAGGTCCTCGCGCATCGCATCGCTCCGGGAAAATACTGGAAGGAAAACCTGTTCTGTATTTAACCGCTCTGCTTGCGCTGCACCTAACTCTTCCCAATAACGTAGGCGACCAACGCTTTCGCGACCCGCGGCAAGCGGCAACTGCACATATCGGTTCTTTAGACCACGTTCTATACCGCTTCTCAGCAAATCGCCCTCTAGGTCAGCCATTTCTGGCAGGTATTCACCAGAACCCACCAAGGCGAGAGCGCCGACGTGATCCATGCAGTGACTCTAGTCGGTAAGATTCGCGCCATGCGCTTTAGGAGAGTTACCGCGACAATCTCCATCGCAATAACCCTCCTCGCCTTCTCATTCAATTTCTTCGAGAAGACGGCGGGCAGCGCTATTCCGCGCTCTAACGTTCTTAAAGGCAGCAAACAATCCACAGGTGGGGATACCAATATCCTCTTACTCGGTCTGGATTCGCGGCGCGATGCCAACGGAAATGACCTTCCGCGCAAGTTGCTCGATTTGATGCACGTTGGATCGAGCTCCTCGATAGGTGGCTACAACACCAACACCATGATTTTGATACATATCCCTGCTGGCGGTAAGAGCGCCGTCGCCATTTCAATACCGCGCGATGATTATGTGGCGGTTGAAGGGTGGGGGATGCAGAAGATTAAAGAGGCCTACGGGTTGGCCAAATACACCTCTGAGAACGCGCTGATCAAACAAGGTGTCCAAAACCCACAGCGCGAAAAACTGAGTCGTGATGCCGGCCGCACCGCAACTATCTCAACAATTTCTAAACTGCTCAACGTTCCGATTGATCATTTCGCCGAAGTTAATTTGGTTGGCTTCTACGACCTCGCCACTGCTCTCGGAGGTATTCAGGTCTGCCTCAATCGCGCGGTAAATGATGCCCAATACTCGGGAGCAATCTTTCCCGCTGGACTACAGACCATCACCGGCGTACAGGCTCTGCAATTTGTGAGACAGCGCCATGGTCTTCCAAATGGCGATTTAGATCGCACCCATCGCCAACAAGCATTTATTACAGGAGTGATCACAAAATTCCGCACGCAGGGCATCTTCGGAGATCTTGGTAAATTGCAATCGCTGCTAACCGTTGCAAAGAAGGATGTCGTGATTGATGCTGGATGGGATGTTCTTGGTTTCTTGCCTCAGGCCAAAGCGCTTACCGGCGGTCACATAACTTTCCATACCCTGCCTATCGAAGGCTACGCTCTTCGCAACAAGCAGGATGTCAATATCGTCGATATCCCAACGGTACAAAAATTTGTTCACGATCTCTTCTATCCAGCTCCAAAAGTCACGACTTCTCCCAAGCCTGGTGCGAGTGTGAGCCCAAGTACGACGCCAAAACCTAAACCCACTAAATTTAACTTTGCACATTTGGCTAATGGATCTTCCGTTGCGGGTTCTGGAATTCCGTGTGTTAATTAATGTATATAGCCTTAGCTGTCTTGGTGGGAACACTCACAGCAGCGCAATCGCGATTTAATGGCGAACTCTCCTTTCAAATCCATAATGGAATCGCCGCGGGTTTAATCTCAAATACAGTGGGATCCGTCGTATTGATAACGATCGCCCTGCTCTTTAAAAAGGAACGCGAAGGTATTTCGCGCACTATCGCCGCGGTCAGATCAGGACGTCTGGCTTGGTGGGAGATGCTCGGGGGTCTCGGGGGCACCATATTTCTTTGCACACAAGGTGTAACAGTCCCAGAAGTGGGAGTTGCTATCTTCACAATTTCACTTGTCGGAGGGCAAACCGCTTCTTCGCTATTGGTCGATAAAATCGGCTTAACGCCATCCGGTAAAAAACCAGTTACATTTGCGCGGATATTGATAGCTGCGGTGACTCTTCTCTCCGTGTCAATTGCGGTCTATCCAGATTTGAGCAACTCTACATTTAAGGTTTTGCCGATTTTGCTTGCTATCATCGCTGGGATAGTTGTTGCTTTTCAACAGGCAATCAACGCTCGAGTAAACGTGGTTTCAGAACGCCCATTAGCGACAACGTTCTTCAATTTTATTATTGGTGCCTTCTTCTTGAGCATTGCGTTAGCAATTAACCTAAGTCGGAGCGGAACTATAGGTCGGCTGCCGACCAATCCTTCGTTATATTTGGGTGGCCTCTTCGGGCTGGCCTTTATCGCGGTATCCGCCTACACACTTAAACATATTGGATTACTTAACTTCATCACCTTTAGCGTAAGCGGCCAATTAATTGGTGCGCTGCTCTTTGATTGGTTGGCTCCCGCTGCTCATACAACTGTCAGCGGCTATCTATTAACAGGAACCGCAATGACGATGTGCGCAGTGATCGCATCGCGGCTCATGAATGTACGTCGTGGAGTAAAAGCTTAAGCAGCTGCTCGCTCTTTTGCGGCGCTTTTGGCGGCGGCGATCGAAGCGCTCTTATGCTCGACAAAATCCGCCATTGCAGGAACAACACCAGCAAGGCCAAACTCTGACAAGATGATTTCTATATCGGTAGCGCCGATGGAGCTAAAAACCTGTTTCAAATATCCAGTCTGCCAATCCCAACCGGCACGAGGGGCACCTTCTGCATATGACCCACCTTGAGAGACTATAACTGTGACTTTGCCAGTCACCTTCGTTGCTCCTGGCATCATGATCTGATCGATCCAAGCTTTAAGAACGGATGGAACAGCAAAGTTCCACATGGGAGTTGAGATCAGAATGTGCTTTGCATTGTTGACCTCTTCAACCAGGGTGGTGCGAAATTCGTGCTTGGCTCGCATGGAAGCTGAACGGCTGGCTTCCGGGGTGTAACCGGCGTTGATCGTTTCCCCATCAAGGTGCGGGATGGAATCTTCAGCCAGATCCCGAGTAACGATTACGGCGCCGGGGTTCTTTTCAGTGAAAACGGCGAGAAATTCTTTAGAGATTGAGCGTGAGATGGAGTGATCCCCAAGCGGGCTAACCTCAATGTGTAGCAAATCTGACATGTTTTACCTATCTGTTAGTTGATATATTCAGAATAGTTGAAATTTCAACTATTCGCCACTTGAAAAGAGTGAGATACTTACCTCCTCATGCCAAAGATTCAAGCTCCGACACTTGCGCTCCATCGCGAATTGCGCCGCCAGCAACTTATGAGTGCTGCAATGGAACTTGCAATCGCCGATGGCGCAGAATCGATTACCGTTGCAGCGGTCGCTGCCAAAGCTGGACTTGCCCGTAGTTCAATTTACGAATACTTCGCATCGAGTGCAGACTTGGTTGCTGATCTTGTCCTTGAAGAACTCGACTATTACACCCGCAGGCTTAGCGAAGCAGTTGCAGATGCGAGCGATCCTTACCTGCGCATCGAACTATGGATCACAGAGAGTTTACGCTATGTCGCCGATGGTCGCCATATGTTGGTGAAGTCGTTAAACACGATTAATACACCTGACGAGCGTAAAGATGAGATCGTTATGGGCCACCGTCGCATGATGGCACCACTACAAGATTCATTAGTTGGAACAGGTATTTCCAATATTCGAGCTGCGGCCGCCCTCTTGGCGAGTGTTACTGATGCCGCATCGGTAAGAATTGATGCCGGAAATGACGCAGAGCTCGAAATCCAGAGCGCTGTTGCTTTCGCGCTAGCTGGACTTCGAGCTCTACCTAGAAACTAGTTAATTACTTAGCTGAGAAGGTAAACGGGATCGTCTGATCCTGGGATTTATCTCCGGCAGCGTTGTGATCATTTGTTATAAAGAAGACGCATGTAGTGTGAACGCAGTCACCATTAGTGAAATAAGGAACTGGCTTAAACTTAACCTTGCCCTTACCTGATGTAGCGCCTTGTGCGATATCTGCTTTTACATTTGAAACCCAAGCTTGTGCGCTCTGGTCTGAATCGCAGACAGTAGGCGTTGCACCCTTTGTCGCTGGAGCCATGCACTCTTCAATGTAAACACCGTTCTTTGCAGGCAACTTAGCAAACTTGAAGGTTACTACTGCACCTTTTTGCACGACGTTCTTGGTTGGGGTGGCAGTAACGACTGCCTTAGCGTTTGCTAGGGGTGCCGCTGCTACAACCAGTGCTACTGCAATAGCGGCTATTAGCTTCTTCTTCATGTATGTATCTCTCTTCTAGTGGGTGACTTAGTTATTTACTAAATGTTATGGGAAGTTTTATATCGTGTGTGCGATCCTGAGTTCTGGTGTGGTCAGCGCGAACATAGATTGCGCATTGAACTTTCCGGCAATCAATTTTTCCGATCAAGGGTTTCACTTTCAAACCAACTGAGAAAGTTCCACCCGATTTAAATGGAATAGCCAAATTCTTACCGTAACTAGGCGGGTTAGACGAAATCCAAAATGAAGCAGCACCTGCCCCCGTCATATTCTGACCGCCACCGCAAACGCTAGGCAGGGTTCCGGCTGGAACAATCTGGCACATTTCTACATAGATTCCGACCGTCTTATCAAAACCCTTTCCAGAAACGCTAATCGCCTCACCAGCGCTCACCTGAGTTGTTTTGGATACGGTTAGAACTTCACCGTTTTGACCTGTCACAGAATTGGCTGTTCCACCATGAACGAGGAGAAAAAGAACGAGAGCGATAACGAGAAGTACGAGCCCAGAGAGAGCGGGCACTAGCTTCGATTTCATGGCGTTAATCTAAGAGAGATTAGGGAATTTCGCTCCGACAACTTCGCCTCCCATGTCGGAAAAGGAGGTGCCAGAATACGCTGGTGAGAACACGGGTGGTTGCTGCAGTGGTACTGAGCGCCCTCATCCTCTCCTTTTCTCCGACAGCACAAGCTGCGGTGTCGGATATAAATGCTAGCCAAGTCTCGTTGCCGATCGTACATAGCGGGGAATTAGCACGATTCAAACGAGTAGTTGCTCTCGCTAATGGGGCGGCCGAGATTGTCGCAGCGCTGGGATACAAGAATATTTTGGTAGGCCGAGATATCGCCTCCACCATGCCAGAACTCAAAAATATTCCAATCGATGAGTCGGCGATGCAAGTATCTGCAGAGGCGGTACTTTCCCAACGTCCAGATCTAGTTTTTATAGATTCAAATACATCTCCAGTAACGGCAATTGCAACCCTTAAGGCTGCGAAAATTCGGATCGTGAGCGTTCCAAGTGCTTTTACCTTGGCGGATATCTACGCAAAGGAAGGTGTGATCGCCAAGACTTTAGGTGTCCCTAAAGCTGGTGCTGTGCTGGAAGCGCAAGTAAGTTCATTCAAGTCGGCAAAGAGCACAATTAGAGTTGCATTTCTTTATATGCGCGGGACCGCATCTATCTATTTGATAGGTGGACCAGGCTCAGGAGCAGATTCTATTCTGCAAGCTGATGGCTTTATCGACGTAGGTGCGGCAAAGCTTAAGAATCCATTTAATGCGCTCACCGCCGAAGAGTTAATCAAACTGCAACCCGATGTCTTGCTGCTTATGACAAAGGGATTGGTTTCTGTCGGTGGGATTAAAGGGCTAGTGCAATTCCCGGGGATCGCCCAGACTCCCGCAGGTCAGCACCAACGGGTAGTAACAGTTGATGATTCGCTACTGCTCTCCTTTGGACCACGAACGATCCCAATGGCCAAAGTTTTGCGCCCTCTCGTCATTGCTGCGGCGAAATTATGAAGAAGTTTCTTATATATCTGGCTGGTTTTACACTCCTGCTCTTCCTCTTTTGGCTCTCACTCGATATTGGCATCTTGCAGTTACAAAGTTCGGTCTTTTCGCTGATTGGTAAACACAGCGTTGATGCCACAACTGTCTGGCAAGTTAGGTTTCCCCGCGCCTTAGGCGCAGTAATTATCGGAGCAGGTTTAGGAGTAGCTGGAGCAGTGGCCCAAGGTATTTTCCGCAATCCATTGGCCGAGCCGACCCTCATCGGACTATCTAGCGGCGCAACACTTGGAACCATCGCCCTCATCTCCTCGGGTGCTTCTGTCTACGGAACTCGCTCAAATATTGGAGCCGCGGTACTGGCAGCAGCGCTCACTGCGCTACTAGTTCAATGGATCGCACCAGGTAAAGGTTTCGGTTTTTTACTAACAGGTATCGCAGTATCTGCAATCTTCACCTCATTCGCCGGGCTGCTCATATCGATGTCCCCTAAGCCAAGCATTCAATCCATTACCTTTTGGAATTTTGGCTCACTGACGCTGCTCAACAATGCCACCGTGGGAATGATTGCTCCTTATATCGAAGTCGGAATCATCATCTGCTTCTTGGTGTCTCGCCGCCTTGATATCTACTCGCTCGGAGAAAGCTCATCTCATTACCTAGGTGTAAATCCAAAACGATTACGACTTTATGCAATTATCGGGTTGGCTTTCCTCATTGGTGCCTCTGTTAGTGCCGTTGGAACGATTGCATTTATCGGATTGCTTGTACCCCACATTGTCCGCTTACTCATCGGCCCCGCTCATCGCAAGGTGTTATCTCTGAGCGCGCTGGTCGGAGCTATTGTTTTGCTGCTCGCCGATCTCTTAGCGCGCACCCTCTTTCAACCCAATGAGATCCCGTTAGGTTTACTGACATCTCTCCTTGGAGCACCAGCCCTTATCATTCTCATACGCATTAAGCGCGCATCGTGGGTGAGTCATGATTGAGATTAAGGGACTTTCCTTCTCTCGAGGTAACCACGAGATATACAAAGACTTTGATGATCGGCTAGACACTGGTGAAGCCGTGCTTCTCACAGGGCCCAATGGGGCTGGCAAAAGCACGCTGATTCAATTAATAGGTGGCTTGCTCCAAGCGGAGTCTGGAGAAATTACAATTGATGGCAAAGCGGTCAGCTCATTAAGCGCTAAGGAACAAGCGCTGTTGCGTTCAATCGCTCCACAGCGCCGCTCTTTCACTTTGGCTTATACAGTGAGTGAAGTTCTACATTTCCTACCGAAGAAGATGCGAATCGCAGATAACTCCCATTTAGTAGATCAATTAGGTCTAACGTCTTTACTGAATAAGAAGGTCACTGAACTCTCTATCGGACAACAAGAGCGAGTGAGTTTGGCGTTAGCGCTAAGCCAGCGCGCGAAATATTATTTACTTGATGAACCTTTTAGTGCCCAAGATTCAGAATCTACAAACAAAATCATTGAGTTGATTGCCGAGCTTAAGAAAGAGAATGGCGTCCTGGTGATTTCTCACAATCAGGACGCCATCTTTAAATACTTTGATCGAGTTATTAGCCTCGCTTAGCCTGACTTGGCTTTCCAGCCTTAAAAGGCTTTCCGCCAGCTTTGCTAAACTTCTTTGGACCAGCAGCAGGCTTTCCTGTGCGGGCACGTGACTCAGCCTTTTCAAGCGCAATGCGCTTTTCTAGCGGCATACGAGGTGCCTTCTTTGCAGGACGAGCTACGCCTTCGACGCGACCACGATTTCCTGCAGGAGTTGCGCTCTCTTCACGCGTGCGTGAATCTCTCGCCTTGTCTTCCCACTTCTTAGGAGCAGAACGGAATGGGCGATCGCTACGTTCTGTAGCAGGACGACGATCATTACTGAACGTACGTTCGGTACTAGGGCGGCGCTCTTCACGTGGAGCTTGATATGAACGCTCTGGACGCTCGGTACGAACTTCAGCGCCTTCAGCCTTAGCTGGGCTTTCGAAGCGACCTCCACCAGTTTTACGGGCCTTGAAGTTACCGTCGCGGTTTCCGCGATCATTGGAACGGCTACGGCTTCCTGGCTTACGATCATTGCGAGATGGCTTTTCAGCCTCCACCGCGATTGGAATACCAGATGGCTCTTGTGCTCCAGTGATTTCATGAAGTTTTGAGTCTCCTGGGCGAACATTGTTCTCGATCAACTTCACGGCAGCGCGGTTAGTAATTCCAAAGACCGCTTTCTTCTGCTTGTGTGTTGCAAGAGTAACTACTGTCCCTGTTGCGCCAGCGCGCGCAGTACGACCTGCACGGTGGAGATAATCTTTGTGATCCGCAGGGGCATCAATATGCACGATAAGTGAGACATCATCAACGTGGATACCGCGCGCTGCTACATCTGTAGCAACAAGTGCTGAGGCGCGTCCATCTTTAAAGGCTTTAAGAACGCGAGTGCGCTGACCTTGAGATTTTCCACCATGAAGCACGCCAACTGGTACACCGCTGCGAAGCATCTTTTCAGCGAGCTTATCGGCGCCATGTTTGGTACGAACGAAGAAGATTGTGCGTCCATTGCGTGCGGCGATCTGCGTTGAAATCTCATCTTTATGTTGCTGATCGAGCAACAAGAGATGATGAGTCATATCAGCTGCGCGAGACTTTTCATTCTCGAGTGAGTGAGTAATCGGATCTTTGAGGAAACGCTTGACGATCGTATCTACATCGCGATCCAAGGTGGCAGAGAACAGAAGGTGCTGTCCGCCCTCTTGGGTAAGAGAGAGAATCTCTTTAACTACTGGCAGGAATCCCATGTCAGCCATCTGATCTGCCTCATCGAGTACCGTGATCATGACATCCGAAAGATCGATGTGCTTCTTTTCGAGAAGATCCATCAAACGACCAGGAGTTGCAACAATGACAGGTACGCCACGCTTGAGCGACTGAATCTGACCGATGTATGAAAGTCCGCCAGCAACAACCTGTGAAGAGAGGCCAATTTTGCGGGCAAGTGGAGAAATAACTTCATTGATCTGAACTGCAAGCTCGCGAGTTGGAGAAAGAATTAAGCCAAGTGGCTTGTGAGGCTTAGCGGTACGGCCGTTGAGGCGCGTAAGCATGGCTAGGCCAAATGCCAGCGTCTTTCCGGAGCCGGTTTGACCGCGACCGAGCACATCGCGACCTTTAATCGCATCAGGCAGGGTGGCAGTTTGAATGGGGAATGGGGCGGTCTTGCCTTCGGCTTCAAGAGCCTCGCAGAGCGCAGGGGTAACACCTAAATTGCGGAACGTAGACATAGCTATACCAATCGAGACATAGATGCGTGTCTCGTGGTGCTTATCAGTGAAGACTGACGTAAGACTCGCAAACGAACTTGTTTATGGTGACAAACAGAGGTTCTGTGAGTTGTGTTGCGGATGCAACATCTAATTGTAACCTACTTAACCAGAGCCCTTCGCCACTTTGCATAACGCAGGGCAAGCTCATCATCGAGAGGTGAAATAGCCTCACCGATGGCCCGCTCGATGAGTAAATCAGCAAATTCTGGGTTACGCGCCAGTATCGGCCCGTGTAAGTACGTTCCAAATACATTCCTATTAATTGCACCGTCAAGGGAAGCGACGCCATTGCCATTACCTTGCAAGACTTTTCCAAAGGCATTGGCATCTGCCCCGAGCGTTGTAACGCTGCTGTGGTTCTCAAATCCCGTAAGTGGAACGTCAAAGAGATCGCTTTGAACGGCTATATCACCCACCAATCTCTTATCACCAGGGGTTGTAATTACATCAAGTAACCCAAGACCAGCAAACTCTTCATCTCTCGTTGCGTATTTGGTTCCAAGCAATTGGAATCCGGCACAGATCGCTAGGACAACAGCGCCTTTATTTGCAGCACGAGCAAGTATCGATCCTTTGCGAAGTGCGGTGAGAGAGAGCAATTGTGCAGCATCTTCTGCTCCCCCCAATAAGTAAATATCGCCACTCTTGGGGAGTGGATCTAAGTATGAAATGTCAGTAATTCGTGCCTTTATATTCCGTTTTGTCGCACGGAACTTAAGTACGTCCGCATTGCCGCGATCTCCATATGTTCCCAATAGTTCATTGTGGATTCGGATGATCTCTAGCATCACATCACCAACTCAAAGAAAGCCGTATACGCGGATAGGACCGTGACTTCGCTGCCCTGAGTAAGGGCGAAAGCCTCATCAAAGTTTTCCACGACATGCGATTCGATTCCTTCGACATGAATTCGGTAAGCCATATCTAGAGCACGCTCACCACAGACAATTACGCGGTGGCCTTTAAGTATTGCGAAGGAGACGTCCCAGAGCCAGGAGGTATCAATGCCATCAACCTGCCGCGCATTAAGCACCAAGATGACATCAGTATGTAATTGAGACTGCAGCGCTTCGGTCCATGAAGCTGGGTTTTTGGTTAAACGAAAGTGTGCGTTCTTGCCGGCGATCTCTTTGGTGACGCTGCGTTCGAGTTCTAATTCTGTAAATTCAATCGGTGGTGCCCCAACCACTTCGCCAACAATATTCGCTAAAGCGGCATTGCGGTATGCGGCTGAACCTTTCTTCAACTTAACTTCGCAAATTTTGTTGGTAAGACCACAAGTGCATGAATAATTCCCACGAGTCCATGTTAAATAACTCCCACAGCGCGGACAGACTGCACCATCTGGATGCCTTCTCCCTCCAAATGAAACTCGAACAACATTAGTTGCATTTACGATCGCATAATTAATAAAAGGATCATCAATATCTGCGACAAAGACAGTATTTGTCGCTTCGGAACATTCGACGTGCCAACGATCGGCCACCCGCTTCACTTCATGCATGCGGTGCAATTGATCTCGGGTTAGATTTAAAAGTAGAACGACGGTTGGATCAGTCTGAGCAATGATGGCTGGTAGGTGCAATTCATCAATCTCGAGTACTGCATAAGGTGCGGGGGACATGAGTGCATTAGCTGCTCCCCAGGCGAGGTTAGAACCCGATCCACTGGTGGCAACGGGACCTAATTGCGAAACGATAGCTGCGACGGCTTTGGTGGTCGAAGTCTTTCCGTTGGTTGCGGAAACGAGAATAACCTCTTTGTTCTGTGCCAAGAGCGAGATCGCTTCCGGTTCAATCGCGAGCAAGATTCGACCAGGTAAGGTCTCGCCCTTATTGCCAACAAGACGCGATGCGATTCCGGCGCTCTTTGCCACGAGAATCGCTAAGCGGAGTCTTGGGCTAAGCACTCACTAAGAGTACGCCTATTTGCGCAGTGAATCCCCTGCAGTCCCAGGCAGAGAGGTGACATTCCACAGTGAAATCGCCAACACTAGAACGGCGGATGAAAATGCAAAGGTGAATTGATTCTGGGTTCCGGCTAAGACTCGACCAAGGTTGAGGGCAATTACCGCGATAGCTACGGCGATAACAGAGGCCAACTGCTGCACCATATTGGTAATGGTATTTGCATGTGCCATGACCTCTTGATTGGTATCCGCGAAGGTGATGGTGTTAAAGAGGGTCATTCCGATGGATCGGATTCCTCCCGCGAAAAGCAGTAAAAGTGTCAACCAGATGAAGGGGATAGAAGATCCGATTAATCCAAGGATCAGGGTGAGGGGTGCGCTTAAAAGTATTGAGAGAAGTAGTAGAGGTTTAAAGCGAAATTTATTCATGAGGGGAGTTGTGAAAACTTTAAATACGAGATTTCCTAGCATGTAAAAGAATAGGACTCCGCCAGCTCGCTCTGCGCTCCACCCGAATTTATCTTGGAAGAGCAGTGGTAATACAAATGGAGGGGTATTTTGCGCGACCCGAAACAACAGCCCACTGGTGCAATTCAAGTGAAACGTTTGAATCTTAAGCACGCTTAAGTCAATCAATGGTTCAGCCGAGCGCCGTAAGTGGCGAATGGTGGGTAGGCCAATTCCGATTCCCACGACGAGTAGCAGAAGGGTTGATACTAAATTGATATGAGGGGAACCCAAATTTGCTGCTGCCAATACCAGTAACCCCAAACTTAGGGCGCAACCATAGAAACCCAACCAATCTAATCGTTCCACTTTTCCGCCTGGAACGCGGGGCACAATCTTTATGCCGATCAAGAGTGCGATAAGACCTATCGGCACGTTAACAAGAAAGATCCAATGCCATGATGCGTGGGCAATGATAAATCCACCTACCACTGGCGCCACCACTGGCGCTGCCAGCGCAGGCCATACCGAGTAAGAAATCACGCGAATAACTTGTGACTTATCTACCGAACGCATCAAGATAAGGCGCCCAACTGGAACCATCGATGCCGCACCTATACCC
>Ga0214254_1000220_pt1 | contig 19959 bp, 17 predicted proteins | sample TroBogypolimnion_27_FD_153092 | JGI IMG/M metagenome (GOLD analysis project Ga0214254, IMG submission 153092) | Freshwater microbial communities from Trout Bog Lake, WI - 27JUL2009 hypolimnion | ecosystem: Environmental > Aquatic > Freshwater > Lake > Hypolimnion/Profundal zone ... | reverse complement strand
AGGACACGAGGCTGAATGGCAAGTGCACGGGCGAGAGCTACGCGTTGCTGCTGTCCACCAGAGAGTTGGTGAGGGTAAGAATTTGCTTTGCTCTCTAGGGCCACTAGTTCCAACATTTCGGTGACGCGCTTGTGACGCTTGTCGCTATCTACCTTGCGCGCACGCAGGCCATAATCGATATTTTGAGAGACAGTCAGATTGGGAAAGAGCGAGTAGGACTGGAAGACCATTCCCATATCGCGGTGGTTAACGGGCGTTTCGTTGTAGCGAATGCCATTGAGGCGTAACTCACCAGATGTTGCCACCTCTAGTCCAGCGACAATACGAAGCGCGGTGGTTTTACCGCAGCCTGACGGTCCAAGGAGGGCTACCAACTCGCCAGGTTGAACAGTCAGATTTAGACCGTCTAGCGCCTTAACCGGGCCAAAGTGACGGCTAACTCCTTGGAGTTCTAGGGTGCAACTGTCGCGATCCTTTTTGCTCATTCGTCCACCTCTACACGTAGTGCGCTCCTCTTAGGAAGGAGTGCGATAACCGACAAGAGCGCGATTGCGCCAACAAAACTAAAGACAGAGATTGCAATCGCACCCAAAATATTCTGTTGTCCCGCCACGACAGTCCACGTTGGGAAGGTCTCCCAATGCAAAAGTGATGTAATCGTGTACTCGCCGATTGACAGCGCAAAGGTTAGGAAGAGGGCTCCAGTAATACCGCTGCGAATCGCTGGAACTATGACTCGAATAATCGTGCTCGTCCATGACGCTCCCAAACTTCTTGATGCCTCTACTAGGGTCTTTAAGGCGATTGTCTGCAGGGAAGTGTCGAGCGCACGATATGTATAAGGCAATGCGATGATGACGAAGAAAAATACGAGTTCGTATTCCGAGTTCTGCAAGATCTTTGGCATCGCAACCTGTGCTCCGATGGCGAGCGAGACGACAGGAATGATGAGTGGAAGGATGCAGAGAAAATCAACGAGAGATTTATATTTCTGCCCCTTCAGATTTAAGTAGACCATCGTGGGAACCATGAGTGCAAGAGTGAGAAGAGCCGCAAGTACGGCAAGCTTGAGCGAGGTGATCAGGCTGGGATAGAAGCCATCTTGGTGAATGAGCCATTGATAGTTGACCCAAGAATGCCCCTTACCTCCATTGCCTTTAAAGCTATAGACCGCTGCCCCGTAAAGCGGAACGATGAAGATTAAGAAGGCCAGAACTGATGATGAGATGACCAGCGGCCATTTGAGTGAGAAACGCTTCATCAGCTTCTCCACTTCGCCGCACGGCGCTGCGCCCAAATGTATCCGGCCATCACAATTGTTGCCACGACGATCATTCCGACAGCCAGAGAATCTCCGAGGTTGGTCTGGTCCGAGATTACATTTCCATCAACCAGGGTGCCGATGATGATCGGCACCAGCGGGACAGTTCCAACTGTTAAAGCTCGAGCCGTTGCATATGCCGAAAAACCACCGGCGAATAATAAGAAAAACGCGCCCACGAAAGATGGGATCAAAATAGGAATTCCTACGCGGCGCCAATAAGTGAATGCAGATGCGCCGAGGCTGATGCTCGCCTCTTCCCATTCGCGGCGAAGGCCAGCGATAGCAGGTTTAAAGACCAAGACCATCAGGGGAACTTGGAAGAATGAGTAAACCATTACGACTCCCGTGAAGGAGAAGATGGTGAAATGGCCGGCATAGATATCCCAGCCCAAGTCTTTCAAAACTTTGGTGACGATTCCTTCAGTACCGAATGCCGCTACGAACATAAATGCGAGCGGTACCCCGCCCGAATTAGCAAAGACTGCAGAGATCGAATCTACAACGGCGCCAAATTTACCGCGCGCATATTTCACGATGACGTAAGCGAAGAATGCTCCGAGGAGCGAACCGATGAGTGCGGTGATGAGTGAGAGTTTGAGCGAGACCATGAAGGCGTGTAGGTATGGACCCGAATGAAGTATCGGGCGATAGTTTGCCAAGGTCCATTCGTTTGTATTTCCTTTAAAGCTACGCAGGGTTACTGCAACAACCGGCCAGATGAGGAAGAAACCGGTAAATAGAAAAAATGGAAGTAGTGGCAGCACGCCGGAACCCCGGCCACTCGAACGAATTCGAGATTGTGCTTTCACTACTCCCATGTATTTTCGTTAGCTCGTAACTAGTTCTAAGACTTAGTTACCAGCGATTGCTGGCCACTGTGCCTTGAGAAGAGCCTTCGCCGCATCCTGATCTGCAGGACTTGGTGTCACGATCTTTGCTCCTGCTGGGATTGCGTACCCAGCTGGTGCTGCTGCATTTGTACCCTTAGCAACCATTGCGTCATACTCGATTGGAAGTGCGCCGCCTGCGATCCAGATGTTCTGTCCGCCATTGATTGAAGAGAAGATCTTTGAGCCGGTAAGGCCCTTAACGGAACCAAGGTTCGCAGAACCCTTGCCCTTGTTCTCTGAATAGAGGAACTCAGTCCAGAGACGAGCTGCTGCTGGGTGTGGAGCGTTGAATGGAATACCCATGATGTATGGAGTTCCCTTGATGACTGCATCTGAAGGAATTACATACTTAAGGGTCTTTCCAGCCTTAGCAGCTGTTGCTACAGCTCCTGGGCCGTTGAATGACCATGAGAATGAGACCTTATAAGCACCAGCAAGGAAGTTCTGTCCATTAGCCAAAGCGGTAACAAAGTTTCCAGAATCCTTCAAAGCCTTGAAGTAATCAATACCGTTTTGCGCGTTAGCAGTTGTTCCGCCGTTAGCAAGGTTGGCTGCGAAGACAGACATAAGAGCCTCTTGTGCGCCTGATGGATCTCCACCGATAGCAACCTGATTCTTAAATGCTGGATCCTTGAGATCGTTGAAAGATGTTGGAGCCTTTGCGATTGAAGTGTCATATGACAGTGCGATTACGCCTGCATAGTCACCGTACCAGCGGCCTGAAGCATCCTTGTATGTAGGTGTGATGTCTTTCCAGTTCACAACTTTGTAAGGAGCGAAGAGGTTTGAGTTATCTGCACCGTAGGTGATACCGACGTCAACTGCATCTGGAACCTTTGATGCTGGAGCAGTCTTTACTGTCTGAATTTCATAAGCAGATGATCCATCTGGGTTGTCATCTGTGATCTTGATTCCGAAAGCTTTGGTGAAGAGATCCATGGCCTCGCCGTAGTTAGCCCAGTCGCGAGGAAGGGTAATTACATTGAGCTTTCCCTCTTTTTGAGCTGCCTTGACAAGGGCATCCATGCCACCGCAAGAAACAAGGCTCGTGCACTTTGAGTAATCAATTTTAGCTGTTGCAGCAGTTGAGGCTGCTGTTGTTGAAACCAATGAAGCTGCAGCCATTGTGGCTACAAGTACTCCAGTGAATAGGCGCTTGCGCATATATCCCCCTTAAGGATTAGTGGGGCAAGCCAATCCCTCCTTGTTTACCAAGGAGGGATTTTTAGGAGAGCGGTAGATGTACGAAAAGTTAATAATTAACTTCGCGCGGTGGTGACCCCTCTTAATTAATATGAGTGAGTAGCGAAAGCACCGTGGGAGAGATTTCCGTTGCTCCCGTAGCACGCAGTTCGGATTCAGAGTGCTGACCACTTGTAACGCCAAGAACTATCGCCGCTCCCGCACTAACACCGGCCTTCATATCAGACTCAGTGTCTCCCGCAATAGCGACTTGATCAGGATGAAGGTCTAGACCGGTTGCCTTGTTATAGATATCGATCGCTCGGAATATCATGTCGGGAGAGGGACGCCCTTCTGCAACCTCGGATGCGGCTACCGATACATCAATGAGTTCAGCCCAACCCAGGCTGTAAATGATTGGATCTAAAATTTCACGGGGAAATCCAGTTGAGATTCCCACGCCCACACCTCTCGTGCGAAGCTCTCGGAAGAAGTCACTTACTCCATCAAATTCAATCAACTCGCCCTCGGCTACCAAATCGGTGTACGCAGTCACGAACCGCTCATGCGCTGCGAAAGCCGCCTCGGCATCACCTTTACAGAGGTGAGTAAAGACATCGATCTTCCGTTGCCCCATCGTGGCGATAACATACTCGGTCATTTCTGCAAACTCTGCGGAAGTGGGATGTGTGGGCTCCATAGCGATCTGAAAGGCCTTAACCACTAGGCCACCATCTTGTGCCGTGGTTCCAGCCACGTCGAGAACTACTAACTTTATTTCGGCCATGATCTGATGGTCTCCTCTGCAATAGCTGGTGAAATGGTATTTCCACGTCCACCTCCACCTGTCACAACAAGCGCCCCAGGGGCTATCTCGCGACGGTAGTAAAGTTCTTCACTTGTTATTTGTGAGTAATTCCCCGACCAGCGGCTGACAATTTCAGGTGCAGGTGCGCCGAAAATCGATGAGATAACACTTCGCAAGTGATCATAGGGAGCTTCAATAATTTCGTGTGTAAAAGGTTCTTCGTAGTTATGAGTATCACCGATAGTAAATGAATGGTCAAAGCGCGGAACCAAGAGCAACTGCATCTTAAAATCTGCGGCTACCGGATCTTGCGGAGCCAAGGAATCTAATGAGAGATCTTTAAAGGCCGGGTAATACCGCAGCGAATCCGCGTCGGCGATTGTATGGTTGAGCGTCGCGGCCATGGGAGCGGTCGTTCCCATCTGCAGGTGCACTCTACGTAAAGGCGCCCCCTCGAGGAACTCTGACAAGAAGCCCTGGTGGGCCGAACCCGGACAGATAACCATTAAATCGCCGGAAATTTTCTGACCGCTTATGTCGGTTACATGGTTACCGGATTCATCGTGGTAGAAATCGACCACCTCCAAATTTGGGCACCAGGTGTAGTTGTCTTGCTGTCTCAAATAATTATGCAGACCACTCAGCAAAAGATGCGGTTCGACCGCGGCATCGCGTGTGCTCTGTAGCGCCCCGACAAAGTTTCCTTGCAGAATCGGCTCCAGAGTCTGTACTTGGGCGCGATCTAAGATTCGAAATCCTCGCGAGTGAGCATCTGACATCTGCGCAGCCGCCCGCATGACCTCAAACTCTGCCTCATTTTGTGCGATGGTGAGGGAGCTCTGCGCTCTAAAACCAATGGGAATTCGGCTCCCGATCTCTTCCCAGAGTTGGCGAGCCCGCAGGGCGGTTTCTAGTTCTGCTCCTGACGCGCGTCCACTTACCCAGACCAGCCCAAAGTTTCGAACCGAGGCGGAGAGGGGTTTGGGGTCACGCTCAATATGAACAACTTCATGCCCTACCTCGAGGGCGAGCAGCGCGTGCATCGTGCCGATAATTCCGCCACCTACTACGACTACTTTCACCCTCAAATGAGAACACACTCGACGACTAAATAAGAGGCTGCCAGGTTGCGTAAAGGTGAATTTTTACCTCATGCAGAGAACAATGCTCACTGTGCCCACCTTTGAGAGTGACCCCAGAATCGATGAAACCGCCACAACCTCGGTAGCTCAGGCTAGGAATTTAATCCACACTTCCGAGACCATCAGGGCGAGAAAAGATTCGGCTAATAGAAAGCGCTTTGCCAGATTATTCAAAGATCCCAAAGCGATTGAAGTAACCATCACCCTGACCGATGAAGTGATGCGAATACATTCCCCTAAACAAGCCGCCACCATCTTCTCGCGCGCCGCAAAAAAAGCCACCGTTAGAGGTTTCGGATTTTTCAATGCAGTGGGACTGCACCTGGCGCGTCCATTCACAAAATTTATTCCGAAGATTGTAATTTCAATCGTGCATCAACGGGTGCGCGCACTCTCTAAGGGGCTGATTCTTCCTTACGAGGTAAAGTCCTTATCTAAGATTTTGCGACGTCGGACTAAACAAGGTATCCGTCTCAATATTAATGTCCTCGGCGAAGCAGTGCTCGGTCAGCGCGAAGCGGATGCTCGGTTCAAACAGATTCTGGAAATGATCGCCCGACCAGATGTTGATTACATCTCGGTCAAACTATCTGCTGTGGTCGCACAGATGATAACCATCGATCACGCTGGTTCATTAGACAAGGTCTGCGATCGATTACGTATTCTCTATCGCGCATCGCAAGAGAATAAAACATTTATCAATCTCGATATGGAGGAGTACCGCGATTTAGCGCTTACTGTAGATGCATTTGAGCGCGTTCTTTCCGAGAAAGAATTTTCTAATTTCACCGCTGGGATTGTGCTGCAGGCATATCTCCCAGAGTCGCACGCCGCCTTTTATGACTTAGTTACATGGGCGAAAGATCGCCATGCCAAATCTGGGGGGATGATAAAAATTCGCCTTGTAAAAGGCGCAAACTTGGCGATGGAGCGCGCCGAAGCAGAGTTCAACGGTTGGACCGCCGCGCCTTATTCCACGAAGGCCGATGTAGATGCCAGCTATTCCCGCTTGATTGATGCCGCACTTCGCCCCGAGAACGCTGATGCGGTACGGATCGGCATTGCCAGTCATAACCTATTTCACCTCACCTGGGCTATCGAGGTTGCTCGAAAACGCCATGTACTCAAGCAACTCGACATTGAAATGCTCGAAGGTATGGCCAATGCAGAAGCGCTTGCTGTCACTCAATCTGGCCACCAGGTATTGCTATATGCGCCAGTTACGCGATCAGATGATTTCGCTTCAGCCGTTGCCTATTTGGTACGGCGTTTAGATGAAAATACTTCTGATGAAAATTACTTGAAAGCAGCTTTCGACATTGGTAAGAGCTCCACAAAATTTTTAGAACAGAAAACACGTTTTGAAAATTCGGTTCGCGAACGCCATACGATCTCAACATCTTCCAGGCGCCATCTCATTAAACCTATTCAGACTTCGGTTTTCTTCAATGAACCAGCAGGAGACCCCACTGGACCCTCTTTTATCCGCGAGGTAACAAAGGCGATTGCAACAATCCAGAGCAATAACGAGACGATTATTCCGATCGTTATTAATGGAAAAGCTATTGCTACAAAAGATCAGGGTGTTGGCAGCAATCCCAGTGCCGAAGGGGATCAGTGGTACTCCTACTCGGTTATTAATGAGGAACATGTTGATCAGGCAATCGCGGTTGCCCAAGCTTCAACGTGGAGTCAGTTGAGCGCCGCGCAACGTAAAGCTATATTGGAGCGAGTTGCTACTCACATGTCGACCAAGCGAGCAGAGAGCATCGCTGTTATGACGCGCGATGCCGGCAAGACCGTCTCGGAAGCCGATCCCGAAGTAAGTGAAGCGATTGACTTCGCTCGGTTCTACGCCGCATCCATTGATGATGAGAAGAGCGCGCCGATTGGTCCTGTTCTGGTAATCCCACCATGGAACTTTCCCTATGCCATTCCAGCTGGTGGTTTATTTGCTGCACTTGCCGCCGGCAATCCGGTGCTCTTCAAACCCGCGCCAGAGACTGTTGCCACTGCGTGGGAACTAGCGCAGCAATTGTGGGAGGCCGGTATCCCCGATGATGCTTTGCAATTCTTGCCCAGCCTCGATGATGAAAATGGGCAGTATTTAGTTACGCATCCTGCGATCAAGGCGCTGATTCTCACGGGAGCTTTTGATACCGCCAACATGTTCGTGCAATGGCGCAACGAGTTGAACTTGCTCGCAGAGACGAGCGGTAAGAATGCCCTCGTCATTACGGCCTGCGCAGATATCGATGCCGCAGTAAAAGATTTAGTGCAATCGGCCTTTGGTCATGCCGGGCAAAAGTGTTCTGCAGCTAGCCTCGGAATCATTATCGAAAGCATTTATAAGGATCCCGCTTTTAAACGCCAACTGATCGACGACGTTTCTAGCCTCCAAGTAGGCGCCGGATACCACTTCGGGACCTCGGTTGGTCCAATTATTCGCGCTCCCGAAGGCAACCTTTCGCGGGCTTTGCACCAACTCGATGAGGGCGAGAGTTGGCTGGTGGAGCCAATACAACTCGATCACACCGGGCATTTATGGCGCCCTGGAATCAAGGTCGGCGTTCAGCCTGGATCATGGAGCCATCGCAACGAATGGTTCGGTCCGGTGCTGGCGCTTATGGTTGCCCCAAATCTCAAGACAGCGGTGCAATGGCAGAACGCCACAGATTTTGGGCTCACCGCCGGGATTCATTCGCTCGATCCCATCGAACTCGCCTATTGGATGGATAACGTCGAAGCGGGAAATCTTTATATCAACCGTGGAATCACTGGAGCAGTTGTAAATCGCCAACCATTTGGCGGATGGAAGCGCAGCAGTGTTGGTTCAACTGCAAAAGCTGGCGGGCGACATTATGTAAATACGCTGCGCAATTGGGCACCAATCCAACACTTGGATCTCGCCAAACGCAGTGCTGCAAAGTGGTGGAAAGAGATTGGAACACAGGCAATCGATTACAGCGAGTTGGATGTGGAGCGCAACTACCATCGCTATCGCAGGCCGCTAACTCCCATTATCGTGCGCTTCGATCACGAGACCTCTCGCGATGAGACAGCCTTTGCAAAATATATCTCGGATCTCACCGGAGCTGGTGTTGAATTCAGCAGCAGCAAAGAGGAGTCGGTCGAGAAATTAGTTGCGCGTGCCACTGGAAAGGTGCGCTGGTTGTCGCATGAAGTTCCACCGCGCGCCGCGCTACTAGCAAAGGGAATCAGTCTCGACGCTCGCCCCATTGCGCAACGCGGAGATATAGAAGTTCCACGTTGGTTGCTCGAGCAGAGCGTCTGTATTACCTACCACCGTTATGGAAACACTAACGGTGGACCTAAGCCGCTCTGCCCGGGCCTTAAGTAATTAGCCTTTAAAGGCTGCCATCTCGCTCTCAAATGGATCAAGTCCCATGGGGCCGATCTTAAGTGCGTAGTTATGCCAGGCCTTGATATCGAACTTATCTCCCAGGCGCTTCTTAGCATCTTCGCGGGCACGAACCCAGACGCGCTCTCCCACCTTGTAGGAGATTGCTTGGCCCGGCCAGCCGAGATAGCGATCGATCTCCGACTTTGCAAAATCGGGAGCGAGCAAAGCGCGGTCAACCATTAAATTGAAAGCCGAGTCGGCGTTCCATAGGTTGCCCTCAAAATCTTCATATCCGCAGTGCATTCCGATATCGACGATGATGCGCGCCGCGCGCAGTGCTTGACCCGACAAATAACCAAGTTCATAGGCCGGATCTTCAAAGGCCCCTAGCTCATCCATGAAACGCTCTGCATAGAGCGCCCATCCTTCGCCGTATCCGCTGATCCATGCGTCTGTACGTTGGAAACGGGTGAGGCGATCGCTTTCGATCGTTGCAGTTGCACATTGGAGATGGTGGCCCGGAACCGCTTCGTGATACCAGGTTGAAGCGATATGCCAGAAGTTAAAGCGGGTGTGGCCCAGAGTTGGGTACCACGTTGTTCCAGGGCGAGAGAGATCTTCACTTGGCGGCATGTAATAAGGAGCCGCAGCTGATCCCTCTGGCGCAATACGGGCATCGCAGAATTTGATGCGAGGATCGATGTCGAAATAGACACCATCCAACTTCGCTACTGCTTGTTCGGTAAATTCGATGAGCTTTGCGAGAAGGTTCTCTTCGCCGTCGATGCGGTGCAGTTCTGCATCTTCGCAATACTCGGCAACCTCTTTAAGGCTCTTGCCAGAAAGTCCTAACTTATCTGCTGCTCGGTACATACGGGCGTTGATCTCATTGAGATCACCAACTGCCCATTCGTACGTTGCGCGCAGATCCAATTCAGCACCGGTGAAGTAACGAGCCCATGGTGCATAACGCGCAGCGCCAACTCCATCTACATCAAGTGAGCGAGGAGCATGAACGTTCTTCATCCAGGCCGACATCGATAAACAGGCGGCTTCAGCATTCTGTGCGGCTAGATGTAAATCTGGGTATTTTCCCTCGGAATCGATGGAGCGCGCCATGTCGGCATACCCGCCGGATCCATGGACATCGAGTTGATCGGCAACTCCTAAGACCTGACGGCGCGATGTACCTAAACCTTGAGCATCAAGCGCTTCCAGCGTTGACTTCCAAGAATCTAAAGCTGCACCAATGGCGTTGAGGCGAGAGGTTATATTTGCGATTGCCTCTGCTCCCTCGGTGCTCATGAGAGTAAAGATGGAACGAATGTTTGCAACTGGGTTAGCTATTGGGCCATAGGTAATGAGCGCTTCCTTTGAATCAAATAATTTCAGTGCGGCCTCCACGCGCTCGATCAGGACCTCGCGGGCGATACGGTCGATATCATCAATGGGATTCATTGCCTGCACGCGATTGAGCACGTCGCGGCGGTAATCAGCAGCTTTAGTCTCTGCCGCGATTGAATAATCGTCGAGCAGGTGGTCATAACCAGGGATTCCCAATGCGGTCGCGTTCATTGGGCTCATGCGACCCAAGGTATCGATGTACTCGTCAGAGATGGCAAAAATTTCAGAGCGGTGAGTTGTCATAGTGAAAGCATAATGACCCGCAGAAAGTAAGCACAAAGCCTCCTAGGTGCCTAGGATTTGGCAGTGATTATGCGCCGCGGCAAGAACGCCCGAAATGCCTTGTGGTACCTCTTCTTTCTCATGGGTATCGTCTCGATGGCTTGGGTCCCGCGTATTCCCGAAATAAAGCATCAGTTGGCGCTCAGCGACGGTGGGCTCGGTGTGATTTTGCTCGGCAGCACCTTTGGTGCGCTCATCGGATCGCAGGTCGGTGGTCGACTTACCCACACCTTCGGCTCTCAGCGGATCGCTGCAGTCGGCGCGCTCTTTATGCCTGGTGGTCTATTCCTCATGGGCGCCGCGCACCAAGTCTTGCAACTATTCACCGCTCTATTCATCATGGGTTTTGGTTATGTCATGCTGGACATCACCGTAAATACGCAAGCGGTAGCCGTCGAAAAGATTTTAGATCGGCGTTGGATGTCTACCTTCCACGGCAGTTGGAGCGTGGGATCTTTTGTTTCTACGGTAACTGGTGGATTACTCGCTCATGTCATCTCGCCGCAGACTGAACTCAAAGTAGTCGCGGTGATCGCTTTCATTCTTTACATCCCTGGTATTTACTTTTTACTCAGCGGCAATGAAGATGAACACAAAGGCGAAGACGGAACTTCCGAGGGCAAGCTCTCCTTCTTCGACAAGACTTCGCTTCCGCTCTGGGCAATCGGGCTTGGGCTCCTTGGTTGTTTATTGCCTGAAGGAGCTGCCAGTGATTGGGGCGGTGTACTTCTGCATGAACATATGGGAATTGGTAAAGGCGCAGATGCGATCGCCTTCGCAACCTTTGCTCTTGCAATGATCACTAGCCGATTCTTAGGCGATCATTGGTTGGCAAAATATGGACCGCGCCGAACCGTACGCGTGGGTGGATTCTTCGCAGGAATTACCTGGGGTCTTTCGATTGCCATTGCAGTTCCGCTCTCTGCGCATGCAAAGGTTCCGGCTGCCATCATCATCTGTATTGGTTTTGCCGCCGCCGGACTTGGAATCGGACCTATGGTTCCCGCCTTCATGAATGCTGCAGCTCGAGTGCCAGGAGTCGCACCATCAGTCGCGCTAGCTCGCGTCAACATCATTGGGCTTGCTGCTTACTTCATTGGACCAACGCTCACGGGCGGCGTATCGCAACTCACCTCTTTGCCGATCGCGCTCTATATATCTGTCCTATTACTTATCTTCACTGGTTATCAATCACGCGTGATAAGTGCAGACAAGGATTAGCTTCTAACGATCTGCAGTAACTCAACGATCTCTGCAACTTCATAATCACCTCGAGCTATGCCAACGATCAATAGTTCAGCTTCAGTCACTGAATATTTTATGTCGTAACCGTTCATCAAGCAGAAAGTGCGAGTTGCTGACCATGCCAAACGCTTGTTTCCATCAATTAATGGGTGATTTCTTGCAATCGCATGCATCAGAGCAGCCGCTTTTTCTTCAAAGGATTTGTAGGCATCCTTACCAAAGATTGTCGTTTGGGGTCTTGCCGCCGCGGATTCTAAAAGGCCAATATCGCGTACTTGAAAATTAGGCATAACAGATTTACCAATTTCCAGAAGGTCATCTAGGTGGAGATAGTCCAAGGCGGTCATTATTTAGCCAAGCGGGCGAGGAGTTCCTTATCTTCAGAGACCACGCGGTTAATCGCTTCGATGAGACGCTCATGACGCCGTGAGATGTAGGAGTCAATCGCCGTTAGGGCAACCTCGTGCATGGAGAGGCCTTCGGAATCTGCAACCTTCTTAAGCGCAGCACTCTGCTTCTCAGAGAGCCGTAACGTCATTGCCATAGGCCGATGATACCACTGTGGTATCACAAAAATCATTTCATAAACCCCCCGCCGCTCCGCGTAACCTGTACACATGCTTCTCTTCACGGGCACTTCGTTCACCCTGATCGCGGGATGGGTTCTTAGCCTGGCGGGTGCATCCGGCGCATCCCATCTTCTCTGGGCTTTAGGCGGAATCGCTGGATTAATCCCGTCTATTAGATGGCTCGTGGTTTCCATTCGCGAGAAACAATTTGGATCAGATTTCTTGGCATTGCTGACTATCGTTGCAACCTTAGCAAGTGCAGAATATTTAGCTTCGGCAGTTATCGCATTGATGCTTGCAACGGGCCGACTGCTTGAACTATGGGCTACTAATAGAGCCGATAGAGAACTAGATCAGCTGTTGTCCCGTGTTCCCCGCAAAACACATCGCCTCAATGCGGATGGGTCCCTTACGCCGATAGAGATCACTGAGATCTCAATCGGAATGCAGATCGTAGTGAAATCAGGAGAAATTACTCCAGCCGATGGCGTATTAACGACGCGAGCTACTCTGGATCAATCTGCACTGACAGGTGAACCACTTCCCGTTGAGTGCGAAATTTCAGCCACGATAATGAGTGGAGTACTCAACGCAGGCCAAAATTTAACGATGATCGTCGGGGAGTTGCCGAGCAAGAGCACATATGCCGGGATTATCGAATTAGTGAAATCGGCGCAGAAGAATTACTCCGAAAATATCCGCCTGGCAAATCGCTACGCCCTCTTCTTTATTCCATTGGTACTCGGGGTGGTGGCCATTACTTATTTCATAACGGGAGAGATCGCACGATCCGTTGCAATTCTGGTGGTGGCGACTCCCTGTCCTCTCATCCTCGCAGTTCCTATCGCGATTGTTTCAGGAATGTCCACCGCGGCAAAGCACGGAGTCATTGTGCGATCTGGTGCCGCTCTGGAAAAGCTCGCGACCGCCACCACCCTGCTTATCGACAAGACGGGAACGCTCACTGCGGGTGGCCCTGAAGTCATTCAAATCTTCTGCAAAGAGGGATATTCGCAAGAGTTAATTTTGCAACTAGCCGCATCGTTAGATCAACACTCTCCTCATATTGTGGCAAAAGCCATCGTCGCCGCTGCAGATAAGGCGAGAATCAAATTGGAGCTTGCGAACGCGGTCCACGAAGACCACGGCTCTGGCATCACCGGCACAGTGCTAGACCAAAACATCTATGTGGGAAAGATTCGTGGCTCACTCCCCGATTGGGTCCCAACCCAAACTGGTCTCTACATTGGCGTAGAGATAGACCAGGAGCTAGTTGGAATCATCCACTGCGCAGATCCGATTCGACCAGATGCCAAATGGGCTTTAGCAGAAATTATTCGCGAGGGAATCACTCGCGTGGTTCTAGTAACGGGCGATACCGCAGAGGGCTCGCAAGAAATCTTGAGGGAACTTCCGATTTCCACCCCATATTTTTCACTTGCCCCGCAAGACAAGCTCAACGTGGTTATGGAAGAGATGAAGCGAAGTAAAGGTTCGGTAATCCTGATTGGTGATGGTATTAACGATTCACCCGCCTTCGCGGCGGTCGATGTAGGTATTGCTATGGGCGGTAGTGGGGCTACTGCCGCTAGCGAGGCTGCCGATATCGTAATTGTAGAATCTTCATTGACGCGCATTGTAGGAGTGCTGAAGATAGCGAAACTAACGGTGAGGCGCGCGATTCAAGCAGCTATCTTGGGTATGGGTCTTTGCACTATCGCTATGGGGATTGCCGCCCTCGGATTAATTACAGCTTCAGAAGGTGCTTTCTTGCAAGAGATAATTGATCTGCTCTCGATCTTGTGGAGCCTCACTATTTTGAGCGCTTATCGTGGAAAGCGTTTTGACCAATCGATCTTGAGCAATAGATAGAGACATCCCAGCGCAATTACTTGAATGGCAATTCCCCACGGAGATTTTAGCGAGTCAAGTAAAACGCTGCTCATGGCATGTTGTTTTAAGGTTGCCGCACCTGCCACATAAACCGTATAGCTAATCGAGCGGCCAATCAGGAAAGCGATAGTTATCGGCACCAAGCGGGCATTCATGAGAGCTGCGGCTTCGAAGATCTGCGCTGAAGGTAATGGAGAGATGAGAAAGAATAGAAAATAGAGAATGATGCTTTTGCTATTGCGATGAACTACTTCGCCTATTCGCTCCAAATTTTCCACGTACTTCTTCTGCAATTTCGGGCGTATGGCTCTGGTACCGAGCGCAAGGACAAAACGCCCTGAAGTAGATGAAAGAACCCCAACCGCAATTATTGCTGCGGTATCGAGGCTGGTATTGAGTTTATAAAATATCAACACAGCCATCGTCGGTGGGGCAAAAGCGGGCAGCAGATTCAGCGAAAAGACCAGCAGAGCGAGAATGTAATAATGATTCATCAGCTGGAGTAACGGCTGCAGTTATTTAATAATTACTACCGGACAGTGCGCGTAAGAAACACAGTGCGTGCTGACTGATCCTAAGAGGTTTTCTACAATTGGGCTGTGTCCACGATTTCCGAGGACGAGTAGATCCACATTTGCGCTTCTCTCGACCAAGACCAACCCTGGGTATCCCTCTTCAATGATGAAATCCACGTTCTTTGGATGGGGCTCCCCATAAACAGCATGAACGGTCTTCTCTAAACGGTACTGCGCGATCTCTGCTGGCCGATTATTGATCTCGGACATATCTAAGTTGAAACCGATAGCGATTAATTCAACGGTAGGAAATGGAGTCTGCCAGCTAGTGAGAACATCGACATGCGCACCCTCTTTGGCGGCCAACTCGGAAGCCCATGTGAGGGCGGCAATTGATTTATCAGAACCATCAACGCCTACAAGAATCTTGCGGATTGAATTCCCTGCTTTACGCTCTGTCATGATTGACTCCCATGATTCACCTGCTTTGTAATCTCCATAATAGTGCGCGGGCGCGGCATATCTATAGTGCCTCCACTCCTATAGGTCAGAAAAAAGCGCGCCATAGGCACCAGTGGGAACCACGGGACTGTCAGGCCTTTGAAAATGCACGGGTGTGTATTTCGCGCCTTGTTGTGGGCGGGGATCTGTAGCGCCAAAATTCGGCCACATCGACATCGCACGCTCCGCTTGCGCGGTAATTGTTAATGATGGATTTACACCTAAGTTCGCAGTGACGCTTGAGCCGTCGACAATATGCAAGGTCGGGTAGTTCCACACTCGGTGATAGGGATCAATAACGCCGCCATCTGGTGAGTCGCTGATCACACACCCTCCAACAAAATGTGCGGTGAATGGAGCCCCGATTAAATCACCAATATGGCCACCCGCTACTCCTCCACGTTTTGTTGCAATCCTCTGCACAACTTCATTAGCCGCAGGGATATAGGTTGCATTGGGTTTATCGGAATCATTTTTAGAGGTTAGGCGCCATCCAAATATGGACTTCTTGCCAGAAACCGAGAGTGATGAATCTACATTTTGCATCACGAGAGCAATCACAGTGCGCTGACTCCATCGCCGTACATTGATAAATCGCAAGATCAATCCAGGATGGCGAAGCATGATCGAACGCCATTGGTGACGGCGCTCTCGTGGTTTCTCGCCAGCCGTCAAGGCGGTCTGGAGTAATCCCATCAAATTACTGCCAACGCCGTACCGGACCGGCTCTACATGCGTGTGCTCGTCTGGGAAGAAAGAAGAGGTGATGGCTGGACCTTGGCTGTAATCAGTATCGATGTTGGGCATCAGCGCTCCCGTTAATGACTCGCTATTTGTCCGAGAAAGCTTGCCCAGGGTCGAAGACAAATTAGGAAGCACATTGCTCTTCTTCATTGCGTGCAATAGTTTCTGGGAATTGAATGTCCCAGCAGCAACGATTACCTGACGCGCAGTAAATACCCGATTCCTACCAATCCATGCACCACTGCTCTTTGCCGTAACGCGCCAGCTGTGATCGGGCTGCTCCTCAATCTTTGTCACTGTATGTTCAGGAAATACTTGCGCGCCCGCGCCTTCTGCTAAACCCAGATAATTCTTAGGCAAGGTGTTCTTCGCATTTTCTCTACAACCCGACATGCAACCACCACATTGCTTACATCCACTACGCTCCGGACCTTTTCCACCAAAGTATGGATCTTTTGAAGTAACGCCAGGACCTTCGCCAAAATATATTCCAAGCGGAGCTAATTTAAAGGTGTGACCTACTCCCATCTCAACAGCGGCATCTTTCATCGCACGATCCGATGGCGAGAAAAATGGGTTATCAACTACCCCAAGCATTCGCGATGCCTGGTCGTACCAAGGCGCTAACTCAGCTTTCCAATCGGTGATGTGACTCCACTGCTTGTCTGCAAAGTAGGCATCTGGGGGTAAGTAGAGGGTGTTGGCATACACAAGTGATCCCCCACCTACGCCGGCGCCGGCCAGCACCAGGACATCAGGCAGTACATGAATTCTCTGAATTCCCTTCAACCCTAATTTTGGAAAGAAGAGAAATTTATTTATGCGCCAAGATGTCTTTGGAAAGTCCTTATCCTCGAATCTGCGCCCGGCCTCGAGAACGGCAACCTTGTAGCCCTTCTCGGTCAAGCGCAGTGCGCTCACCGATCCGCCAAAACCAGAGCCAATAACCAGGACATCAAAGACTTTACCGGCGCTCTTCGCGTTCACGGTCTATTCATACCGCAGCAAGAGCAAAATGAGTAGGCCATATCTATTTAATCCAGTACTTGTAAAAGAACCAGAAGGTTGAAGTTAATCCCACGCCAAAAATTATCCACTTATAAGTACTTCGACTAAAGCGATTGGTGATTCGTCCGCCGACATAGCCTCCTGCTCCTGATCCCACGAGTAGGGCCGCCGCCAAAACCCAATCGACCAATCCGCTGAAGGCAAAGATGCAGATAGAAGGGATATTTGAGATTCCGACGATCACATTCTTGCTGATGTTCACAGCGGCGACCGATCTACCAGCATCGCGAGCCAGGACGGCGATTACCATCACGCCTTGCCCGGGACCAAAGTAGCCACAATAAATTCCGATGGCCAGCATCAGCGACACCTCAATGCGTCGCTCTAACGCCGTTAATGTAGGAGCGACTTTTATCAGCAATGAGCAGGAAGCGATAAGTAGTAATAATGGAACCAACCTTTTAAAATTTTCCTCTGGTACTTCGATAAGTGCGATCGCCCCCAGAAGCGCCCCTAGCGAGCAGGCGATTAAAGCTTTGGCATGCTCCGTAATTATTGGTTTAATCTCTCCGCGCTTACTGATCAGGGCAAAAATATTTGCGGGAGATACTCCAATTGCACTGGTAATAGCTGCACTTATGGGATTGAGCCCGACGGCTACCAACACTGGGAATGAAAAAACTGAAGCGCCCCCAGCTGCACCATTAAAGATTCCAACGAGCATACCTACCATCACCATGAGGGAAAACTTGATCACGGGGACCATCTTTATTGATATCAGGCGCGGGCTCAATAGTCAGCCGTGGAGCCCCCCGTCAGGATTGAACTGACGACCTTCCGCTTACAAGGCGGATGCTCTACCACTGAGCTAGGGAGGCGAACCGCCAAGGGCGGAACATCTGCGAGGGGCAATTATGACACGTCAAAATGGCATAAGCGAACTCGTCCAATTTGAGGGTAAGTTGCGCACGTGCGCCTCGGAGTCCTTGATGTCGGTTCAAACACAATTCACCTACAAGTGGTTGATACCCACCCCGGAGCACGCCCAAATCCAACTTTTAACTACAAAGAAGAGTTGCGCCTCACAGAATTTCTCAACGCTAATAATGAGATTAGCGATGAGGGGATCGACCACCTTCGCAGATCTATAGGTAACGCGGTCCTGCAGGCTCGAACGGTGCAGGTAAAGGAATTCCTCCCATTTGCCACTTCGGCACTTCGCGAAGCTGCCAACGGAGAGCAAATAATTGCCGAGATCAATAAAGAATTTGATATTGACTTGCAGGTACTTGCTGGCGACGAAGAGGCTAAATTAACTTTCCTAGCTGCACGTCGTTGGTTTGGCTGGTCCAGTGGTCGGCTGCTTGTTATTGATATCGGTGGTGGATCATTAGAGATTGCCGTCGGCGTGGATGAATCTCCAGAAGTTGCCACATCGCTTCCTCTCGGTGCATCTCGCCTCACTCAAAAATTCCTGACAGGAAACCCTTATTCGCAAAAGGGAATAAGTGCGATGCGCGAACACATTGAGTCACAACTCGAAGCTGTTTTGCCGGCGCTGGTTAAACACCAGGCTTCCGATCGCTCCATCGCCACGAGCAAGACGCTTCGTACCTTGGCTCGCCTGAGCGGTGATTGGTTTGATACCAATGGCAGCGTTATTAAATTTGATGTGGTTCGCAAGATTGCCACTCGGTTGGCTGATATGACTCATGAAGAGCGTACAAAATTACCAGGCGTCTCTTCCAACCGAGCAAAGCAGATCGTTGCTGGAGCATTCGTTACCGAGAGCGTCATGCGAAACCTAGATCTGCGAGAGCTTGAAATCTGCCCATGGGCCTTACGTGAAGGAATTGTTCTGAAATATATGGATTGGATGGAGAACCGCTAAACGGTGGGAGCAGCCACTCGATCGATCTGCAAGACCTCTTTCTTATTATGGAAAAGTACCCAGGCCTCGCCCGGCAGCAATTTATTGTCAGGGTAGTCAAAATCAATCTTCTTTGTGAGCTTCTCCATCATTCGAGGTAACACGGGATTATGGCTACATAAAATTACTTGTTTTTTCTTCTTTATCAAATCCTTGGCGTATTCAATCGACTTCTCTTTATTCTTTTTATAAGTGTACTCACTGACCGCATTGGTTATCACAGGAGTAATCTGCAATGACTTCGCCATGATTGCGACGGTATCGAGGCAACGAACTGCATCAGAAGTGTGTATCTCATCAAGCCCAAAGACTTGATACAGAGAGAGCATCCGCTTCGCTTGTAACTGCCCTACAAGTTGCAGAGGGCGATCTTCATCTTCCCCTTGCCATTCACTGCGCTCCAGCGCTTTGCCGTGGCGCAGCATGACTAAGGCGCAGGAGTCATATGGGGCTTTGCTAAAACGAACCAGAATCTCTCGGTCGCTTTCACGAGTTGCCTTAATCGCGGCAGCTTGCAGATCCAGCCACTCGATGCGATCGACCTCTTCGTTGGGATGAAATGAGCTGCCATCTTCAATCAGGGATGCGCACCAATAGTCCACATGTTTCAATCCATCTGGAACGTAATATTCAACAGATCCAATAAATGGACCGAGCTTTATACTTAACCCTGTCTCTTCCAAAATTTCACGATATGCGCAAGAAATCAGCGCTTCTCCCTCTTCGACCTTGCCCTTGGGCAATGACCAATCGTCATAACGCTGACGATGGACTAATAGCACTTCAATTTCACCATCTGAATTTCTACGCCAGAGAACTCCACCGGCGGCAACGATTGCTGGATTCATCCGCGAACCCGATACCAATCTATCGCCGAAGTATGGAAATCTTTGAGGCGTTCTCCCTCTGGACTCTCTTTCACTTCGAGCCACTTTCCATCAGGCAACATCTCCCAGCGGACAAACTCATCGGAAAGATAACTGTCAATAGCACCTATCAAAAAGCGGCGGTGATCGTGTTGGGTGATTTGAACCAAACTTTCTACGCGACGATCGAGATTGCGATGCATTAAATCAGCACTTCCAATATATAACTCATCATTTCCATCATTAGCGAAGTGGAAGATTCGAGAATGCTCTAGGAACCGTCCCACTATCG
>Ga0214254_1000183_pt1 | contig 22503 bp, 23 predicted proteins | sample TroBogypolimnion_27_FD_153092 | JGI IMG/M metagenome (GOLD analysis project Ga0214254, IMG submission 153092) | Freshwater microbial communities from Trout Bog Lake, WI - 27JUL2009 hypolimnion | ecosystem: Environmental > Aquatic > Freshwater > Lake > Hypolimnion/Profundal zone ... | reverse complement strand
CCTGCAGCCTCGCAATCGTGACGATCAGAGAATTTCTGAGCGGCAGGGCAAGGCCGAGTTTCGGCATGAGCCGCGATTCCAGGCCATGGATCATTAAGTGAAAGACCTCCGATTTTTCCGCATAGAGCCGTTTCTCAATCTCGGAAATAATCCCAAGAAAGGGAATGACGGGGCCGTAATAGTCATGCACAGGGCCGATCGCTTTGAAATCAAATGAAAACTTTTTCAGCGTTGCATTGAGCTTCTGTTCCATGGCGGCATACCAATGGGTTATGCCCCTTCTTTTGCTTTCGAGATAGAGCAGCTTATACAGCCCAAAGACGATAACGGGCCGCTTACGTTGCCGTTTAAGATGTTCAGGGATCTCGTTTTTCGGAGTCGAATGGTAGGACGTCATGCCGTATACGCCGTCGTTCTTTCGTCTTCTCCAGTCCTTGCTGACGGCAAGGCGCGATATCTCTCCCAGTTGGGAGGGCGGAAAATTGATTTTGGATCTATCGTGGTTGGGGCAGTGGATCTCCAGGGGGAAGCCGAGGCCCGAATGCAAAATGAGCCGCAAGGTGCCGACAATTTTCTTTTCATGATCCAATGCGGCAAAATGGACCGAGTGCTTATCGTATATATCGCTCTCGATTTCATCAGGATACTCGCTGTCGTCAAGGAACTCGGCCTCGTGGCAATACACCTGATACCGAAGCCTGTATGTCTCCTTCAGCAGATCCTCGTGCCCGTCCACGCACAGGAATTTAAATCCGGAAATTTCCATCGATTGCCTCCATCGTCAATTCACATGCAATTTGCGCACCACTCATGATTTTCCGGGAATGCGGCTTGTGCGAATTCTGCTCCGGTCCATCGAAAAAACAGTCATCCTGTTTGTTCGGATCTTATGTTTCATGCTGTTATTCAATGGATATCTATCTATAGGGTATGGCGCGTCCAGCTCAGACGTCCTTTATCAATTGCAGGATAAGTCCGCGAAGATGACATTACATATGCCGATAGCCTTGATTACTAAACCCATGATGTACTATACTCTTGGATATACTATTACTTCCTTTTCAAAGTAATTGGTCTCATGCGAAAAAGAAGAATAATCCCCTCTTATTATAGTAAAGTATGCCTAAAACGAATGAAACAAAAATGTGAGGTAAGTATGAATGAATATAGCGAATTAACAGACAGAAATACCGGTTTGCTCACTGAAGACCAGCAGTTGACGCTTAAAAACTGCTGCGTTGCGATATTTGGCGTCGGTGGCCTGGGAGGTGTGATTGCTGAAATTCTTTGCCGCAGCGGGGTCGGGCATATAAAAATAATCGAGCCGGATTCCTTTGAAGCTTCAAATTTGAATCGCCATGTTTTTTGTTATAAGTCCACGATCGGAAGAAAGAAAATCGATGTAGCAGAGGAATTTTTAAAGGATATTCATCCGGGGATAAAAATTGACAAGTATGTATCCGAAGATATTGATAATCTTGATGAGATATTGCATGGAGTGCATGTCGTTGTTCTTGCTGTGGATAAAGTGAAGGCTTGCATTCTTATCAGCAGAAAGGCAAGGGAGTGCAATATTCCCCTTGTTGAGGGTTGGGCGCTTCCATACGGAAATGTCAGAGTCTTCACTCAAGATACAGTAAGTCTGGAACAAGCCTATAATTTACCGAGCATAAACCGGGATATAAGTTCATTCACAAAAGAAGATCTCGCTCAAATGGATCTTTCTATGCTTGAAACCATTTCGAAATTCGAAGGTGTAGCGTCTTTTTACACGCAGGATGCTGAAAGAAGGATTTTTCTTGAGCGCAAGAATCCCTCTTTTGCTCCTCTGGTATGGTTGACCTCTGTGCTCATGAGCCTGGAGGCAATTAAGATTGTCATAGGCAAGGAAAAGCTGTCTTTGGCCCCGGATTTTTCTTTATATGATCCGTTTTTTCAGAAAATTCCCAAACAAACAGCGTAAGGAGACGAAGTGCCATGCAGATAATCAATGCGCATGTCCACATGATTGAAATTCAGGCCATGCTCCGCCAGCAGCCTGATCTGGAGCTTTCCACTGATATAGCAGTTTTCCGTGATCTTGAAAAAACCCTGTCACTGACCGATCCAGGAATTTTACTGAGCCAGATGAAGGAGGCGGGTATCTCGCAATCTGTTCTGTATGCCTGCGAAGCCCCGATTGTCTATGCTTCTAACGAGTATGTTGCCGGATTGTGTAACCAGAATCCGGCTGCGTTTATTGGCTTTGCGTCGGTAAATCCCAACAGGGAAGACGCGGTGGAGGTGATTGAAAAAGCTATTGTTCAATTAGGCCTTAAAGGAATGAAGTTTCATCCGCCTTTGCAGAATTTCTATCCGAATGAGCGAAGATTTTTCCCCATTTACGAGAAGGCAATCGAACTCAATGTGCCTGTCGTCTTTCATATCGGAACCACTCCTTTCGGGAGTATGGTTAAACTGAATCAGGCTGATCCTCTCCTCCTGGATGAGGTGGCCTGCGCATTTCCCGAGCTCAGGATACTGCTGACCCACCTCGGAACCTTGTGGCACAATGAATCGTTCATGGTTGTGGAAAAGAACCCCAATGTATTTATAGATACTGCCGCATATATCTATGAAATTGAAGACTTGTTGACCGAAAATCTCCTTGAGAGGATAGGGGAAGATAAAGTTATATTCGGAACGGATTATCCGATGCCTTTCGGCGGCGTAATGCATAAAATGAAAGACTTTGTCGATTGCATTTACAGGCTTGATCTATCGGATAGCACTAAAGAGAAAATATTTCACAAAAATTTTGAAACGCTGCTTAAGGGAAAGGAAACCAGAAAAATCAAGGCCGGTGATATCTTGAAGTTGCTGGAGGGTATGCCGGGGCAGGGGTAAGCCGTAAGAAGGGATGAGGGGAATTTGACATCACCGGGCGGTTCTCTGCAGGTATTCGATATGCAGTATTCAAGTTTTGAAATCAGGGTGGACGGATGAGAATAGGGGCGATGATTCGGAGGGGATTGACGCTCTATGAGCGAAGAAAAACCTTTAAAATACTCACGACCACTGATCCTGAACGGATCGTCTCCTATGGAGAAAGACAACTGCTGAAGGCCTTTCAGCGAGTCGCATCTCGGATGCCCGCCTATGCTGATATCCTGAAAAATGCAGGCTGCCCGCCGGAAAAAGTGACCTCGATTGCCGCCTTCAAGGATTCTGTCCCCCTGATATGCAAGGAGGATATCTTCCCGAAATACGACATCCAGGACATCTGTATGGACGGCAGCGTTGACCGTATGCGGGGCGCAATGTCGAGTTCCGGATTTTCCGGAATTTTTTCTTTTGGGATCAACACCCTTGAAAATCAGCGGAATGCAGTGAAGGCAATCGATGCGACACTGGACTATATTTTTGATATTTCTCGAAAAAAGACGCTTTTTATAAACAGCCTGGCCATGGGAGTGGGCGTGCCCACATCTCTTCCGGTCGCCGGAACCGGGGTTCGCTCTGACATGGCGCTGGCGATCCTCCGCAAATTCTCTCCCGTTTTTGAACAAATCATCATCATCAGCGATCCGCATTTCCTGAAAAAGATTCTGGAAGACGGTGCGGAGCAGGGAATAGACTGGAAACGTGAAAATGTACACCTTATTACCGGCCAGGATTGGGTGCCGGAAACCTTTCGCAGTTATCTCGGCAGCATGCTCGGAACGGACTGGGAGAGCATGGAGCGGGGCCTGATCGGTGGCAATATGGGAACGGCTGAACTTGATCTCAGCCTCTTTCATGAGTCGCGGGACTCAATCCGTATTCAGCGGGCAGCGCTGGCCGATAAACGATTGCGGTATGCGCTCTATGGCGAGGGGTGTGATATTCAGCCGACGCTCTTCCACTATTACCCGCATCGCACCTTTCTTGAGGTGGTGGAAAGCGGGGCCGGAAGCCCTGAACTTGTTGTTTCCATGGTCGGCGATGATCTGCTGATGCCGTTGATACGCTATAATATGAAAGATGTCGGGCGCATTCATCCCTATAACGAAATCAAGACGATCCTGCACGACTGCGGCTACGGCCACCTCTGCCCCGCACTCAAGCTGCCGATGCTCTCGGTTCGGGGCAGGAAAGCCCACGCGTTATCGGCAGGAGACGGTTCTGCTCCGGTTACCGCGGAGGCGGTCAAACAGGGGATCTATCAGCACGGTGCCGTTGCGGCCTTGACTACAGGCTATTTTCGGCTGAGAATGAGGGAGGGTGCCTGCGTGATTGAGGTGCAGTTAAAGAAAGGGGTTTCACTATCTCCAAACCATGAGACGGCTTTTCGAAAGGCGATAAGCCACTCTGTGGCAGCACCTTTTACGCTGCAGATATATCCCTACCAGTCCTTCCCGTATTCAATGGAGCTTGATTACGAGAGAAAGTTCAGAAATATCTGATTATCAAAAATCAAAAAAAAAAGGAGCCGGGTTTTCCCTGACTCCTTTTTTAAAATCTATTTTAAAACATCTTACGCCTTAAACTTTCTTCTCCCGATGCCTGCAAGACCGATCAGTCCGGTGCCGAACAGAACCATTGTCGCTGGTTCAGGAACAACATTTGCGTTACCTGTTCCAGACTGATAATATGCCACGTCTTCACCATTTGGATCTGGAGTTAATGTCCAATTCGCAATGCCTGCTGCATCGGCAGGATCGCTAGTTGCGGTAAAAAGCTGTATTCCAACCACAATATTAGAGCCAGGGTTGACGGCAGAGTATAATAAATTTGCAAGAGCGCCTGATCCTTGGTTTATTGAAAGGTAGCCGGTCGGAGATGGATTTGCTACAGTTTGCCCATAATCTAAAGCACTAAAACTCCCTGTAAGTAATACAGTTGCATTATCAGCTATTAGCTGGTTTTGTATTTGTTGCTCTGGTTGTAAACCTCCAGTATTTGTCACGTTAGCCAAGTTAACAAGAACAGTCGAGGAATATAAAGTGAACATCCCTCCAGTGGCTACACCAGGACTGGTATCTGAAACACCAGAATAAACACCATAGGTATAAGTAACCCCACTTGTACCAGAAGTATAAAAAGCATTCGTGGATGTATTTGTGGTGGAGCCATAAAATGCTTGAGAAACTGAAAAAGTCCCTTCTGTTAAACCAGTTCCCGAATTTGAATCGGTATAACCTCCATATAGAAAAGATATCGGGCCAACATAACCCGGGGCGATTTCTCCAGCAAGTGTGGTTGCTGAAACCTGACCCGCTAACATGAGTAAACCAATTGCTGCTAAACCTGCTACTGTCTTTTTCATAATTTCTCCCTCTCTATTAATGAATTTAATGATTACCTTCTTTGGGGTGATCACTCGTGTCTTGTTCTCGCTGATTTCATCAACCCCCCAAAAGCACCTTTAATCGCTGATTTTCAGGAACAGCCTCTGAAAATATTCTTCTTCACGGCTCCTGCGTGTTCCCCCTGTAAAGAGGCTATCAAATACTCAACACACACAATCTTCCTTCCTGTAACTTATGCAATATCACTGCCAATTATGCATTTATTCCTTAAGTATCTGTTATCGATGCTCAAAGAAGGATGTGTGGATTTGTGGGGAAAAGAAAAAAAAGGGGGGGGTTCCGGTTTTTCGGAAATAAATTCCGGAAGGTTGTTGGCAGAGGCGCCGTGCGCCCTCGAGAAGCCAGGATCTTCCATCCCGCGTATGCAAGGGAGGTGGTTTGTCAAGATAGATGTATGTAACCGGCATTGTCATCTTATAGGGGGATATCTCCACGGCGAATTGTGTCAATTGCGAGATTTTTTGTATTGATATTATATTGTTGTCTTTCTCGCCCCATAAGATAAGAGCACAGTTCGGATTTGCGGTTTTTTATTTCCGCTTCAAGATGCTGCAGAGATGCTCCGTAAATCTTGACTTTCCCGTAGTAGTCTATTTCATCCTCGACCAGAATCTGAAAATTAATGCCATGCCGTTCAAGTAGCCTATACAGTGGGGTTTCGAAAGCTGCTATCCAGTGGGTAATTCCGCATGCGTATTTGCTTGAGATGTACAGTTCTCTAAGGAGCTTGAAAAGGATGTTCGGCAATTCTCCCTTAGTCTCTTTCCCGCCTGGCTGAACTGAATCGGAGAGTTTGTGCGTCGCTTGTCTTTTGAATTGTTTTGTGATGCAGAGCCGCGAAATTTCAGCAGTACTCTCAAGGGGAAATTGCAGGTGCCGCAAATGTTCGAGAAGAGCGGGACAATATTTTACAGTCGGAAAAGAATGCTGCTGCGTCCATCGAACGAGACGGATGGTTCCTATCGCCTCATTGCGATTGGTGGGATTTGTGACAGAATAGTGCTCCGAGACTGGATCGAATTCATCGTGTTCCAAGCCGTCGGAATAATCTTCAGGATTCAGGAAATTCGCTTCATGGCAGTAGACCTGATAGCGTAGACTGTATACGGATTCGCAATTCACGGGAGCCCCCCTCCGCAGGAAATGTTCTCCCCAGATTTGGCCAGGTCGTTCGCGGAGAAATTTGACCCGGCTGGGTGGCCTGCTAATCACGTTCTGCGCTTGGCCACCTTTCAGGTGCGCTCTGCCCGAGATTCCCTGTCTGTCATCTCCAAGTGTGCGCGCGATTGATTGTCTCTATCGGGAAAATCTATAATAAACGCTTCACCATACCCGGATAAGGGCAATTTTGTCAAGAGTTGAGAGGCGCGTCCGGTTTCTTCTCTCCGTCTTCTTTTGTGTCTTTATGTAAACGAATTCATCAATCTGACACACTGGAAGCCGGGTGCGATAATGCAAGGAACAGCAAGAAAGCCGTATGAAGGGTGCGAGGAATTTTCTTCCACTTCAACAGGGAGGAATGAGGCCTGCGCCCCTGCCGTTCCGTATTGCCGGATAAGTTTTCCGTATGGCGGGAATATTTTGCGCAAGACGCCTTGGAAGGATGGGGGGATATTCCTGGTGGTGTTGAGGTTGGGTATTCTTGTCAGGCTGGTCTGGAATTTGCATATGAATATTGGAGGTTTCTGGCCCTCGGTTGCTGTTTGGCTTCAGCGTGTAGGTCTTGCCGGAGCGATCAGGCGAAGGATGCTCCGAGTTCCTTTCCGGCGAAAAATGAAAGTTCGTCATTGCAGTATGGCACGGCCAGGATATGGAGATACTTTCATATAAATATTGTTAGAAGGGCCGCAATAATGCTTGCGGATCGGAGGAAAAAAGATGCGCTTGTTGATAAACAGGAATTCCCTGTTGCTTTCGTTGATGCTTGGCGCATTGATGGCCTTGTTTGTATGCGGTCTGGCAAAGGCCGGGGATAGCCTGGAGGGCATCAAGTCGCGGGGAAGCCTGCGATGCGGCGTCAGTGACGGCGTGGATGGTTTTTCCGTCAAAGGGCCGGACGGGCATTGGAGGGGGATGGATGTGGATTTTTGCCGCGCCCTTTCCGCCGCTGTCCTCGGGGATAAGGCAAAGGTCATTTTTGTTCCGCTGCGCACTTCCGAACGCTTTCCCGCCCTGAAGAGCGGAGATATCGATGTTCTGGTGCGCAACACGACCTGGACTCTGGAGCGGGAGGCCACCCTGGAAGTCCTGTTTGCAGGAACCCTCTATTATGACGGCCAAGGCTTTCTGGTCCCGGGAAAAAGCGCTGTGACCGGCCTTTCCCAATTGGACGGTAAAACCATCTGCGTCATCGGCAAGACGACGCACGAGGCCGATCTGAAGGCTGTATTCCACAACCGGAACCTGCACCTCAGCGCCCTGGTCGTTGAATCTCAGGAAAAGGCGGCGCAGGCCCTTTTTGCCGGTCAATGTGCGGCCTTTACCTCTGAATCCTTTCAATTAAAAGAGGTTCAGCTGAAAGCACCCGGCGGACCTGCCCAATTCACAATGCTCCCGGAATATATATCGAAAGATGCTGAAGGGCCGGTGGTCCGTCGTGGAGACGACGAGTGGTTCACCATCGTCCGTTGGGTTCTTTTTACTCTGATACGGGCGGAAGAGTTAGGGATAACACAGAATAATGTTCAATCCCGGCAGGGGCGGGGCTCCGGCTCAAGCCAGGGCTTGTGGTCTGATGAGGATGGCCTTATATCCCGTTCGTTGCAGCTTCAGCCCGATTGGAAGGTGCGTGCATTGGAGGCTGTCGGCAATTATGGGGAGATGTTCGAGCGCAATCTGGGCGAGGGGAGTCCTTTAAAACTCGAACGGGGAATGAACCGGCTGTATGATCGGGGCGGCTTGATGTATTCCCCCTCTTTCTAGCAGATGTGAAGTGGGTTTTAGCGGTATGACCTTTTATTTTTGTGAGGATATTCATGAGTGAGCTGCAGGTTGCGGTCACGCTCCTCGCCTTTGCGGGAGTGATTATCGCCATAGCGTTCAATTGGCTCGACATGGCGCTGGCGGCTCTTTTGGGCGTGAGCGTCATGCTTGTTTTCGGGATTTTCACCCACCAGGAGTTTATGAATGCGGCGCAGACCGCTGGCGGTTCGCTTTCCCTCCTGTTCGGCGGGATGGTCGTTGCCCGCACCCTTGCGCCAACGGGTCTCTTCGAGCAGGTCGGCTTTCTTTTTTTGAGAGCGACGGGTGGCAGCGGCAAGCGGTTCCTGCTGGGGCTCATTGTCCTGGTGGCGCCCATCTGCGCCTTCCTTCCCAATGCCACCGCGGTGATATTGCTCGCCCCCATCATCATCCGGGTGGCCAAGGCCCTGGATGTCGATTTTGTAGGCCCCATAGTCTTGACCGCCATCATCAGCAACTCCTCGGGAATGCTGACGCTGGTCGGTGATCCGGCAACGTTTCTGGTCGGAAGCTCCGTCGGGATAACCTTTGGCCACTATCTCATGCGGGTCAGTCTCGGCGGGGTGCTTGCCGTGCTTGTGCTTATCCCGCTTCTGCCTTTCGTGATGAAGGACGTCTGGCGGATCCGGCGCGTGCTTCCCGCCGAAGAGACGAGGAAGAAACTGGAACGTCCCGGATTCTGTCTGCTCTCTTTGCTCGTTCTTGTCGTGATGATTCTGCTCTTTCTTTTTGGAGAGGAGCTGCCCTTTCATCTTGTCCCGCCCTCCGTTTCCATCATAGGGGCCTCCCTGGCGCTCCTCATTATCTACTGCTCCAAGGTCGAACCGGTGGATGCGGTCGTGAGAGACGTCGATTGGAAAACGCTCGTCTTCCTCGCCTGCATGTTTCTGATGGTCGAGGCGTTCACCCGGACCGGCCTGCTGCAGAGTCTGTCGCGGAACCTGTATGTGTGGTTCGGCACGGATATGCTGGTGGTCGCGATGGTCCTGCTGGCCGGGGTGGCGGCGGCATCCAGCGTCCTTGCAAACATCCCGGTGGTGGCGGCGATGATATTGGTGGTGAAAGGATACCTGGTCGCAGCGCAGTTCGTGCCTGAGATTGCACTGGGTCCGGCATTCACCTCCTGGCCGGAATCAACGCTTCCCGTGTTCGTCGCAATGATGTTTGCGGGCACTCTCGGCGGGAATGCGACTCTCATCGGTGCCTCCGCCAACGTCGTAGGGGCCGGGATATCGGCCTCGCATGGCAGGCCCATCTCCTTTGGAACCTTCGCCCGCTATGGCGTTCCTCTCACCTTGTGTCAACTTGTCATGTCCTCTCTGTATGTGATTGCGCTGAGATGGTTTCTCTCGTAGCAGAACGGCGTTTGCGCGTTTTGAACCCTTTCGCGTCGGGCTTGAAGTGAAAAATCGTTCCTGCAGCACCTGCAGGAGTGATCTGGTCCAGGCGACGCCTCCGATTTTATCGGGGAAGATGCCAATGCTCTGCTTAAAAGAGGTTTGATCAAGGGGCAGAAAATGGTACAAGGAGCAGGAGGAATAGATCCGGAAGCATGTCAGGACTGTCTCCTGAATAGGAACATCGTTGATATCAGCGGCCGGTATATCATTTTGGCGACCAGACAATCGGAGGAGAGTATGAAGAAGAATATAGGCGTAGTGAATGGTCTGTACCCCTCGTTGACCACCATTATAGGAGCAGTCGTACAGGGGAAACCAAATTTTCTGACCATTGCCCATGTGGGTATCCTGAACCATGGTATCCCGCAGTACCTTTCCTTCGGGATCAATAAGGCCCACTACACCAATCAGGGGATCATTGAACACAAGGAATTCAGCGTGAACATCCCGTCTGAGGCGCTCGTGGTCGAAACCGATTATATGGGCTTGGTTTCAGGGAAGAATTCGGACAAATCGGCTGTGTTTGACCTGCATTACGGGTCGCTGGCCCATGCGCCGTTGATAGTTTCCTGTCCGGTGGTGATGGAGTGCCGGTTGCAGAGCACGCTTGACTTTTCATCCCATGATATCTTCATCGGCGAGATCGTGGCCACCCATGTTGATCCAGATGTTCTGACCCCTGAAGGGAAAATCGATCTCACATTGGTGAAGCCGCTGCTCTTCGACATGCAGGGCATGAGGTACCTGGCCCTGGGGCCAGAAGTGGCGAAATGCTGGAATGTAGGCAAGGCCATGAAAAAAACAGGCAAATCTTAGGGACGTTGAGAAGACAGGGTATCCTGATAAGGGCAACGTAACAATACGGCAGAGGTGGCGCAAAATGAAAAACATTCAGAGGGCGATTGCGTTGATGGCCTGTGGGCTGCTTTTTGCTTCAGTTTCCTGGGCCAAGGCCCAGGGCAACAGTCTTCTTGTTGATCCTGCCAAGGTTCAGGCAATACAGGAGAGGATGCTTAAAGACCCTGGAATCATGGCCATCATTCTCTCTTTGCAGAATGATCCGGATATGCAGGAAGTACTCAATGATCCTGCGATTATGGCTGAACTCCAGGACGGGAAGATCGATAGATTGGTCAATGATCCCCGCTTTGTTAAATTGCTGGCAAAACCGCAGGTGAAAGAAGTGGAACAGCAGATGCACTAGATGGACAGGCGTGCCGGGATGTGTCCCGGCAGGCATCTTGAGATAACTTCGGCAGTCCGAGGTTTCCCCTTTGTTTCCTCTCGTCATTTCATGAAATCTTCTGTAGATTTACAACCAGTCCTGTTTGGCATCATCTGCAATTTCTTGTCAGACTTCAGCTTGTAATCCGTGAAGGGTAAACGTTCAGAGAAGGAGCGGCTATGAAGTATCTTTTGAGACAATTTCTCGTGATTGTTGCATTTCTGACCCTTTTGGGATGTGGGGCATCGCATGTTGCTCCCTTGATCGATGCCTCCTTGAAAAACGATCCCGACACGGTGAAGGCGCAACTTGATAAAGGGGCAGATGTCAATCTAAAGGGGCAGGATGGAGTAACCGCTTTGATAGCAGCTTCCTTGATGGGGCACCAGGATGTGGTCAAGGTGCTTCTGGCTAAGGGCGCAGATGTTAATGCCAGGAATAATAATGGCGAAGCCGCCTTGTCTCTTGCTGCGCGGTACGGGCACAAGGATATTGTAGAGGTGTTGCTGGCTCATGGCGCTAATGTTAATGCTAAGGATAATAGCGGATTCACTGCTTTCATAATGGCAACGCTGGAGGGGCATAATGATGTTGCGGACGTACTGCTGGCTCATGGCGCCAGTGAATAAAAATCAGCGGAGTCTTTGATGCGCCTGTCATTCCAGGGGAGAGTTTAAACGCGCGCCGGAAACAAGAGGGAAATATCTGATCTGTATGCATTATCCATTGAGTGGGCGTGTCCTTGAACAAAACAACCCACCCAAAAGGGTCATTCATTAACTTGCGGCTGAACCCAGGAGGCGGAAATCGATATCGATAGACCGATCCCTTTTGGGTCTGGCTATTTTCTTATAGCACATATGGGTCAAACGAACGGTAAGGATGACAAGGGGAACCCCGATCTGCAGAATAACTGGAACAAACCACAACAATACGATAGAGTTAGACACAGATACCATGATTCACCTCCGTATAAAAGTTTATAGATTCAGTCATTTCGGCACAAACAGGGAGAGCTGCTTTTAAAGGAATCGTCTCTCACATGCTTACCTTATAGCCTAAAAAACATAAGGGGTAAATCGGCTGCGAACCTATTTTTAGTACGTTTTAACAGCGCGATAAGTAAGCGTTAGACCTACAGAGTGCCTTTGGGCTGATTTCTGCGGCGGGGCAGCCGTCTCCTGACCACTGAGCTGACGTTATTTTTGTGAGCAATATAATTCTCTTTGACGGTCTTGGGAGTTGGCGGGTATGAGACATGTTTTCAGGCAGTTCAGAGTGATTATTGTACTCGTGGTCATTTCCGGCTTTCCGGGCACGTCCTTTGGGATGCAGGGAACAGACTCTGAAATTACTCAGATTGTGCTCGGACCGGAATCTGATTGCCGGTCAGCTGGGCAATCCACCCTGCCTTTGAAACTATTTCGCGGACATTTTATTACCACAGCGATGATCAATGGTAAGGAATTGCGCATGTTGGTCGATAGCGGCGCGTCGCAAAGTGCAATATCTCTGCGTACCGCCAAGGTAATGCGGCTGGTCTCTAATTTTGAGCATTCTGTCCATATCCTCGGCGTAGAGGGAACGGAGATTGTGCACCCCGTAAAAGTGCAGTCAATAAAACTTGGTGCGTTTGAATGGAATAATTATGAATTAACTCCGTTACATATTGTGGATCCCGCACATGAAAAAGATCCTGTAGCTCCCGATGGCCTGATCGGGGCGGACCTTTTGTCTGCCTTTGATGTGGAATTTGATTTTCCGAAGGGAAGAATGACACTGTACGACAAATTGCGCTGCACCGGTACGCTTGTGCCCTGGGAGGGACGGTTTCAGACTATCGAGGCAACCCGAGTGCAGGGAAAGTTGCTGACTATTCAGGTGCTCTTGGATGGTCATCCTCTGCGCGCCTTAATTGACACGGGATCGGATGCATCTAATGTCACGCGCAATGCAGCGATTTCTGCCGGTGTGGACAATACGAGAATTGACAGCGGGCCACGCGGTATCGGCATCGGTTCGCAAGGCACTGGTGTGCCGACTCATTACAATCAGTTCGCAACATTAACCCTGGGCAACCGTCAATTTGATAATACCTCCTTGATAGTGCTTGATTCCGCCCTTTCCCCCGGGATTGATATGTTGTTGGGAAATAGTTATTTCCGTTGGCATAAGTTGTGGCTTTCATACAGCACCAACCAGGTGTTTGTGCAGTAATCTTCCAAGGTATGGGAACATATCATCCTGTAAACGGGATTGTTGCGCCCCGGTATAAGACTCGCCAGCTGGCCAAGGGGAACAAAAAAGGCAGAGCCAACTGAACGGCTCTGCCTTGATGAATCTGTTTTGGAAAAATCCGGAATCAGGCTTTCTTCCTCCGGGCCAACCCGGCAAGTCCGACTAAGCCAGTACCAAAGAGTAACATGGTGGCTGGCTCTGGTACTGGAGGTCCTGAGAAATCTCTAGTCATTGAAAGGTTTCCAGAGCTTGAAACACTCCCCCCAGAAAGGGTCAGATCGGTTACCATTTCCATGGTCATTCCATCATAACTTCCACCCCACAACATTGTACCATCATTAAATTCTCCCCCCGACTCCCATGTGTCACGGATATCGATAGTATCAGTGGAGGAATTATACCCATACGCCAGAACCGTATGCCCTTCCTCTACGCCGTCAACTAGTCCGAACATATCAATGAGAACAGGCCTATCGTTATTGATATCGCTTTCAAAATCAGCAAAAGTAAACCCCTTCGATGTAACGTTTGAGGTTTCTTCAGTAAAGATAGAAGCACTATAACCAGCATTCTTTACATATTCATATAAACCGTAGGTGCCATCTTTGCCTTGGAGATGGTTTGAAATCGCTGATTGCGGGGTGAATTTCTGACCACCAGAGTAGTAATACCAATTCGTGCCCCCTGTTGATAAATTGGTGCCCATATCTTTTGCCATAGTGTTAATGGCATTGGTGACCAGGGAGCTTGAGGTTGTAAATGTATTGAGCGGGGGCGTTCCTCCTGGTATGAGGTTGGAATAGGATAGACCGTCATAACCGTTTATAGCATAGTAAGCTATCAGCATGGTGGCTGATGTCGGAGAGCATCCATCCTGCCAAGCATAGTCTGGAACATTAGACAGCACGTCTGAGTTTGCATAGGCGGCCGAATTCAAAAACGTCAGCACTAAAACGGACAGCACCCCTTGGCCCATAATTTTTTTACACATCGCCCCTCCCCTTTTTTGATTTACTCAAATATGTGTAGAACGAAATCTTCCCTTGAATCAGCATGGCTGGACCGAATGACCAGCCTGGGCGAACCATGAAAATTCGTCATTTCAGTTTGGCCTGGCCCGCATCAAAACGATGCCTTCATATAAAAGACACCTCAAAAGGTGCCGCAATTTTTGTGCCAGATTGCATGCACGCCAATTACCCGAAATCATAAAGCATAATATTTCGTTCGCCGGGATAAGTTTCCGCAATTACGGAAAAACGAAATAAAATTCCTTAAAATAGAAATAAAAATGGAGGCTTAAAGAAAGTGACAAGGGCTAGGTGACGCACTATCAGGCAGGCAGGACCGGACCTGATTTTGTCCTTTTTGTTAGGCTAAGGTTAGAGGGGTTCACGCTGTAGCCAGCCATATTTTGTCCATAAAACCTAAAAAGGGAGACAAATGTGGAAAAAACGACAAACGGGCAGTCATGGGATTTACATCATAACTGTCCGTTTTTATTGGTGCACCCGGAGGGATTCGAACCTTGACACCCGGATTCGGAAAACAACCGTTTAAGGAAGTGTGAATATGCCAGAATGGATTAAATCAAAGTATAAAAGATTGCGGTATCGAGAGAGTGATTGACCGGTATCAAAAGACGCACCTTACGGATTCAAAAGGTCTAATCAGGCCTCACCCCTCGAAAGGAATATTTCCTTTTCACTTTGAATTCAGTATCACTATTGATACTATAATTTTATGGATAAAATAAACGATCTCCTGAAAGGGATGCAAGAAAAGCCCAATAACGTCAAGTTTTCTGACCTTTGCAGAGTTTGTGATCACTATTTCGGTGAGACTCGACAGAAAGGAACCAGCCATCGAATCTATAAGACTCCATGGGCAGGCGATCCCAGGGTAATATTCAAGACGGAAAAGGAAATGCCAAGTTTTATCAAGTTCGACAAGTGCTTAAGGCGATAGAAAAGTTAAAGAAATAGGAGGAAGACCATGCTGGACCATGATCATTATACATACAGGGTTACCTGGTCGGAAGAGGACAACGAGTATATTGGTTTGTGTGTTGAATTTCCAAGCCTTAGCTGGCTTGATCAAAGTCCGGAAGATGCCCTGAAAGGAATCCGGCAGGTTGTTTCCGATGTGGTAAAAGATCTTGCCGACAACGGGGAGAAAATCCCTGAGCCACTTGCAAGAAAAAAATACAGTGGGAAGTTTCAGGTCCGAGTAACCGCAGACACCCACCGAGCCCTGGCCCTCAAGGCAGCCGAGAGAAATGTCAGTTTGAATAGGCTGGTCAGTGAGAGACTGGCTTCTTTCTGATAAGTAAGCTTTCACCGGGTAGAGGAGGTCTTAAAAAGCAACTCCTGCTATCTCCCAGAATTCAAGGAATTCCTGAGTTCTCTCCCGCGCAACTTCTCCATTTTTGTGATAAGGTAAATTTTGTTTAGTTCAAAAGTAAAATGACGTCACGATTCTGATAGGGGGTGATCTTAAATCTCAATCGAAATCCGGATGAAATAGTGTTTATCTGTATTGATCGGCATCCTCTTTCTGGACTCAGAGGAAAGGGTTAAGGCGTTGACTGTTGCTGATCTGTGGGTTGAGTATCTTGTCGATCGAAAGCTTCACTGGGGAGAAAGGCATTACCAGGACATATGAGCCTTTCGCAGGCAGGCGGTAGTCCAGTGAAGCGGGGAAAAGGTGTATTGAAGCCTGGGCCGCTCTTTCCCTTGATGCAGATCACCCTTGCCGAATTGACAACCGAAAGGATAGAAACATGGTTGAGCAGGGAGGCCCCGTCGAGGATGACACAGACTCGGCTGGCGCTTAGACTGCTGAAGGCGTTTCTTAACTGGTGTAGCACCCATGAGGTCTATAAAACAATTATTGGTTCTGACATTGTGACCAAAAGGATAACATCAACCCTGCCGAAGAAGACGGCAAAAACGGCTGCATGCAGCGGGAGCAGCTCCCGGGGTGGTTCTCTGCTGTTCGGCACATTGGCAACCCTGTCCATTCTGCTTACCTGCAGACCCTCATCCTGACGGGGCCAGACGCGAAGAGGTCGCTGGTCTCCGCTGGCAAGACATAGACTTTCGATGGAAGTCTATCACGATCCGCGATAAAGTTGATGGTCAACGGGTCATCCCTTTGCCGCCTTATGTCGAAAATCTTCTTGGGTGGTTACCAAAACGCAATGAGTGGGTTTTTTTCAGTCTCGTAGCGGCAGGGGGACGATTACGGTTTCCTACCAGATTTCACAAGAGGGCGCTGGACGTTGCCGGTATCGATGGACTTACCATTCACGGCCTGCGCCGGAGTTTTGGCACTCTGACGGAATGGGTCGAGGTGCCGGTGGGTATCGTGGCGCAAATCATGGGCCATAAGCCGAGCGCGACGGCGGAAAAACATTACAGGGTCCGGCCTCTTGACCTCTTGAGAATGTGGCACATCAAGATTGAGGGATGGATCTTGGAGCCGGCCGGTAGAGAACAACCGGTAATTGACGAGATACAGTAGCCGCTTCGGATAATCAACGGCGGCCGGCAGTAGAACATCGCCCTTTCCTGATACTAAAAAATGGTATACAATATGACATGGACGGTCGAGTTTTCCGGAAAGGCAAAGAAGCAGACTGATAAACTTCCTCGCCGAATTCGTGAGATTTTGTTTCAACTGGTCTGCGAGATCCAGGCTTCCGGGCCAACGCGGGGTGACTGGCCGAATTACTCCAAACTGTCGAACCATAAACACCACTGCCATTTGAAAAAGGGAAAACCTACTTACGTTGCAGTGTGGAAAGAAAGCCAGGAAACAATACGATTGATAGAGGTGATATATGCCGGAACTCACGAAAAAGCGCCATACTGACAACGACATGGTAACCGTCCGGTTGCGTGTCCACAGCAGTAACGCTCCAAAAATCAAAGAATTTGCGCGGGCTATTGAGGAAGGCAATGAGCAGAATTATTCCGTTGCCGAGGTCTTTCCCGAATTTGTAGGTAAAGAGAGGCAGCCAGCTCTCCGCGCTTATCGTCACCGCGAGAACCTCACGCAACGTCAGCTTGCAGAATTGGTCGGCATTCCTCAGCGGCATATTTCAGAGATGGAAAACGGCAAACGCCCCATCGGCAAAGAGATGGCCAAGAGGGTTGGTAAGGCATTACATACCGACTACAAGGTGTTCTTGTAGGATCGATAAACATCTTTCTCCAGGCTATAAATCCGGAACAAGGATCTGTTTAGAATAACCTTGGGTTTGCATATGCGCTTCTCAACCGGCAGGATCGCGACAAGATGATTAATAAGAAAAATATTTTTTGAAGAGTCATCTTTAATTAGTTTTATCTTACTCTGTTTGGAATCAGTTCCTTACGGATTTGGATAATATATAATCGATTATCACAGGTTCACATCTTTCCTCTTCATCTTAACCTTAAAGAGATAAGTTCATTCATAACGATGGCCTTCAGTGTTGCACTACCGGTTGCCCGCATTACGACTAACTTTCCATTGTCCATTTTCTGCGTCCAATATCAATGACGAGTCTGGCAATTGAATTTCGAAGTGCTGCGTGTCGTTCGGTATGGGTACAACTCCAAATGGTTCTTCAGGAAAGAAAATGAGTGATTCTGGAATAACATCGATGGAACCACGATAGAAGTACGAGTTATGTGATCTCCCGGAAATACATCCACCTTCAGGGGTTCCGCGGCAATAGAGTCGCATCTTGTTCGAGTACGGTGTAGCAAGAACAACCATAGGTGAGATTGTCAGAAGGTTTAACTTGTACGGAATCCTACAGCGAACCTCACGACGATAGGCCATGCAGGAGGAACTGTCTTCCCTAGCAATAGAGACCCATGGTTCAAACTCTGGAATCGAATTCAAATGAGCATCAATTTTTTCTCGAATGTTGTTCCAGGCGACTTTTCTTTTCTTGTGATCTACAAACGCGACTTCGCATGGCCCTTTGCTCATAAAACCCGATATGATAGCGCATCGTTTTAACGTCAGCGCATGCTGATTTCCAAGTAACAATGGGCCATCTTTGTCTACCATTGACCACGGCGTACCGGGCACGATCCGTCCAATAATTGAAATATACGTAATGATAGCCAGTATTAGTAGTGTGAGTATTCCGGTAACCATTTTAATAGCTTTATTCCTCATCTTTTATTGGTGAAGATATTTCCACTAAATATTGACTACCAAGATGTATCTGGGACTCAATCTCCTGCAAAGTGGCACACAAGTTATTGAAGTCGCATGTCTTTTAAAGAGCCTAGCAGTACCATTTTGAAATTGCAATTTCTTTTGCGCATTGTCCTGAAATTCTAGTTATTGGCAGAACTGTCTTCCAGGAATATTTCTTTAGCTGGTCCCTTTTGATTTACTAGAAGAAGGAAGGAGAGCAGGACCTATTCTGGTAATTAAAATTCTAATAATTGATCGGCAGAACAAGGCCAAGAAGAAGACATAAAACGACACAAAACGCCTTCCTGATGTTAGCGCGTGGTTAGCGGGCAACAAAAAAGCACCTACCTCGTAAAGAGACAAGTGCTTGATTTTATTGGTGCACCCGGAGGGATTCGGACCCCCGACACCCGGATTCGAAGTCCGGTGCTCTATCCAGCTGAGCTACGGGTGCGTATGCTGTCAGCATTTTTATGAAGCAATGAATATACACCGATCGTCCCATTCTGCAAGAGGTATAGCGTAAAGAGAGATTGACCGGATAATGCCAGAGGGGATTTGAAGCGCTGTATTTGAACTGAAGCGGCAAACACAGGGGCAGTGACGGCCCAACCTGCAGGGTTTTCTGTCACCACCATCCTGCCTCCGTGGATGTTGATGCCTTCCTTGGGGGATTGGAGAGTATCAGGCGAATCTGCGAAAATTGTCTTCGCTGCCATCGTTCCGAGGAAGGCGGTGATGCCGACCAACCGGATTTTTCCTTCAGAAGAGATCTCTGCTGGCTGATTTTATGTTTTTTCAGGGATGGAGCAGCCAATTGCTGCGGCCTGCTTAAGGAAAAATTCATCTGTCATTCCGGCTATATAATCGCGGACAACGGCTTCAGGCTGTTGGTCGTTGTAATATGCTATTTCTTTTTTTGCCATTGCGTCGAACCGGGGTAAAGCTATGGCTGCTCGTCCGTGGAGTTGACCTGCAAGGGAGACGAAGAGCTTTTCGTAGCATTCCTTGATGCGAGGAGTCGATTTTTTGGTCAAAGGGTTCAAGTAGATAGTCTCGTAATTGAACTCTTTTAATTTTTTCAGTGCCGCGGAAATGTCTTGGCTGTATCCGATATGATCTCCGCCGGCGGGAGGAATGCCTCCTGGTGGAGTGACGCTGCTGTTCACTATCAGATCGGTCACCAGGTTGTAGACGATTGAGCCGTTGGTGTCGCCCAGCACGGCTTTGCAGTCTGCCGGAATGCCGGAGCGCTTGATCAGCTTCAGCGTGATAGCATCTTCAATATCTCTGCCTATATAGGCCACCGTGTCTGCAAGTCTGACGACGCATCCTTCAAGGGTCATGCAGGGCAGATCCAAAGACGGGTTCGCTTCCTTTGCGGCGGATTTTTTGTCCAGAGTGTCGAAATCGTGGTAGCGCTTTGCTGTGAGGGTCCGCGCATGGGATTCTCCGTCATGGCAGAGAATGCCGTCCAGGGTCTGGAGGGACAGATTCCAGCCCTTCCCGTTTCTTTCCAGGTGGTCAAGAAACCGGACTGACTGAACATTGTGTGAAAACGGGGGCAGGCCGTGCTGGACGCAAAGTGCCGAAAGGAACGATTCTCCATCATGGCCGAATGGGGGATGGCCGATGTCGTGGCCCAGTGCAATCGCCTCGATCAGATCCTCGTTGAGGCAAAGAAACCTGCCGATGGTCCTGGCGATGCGGGAAACCAGTTGCACATGCAGGACCCGATGCGTGATATGATCGTTGTCGACAAGGCAGAAAACCTGCGTCTTGTCAATATATCGGGTATAGGCCCTGGAGTGAAGAATCCTATCCGCATCAAGGGCAAAATTTTGACGGTAGCCCTGTTTCTCCTCCAGATTCCTTCGCTGCGCGGATTTGCTTGCCGCAGCCGATGGTGACAGCTTTGATTCTTCCTCTCTGTTCAAGCTCTCCAGCAGAGGGAGAAGCGATAGTTGGCGGTGATGACCAGACACTGATTCCGTCCTGCGGTTCGTTATAAAAAGAACATCAAATACAATATCTTCATGCTGCATGATACTTCATTTGCAGAAAAATGCATCTTCTGCGTTGCGGAAGTCTGTTTTCCCTTTGACGGACGGTTGAGGGATTTTCCGCAGGAGGTCAGCGGGAAAATCAAAATTCCCTCAATCTATGCCTTTGATTGATGAAATCAGTTGGGCCGTTTTTTGCCTGATGGAAATTTGTCACAGAATGTGTATAATAATCCGGAAGATGAGCCCTGCGGAAAAAGGCCTTGCCGGGTTGTGGTCTGGAGCGTTATAGAGGTGGATGAAATGAAAATAACTATCGAATATTGCACACAATGAAATTATCAGCCCCGGGCTTCCGGTCTGGAAGCGGAGTTGAAGAGCGCACTGGGGGCGGAGGTGCTTCTGGTTCCGTCGTCTGGCGGAGTCTTTGAGGTTGCGGTTGAAGGGAAAAATATTTTTTCAAAAAAGGAATTGAAACGTTTCCCCGATGAGGGCGAGATACTGCGGCTTATCCGGCAAATTTATGATAACAGGGATGATTAAGCGTGTTTCTCGTTGATATTCTGGCAATGGGCGACACAATCCTTGCAGTCGATCTGGGTCTTCCCGAGGGTATGAAAACTGGCAAAACCTTCAATGAGGCGGTCGCCTCCCCGAGGACAGACCTGCAGGAATTCGATAAAATTGATCATCCGTGAGATGACTTCAGGGGGAGCTGCATGTTCGATCCGGCAGGCCCCTTCTTCGGCGGTGTCGTTATCGATGGACAGAATCTCTATAAAAAAACGTTTCAGGGCGTTATGACGGAAGATTACATCTTCTGCCGTCTTTTTCCCCTTTTCCGTCATTGTGATGGCCTCATAGGGGGCGTAATTGATCATCTCTTTTTGTGAAAGTGCCCGTAACGCCTCTGTGACGGAGGCACGGCTGACCCCTAGCCGCATGGCGATATCCTTGCTTCTGGCTACGAGTTTTTCCTCAATAATATGATATATTGCTTCTATATAGTCTTCCAGGCTGGCGCTGAGCTTGGCTCTTTTGATCATGGCTTTGTCGACTCAAAGAGAGTAGAGGGAGGACATCCGTTAGGATATGGTCTGTTGACCGATGGTTGCCTTTACGCGTATCGTGTGCTGTCTATGATAAAACCCTTTGATAAACCAGTCAAGTCAGGAAAGGGCAATATGGCTCCTTTAAAGAAAAACACATGCTTTGCGAACTGAAAGTTGAAAATCTGGCCTTGATCGAGTCGTTGCAGCTGCAATTCGACAGTTCTCGAAATGCAGCGCAACTTATTGTTATGACAGGTGAGACCGGGGCTGGAAAGTCCATTATGCTGCGGGCGATTCAGCTTCTCACCGGTGCCCGTGCCTCTGCCGACTGGATACGGAACGGGGCGGACAGCTGTGCGGTGGAGGCCCTGTTTGAGATCCGGCCGGAACATACTGCCCTGCGTGAGATTTTGCAGGAAAGCGATTTGGGCGATGATTCGGCCCTGATAGTGAGGCGTGTGCTGCAGACAAACGGCCGCAGCCGCCTCTATGTCAATGGTTCCCTGGCGACGGCGAAAATGGTGTCCGATTTGACCGATAACCTTCTCAGTATTGCCAGTCAGCATGATCACCAACAGCTTCTGCAGCCCGCGCTGCATCTTGATTTCCTGGACAGTGTCGGAGATTTGGAGGATTGCCGGAACGAATTTTCCCGACTCTTCGCTGCCTGGCAGCAAAAGAACGGGGAGCTTCAAGATCTTCGCAGGCAGGAGAAGGACAAGGAAAAGAGAAAAGAGTTTCTGGACTTTCAAGTTCGGGAAATCCGGGATGCGATGCTTGCAATCGGGGAAGACGAGCTCCTGGAGGCGGAGAAGAAGCGGCTGAAGAATCTTGATCTGCTGATTAAGTTGAGCCAGGAGAGCTATAAATCCCTTTCCTTCAGTCTCACGGATGGGCTGGCCAGGATCCGGAAAAATATGGAGCAGGTGGCCAGCCTCGACCCGGCGGTAGAGACATTGTCGGAGAACCTGTCCGGCTATGCGTATCAGGCTGAGGATCTGGTTAACGGACTCAGGCGCTACTGTGAGTCCCTTGAAAGCGATCCTCTTCGCCTTGAGCAGATTAGCAGCCGGATGGACCAGATCCGGCAAC
>Ga0214254_1000177_pt1 | contig 22865 bp, 17 predicted proteins | sample TroBogypolimnion_27_FD_153092 | JGI IMG/M metagenome (GOLD analysis project Ga0214254, IMG submission 153092) | Freshwater microbial communities from Trout Bog Lake, WI - 27JUL2009 hypolimnion | ecosystem: Environmental > Aquatic > Freshwater > Lake > Hypolimnion/Profundal zone ... | reverse complement strand
TGGGGGTTTTTCGGTTCTTCGCATTCTCGCTTAAATACAAGAACACCCTAGATTTCTCTAGGGTGTTTGCTGGTAGTCCCAAGGGGAATCGAACCCCTGTTCCCGCCGTGAGAGTCCGGGCTTTATAACTCCCAACTACGGCCTGGCGGGCTGAAACGAGGTTCTACAAGGTAAGACATGACTCGGCTTGTTTGGGCGATGGCTCGAACAAGCCGATTTCTTGTTTTGGCGCTCGAAAGGGGTCCAAGTGAGGCTCAAGTGAGGCAAATTTTTAGTGTCGATTTCAATTTTCAAAAATACCCACGACTGAAACATTTCGCCCGTAGTGAAAATTGCCTTTTGACACAAGGAAGATGTGGCATTGACGAACAAAAATTCTCATCTAATATAAGTCGCGGGAGATGGCTCTCCCCCCTTCGCCGTTGGCTCAATGGTGGGCCCGTGGTGTGTCCGTAAACATAGATAGGAGGCCGAAATGGGTAAGCGGGTAGGTAAGGATGGAAGCAAGTTTGGAAGCCAGGGTGGAGAGAAGGAAGGAGGTAAGGAAGTTTGCAAGGATAGCAGCAATAAGATCAAAAAAAGCAGCGTTGAAGTGAAGAAGAATGGCATTCGTAAGCCTACCGACTGGATGGACACACTGCCAGCCAAAGGCATTGGCGCTTGTCCTGGTGGGCCTCTGGTTTCAGCCATGGACCTGCATTCTTTGGGTGCAAAGGGTGGGTCGGTTCGGACCGGCCTCCTGGAACCCTCCATGTACCAGGCTGCCTTGGCGGCAGGGATCCACCCCACCGTGATCGAACAGGTCTACTCGTTGACGCCTCCCCAGAAGTGGACCGTCGAGCATGCCCTCTGTGCCTACCTGAACGTCAACAGCCTCCGGAACCCTGCCCTCAGTCCGGCTACGGCGGCCTTGGTTAAGCCGATTGTTCGGTCGCTGGGCTCCTGCCTCGTGGCTGACCTGGATCTCGAGACCTTGCGGGTCTGGTTCCATGGCCAGATGAAGAAGGAGGACGGCGCGGCCAAAGGCCGGAACACGAGCGACCGGTCGGTCCGAGCCCGAATCCATCGGCGGGCGACAGTCCTCCGCGCAGCGTTGGCCTACGCCCACCATCAGGGGTGGACTGGTGCTGATGCCGCATTGCATACCGTGGGACGGGTGTTCCTGGAGTGGCATCGCGAGATGGGGAAGCGCAGTGAGATGAAGCACCGTGAAAAGGTGCAGGCACTGTTGGCGGTGCTGGATCCCGAGGTCCGCGCCCAAATCGGCTTCTCCATCTGGAGCCAGATGCGGGCCCTGGCGATCAGGGGTATGTGGCCCACGCCACCCTCGAAGAAGAACCCGAAGACCTCCAAGGGCGGAGGTGTGGCATGACCCGCGCCAAGCCGACAAAGGCGGGCCGAAAGGCCGCCATCTCGTTCATCACCTCCGAGGACCGGGCCAAGATCCCGATCCGGAAGGCACCCTACTGGATGCCCCTGGGAGAAGGTCAGTCCTTGGGGCTCCAGAAGCGCGAGTCTGGGACTGTCTGGTTGGCCCGGTTGACTTCTCCCAGGAGGCAGGAAGTGATCGGTGTGCCTGAGGAGGAGCGCATCCGGTCAAAGTGCCCGACTCTGACCTGTGCACAGGCCATGATCGTGGCGGAGGCTTGGTGTCAGTCGACACTGAATCCTCCCCCTCAGGAGCCGCCTCTGGTTCAGTCCGAGGGCAGTACGACCATTCCCGAGGATCCAACTGTCGGCGATGCACTGGACCAGCACTTGCACGTGGTTGAGAGTCAGCAGATCGAAGCGGCGGGCTCTTCGAGATCTCGAAGCAACAAGATCAAGCGAGAGATCGGTCACATCAAGCTCAAGAAACTCGTGATGCAGGACATCACGGATTGGCTGGCGAACATGGTGGCCTCCGCTCCGTTGCGCCGCAGCAAGAAGGGCGGGGCCCTGAACCCGGATCCTAGCTGGGATCCGAACGATGACGACAAGAAGCGGAAGCGGCAGTCCACCGCCAATCGGTGCCTCTCAACCCTCAAAGCCGCCTTGAACAGGGCCTTCAACAATGACTGGGTCGAGACGAACAAGGCCTGGCGAAGCGTCATGCCCTTTCCGGATGCAACCGGAGTCAGGGAAGAGGTGCTTGATGCCAAGCAGCAGAGCCAGTTCTTGAACGCTTGCACGCCGGAGTTCAGGCCCTTGGCCTACGCCGCCTTGCTGACGGGTTGCCGGTATGGGCCAATGACCCGATGGCGGGTGAAGGACTTTCGACCCCTTGATCAGTGCCTTCGGATCGGGTGGGACAAGCGCCACAAGCGAGATCGCCTGGCTCCACTCACGGACGAAGCCCTCACTGTTTTCGATCACATCTGCGAGGGTCGGGATGGTGAAGAGCCCCTCTTTGTGAAGGCCAACGGCAAGCCCTGGGGTCGGAACCATCAGTTGAGGCCGATGGGCGAAGGCTCTAAGGCCATGGACATCGATTTCACGTTCTACAATTTGCGGCACACTGCCATCACCATCTGGTTGCTTTCGGGCATGGAAACTTCGATTGTGGCAAGCATTGTCGGCACAAGCGCGAATCAGATTGAGTTGCACTACAAGAACGTTCGCGTCGGAGTCTTGGCCAAAGAGATGAATCAGAAGGTTCCGCGCATTAGTACCTCAAGCGCCAAGATCGATGCCACCGTGAAGAAGTACGAGAAGGCCCGCTTGGAGCGGCTTCTGTGCGATAAGGACCTTGATTTCGAATTCGAGGACCTGCATCCGAGCAAGTACATGGGCAAGATCTTCGGCGGTCTTGTGGATGCTCCTTCGCCCAAGCCCAAGCCGACCCGAGAGGAACTTCAGGTGCTGGTCCAGGAGATCCCCGTTGTACAGATCGCCAAGCGGTATGAGACCTCCGGCGTGACCATTCGGAAGTGGTGCCTGCAGGAGGGCATTGAGGTGCCGCCCAGGGGCTACTGGACGCGCCGCCGCAGCGAAGAGCGGCAGGCAGCCAAGCTAGAGTCGAAGGGCTTGCCCCCGCGCCCGCCCAAGCCCAGCAAGGAGGTGCTCGAGGATCTGATCTGGAAGATGCCTGCTAACGACATCGCAAAGCTCTTTGGTTCCACGGGGCCCACGGTCCTCAAGTGGGCCGTCAGTATGGGCATCAAGTGTCCAGGTAGGGGCTATTGGAGCAAGCGAGGCGGGGAGGCATACCAAAAGCGCAAGAAGGCTTTGTGCCTGGCGGCTCGGCGTAAGTCCAAGAATGCCGTGGTTGAGTTGGAGCAACGATCGGCGTGAATGACACTTGGCAGTGCCCAATAGGACAAGGAAGGAGCCACGTGAAGACAAAATCGGGTAGTCACTTGCCCTGGATTAACCGCCTCAAAGCTCGATTCCCAGGGCTTTTCCGTAATATCTCCCGCTGGGGATTCGGATGCGAGGTGGGTTGGGATGGTCTCATTACCCGGCTCTGTGAGCGCCTCGATGCGCTTGCATTGCCGGACCTTCGGGTCGTCCAGGTCAAAGAAAAGTTCGGGACCCTTCGGTTCTATGTCACAGGTGGAAACGATGAAGTCTCGCGACTGATTAGGCAGGCCGAGGCGGAATCAAGTGAAACGTGCGAGTGGTGCGGGTCACTGGCTGAATTGCGAAAGTCAGACCGTGGATATTTCCTGACGCTCTGTGATTCCTGTTTCGGCAAGTGGTCTTCCAATGGGTGGGTCATGGCCCCGCCGTCTGATCAGAAATAGCCGCAGCAGGCTCGACAGCCAGGAAGAGGGTGACGTGGCTGGCTGTGACGCCGTGATTGATTCGTCCACCGGCAATTGGACAGACAGCTATAGGAGGAGCAGTGAGACTGGTCTGTATTAGCGACACCCACATGGCTCATCGCGGGATCCACCTCTCAGAGGGGGACGTGCTCATTCACGCCGGTGATGCCACCTCCACCGGCACTCCTGACGAAGTGGATCGATTCCTCGGATGGTTCGCAGGCCAAGCCCACCCACACAAGATCCTGATCGCGGGCAACCACGACTGGCTCTTCATGCGTGACCCGGACATGGCGTTGCAGTTCCTGGAGAAGTACCCGGGCATCACCTACCTCCAGGACTCGGGGGTTGAGATCCAAGGCGTGAAATTCTGGGGTGCTCCCTGGCAGCCATGGTTCATGGATTGGGCCTTCAACCTGCCGAGAGGTGGTCAGTGGCTTCGGGATGTCTGGAGTCTCATTCCTCTCGATACGGATGTGCTCGTGACTCACGGCCCACCCTATGGGGTACTGGACCAAGTCCAGGGTGGCCCCCACCTCGGTTGCGAGGAGTTGGCGCTCCGACTGGTCGCCGTCAAGCCTCGGCTGCATGTCTTTGGCCACATCCACTTTGGCTTTGGCGTGGCCCAGTCCCGAGAGACCACCTTCGCGAATGCCTGCACTTGTACCGAGGCCTATCACGCTGTGAATAGACCCATCGTTGTGGATCTCCTGCCCAAAACCATCCGGGTCCATGGGATCAAGCCCAGCAAACGAAGGCAGCGCATGGAGGAACTCCAGACGGTCCTGGCGTGCCCGCAAGATGACAGCCGTGAAGAGGTGCGGTTCAAGATCTCCGCAGGTCAGAAGGAAGGCTTACGGTTGATGGCTGATGCCCGTGACACTGCGCTGGAGGCATTGCTTCAGGAATATGCGGGGCGAGGACTCCAAGCTGATCTGGCGAGAATCCAGCGCGCCGAAAGTAAGCCAAGCCAGAGGCTCATCCCGTTTGTTCGGATTCAGGAGGAGGACCTTGGAGATCCGAATCCGCCAGGCACAGCCCTGGGTCTTGCTGAGGATCAAGATGAACCCAAAAAACCTGAGTGACCCCGAAGTCGCCAAGAAGGAGCTTCTCGTGCTTCATGAAATGCGCGGCAGGTACGACGCCATGAAAGGTTCAGCTCAGCCGCTGAGTCCCGAGCAGAGGTTGCTTCTTGCCGAGGCCAGATTTCTTGCAGTCTCGATCCTCCTTGAGATCGAACCGACCATCCTCGGCCCCTGGTTGGACAAGTTGGCCTGGCAGGCCGACCTCAAGGAAGAGACGTGGAATGCGGCCCGCAATGAGGCAGGTGTGCCGATTCCCCCAGTCTCAGTCCTGAATTCGGCAATCCGGACCTCCTTGCCCACCCTTTCAAAGCTGCTCGCGGGGGCGGAGCCGGGGAGACCCGCAGGTGTCTGATGGTCGTGATGCCGGATTCGGTCCGCAAGTGCACCCATGGGGGTCAGTTATGGCACTATTTATCAAAAATAGTTAATATATACTTTATTAAAACGGCTATTCTTGTGTGATCTGGAGGGGACATGATCGGCACTCAGGCTGAACTCACATCCGTCCTCAGGCAGTACAACCCCTGGTGGGTGGGTGGCGGAATGCCCGACCTCCCCATCTGGAAACGAGCGGCCTTCCGAGAACTCTATGACTGGATGAAGGAGCCACCCACAGGTCGTGCGCTCCTGCTTTCCGGAGCCAGGCAGATCGGGAAGACGACCCTCTTCCTTCAGTGCATTGACCGCCTCCTGAAGGCCGGTGTGCCTCCCGGCAACATCCTCTACGTCACCTTCGACCACCCGTTGCTGAAGCTCCACGGCTTGGAGGGCGTGGTCAAGCTCTGGCGCGATGTGGAACCTGCTACGGAGGGACCCGAGTACCTCTTCCTGGACGAGATCCAAGCGACCAAGGACTGGCAGGTCTGGCTGAAGCATCAGGTGGACTTCGACAAGCGGCGGCGTATCGCGGTGACGGGCTCTGCCACGCCACTGACGCTAGAAGGCCAGGAGTCTGGCGTCGGGCGCTGGCACACGCTGCAACTGGCGACGCTTTCCTTCTTCGAATACATGCAGATCAAGCGGCTGCCAGAGCCTGCGCTGCCCCAGGTCGGGTCGTTGCAGACGCTCTTCGAGTGGAAGGAGGCGGACTTCCATCGGGTGAGTGCGGATGCCACCTCGCTGGTTGGGTTCTTCCATGAATATCTGCTGCGGGGTGGCTTTCCCCAGTGCGCTCTGACGGAGTCCCTGACCCTCGCCCAGAAGCTCCTGCGCGAAGACATCGTGGACAAGGTCTTGAAGCGAGACATGACCGCCCTGTTCGGTGTGAGGCGTGTCGTCGAGTTGGAACACACTTTCCTCTACCTCTGCCTCCACGATGGGGACCTGCTTGACCTTCCCCAACTCTGCGACAACCTGGGGCTGAAGCGGCCAACGGTGAGCAACTTCATTGACCTGCTGGAAGCGACTCACCTCATCTACCGGCTCAAGCCCTACGGCTACGGCAAGGAAGTGCTCAGGGGGCGCTCCAAGGTCTACCTGGCGGACGCTGCCATCGCCCCGAGTGTCTTGCTCAAGGGGAAGGCCCTGTTGGATGACGCTGCAGCTCTTGGTAGGGCGGTGGAGACGGCGTTCTTCAAGCACCTGTTCACCCGCTACTACCGCCAGAGCATCGGCTTCTCGTACTGGCGCGGAAAGAAGGATGTCGAGGTGGACATCATTGCCGACATCCAAGGCGAACGGATTCCCTTCGAGGTGAAGTACCGAGCCCAGCACACCGGACTCCGTGACCTCAAGGGGTTGGCCCAGTTCTGTGGCGAGAAGAAGGTGAGCCGGGGCTACGTGATCACCCGTGAGTTGTCGGACTTCGGCATAACCGATATCCAGGGCACCCCTATCCTGAAGATTCCTGCCCCTCTGGCCTGTTACTGGCTGAGCCGGGGTGAGCTTGATGTCGAACCTTGATGCAGGACGAAGTTGCTCTTCCCTTGGGGTGGACGATCCAAAGCGTTCGGAATTTGATGATCACCAACGGTAGGCAACAGTTAAAGCTAGCTCCATCAGAAGGCCGAGCATGGGTGCGCTAAGCGAATTCCACAGAATCATAGGTTGGTGATTTACATGCACTCGATCCACACGTCCAACGACTGGTCTCCCTGCATGCAGGACCTGGAGCAGCGCTACCAGGCAGCCAGCGGCCTCTATGATCGAGCCCTCTACAAGATCTTCTACGGACCGGTCCGACCCGCGCCGGTCCTTCTGCTTGGTATCAATCCCGGTGGGGATCCAGCCGGGGTGGCCGAAGGCGCACTGAAGCGAAAGAACGGCCTGGACTCGGCAGCCTCAGCCAGCTTCTACGAGAACGATGAGTGCGACCTCCTGGACTGCAACTGGCCAGAGAACACTGGGCTGAAGAAGCTCCTTGTGCCGCTCTTCAGTGGAGACGAGAGCCGGATCCGCACCGAGGTGGTCAAGACCAACTTGGCCTTCAGGCGCTCCAAGAAGAAAACTGGCATCGACTTTGAGCGGGCCAAGCAGGAAGCGGTGCCGCTTCTCTCCGAAATCATCGCGAGGGTCCAGCCCAGGCTAGTGATCCTGACGAGCCTGGATGTGGCTTCCTTCATTGGCAGCTTTGGCTCCGCCCTGGAGCCGATCGTTGCTCAGGAACGGGACCCAAAGGTGGGACAGATTGTCTTCGAGGCGGCCCGGACTACGCTGCGCGGAACGGGCTCAGAAGCCATGGTGGTCCGCGTGGCCCACGCCTCTCAGTTCGCCTGGACCTATGCTCGCTATGACGTCGTCCGGCGCATCCAGGCACTCGTGACGCTCTGAACGCTTTGTTCTGGGCCTAGCATCGTCTACGTCACCAACTCTCGTCCCCTGCCATCGATTAGTAAGGTCCAACCCGTGGAAATCTACGCTGCCACCAGACGCCAGGACGGACGGTCGACCAACGAAGACGCCTACCTCCTTGGCCGGGGGGAAGTGCCCTATGCAGCCCTTTGCGACGGCTCAGGGAATGCCCAGGGCGTGGCCAAGCGAGCCCTGGGGATCTTCCAGCGGTTGATGGCCGAGGCTAGCGCAGATGAGGCCAGCCAGTTCGCGACCTGGTCCAACTGGACCCAACTGCTCGATTCCGCGCTCATGGGCGGTCCACAGAGCACCTTCGTGGCAGTCGCCATCCTAGGAAACCGGGCATTTGGAGCCTGTGTGGGAGATTCCCGCCTCTACCGACTGGTCCCGGAAGGGGGCATCGAGATCGTGACCGAGGACGCCTCGAAATTCCGACTCGGCAGCGGGAAGGCGACGCCTTGCCCCATCCACCTCCCGCTCCAGGCCGGAGAGGTGCTCCTACTGGCGAGCGATGGTGCTTGGACTCCCCTGGGACTTCCCGCCCTCCAGAGGGTCTGGGGGCGGTCTGCCTCGCGCCACTTCTCGGAGTTCCCGACCCTGCTGCTCGAAGAAGCCGGGAAGAATGGCTGCGCGGATGACATGACGGTCGTCGCGTTGAGGCAGGGGTAGCTCTACAGGCCTTCGCTGAGCGAGTTCCTGGATCCAGGGGGTGGTGAACTCTGCCCTCTTGGGGTTTTACACAGGGGTTTGAATGCAGGCGGAAGATTATTCAAAATAAAGAAAATAATAAACTTAAAATTATTGACGATCGAAAATTGGGCAAATGGCCTCACTTGGGCCTCACCTTGACCCCACTGTCTGGCCGGGCAATACAGGGCATGGCAAGGCGCAGCGAGGTCACTCGAACGGGCTGTTAGCTGCCTGAGGCGGAGGGGTTCGATTCCAGAGCGCCACTTTCCCGGCCTGGTCTGCAAAGCCGCTAAACAGAAGACCGGGATGTGCTGCGCCTCTTGGGTAGGCTCGAAAAAATGTCCCGTTCGGGAATATTTAAGCTTTGAACCTCAAAATTGATCCAAATTTTACCGATCGGGAAATATTTGATGAAATCTAGGCTAGAGGAGCGAATACTTGCCCGTACGGGAAAGAAATATGACCAGACCCACCATCACTCCATCTGAATTGGGCGCCCTCGTCAGAGGTGCCCGCAAGGCACAAGGGCTGCGCCAGGATGAACTGGCAGGCGTGGCCGGGGTCGGCCTACGCTTCATCGTTGAGTTGGAAGGAGGGAAGCCCACCGTCCAACTCGGGAAGGTCCTGAGGGTCCTGGAGACGTTGGGGTGCGGTCTCACCATCACGACACCTTCTGAGCAGGAGCCGGGAGGCAAACCGTGAGCCGCTCATTGGTGGTGTGGTGGGCCGGCAAGGTGGTGGGGACACTGACCCAAGACGATGGTGGTGAGCTTGGGTTTGCCTATGGAGCGGATTGGCTTGGGTCCAATGTGGCTCCGGCACTCTCCGTCTCCCTGCCGAAGCGCACAGAGCCATACTCCCGCCGAGAGTGCCGTCCGTTCTTTGGGGGACTCTTGCCGGAAGAATCGCAGAGGCGGGCGGCTGCCCAAGCCCTGGGCATCTCCGCAGGTAACGACTTCGCCCTGTTGGATCGCCTTGGCGGGGATGTGGCGGGTGCCCTCCAGTTTCTGCACGCAGGTGCACAGCCCACAGATGTCACGGGGCCCTGGCAGGCGCAAGCTCTGGATGATGAAGGACTGCTGCGGGTCATGGACGCCCTACCGATCCGCCCCCTGCTGGCCGGGGAGGAGGGACTGCGCCTGTCGTTGGCCGGAGCCCAGGCCAAGGTCCCTGTGGTCTTGGCGGGTGGCCGAGTGGCCTTGCCGCAGCCCGGACAACCCACCACCCACATCCTGAAACCAGCCATCCCGCGCTTTGAGGACACCACTGAGAACGAGGCCTTCGCCATGCGATTGGCTGCTGCGGCTGGGCTAGAGGCGGCTGCTGCGGAACCTCGGGTTCTTCGTACCCCGGGTGGAGCGACCAGGACCTATTTGCTGGTGGAGCGCTACGACCGGGAGATTGCCCCGTCGGGCAGTGTCCGTCGCCTCCACCAGGAGGACTTCTGCCAGGCCCTCGGCGTGCCCGTTGAGCGTAAATACCAGAGCGAGGGCGGACCTTCCCTGGAAGATGGCTTCGCCTTGCTGCGACGTGTCTCCGCTCGACCAGCGGCGGATGTCATGAAGCTGCTGGATGCCACGATCTTCAACGTTGTGGTTGGGAACGCAGATGCCCACGGCAAGAACTTCTCAATCCTCTATGCGGATAGCGGCTCCCGACTGGCGCCCCTCTACGACCTGCTGTCGACCGTCCTGTACCCAGAGCTGTCGCCACGGTTCGCCATGAAGGTCGGGAAGCAGGCACGACTGGAAGACCTGGACGCTGAGAGTTGGTCGGACTTTGCGAAGAAGGCGGGCTTGGGACTTCCACTGGTGCGGCGCAGAGTCGGTGAGCTGGCCTCTGGGATTACGGAAGCGACCACGGCGACACTCGAAGGCCTTACTGGCGCTGGGCTGCACACGGAGGCTCTTGAACGGTTGGCAGCCCTTGTCCGATCGCGGTCGGAGGCGTGTGCCGCCAGCCTTGTGAAGAAATGACAGGCAGGCCTGCCCTGTTTGACCGATAGCAAAGCTGAAGCGATCAAGCCTTATTAGCTAAGCTAAGTTGTGGTTGGGTAGGTAGCTAATTATTAAGCATGACCTTGACCTTACCCAAACATAGCTAAGCTTAATTAGCAGGATGGGTCCTATTCAAAGACCGTTCAGCCAGCCGGATGAGCAATTGTCTTAGCTAAGCTTAGTTGTGGTTGGGTAGGTAGCTAATTATTAAGCTTGACCTTGACCTTACCCAAACATAGCTAAGCTTAAAATAGAAGAACCAAGCTGTATCAAGTGTCAGCCCTGCCATGGTTATTTGGGCTTGCCCTGCAAGGACGCTGGCGAAAGCCTCAGCATCCACCAAGCACGAGGGCTTCGCTGCCATTCCACGGACCTGTCTAACGAGAGCCACGGGCACTCGGAGGCAGGGGGAGAGGCTACCAAGAAGGACGCGATTTCATCGCGTATTCGCTTAGCGCTCGTGCTCCGTGAGCCCCGTCAACTGGCAGGTAGGTTTGAAGAGTCGGTGCAGGGGAGGAACACGCGTTCCGCTCTGGCTCAGATGCTTCGATGGCCTTGATCAAGCCATCGCAGGGAAAGCACGACCTTCAACCACCTACTTCATGCCACTTGATTCAAGGAGGACCAATGTTTGAACCATCCGAGATCTTCCGCAAGCAGTGGAAGATTTCGAGTCTCTGCACAGATTTCACGACCACTCTGCAGCCCTGTTTCGAAGAAGGTGTGCCACGCCATTTCGTTCATGAAAAGGCACGTCCAGTGGTTCTCGATGACCGCGGTGAGATTCAGCCAAGCACCGATCGTGAGTTTGCCGTCGTGATGCGTATTAAGCGAACTTCCAGGCTTCTCCAGCACATGGAGAATGATCTCCGAAGGCTCCACTACCGTCCCACGGAAACGATCTATTTAAGCCTTGCCGGGGGAGACCCGTTGGTTCGGGCGCGGATGCGTCTCCTGAATGAGGCATCCGCCCATTTCATCGAACTCGCAGAGGTTGGCACAACGGTAAGGGTAGTGGCAATCTCCCATCGCCGCGAAATCAACGGAGCCATTGTCATCCGCCATTACCCGGTTGCCCTATTCGGCGAGGACGGGCGCATGCTGTGGGTGCACCCTTCCGCGCACGGCTATGGGCTGATCCGCGATGGCTTCCCTTTGAGACAGCGGGTCAGGTCGCTGGGGCCTCGACGGAAAAAGGGGAAGATTCCCGACCTGCTTTCCCATCTGGATCATGAGACTGGTCTCCCAGGGTGGTATCAGTACGCGAAGGATCACCTGATTGATTTGGGCGTTGATGAAGAACCCATGTATCGAGCGGTTCTTGATCATCAGGTTCACCTGCTGATTCAGCGATCCATTTTCGAAGACGCGGACGCAGCGCTTCGCGAAGCTACTCAGCAGTTCCTCAACGGCTTCGAAAGCATGTTTGGTCAGGGTGGCCTGAACCCAGTCCCAGGAAGGCTGGAGTTGGCATGAGCGACCACCGCCCGTTGTCCAAGAGGGGGCCTCCGGAATTCTTGAGAGGCCCTTCCACTCACATCGACCAATTGAGATTTCCAACTAACCCTTCAACGCACAGAGCAACACCCTTTTTCACTGGAGTACCGACCGATGGACACTCTCCGTCACACCCCAATCACCGGGCCTGCCGCTGCAGCGCCTTTTCTCCCTTTCGGAGACCAGCAGAAGGGACTGGTCAAAAATACGCAGCCGAATCTTGACTCATTCGTGAATCAGTCTGCCGCCCCCAACAAGAACCGGCAGAATGATGCGATGGATCGGAGTAAGGACAACCCACCGATGCACGATTCCGACGGTTACATGCCGTCGCGGTTAGTCCTCTTGCGTTATGGGCATCAGACCTTCCCCGAGGGCGTACACCCTCGGATGGTAGAAGTGCCTGCGCATCTCGATATCCAGCACATCCGTGTGGACGGTGACTACAGCCTTCACACGGAGTACTCGTCCAAGCCTAGGAAGTTCAATTCACCGCTCCTGGAGGGTCTCGAGGCCTTGAAGGAGAGCCATCGAAAGGAGGTTCCGGAACTCTGGCCCAGCAGACCTTGGGCTCGGGAATTTGCGGTGTTTGTGAAGCGCTTGGTTGCGGGGAACCCGGCACCCAGTCAGATCGAAATTCATCCGCCGTTCTGCTCGTCCTCCTCGATGATCGATACCTTCCTGGAATCGTACGAAGTCTTCGAGGAGGCTATCCTCGCGCTGTACCCAGACTGTCGGATCGTGCTGGAAAATCGTGCCGGCACCAAGCATCCGAGCAAGTTCCTCATGTCGGGTTCCGACTCCATCCTAGCCATGGGGCAAGCCCTCCAGCAGACTCGGCTCAAGCTGGGCATCGCCCTGGACGTGCCGCAGATGTTCACGGCGGCCTTTGGCACCAGGCACCTGGTTGGGCTCGACGGTGTGCCGCTCATTGAGCGCCTCATGCCCATCCAAGATCGAATCCACACCCTCCACCTCTGGGGGCGCGGGGAAGGGGGTGGCGCGCATGGAGGAGGTCTTGAAGGCGTCTTCGTGAACACAGGGGGCAAGGAGGCTTGCTTGAAGGCTCTTCGCAATCTGATTAGTGACGGTAATTCGCGTTACCTGGTCCTTGAGGTCCGCAGGGCAGCGGATGTCGCTGGGATCATTCAGGACCTTGAAGAGACTGGAATGGTCATCGCGTCAACGCTGTAGGAAGGCAACATGGATATGCCCAAGCCACGAGGGGGATGGCTTGGGCATGGCATCACGCCGTATGATCCGGACACCTGACACCGGTTAATAAGTTGGGTCCGTGTAGGGGTCGCCTAAGAGGCAGAGTCTGGTGTTCGGGGAGCACGTCACAACCCTACCCAGAGGCCCGTCAGAAATTGTCCAATCACCTATAGTAACCTGGAGGTCATCTGATTGCATAATCCAAGTCAAAGGTCGCACCAAGACATTGCCCACCAGTAATATAAATGCTCACTTCACTAACAATCCAATGAGGTTACATGGCTCCCCTCCAAGCAAGAATCCAGCTTGAATTGCGTGACGAAGACCAGATGAGAGTTGTTGTACTCCAGAAGGATGTCCAACTAGCCGCACTTCCTCCGATCGGGACCCTGATTCAACAGGGTTACGAGCAATTCACCGTCAAGGCAATAGAGCTGGTCATGCGGCCTCAGCAATCTGTTTATTACCTCATTACGGCTGGGACGGAATTTTGGCGGTGGGACCCCGAGAGCCTGGGGGAATTACAGGATCTTGGATGGAATTGATCCGGTATTGAACCCACAAGTGATTGGCATTTATCAATGCAATTGTGCGGATGATCTAGCCGATTTGTGAGAGACAGAGACAATGAGTGCTGACCGAGTGTCCCCCAAAGGTACAACGACAATTGATGAAGTAGACTCTTCATCGACACCGCTCAATTCAGAAATTTTCAGTGGAACCCTTGGAGTCAAGGAATCTCTCAACCGGCTGCGTAGTCGCTTGTTGGACCTTTCTGCTCGGAATCGCCTGCTCAATTTCAAACACTCGAAATCAAAGTCGCTTCAGTTCGTGGGAGTCTCTAATTTAGATGGCCAGTTCGACCGGCTTCTGGATGGCAAGGCGGTGACCTTGGCTCCCGTGCCACGACCTAAAGTGGTTCCTGGGCAGCCCAAAATCGAGGTTCTGGAGCAAGCCCGGGCGCTGGGCATTGCCACCTCCTTTGATCTTCCAGATGCAACCCCGGAGATCTCTCCGGGCCGGAGAGGCTATCAACTCCAGACCTTGCTGTTTCCGGAAGATCTGGAACGGTTCGCCCGAAAGGCCGGCTCCAATGCGCGCACCGTCATCGAAGAAACCGGTAGCAACATGCTGTTCTTGGTGTTTGGGTTCCTGGAATGGTACGAGACAGATGAATCGGAGCGCGCAATGTTGGCGCCACTGTTGGCGCTACCAGTAGGTATCAATCGTGGCAAGGTCGATTCCCAGACCAATGTCTACCAATACACCTTGGCTCACACTGGCGAAGATGTTGCCGAAAACCACACGCTTCGGGAAAAGCTCAAACAGGATTACCGGCTCATCCTGCCGCCTCTTGGTGAAGAAGAAAGCCCAGAATCCTATTTCCAGGTCGTCGCTGGAGTGGTTCGGAACAAACCTCGCTGGCGGGTGCGCAGGCAACTTTCTATGGCCATGCTATCCTTCGGAAAGTTGGCCATCTGGGCGGATCTAGACCCCGCCCAATGGCCGGATTTAACTTCAAACCGACTGCTCCGCGCTTTCTTCGCGGGCGGTAGCGGCCAACAGACCGGGAGTCTGGAGATTGCTCCCGACTATGCTATCGATCAGCATCCCAAGGTCGACCTACCGTTGATCTTCGATGCCGACTCATCCCAGCACAGTGCATTGATTGATGCCCTTGATGGTCGGGACATGGTTATCAATGGACCGCCTGGCACCGGCAAGTCTCAGACAATCACCAATCTCATCGCTGCCGCCCTTACAGCCGGCAAAAAGGTGCTGTTCGTGTCAGAAAAGTTGGCGGCCCTGGAGGTTGTCCGGAATCGATTGGACCGAGCCGGGCTGGGGCATTTCTGCTTAGAGCTGCATAGTCACAAGACCCAGAAGAAGAAATTCGTCGAAGAGATCCAGGCTCGGGTCTCCAAGACATTCCCTCCTGCTCAGCATGTGGAAGGCAAGTTGGCAGTGTTAGCTGGACAGCGGAACCGGCTCCACAGCCACTTGGAATTGCTGGCCTCCAAGGCTGGCAATCGTCTGGATCGAACCGTAGGCGAAATTCTATGGCTTGCTGAGCGGCGTCGCCAACAGATCGGTGACCAGGACAAGGTCGCCCTGCAAATCACGATTCCTGGCGCACACGAGATCGGATTCCTGGATCTGGAACACCACCGATCCCTATTGCTTGATCTAGCGGAGCGCTATCAACAGGTCGGAGACTATGGTCCAAACCACGCATGGTGGGGCTTCACGCCCGGCGCATTGGCGCCGGGGGATGAAGAAACACTGCGTTCAATCCTGACTTCCACGGAGGATGTGGCCCTTCAAATTCAGGAAGCGGCATGCAGCCTTCAGGCCTTCCTCGGAGAGGCGGAACCACTTGATGTGGAGGCTCACCGACATGCCCATGATGCCCTAGGCAAAATCGGGGAAGTGCCCGAGGGCTGCTTGGAATCGGTGTTACCTGCCTTAGGCAAGTCGACCAAGGCGTTGCAGAGTGTTCGTACTGCGCAGACAGCTCTCGAGAGAGTTAGATCCCTCACACATAAATTGCAGGGGGCCCGTCAACGACAGCGAGTCGGGCTTGCCTCATCCCCTGCGGATGCCGTTGGGACCTTGCGTGCTGTCCAGGCCTTGGTGGCTCCACAGGACACCGGGGCACCTATCCTGGGCCCCCACTTGCTCGGCCTAGATCTGAATGGTTTGAATCAGTTCGCCGCCGAGTTACTGACTAAGTTGACAACCTTGAGGGTGCAGGTGGAAGCTTTGCATCCGCCTGCAGCATCCCTGGATGCGAGGCGCAAGGAAGAACTTGAGCTGGCCTTTTCCGCACACAAGGATCATCCGGTTCTGGATCTGTCCCTGGCTCGATTAAAAGGGCACCTCGAAGCACTATTGCCGCTTCAGGCTTCGCTGCGCCAAGCCTTGGCACGGCTGGTGGATCTAACGCAGCGTCGGAATCTCTCCTTTGATGGCACCCTCAAGGGCTTGGTTCGTTTGCAAACGCGAGCCGGTCTGCCTGGACTCCTTTCCACTGAACAGGTAGATGCCCATGTTCTGGCCTCGGCCCAAACTTTCGCTACTTCACCATGGGCTAATGAAACCCTAGAAGCCACCGAACGGAACCTGAATCGCCTGGCGGAGTATGTTGAGGAGGCTGACAGAATTCTGGAACGGGTAGCCCAGGTTACTGGAGAGCTGGGTGTTCCATTCAACGGATCCCTCGAATCTCTTGAGGCAGTATTGGCTCTTCTGGGTGTGGCTACTTCCGCCCGCCAGGAACTGCTAGAGCACCGCCAGAACACTTTCGCTGAGGAACGGTTCGACGCTGTTTTGGAACGAGCGAAGCGAGACCATCAGCTCGAAGCGGCGGAACGAAAGGTATTAGAGGAGGCGTTCTACCTGGACGCATTGCCGCCTTCGGCGGATCTGCGACGGGCCCAGCGGATTTTCCGCCGTGGCGACGGCATTTTTAATTTCTTAAATGCTGAATGGCGCTGGGCCAAGAGTCAACTTGTCGGGATATCTCGGGCCAAAGTAAAACGGAACGCGGCTCAATCTGCTGATGCCTGCCAACGAATGGCGGATTGGATAGATCACCGCACTGAGTTTCTCACCTCGACCCATTACCGGCGCTATTTTGGTGATTTATTCAACGGATTGGACACCGATTTCTCGGCCTTAGCCGCGCTCCGCGCATGGTATCGGCAGGGCCAGGAGAGCTTGGTCCCATTCGGACACCCATTTGCAGATCTTGATCTCACGACCCTCAATGCTAAGGCCCTGCGTCTCGTTGGTTCCAGCGCGAGCGGTGTGCTCGAGGCACTCGCTTCCCTGGAAACCATACCTGGATCGATGGAGACCTGTCTGCCCAGCGAGTGGGGCGCACAGAGCCGTTTAACAAGGTTGGGTTGGCCCGGATTCTTGACCGAGCTTAAAGGTTGCATCGAACAAGGACGGAATTCCGTTCGTTGGTTCACTGGTTGGGGCGAGCCTGGACTGACCCCCAAACGGATTTCGGAGCTACTGGAGGCCTGGGCAGAGATCAAACTGCATCAAGCCGACTTCGAGAAGCTGCAAACCAGCGCCGACCAGATTCGAGCAATTGTCGACCATGACTTGGGTGACCTCTTTGGTGAAGCGAGTCCGCGCCCTTTGATCGAGCATCTGGACGAACTGGATCGATGGGTCCGTGGTTTCCAGCACCTAGCCGATCTCCTCCAACCTTTGGTCACCGCAACTACAACTCCGCGTGAGGCATGGCGCTACTTGGCAGCGCGGGTCGCCTTGGCCAAGATTCTGCAGGGAGTAAAGCTGGAGTCTCCCTCGCGTGAAATGGACGCACAGTTGGCTTGGGTTGACCAGGTCCAACACCACGCTCGATCCTTGGTCGAGTTGTTGGAGCCGTATGGACGGCCTGAACTTCCCGTAGCTACCCTTTTGGACTCATTGGAGGGTTTGGTCCTAGGCGATGAGCTAGAGGCGAAACTGAAGGCGGATGTGGATGCAATTCGTCTCTTCGGTGATTACGTCGGGCGGGAGGATGCCCCCTTAGAATCCCTAGCCTGCACCCTTCAGTGGGCCGAGCGAGTTGCGAATTCTGAGTTGCCCAATTGCATGGTACGCACCTTATTGGGGGGGCAAGCCCGGGTTGCGAGGGCTCGCCTTGGCGAAGACCTTAGTACAGTCGACAAGGCATTCATCGCCTTGCAGGAGCAGTTTGCTCGCCTTAACAGATTCGGAACCTTTCAATGGGAGACGTGGATTAGCCATCCGACATGCAGCGTTCCGGTCTTACCAGGACAGCTTGTGGAACGAATCCGATGCGTCTTGGCGGCCATCGAAGAAGTCCAGCCTCTTTCTCGCTATTTAGCAGCCGTAGAGGCATGCAATACACCGATCCTTGGTGGCCTTGCAGCGGCTCTTCAGGCTGGCGATCTGAAACCCGAAACTCTGGCATTGTCCTTCGAGCGGGCTTTCTATGTATCGATTAGCAAGGAAGTATTTCGTCAGCATCCGGAATTGGCTGGATTCGCTGGGAAGTCCCATGAAAAGCTTCGGGCTGACTTCCAAGCTTTGGATACTGAAATCATCAAGCTCAATGGTCAGCGGATTGCGCACCAGGTAGACGCCAACAAACAAATTCCGATGAGCTACTACGGGCCAAAAGCTGCTGATTATACGGAAGCATTATTGATTAATCGGGAAATGGCTAAGAGCCGACGTCACATCCCCATTCGCCAGTTATTGCTACGTGCTGGAAGAACCCTACAGGCGTTAAAGCCATGCTTCATGATGGGTCCACTTTCGGTGGCTCAGTATCTCTCACATGGAACCCTAGAATTCGACATTGTGGTCATGGACGAGGCCTCACAATTACGCCCTGAGGACGCCCTCGGGGCAGTGATTCGTGGCAAGCAACTGATCGTGGTTGGCGATCCAAAACAGCTTCCGCCCACTTCCTTCTTCGATCGCATGACAGATGAGGTTGAGGAAGAGGACGAGGCACTTTCAAACATCGAAGGTTCTGAGAGCATCCTCGATATTTGTCAGGGTCTATTCACTCCTACCCGGACCCTACGCTGGCATTATCGGTCTCAGCATCAGTCACTGATCGATTTCAGCAATTTCCATTTTTATCAGAATAGCTTGGTGGTATTCCCATCGCCCTACGAGCGGAACAGGAACCTTGGTGTCAGCATGCGGTACGTGCGGAACGGCGCGTACAAAGATAGACGTAACATCCCCGAGGCATTGCAGGTAGTGGATGCGGTATTCGAGCACATGAAAACTGCACCCCAGGAATCTCTCGGTGTGGTGTCTTTGAACCTGACCCAGCGGGATCTGATCCAGGAGTTATTTGAGAAGAAGCTCAAGACTTGTCCAGAGGTGGAGAACTATCTGCGAACTTGGGAAGAAGCTGGAAGCCCGTTCTTTGTGAAGAACCTGGAAAATGTCCAAGGTGACGAGCGGGACGTGATCTTCATTTCCACGACCTTCGGCAAAGCCGAGGGGACTACTCGCCTCTACCAGCGGTTCGGACCGATCAGTCGGCCTGAGGGCTGGCGGCGCTTAAACGTGCTCTTTACTCGTTCCAAACGCAGGACGGTCATCCACACTTCAATGCAGGCCGAAGACATCGTCATTGATGAGACCACTCCGGTAGGCACCAGGGCACTGCGCGACTATCTTGATTTCGCTCGCCGCGGAGTCCTGGCTCATGTGACGCTGACTGATCGAGAGCCTGATAGCGATTTTGAGGTCTCGGTGGCCAATGTGCTCCGTGAGCATGGCTATGAAGTAGTGCCCCAACTCGGAGTGGCGAATTTCTATCTTGATATTGCTGTTCGGAACCCGAACCGGCCCGGAGAATTCCTCGCTGGGATTGAATGTGATGGGGCGACCTATCATCATTCCGCCAGCGCGCGCGATCGAGATCGAATTCGTCAGGAGATCCTCGAGGGTCTGGGGTGGAAGGGGCGGATTTGGAGAATATGGTCTACCGACTGGTTCACCTCACCTCGTCGAGAAATCTCCAGGCTGTTGGCATATCTTGAAGAGCGGAAGCAGGCGAGCACTCTAGAACCCTATGACGATCTTTGGATCGAAACGGAGAATGAGGAGGCAACTACTGAGGGCGAGCCAGTAGATGCTGCAACTGTCAATCCGATGGATGCGGTGGAGCTAGATTCGACGCTTGATCAAGATGACGAGCTTTATGCCGAGGTAGGTGACACGGTCTCTTACGAATTCCTAGATTCGCCCGAAGTGCGTCATGAAGTGCGGATCATTCCGGGGCAAACCGCTGGGCCTGACACGGTCGGCGAGGCCGTACCGCTGGCCATCGCGATCCTCGGGAATCCAGTCGGTGAAGTTTGCGTAATGCACTTAGGTAAGGGGAGGGGGACTCGCCAATTGCGGATTCTCAAAATCAATAGAAATTGAATCACTCAATAGATAGAAGGATGGGCGTTGGGCGTAGTACCCCACATGAAAGCCGCAGAATGACTGCTCTTGAATGAGGTGCAGCCGGACCAATCGAGCCCCATTAATGCCCACCGGGAATTTGGAGATGGTGGAAGACCTGGTTCTGATGCAGGGTGTCTTTCCGGCAAGCGTGCGTGACGGCCTAGGCTGACGACCGATAGCCTCGTGGGGTCAATGGAGGCCCCGTGGTGAAGCCAAGGAAGGAACCCTCGCCAGAGCGGTTGGACGCGCTTCGCGGTCAGATCCAGAACTGGCGGGAGAGCCGGAAGGTGCCCGGCCCGATGCCGGGAGAGCTATGGGACGGGGCAGTGGTCCTGGCCAGGAAGTTCGGCGTGTGCAGGATCGCCAGGGCGCTCACGCTTGACTACACGTCCCTGCGGAAGCGGGCGGAGAAGGTCCCTGAAGGGGGTTTGGTGAAACCCACCTTCGTCCATCTGCCGATGACCGTGGCCCCAGAGATGGCGCCGAGTGCCGCGCCCGGGGCCACGATCGAGATCTCCACGCCTGATGGGGCCCGATTGCACATCCACCTGGAGGCTGGACGGGGCATAGAGGCGACCGGCATCGTGGCAGCCTTCCTGGAGCGTCGCGGTTGATCCAGATCACGCCGCAGATGCGAATCCTGGTGGCCGTGGAGGCCGTGGACTTCCGACGCGGGATCGACGGGCTGGCCCAGGTGTGTCGGGAGGCCCTGGCGGCGGATCCGTTCTCCGGCACCGTGTTCGTGTTCCGGGGAAGGTCGGGCACCTCGATCAAGTTGCTCACGTTCGATGGGCAGGGCTATTGGCTCTGCCAGAAGCGGCTGTCGAAGGGACGGTTCCGCTGGTGGCCAGGCAAGGCGGGATCCGCCTCGGCGAGGCTTCTGGCCCATGAGCTTCAGGTGCTCATCTGCGGAGGTGATCCGGCAGGTGCCAAGGTGCCTCCAGCGTGGCGCTCGGTCGGTGCGCACTCGACCGGGGTTGATGTTCTAAATATTTGATTAAATTCGAGTTTTATTCGCTTGTACGAACCCAGGAATGGCCCAAATTAGGTGGTATGGGCCAGAGCAAACAGCGAAAGAAGGCGGCACCGCCACAGCGTCCGGAGCTGTGGTTCAAGGAAGTCTCCGCGGAGACCCTACGCCAGAACCTGGTCCAGCTCCGCGAGGCGATGGGGGAATGTGAGGTCTATGACAACTTCAGGGTGATGACGGAGACCATGCTCCTGGTCCGGGATGAGGTCGAGCGCAAAGGGGTCAGCCTCCAGCGTCTGAAGTTCATTCTGTTCGGCTCAAAAACCGAGTCGTTCGCGGCGGTGTGCCGGCAGGCCATGCGGTCCGATAAGACGGCCGCCAAGGCCAAGGAGCCGCGGGAGAAGGCGAAGGGGCATGGCCGCAACGGCGCTGCGGACTTCCCAAAGGCCAAGCGGATCCCGGTACCTCTGGCCGGGGTGGCAAGCGGCGAGACCTGCCCGCACTGCCCCAACGGCAAGGTCTATCCCCAGAAGGAGCCTTCCCAGTTGCTGCGGATCACGGGCGTGGCGCCATTCACGGCAACCGTCTATGAACTGGAGCGGAGGCGCTGCAACCTCTGCGGCGAGGTGTTCACCGCCCCGGCACCGGCCGGTGTGGGCGAGGCCAAGTACGACCACAGCGTGGCCGCCCTGTTGGGACTGCTACGTTACGGGGCGGGCCTGCCCATGAACCGGATCGAGCGGCTCCAACTTGCGCTCGGGATCCCACTGCCAGCCTCCACCCAGTGGGAACTTCTGCTCGAGGCCGCGGGTCTCCTCGCCCCGGCCCAGGCAGAGCTGATCCGTCAGGCTGCCCAGGGCCAGGTGATGTACAACGACGACACAGTCATGCGGATCCTGGAGCGGGCCCCGATCGCCAGGGAGGGGCGCAAGGCGGTCTACACCAGCGCCATCCTCTCTCGGGTTGGGGAGCACCGGATCGCCCTGTTCATCACCGGCCACAACCACGCCGGGGAGAACCTGGAAGCCGTGCTGAAGCACCGGACCGAGAACCTCCCGGCCCCCATCCAGATGTGCGATGCCCTCGCGGCCAACACGGTGGGCGAGGCCGGGGAGTTGAACACCATCCTGGCCCACTGCCTGGCCCACGCCCGCCGCCGGTTCGTAGAGGTGGAGAACAGGTTCCCCGCCGAGGTTGAGCACCTGCTGCTGGAACTTCGGGAGGTCTATCGGGCCGATGCCCAGGCCAAGCGGGAGGGCAAGGACCCCCAGGCCCGACTGGCCTTCCACCAGGAGCGGAGTGGGCCCATCATGGCGGGCCTGGAGGCCTGGCTCCGAGACCAGATCGAAGGCGGGAAGGTGGAGCCCAACTCCGGACTGGGCCAGGCCATCACCTACATGCGGAAGCACTGGACCGAACTGACGCTGTTCCTCCGTGAGCCCGGCGCCCCCCTGGACAACAACCTATGCGAGGCCACGTTGAAGCGGGCCATCATGCACCGGAAGAACTCGCTGTTCTACCGGTCGATCACCGGAGCCAGGACCGGGGACACGTTCATGAGCCTGATCCACTCGGCGGAACTGAACGGGGTCGAACCGTTCGAGTACCTGATCGAGCTGCTGAAGCACCCGGAGGAAGTGCGGCAGGACCCATCGCAGTGGATGCCCTGGTCCTATCCGACTCCGGTGGATTCAGGCTGATCGGGACCCAAAGTTGGGCGCATTGGCTTGAGTGGTGGACGCTCAAGTGGACCCAAAATTCGGATTTCAGCGCACTACGCTCAAGTCAGACAGCCCTGCCGGAAAGACACAACGAAGCCGAGGAAGACGGAACAAGAGAAAGAGCGAAAGACAATGCAGGCGGGGTCCGAGTTGAGCGAGAGGTTAGGGCGAGGATGGAACAGAGCGAA